>Ga0268299_1000277_pt1 | contig 185858 bp, 163 predicted proteins | sample NOBtaG_FD_193484 | JGI IMG/M metagenome (GOLD analysis project Ga0268299, IMG submission 193484) | Activated sludge microbial communities from bioreactor in Nijmegen, Gelderland, Netherland - NOB reactor | ecosystem: Engineered > Bioreactor > Aerobic > Activated sludge | place: Netherlands... | reverse complement strand
CAAAACACCAACCTCTCTTTCAACGGGTCATTCCAAGAGTAGGATGCCTAAAAAAACTCATTTACAAAACAGCATAACCTCTCTGTTTTTATACTTTTGATTGGCCTAATTTTCGGGGGAGCTTACAAGAGACTGAAACTCAAATATTCATTTTAACAATTTGGGACAGTCGGCAAGATCCGGAGAAACTTGAAAAGATCCTGAGATAAAACGGCCAGCCCACAACAAAATTTATAATCCATTGTGCGGCTCGTTGAATGGTAAACCGAGATATTACGTCTTAAGTCTATACAACTCTATCCCATACCCAACATTCTTCAACTCGTGTCTACCCATCGCCTCAAACGTTACGTTCTCGCGGTTTCTAATATTGTGTAGCACAGTTTCAGTTATACAGATCTCACCGGCATCGGCCTGGTCGGTAATACGGGCGGCCACGTTCACTCCATCGCCAAAAACATCGGTATCTGAAAAAACTATTTCTGACACATGGATGCCCATCCGCACGGCAAGCCCTTGCTCCTTGACTTGTTGTTGAATCTCCAGTGCGCACAACACGGCTTCGCTGGCGGTGTAAAATACCGCCAAGGTTCCATCTCCAATTTCTTTCAGCCATTTGCCATAATATTTTCGCACCATCCGCTTCTGAATTTTGCGATTGATCTCCAATGCTTCCAGCCCTTTGTATTCATCTTCGCCCATCATTTTGGTGAAGCCTTTGATGTCCGTAAACAGAATGGCGGCCAACTGTCGGTCTTTGCGGATACGCAGGTTGCGACCCTCAATCTGGCGGTTGAAATAAACGGCAAAGATGATGAGCGACATAATACCCGCATAACCCATGATAACTCCACCCTCAAGTCTTAGCACTTGTAAGATGAATCCGATGAGGAGTATAGAGACAGACAAGAAAAGGATTATTAAAGCAATTCGATAAGACTGTCGGGTTTCAATGGTGAGCCGGTCAATTAAAAAGGAAATCCCAAATCCTAACAGAAAGATCATAACACCAAGGAACATGAGAAAATTAGCTCCCGCAAAATGGAGAAACTTAAAAGCTATGCCGGTGATGAGACAGGCAGTGGATAACACACCAATGATAAAGGTTCGCCTACGCATGTGGGTTTAATGAATCTTCAAAGTACAAACAAAAGCACAAAACCCCAATCGATGCGCGACTTTCCGGCTTTTTAAAGATAATTATAAATATAGTTGTATGACTATATATATAGTTATACATTTGGTTTATGATACACAGGGATCTGACAAAAGCAGAAGAACAGGTGATGCAAATCCTGTGGAAGCTGGGCAAGGGTTTTATGAAAGATATTCTAGAAGGTTTTCCGCAGCCTAAACCGGCCTACACGACTGTCTCTACGGTGATACGGGTATTGGTGAAGAAGAAATTTGTTGGCTATAAAACCTATGGTAAGATCAATGAGTACTACCCACTTATCTCCAGGACAGATCATTTTAAACGTAAACTGAAACCCATCATTACTAATTATTTTGATGGATCGAAACAGGATCTGGCGTCTTTTTTCGCCAATACTCATTTAAATCTCTCCGAACTGGAAGTGGTAAAATCACTCATCGAAGAAAAGATTAAAAAACTTAAACAGGGCAAATAATATGGTTACCATTGGGTTCTATTTGATAAAATCGTGTGTTTATCTATTGGCTTTTTACATTCCCTTTATCCTGGTCCTTAAACGCACCACCTTCTTTACTATAAACCGGGTCTACCTGATGTCAGGGCTTTTGCTTTCGTTCATTCTTCCTTTGTATACAGGATTGATTAAAATTCCGACATACGTGCCTCCGGAATTACCACTCGTGGAACCCCTTGTTACACACACTGAATCGGTTATCACAAGAGCCAGCGAAACTACAGGGTCGTTAACCATGCTTGCTTTTCTTGTTAGTATCTACACTGTAGGAATTGCTTTTCGATTAATCCAGTTGAATGTTTCCATAGCAAGGATTTTTAAACTCAAACGCGAGGGCGATGTTTCACTTTATCGCAGCATAAAGATTGTTAAAACGAATACAGCTGTTCCCTTTTCTTTTTTCAACTTCGTTTTTTTACCAACAGCTCTTAATGATCCGGGAATTTTAGAGCATGAGACGGCACATGTTCAGCAATATCATTGGATAGATTTGTTGTTCGTAGAATTGGTGTCCGTCATTCTTTGGTTTAACCCCATGATGATTTTCTACAAGCGTTCCTTAAAACTACAGCATGAATATTTAGCGGATCGGTCGGCAATCAAGAACGAAGTTGACCTGGCGGAATACTTAACGAGCATCAGGAAACAAATTGAGCTTGCCGTCCCTTCTATATTAATCAGTGAATTTTATTTTCAATCCATTAAAAATCGAATCAATATGTTGACAAAAGAAAGAACTTCCTTGTTTGGGTTAACCACATACACAAGTGTTTTACCACCTATCTTATTTCTGCTCATGGCGTTTTCGTCACGGAAGGATTTCAAAATTGAAACGCAAGGTGAGATTGGTTTCATTCAAGATCCATTATCATTAGGCTTGCCTATCGGAAAAGCAGACGAATTTGTGTTGGAAAGTCGCTATGGGGAAAGAATGCATCCTGTTTTGGGTGTTAAGCGATTGCATACAGGAATTGATTTAATTGCGAACGAGGGCGTTCCGGTAATTGCTGCTGAAGATGGCGTTGTGGTGAAGGCAAATATGGCTGATGCCTGGGGAAATATCATTGTTGTTCGGCATGAAGGAACCTATTCAACTTCCTATTCACATCTGAAGTCCATGAACGTTAGAGTTGGTAACAGCGTAAAGAAGGGGCAGGTAATTGGCCTGGTGGGCAACACGGGATTATCAACGAAATATCATTTACACTTTGAACTTCTTGATGATAATAAAGCGATAGATCCAATTGCTTTTTTGCCGAAAATCAAGTAGCCACAGCGCTTAATACTTCATACGAATGCATCCCCGGTGCTACTTAATCTTCACATCGTAATTACTGTGTCTGCGCATCCGCGTAACTTTTCCGGTTGCATCGGTTTCGAAAACAATTTCTTCCCCCAAGGTTTTATCACTGCGAACCCTTTTGAAGGTATTTCCTTCTATATGTCTGAGTAGCGTCATGGCCTCGTCAGGATTGGTGGATGGAACCGCAAGGATTGCCAGATCACCGTACCAAGGGGTAACTATTTCTTCAGAGCCCCAGGGCTGTGCAGAATAGGTGCCAGCAAATTTATTTAAATCAACTCCGGCTTTGAGTGGCTGCTTCTCTTTTGGAATTTTTGATAGTACTTCCCTGATTTCTTTAGCAAAAAACTCTGGACTTTCACCGCCTGCATTGATCATCACACTATACGCCATCTTTTCTTTTGGATCTAACTGCAGGGTAGAACGATAACCCGGACACGAACCCCCATGACCTACCAGGGTTGTGTTGCCTTGCTTGGATACAGAGAAGCCAAGTCCCCACGAGGTTGTCCAGTCCGGATCGATCCACTGCACACGGTGCATTTCTTTCAGCGTAGAGGAGTTTATAAGTTCAGTTCCACCTTTTTCTAAAAGTCGAAATTGCCAGGAGGCAAATTTTCCAAGGTCTTCAACAGTAGATGAAAATCCTGCGGCAGCAGTAATGCCACGGACATCAAATAAAGTTACGGGCTCGCGGGTGCCATCGCGCTTTAATGCGCTATATCCAATAGCCATTTTCTTTCCATATTCGTCAGCGGGTAAATAGGGATGTGTGCCCGTAAGCTTAAGCGGCTTGAGAATTTTTTCTTCTACATAATCATTATATTTTTTACCGGAAACTTTTTCAACAATCTCTCCGAGCAATGTAAGCCCAAGGTTGCTATATTGAAAATAGGTGGACGCGGGATATAACGTTTGCTGATCTTTTAATTTGGTGTTCACCTGATCTTGCGTTGGAAACGGAAAATCTGGTCCGGTCCAATACGGATATTCCGATTCTCTGGGCAAACCCGATGAATGAGTGAGTAATGAACGGATGGTGATGGGCCCGCTATCTTTAAATTGTTGTTTCAATTTAAAATCGGTAAGGATAGACTCAATGGGATCGTCAAGCCGGAGTTTGCCTTCATCATAAAGTTGCATGATAGCAATGGCTGTAAACAATTTTGAAATGGAACAGATGGAATAGGTAGTGGCAGGTGTGGCCGGCACTTTGTTAGCCATGTTACTTACTCCATAGGCCTTGCTCCAGAGTATTTCCTGATCTTTGGTTACCGAGGCTGATATGCCCGGTAGATGTTTATAATCCCGCTCGGCTTCCATCCAGTGTTCAATAAGTCGCAGGGCATCGGTATAATCAGTGCTTGCCTTTTGAGCGAACACAGTAGAAGCAAGGCAAATGAACAGGAGCGTTGCGAATTTTTTCATAGTGTGTTGAATTTTGGAAATATTGAAGACTATAAAAATGGGAAAATATTTCCTCAAAAAGATAAAATTAAGATCGAATCCTTTGTTTTAAATCCAAAAGGCAAAAGTGCCTACCCTGCTGTAATGCACTTCCTGATTTTTCAATTGAATTTTCATTGGGTTTAACCCTACCTTTGAGATACAATCACAATAGCAATGTCAAAGAAAGTCCTGATAACTCGAATCATCCCCGCTATCGCCTATGAGTTGCTCACGCAGGTAGGCTTTGAAGTAAGTGTCTGGGAAGGTACGGGTGCTATGACGCAAGCCGAATTAATTGAACGTGCCAGGCAAGCAGATGCTTTGATCTCATTAGGTGCAAATAAAATTGATACGCATTTTTTTAGTGCGTGCGACCATCTCGATATAATCGCCCAGTTTGCCGTGGGGTATGATAATATTGATGTAGCGGAGGCAACGAAACGGGGCATTCCTATTGGTAATACACCCGATGTATTAAGTGATGCCACCGCGGATGTTGCCTTTGGCCTAATGATTGTTGTATCGCGAAAGATGTTTTACCTGCATAACACGATAGCAAAAGGGGAGTGGAAACAATTTGAGCCATTGAAGAATTTGGGGATAGAACTGTATGGAAAGACACTTGGGATTTTTGGCATGGGCCGCATTGGCAGTGTGATGGCCCAACGCTGCAAGGGTGCTTACAATATGAAGATCATTTATAACAACCGAAATCGAAATGAAGAGGCGGAAAAGCGTTTGGGTGCACAATGGGTTTCGTTTGATGAATTGTTGCAACAAAGCGATGTGCTTTCTGTCCACAGTGTGTTAAGTGCTGAAACCCGTGGACTTTTTGATAAGAATGCTTATGCCAAGATGAAACGAAGTGCGATTTTTATAAATACATCTCGAGGGGGTGTTCACAACGAGCAAGATCTTATCGAAGCGTTGCAAACTCAAACTATTTGGGGTGCCGGACTTGATGTTACCAATCCGGAACCGATGCAATCAACCAACCCACTTTTGTCTATGCCAAATGTTGCCGTGCTGCCACATATTGGGTCAGCCACGGTGGAGGCAAGAAATGGTATGGCCCGGTTAGCTGCAGAAAATATCATAGAATTCTATAAGTCGGGTAATGTGCCCTATTGTGTGAATCCGGAAGTTCTGAAACAATCGAAACATGAATGAGTAAGTTAATACTGAACTAATCTCCCGGTGGAAGGAGTTATACAATCAATGAATAGCATAGAAAAAACAATTGCGTGGAGTCGGGAACAAACCCTGGGTGAAGAAATTGCCAATAGCATTAGTCATGGTATAGGTTTTATGGGGTCGGTAGCCATTACACCCATATTGATCATGAAGGCAATACCCCATGGAGCAGCGGCTGTTACGGGGGCCAGTATCTTTGGTGCTGCCATGATTCTGTTATATCTCTCATCCACCTTGTATCATGCATTTCCGCAAAGCAAAACCAAACGACTCTTTCGGATTTTCGATCACAGTGCCATTTTTCTCCTGATAGCAGGTACCTATACTCCCTTTACGCTTACCGTTCTTACAGGTGGCTGGGGTTGGTCGTTGTTAGGAATCATCTGGACCCTGGCCGTTGCAGGAGTAGTTCTTAAGTCCGTGCGCAACGTTGGTACCAGTAGAATCTCAGTTGCTTTGTATCTGGGTATGGGCTGGATGGCGGTAGCGGCCATCAAACCTATGTATAGTGCGTTGCCCTTCTGGGGTTTGTTTTGGTTGCTGGCCGGTGGCCTTATGTATTCTGCCGGGGTTGTCTTCTTTGTTTATGATCACCGCATCCGCTATAGTCATTTCATCTGGCATCTCTTTGTTTTGGGAGGAACTGCCTGCCATGTTGTAGCCATCCTGGGCTATGCTTTTTGAGTTTTCCCTAGGGAAAAGCTTCAAGTCTTAATTGAAGTAGATGCTATCAGTACCATTGTAACCGCTGGGTTAGCCTGCCTGCTTTATCAATTCTCATAGGGAAAACATACCTAACCGCTATGACGAACGAATAGGTGTAATACAAATTTCCCTATAGAAAACACCTTACTTTGCAAGGAGATTGATAATTGTTTTGTAGTTTTGTCATGCTTTTGAATTATTAAATAAAACATTCAAAGTACTTCTAAGAGTAACTTAGATTTTTTTAAACTTAATTATTTACCAACCACTTAATTCAAATTACGCTATGGCAAAAAAAGCAGCGAAGAAAAAAGCAGCCCCTAAGAAGGCTAAGAAAGCAGCCCCTAAGAAGGCAAAAAAAGTAGCTAAGAAAGCAGCTAAGAGAAAACCCAATGCAGCCTTCATGGCAGCACTAACACCTAGCGCAACGCTAGCAGCTGTAGTGGGTAGCAAACCAATTCCAAGAACCCAAATCATCAAGAAGATCTGGGAGTATATCAAGAAGAACAAACTTCAGGACAACAAGAACAGAAGAATGATCAATGCTGATGAGAAATTATTGGTATTGTTTGCTGGCAAGAAGCAAATCTCTATGTTCGAGTTAGCCAAGGTGGTTAACAAGCACGTGAAGTAATTCGGAAAAAATCCGAAAACAAAAGGCGCGAGTCTGGGTACTACCTAAGGCTGGCGCCTTTGTCATTAACAGAGATTGTGATTAAACTTTTATCCCTGCATCACGGTTTATATCATCAGCAATAAATTTTAAACGATGAGCAACACTCCCATTAAATCCATCAAGCCGCTTGGTTTTCCCTGGCAAACGCAGGATCCATTTCTTTTTTGTGTGCATCATGAAGATCATTATCCGAAGGGTAACGATGTGATGGGCCCTGCGGTATCGCTGGCAGGTCGCAACATCGGACAAGACTTCGCGCCACATCAATCGTGGCGCATGTATCATGGTGAGCAGGTTCCAGGATTTCCTGCACACCCACATCGGGGATTTGAAACAGTAACCATTGTAACAAAAGGGTTAGTAGATCATTCGGATTCACTCGGGGCCGCAGGTCGTTTTGGTTTTGGTGATGTGCAATGGATGACGGCCGGCAAAGGTGTGCAGCATTGCGAGATGTTTCCATTACTAAACAAGGACACAGAAAATCCGTTGGAACTTTTTCAGATCTGGCTTAATCTTCCGAAAGCAAATAAACTAACCTCACCATACTTTGCCATGTTGTGGGCCGATGCCATCCCCACGTTTCTCAATAAAGATGCAAAGGGTAAAGCGACACAGGTTAGAGTAATTGCAGGAAAATTAGAAACCACTCATCCCCCTGCACCTGCTCCTAATTCATGGGCAGCCGATGAAAAAAATGAAGTGGCTATCTGGACGATTAAAATGGACGCGGGTGCTGTATGGTCATTGCCCAAAGCTTCCCCCCATGTCAACCGTTCACTTTATTTCTATGATGGAGCTTCTATTAAAATTGCAGATAAAAATTTTTCGACTCATCAGGCTATTGAACTTCAGGCTGATCAGGAAGTGAGTTTAGAAAATGGAAACTCGGAAAGTTATTTGCTCCTTTTACAAGGTAAGCCCATCAATGAACCTATTGTACAACACGGTCCATTTGTAATGAACACGCAAGCCGAGATTCAGCAGGCTATGAATGAATATCGTCAAACGGAGTTTGGCGGCTGGCCGTGGCCAAGTTATGAACATGTACATCCACGTGAGAAAACACGGTTCGCAAAATATCCGGACGGCAAAGAGGAAATAAAAATCAGGTAAGTAAATAAGCAGCAGGCTGGGTTTATAGACGTGATCGGAACTAGAGTCCAATGTTTTTACCACTCACATAATTTAACCAGCATCTAGTAATTATCTACTGATATTGGTTGCCAAACTAGTGCTAGTTTCGCGGCACTTAAAATTTTAACGAATTTCTATGAAAAGAATATTTACAGCAACGTTGGCACTGGTAATTTTACTAGGCCTTTCAGGATCTGTTGCAGCACAAAAGAAGAAAGATAAAAAAGCAGCAGCACCGGCTACCACCGCCCCAAAGGCGGATACCACCAAACGTAAAACCAGTGGGCCACAAGCCTACAGCCAGGTGATCACGTCAAAGGCTAAAACTCAAAAAGGATTGTTTACTGTTCACAAAGTGAATGAGGATTACTTTTTTGAGATACCCGATACAATTGTTGGTCGTGAGTTCATGTCTATTACCCGAAAATCAAAAACACCGTCTGGTGCGGGATACGGAGGTGAGCAGGAAAACCGCCAGGTATTAAGGTGGGAAAAGGGACCCAACCATAAATTATTTTTACGCGCTCCATTATACATCAGTGCGAGTGGTGATTCTACCAAACCAATCAGTGAAGCGGTTCGTAACTCCAACGTAGAACCTATTGTTGCTTCCTTCGATATTAAAGCCATTAGTGATAACAAAAAGAATTATGTAATAAATGTTACTGATTTCTTTAAAGGTGACAATCAGATGGTTTCCCTGAGTCCACAAAACAAGAGACGGTTTAGTTTAGGTGCTCTGCAAAATGATCGCTCCTATATTCAAAGTGTAAAATCATTTCCTATCAATACAGAAGTGCGCATGGTGAAAACTTTTGTTTCTACCCTACCCCCGCCTTCATCACCAAATGCTCCGTCTCCTGTAACACCCTTACCCGCAGGATCAAATACAGGGTTTGTCACCCTAGAACTAAATGTTTCTATGATTCTGCTGCCAGCCGTTCCAGCACGTAAACGTTTGTTCGATAATCGGGTTGGTTACTTTGCCAACGGGTATACCGTGTATGGTGAAGAGTCGCAACGAGCCGAGCCCGAAGTCTTTGCGGTGCGCTGGAGACTTGAGCCAAAACCGGAAGATATTGAAAAAATGAAGCGCGGAGAATTGGTGGAGCCTATCAAACCAATTGTTTATTATATCGATCCGGCTACACCCGTGAAGTGGCGTAAGTATTTAATACAGGGAGTTGAGGATTGGCAAAAAGCTTTTGAACAAGCAGGTTGGAAGAATGCAATCCTTGCCAAAGAAGTACCCCCCGGGGACACCACCATCAGTACAGAAGATGCTCGTTATTCCTTCATCCGCTACTTTGCTTCGGATATTCAGAATGCCTACGGACCTAATGTACACGATCCCCGCACAGGTGAAATTCTGGAAAGCCATATCGGCTGGTATCACAATGTGATGAACTTACTAAATAGCTGGTACACCATTCAAACCGCTGCGGTTGATACCCGCGCCAGAAAGAAGAAGTTTGATGATGATTTGATGGGTGAGTTGGTTCGCTTTGTATCATCGCATGAGGTGGGTCATACCTTGGGCTTGCGACATAATTTTGGTTCAAGCTTTGCTACTCCGGTAGAAAAACTTCGTGATAAAGAATTTTTGCAGAAGTACAGACACACAGCATCTATTATGGACTATGCACGCTTCAACTATGTTGCTCAACCTGAAGATGGAATTCCTGCTGAGTTATTATTTCCTGGCATTGGAGTCTATGACCGTTGGGCGATTGAGTGGGGATACAAACCAGTTTTTGATACAAAGGATCCGGTAGAAGATAAGAAGGTTTTAAACAAGTGGGTGCTGTCGCACGCCAACGATCCTATGTACTGGTTTGGCTCTGAAATCAACTCCTATGATCCACGTTCGCAGAGTGAAGACTTAGGTAACAACTCCATGAAGGCGAGTGAGTATGGAATCAAAAATCTGAAACGCATTTTGCCTGAGTTACCCGTTTGGTATAAAGAAGAGGCGGAGAAATATACTTCGTTGAATGAAATGTACAACCAGGTGGTGGGTCAATATCGCAGATACATGGGCCACGTAACCAAAAATATTGGCGGTATTTACGAAACCCCTAAGACGTACGATCAGGAAGGGGCGGTTTATGAAGTAACTCCGAGAGCCATTCAACAGGAGGCTGTTGCATTTTTGAATAAGCAACTTTTTGAAACGCCATCGTGGATGTTGAATCAGGAAGTAATGAACAGGATTCGTCCGGGTTCAGGCGTGGAGCAATTGCGATCGGTGCAGGAGGCTACGCTTAATAGTATTTATGATTATGCCCGCATGCAACGATTGATTGAATCCAGCGTCCTGAGCAACACCGCCTACACATTGGATGAGTTATATACGGATCTGCGCTCCGGAATCTGGTCTGAACTACGCACACGGAAATCCATTGATGTATTCCGGAGAAATTTGCAGAAGGTTTATGTTGAGAAAATGATTTCTTTACTGAATCCTGCCAATACACCGCAGTCCGGTGGCCCGGGATTTAGTAGTCCGTTTTTCCCTGCATCACCGGCATCGCCTGTGGCGGATCCCAAGAAAAGCGATGTGATCTCCATTACACGAGCACATCTGGTTGCCTTGCGCAGCGAAATTAATGCGGCTTTGCCCGGCACAGCGGATAAGATGAGTCGCTATCATTTGCAGGATGTTCAGAATCGTCTCAATCAGGCGCTTGATCCTAAGTAATCTGAAATCACAATTTAAAAAGCAGGCTGAGTAATCAGTCTGCTTTTTTAATGATTATCATGCAGCGAAGAATTTCAAATGGCAGAATAATTTGATAAGAGTAAGTCAACAAAAGTGCCCACCGCCTGCGGAGCCTGTTGAAAGAAGAGAACAGGTTCGATAAGTTCTAACTCCATCAATAGGAATTGGCCATTTACCAGAACGCCATCAACCCGGGCATAAAGAAGAGGCTCTTGAATATGCGTGAGAATTGATGCAGCTTGTTTTATTAAATCGGCAGCGGGCTCAATGGAACTATAACTTCCACCAAAGTCATCCTGCACCCGAAAGTCTCCGGCTTTCGGTTTTTTTAGTACAGCATGACTGAATTTTTTATGAAAGAAGATTAATGAATATTCTCCTTTCTCAATTTCCGGTACAAATTGTTGAATCAGCAAATCAGATTGGTCAAGCAACTGATTCATGATAGTTTGATGTTGTGCAACATCTTTTATTGATACAATAAATGTATTATGAGCAGTAGCAGAAATGGCAGGTTTCACAACAGCTTTATTCCATCCTTGATGTTGAAAAAAATCTTTTAAATCAACTGTAGATCCTTTTATTAACCATTGGGTTGGCGGTAAGCGGACACCCTGGCGATCGAGTTCGGCTAGATATTGTTTATGAAGATTCCACCGCACTGTGCTGACTGGATTCAACAGGGTTACGTGATTGGTTTGCAGGTCATCCAACCACGATAAAAATTTTTGTGGATGAAGATGATAATTCCAACAGGAACGGAGCACAACTAAATCAAAAGAGTTCCAGTCTGTAAAATCACCATCCCAGGGAATTGCCTGTACCAGGACTCCATGCTGGTTAAGAGCATGAACTACCTCAAGATCATCCGGGGCAAAGTCTGGTTGGGTTGAGCAAGTAACAAAGGCGATTCTGTGCACAGCCATGCGGAAAGTTATTTTCAACTACGATTAGAATAAGCGGGGCAAGAGTAGCCAGCTCTTTTTCTTATATTCACCAAATTCCGCAAAGCGCGACAATGATTTATCTTTCTTAATCATATTGGGAATAAAAGCACCTATGAAAAAGACCACGATGCCGATAAAGCCAACCCAGCTTTCTGTTAGTATGGCAAAGCCCAGATAGATCATCAATTCTCCTAAATAGTTGGTATTCCTGCAACGAGCAAAGAAAGCTTCCGTAATAAGTCCGGTTTTATATTTTAATGTAAAATACTTTTGAGCATCGCTGCCAAAGTGCAACATCACACCAAACATGTTTAGTGTAACCGCTGCTGCAATCATTGGTGTACCAGGCTCTATCCGCTGACTGATCAAAAACCAGGGCGCCACCCAATAAAGCCCTAACACAAAGAATACAAAAATGGCATAGGGAACAGAGACCAATTGTTCCCATTGTTTATCCGAAAAGAGTTGATCTTTCAGTAGCCACAAAAATCCATAACTACCATGAAGAGCCAGATAAATCCAGGGGCCAATAGAAACGTTATTATAAAAGAGCATTAACCCGAAAACAAAAAAAGCCGTGCTTCCTTTATGCAGGTTAATGGGGTATTTAAGTTTCATTATCAATAATATTTACTCAACGAAGCTTTTTAAATTTCTTCCCGTACCGCTTAATGAGTTTAAGTGTTGATTTGTCGTGGTCATAAACTGAGTACCAGCCTTGCGGTTCATGAGGTGGATCACCTGTAAAATCATCACCCTTTTTCCACCAGGTTTCAGGCTCTCGCGGTCGGCCTTCACCACCCCAGGCCCAGAAGTTGACACCATGGACTTCGCCCTTTACGGCCAGTTGGTATACATGTTCAAAAACTTCCCGATAATATTCATCGCGATGAAGGGTGGTTGCCTTAGGATCGAAGCTTCCATTGTCTTTCATGATGCCAAACTCTTCGAGCACAAATGGTTTGCCGAGTTTTTTAGATTCCGCTGCATGAAGCAATAAGTACTCACTCATCTTCTTTCTTGCATCCGGATAAGTTTGATCATGTTTTTGCGGATCATACCAGCCCCAGTTTTGTATCCATATATGAGCCGTTGTATAATCTATCGCAGCACTTTCATGCATGCGAATGAAGTCTGTGCCGGATGTTGAAGGTGAAGATGTGTAGCCCTCTGCACCCGTGGTAACCAAGTGATTTTTGTCAAGCTCTTTAATTAAAGAGGCGGTGGAATGGATCCATGGATAAAAAATTGTTGTCTGATCAATGCCCCGGGGCTCATTGGCAAGTTCCCACGCCATAATGGTTGGGTCTTCACGATACAGTAATCCGCTGACCGTATTCTTGCGGGTGATAACTTTTTCAATTGCCTGATTGAAATGCGTTACCGCTGCCGGGATCGTATAAAATCTGGCTACGTATTTCTGAAAATTATCCCAGTTTCCATTCCAATGTGGTGGTGGGTAAGGAATAGAATCACCCGTGTGCCACTTTACATATTGCCCCATCCCGCCCGACCATTGCCAGAAGTTGTTCAGTACAACCACGGCTGTCATGTCACGTTTCCTTAGTTCGTCCAGTAACACATCCATGCCCGACAACACCTCTTCTTTTAAGATTCCAATCTCATCCTGAACAGCAGGCAAAATCCGATACGGACTATTATCCGGACCCTCGGTAAGCGCCATAACTCTTAAATTTGTTATGCCACTTTTTTTCATTTGATCTAATTCTCTCCGTAACCGATCTGGATTCGATCCGGGTTGGGTTCCGGCAAGATTCATTCCCTGCCAATAGTTGGTTCCCATGAAGAAATAAGGTTTCCCGTGGCGGTAAAACTTGCTATCCTTGACAACTATAAAAGGGGAATCAGATTGAGCGAAAGATGGTATAACAGTAGATGCAAAAAACCATAAGATCAGAAGAGCTTTCATCGGTAGGAAAGGTTTGCTGAAATTACTAAAGAAGTTTCAGTTTCAAAAAACGAAAACTTATTACTCACCTACATCTACCCAATAATTTGAAGCATCTTGTGTGTCAACATATAAAATGATTTCCTGGCCTACTGTAAACTGAGCAGGACCCCACACATTGTGACTCTTAAAAGTTTTCTTTTGCCCTGAGATTTCGGCAACACATTCTACCAACTGCGGATGCCGGTTGTTGATACTGATCGAAGTATTGTAATAGACATTAGCAATAGCAGCCCGTACTTTTCGTCCGGATCGCAAGAGATATTCGCGTCTGGCTTTTTGCCGGGCTTGAGAATACAGAAGGCCGCCACCAATGAATGAAAACATCAGCCCGATTAAGGTGAAGACCATCGGGCCAATCCATTGCTCTGAAAATTCAGTGAATTCCTGATCAACCAGAGCAAAATAAAACCAACCTAATCCAATGAAAGCAAATAAAACCCCAATTGATAGAAAAATGATAGAGAACAGTTTCATAATTCTTTTGAAAAGGGATATGAAGATACTAAACTCCAACCATACTTTCTCAACAAGAAAGTACTTTTAAAATCGATTATACCAGACTTTTTTAAGTTGTCTATTCTTTGAATCTCAATTTGAAATAGAGCAATGAAGAAGCGAGCAATAGTGTGAACAGGTTTGCTACAATTACTGGCACATCACGAATAATGATCCCGTAAATCAACCACAGCAAAACGCCAAAACAGAAAAAGGAAAACATACCCAGTGAAAGATCTTTGGCGGAGCCGCTCTTCCAGGTTTTGATTACCTGTGGCAAAAATGCGATGGTGGTACAAGAACCAGCTGCTAACCCAAGAATTTGAATTTCATTCATAATAAAAAATTGTTACGCAAAGATAACGTACGTTGCTGCAGAAAGATTTGCAGGTGTAAGGTTATTAGTATCCTGAGTTACCTAAACCGTTTGCGAAAAATTTTTCAGCGTCCTGCGACCCTTATTTCAAGGCACCCAGCATGAATTTGTTACCTTTGGTTTTCCGTAATCAAGAAATTAATTCATGTACGTTAAAGATAGTAATGGTAATATTTTGAGTGATGGCGACACGGTAACACTCATCAAAGACTTGAAAGTAAGAGGATCATCCACCACATTAAAGCGTGGAACCGTGGTGAAGAAAATCCGCCTGACCGACAACGAAGATGAAGTGGATTGCCGCATCAACGGAAGCAGTATTGTACTTCGAACAGAGTTTTTGAAAAAAGGCTGATTTTATTTCTTCTTTTTATTACGAATGGTTCGATACAAAAAGTCTATTGTATTAATCAGAACCCATAGTATGAAAATAATCAACAGTGCCCAAAGCAAATTGAATTCAGCCTGTAATTGCCAACCGCGCCAATTGTACCAAACTGGGATTACTATTGAACTCAACCAAATTGAAGTTTAATAATCATCACCTAGTACAAAATCATTTTTTCGATACATCCACTTGCCTTGTGTAAAGTCCGGGAACTCAACACTCTCACCGCCCAGTTGAATTGAACTTTCTGAAAGCGGAGTAATGGCACTCCAGGTTACCGCATCATACACATCCTGGGGTGTGTTTGTTTTGCGTTTCACGGATTCTATAAAGGCGTTCAGTACAAACCAATCCATGCCGCCATGACCGGCACCGCTTGCATCGCTGCCATATTTTTTCCAAAGCGGATGATCATATTTATCCAGCCATTCTTTGGCATCTTCCCACTGATGCGATTTTTTGCTTTGCCCTTCTATGTAAATCGATTTATTGATATCCATCCAGATGCCTTTTGTGCCTTGAACCCTGAACCCAATAGAGTACGGCCGTGGCAGGTTCGTATCATGTTGGAGCAGAATAGTTTCCTCGTTGGCAGTACTGATCATTGTAGTAACAACATCACCCAACTTAAAATTAATTTTTGCATTGGGATGATCTTTACCACCCATTTTTACAACATGATCGTGCAAGCCCCGGGCTTTGGTGGAATACGAAACAAGTTGTGTAAAACGGTTTCCCCGATTGATGTCAATCATCATGGCCACGGGGCCGATACCATGGGTAGGGTAAAGATCGCCATTGCGATACACCGAATGTTGTGTTCGCCACTGTGCTTCTGAAAATCCTTTTTCTCCAAACTCAGCCCCATTGCCGTAGGCATTTTTTCCATCGTTGAATTTTACTTCGCGCAGATCATGTTGATAGCCACCTTGCAGGTGTACAATCTCACCAAACACATTTTGTCGTACCATATTTAATACGGCCATTACATCGCGTCTGTAACAAACATTTTCCAGCATCATCAGGGGCATGCCGGTTCGTTCGCTGGTGTGTACCAGTTGCCAGCATTCTTCTAAAGTCATGCCGGTGATTACTTCGCAGCCCACATATTTTTTTGCGTTCATTGCATCGATGCACATCACCGTGTGCCATTCCCAGGGTGTGGAGATGATCACCGCATCGATATCTTTACTCTCCAGCAATTTTTTATACCCGTATGGCCCATCCATAATAACCTGCGGTTTAGGCTTACCTGAATCTGAAATCATTTTCAGACTCGTATCTACCATCCGTTGTTGCACATCGCAGATCGCGATCACCTCCGTGTCAGTTCGTTTTAAAGCAAGTTCCAGATGACTCTGACCGCGAAGGCCCATACCAATGAATCCAAGTCTTACTTTGGTGTCTTTCTCTTTTGAGAAAACTATTCCGGAGGGAAGAATAGAAAGTCCGAGCCCGGCAACGGCTGTGGATTTGATGAAGTTTCTGCGGTTATTCATAATTTTTGAATTATAGTTCTTTCATTAAACAAGTATAAAGATCAATCATTGTTTTAATATCATGCTTATGCACTTTTTCGTGCGGTGTGTGGGCGTGTTGTTCGGGTGCTCCCACAAAACACCAGTCGAACGGAACGGGACTGCGTTGCAATTCGCCACCGTCACTCGATCCACTACCTTCTACTTCCAGTTGATGGGCAATGCCATGTTTGTTTGCGAGATGAATAATTTTATCGACAAATAGTTTGCGGGGCACATTGCGGTCGCGTAATGAAATAGCAACGCCTTTACCATGATCCACACCATCTGATACCCAGGTGATATCGGAGATCAGAGCTTGACGTACCTTCCATTTTTTATAAATGTAATCAGCTAAATACCCAACAGCACCGCCACCATGTTCTTCCCAACAGCTAAAAATGATGAGTCCATCTTTTAATGTTTCGGCTACTTTCAAAGCATTGTAAATGCCCAGCCTATTATCGAGATAGGCAGATTCGATATAGTCTTTGCTTTCTACAAAGTTGACTTTGTAAGTAAGTGTGGTTCCGCGGTCGATAGCGCGGCCAAATTTGTAAAACGCATGATTCTCTTTGTCAAATTCCAACTCGCATTCAATCGGTCCTTTGGAATCACGGCCTACTAATCGGGTTTCAGTTTCAGCATCCGGACTACCGATAGAGAGCAGTTGATTAAAATACCTGACGGTAAACCCCACTGAATCCATGTGCGCAAAAATGGCTGTACGTGGTTTGCCAAATTTAAGAATCAGGCAATCCTGAAATTGCTCACCTTGAATGATTTGGGGTTTGTGTTTCCAGCTTTTCTGTTGCTGCTTGATATAGTTGATAAGAAATTCCTTTACAGGTGATTCCGCACCCGAGGGGGCATGAATTTCGCAAAGTTGCTTGAGGAGTTTCGTATCCAGGGTTTGTGGTTGGGACTTACCGCCTTTTTTATTTTTCTTAATTGCCATATTCTGCAACTTTATCGTAAATTTTGGTGTGTTGTATTACTTGCAAGTAGAAAAATAAATTCATGAATCTGATCAATCTGGGGGATCAAAATTCGATTGCCAACCAATTTTTGGCCGAGGTGCGTGATATAAGTATCCAGCCCGACCGGATGCGGTTTCGAAAAAACCTGGAACGATTGGGTGAAATTATGGCCTATGAGATTTCTAAAACATTAACGTTTCAATCCCATTCCATTGAAACACCGCTTACCCGCACCACAGCTAAGAGGTTAAATAATCTACCGGTATTGATTACTGTATTGCGTGCCGGTCTTCCTTACTTTCAGGGTTTCCAGAATTACTTTGATCAGGCCGATGCAGGTTTTATCGGAGCTTATCGCAAAGAAGGTGGTGAAGAAATCAAGATTCAGCTGGAGTATATGGCCACTCCGGATCTGAAGAATAAAGAAGTAATCCTGATTGATCCCATGTTAGCCACGGGTAAGTCATTTATCCGGTCAGTCAATGAGTTGCTGGGTCATGGAACGCCACACCATTTGCATATTGCTTCTCTGATTGCCTCCCCGGAAGGAGTTCAATACCTCCGTCAAAATCTTGCGATTCCTTTTACCATCTGGACGTTTTCGTTAGATGAAAAATTAGACACCCGCTTTTATATTGTGCCGGGTCTGGGTGATGCCGGAGATTTGAGTTTTGGAGAGAAACTTTAAAGGTGATGACTCAAGGTTCAAAATTTAAATTACCAGGCTGCTACTATGAATTTGAAATTTTGGAATTGATATGTGGGAAGAGATTTTGAAGGCGTTTTCGGTTTATCTGTACAGCATGATCAAGTTTATATTTGGACCGATCGGAGGGAAGGCGGCCGGATTACATTTAATAACGACTGTGGTGGTGACGGCTGCCGGAATGATGACCGTGGTAGTTGCCTTTACATACTTTGGTGAATTTATTCGAAATAGAATTCTGGATCGGGTTTTTAAGAAGAAAAAACCTGCGGCTGACATGGCGCCACCGAAGGCAGGGTTTTTTAAAAAATATGGATTGGCGGGCATTGCCTTTTTTACACCGATCATACTTACCCCTATTGGAGGCACGTTACTGGCGGTGGGGTTAAGTACAAACCGTGAGAAAATAATTTTCTATATGCTGATCAGTGCGTGTGTGTGGTCAATTATTTTGACATGCGCAGTTTATTTTGGCTACGATGCGGTGATGAATTTTATTAATAAAGTGCAGCCGGTGTAATTAATATTTGAACATTTAAGTTTAATTAATTCTTAAAGAGACAACATCCTTAGGTTTCATGTCTGGTGTGCTATATGGGTAGGCATTTGTCCGACCGCTTATATTTTTGGCGGTTGGAAGGAACGGACAATTATCTAGTGTGTAACGCATGCGTTCTACTTGTTGGGCACTAAATGTGTCTTTGCCAAAATCTCCATAATCCATATAGTTATTTCTAATGAATGACTGGCCTGAGCAAGACCAAAGAAACTTCGAATTAGCCATGGCTATCCCGTTATCATTTTTAAAATCCCACGTATCGGCACATAGATCACCGTCTTTATTACAGTCATCAAAAACATGCCAAAGGTTTAGAATATGACCTATTTCGTGAGCCAAAAAATCTGATTCTTTATTGTGAAAAGCTACTGCATTTAGAAATACACCATATGGATAGTTTGGAAATGTTGAAGAAGACGGTGATAATTCTGGATAGAATGCCCAACTATATCCATCATCTGTTCTTGCTACCCACACATTAATATACTTTTTTGGAAACCAAAAATTGCCATCATAAACAACATCTAAAAAAATTTCCTCATTAATACTACCAATAGTTGGAGTATTAATTTTAACGACATCAAGGCCTTTAACTTCAAGTAGATCACCCTCAGGTTTTTTTTCAGCGAGAGAAAACTGTATGTATGCATTTGAACCATTGGGATCTTTTGACCCTCTTAGATTTCCAAATGACATGTTTATTCGACTGAGATTTTGCTCTAACTCAATAGTGAGTTCTTCTTTCTTGTTAGCAGTTACCTCCTCATTGGTTATATAGTGGAAGATTACGGGTAGAGTAACCTGTGCATGTTTTTTTTCCAAAATGGCTTTAACTTCAATTAATCCATTGAGTGTGGCTTCGTCAGATAGTCCTTTTATGCGGAATGAATATGTTCCTTCGCGGCTAGGTTTAAATTCATAGGGATAGTCCAATACGTGGCCATCACTTGCTTCAATTTTTATAAAACCGTTGGTCTGCGAACTTGGAAGAAAGATCTCTTTCTTATTCGCATCATAAGCGGTAATTTTTAATGTAAGTACATTAACATTGTTAATAACAATGGTTGCTGAACTTGAGTTATGCGATAGAGATAGATATCGTATATTTTCAGGTATACCCTTAACTATCGCATCATCATCTTCGCAGCCTGTGCTGAAGATCAGCAGAAACAAAATCCATGGTGCAGGAGCAAAACGAACTTTTGTTATAGAATTCATAATCACTCAATTTTCTCATCCGGCATAATCTCAATATCCCGAATCAATACTCTTTTACTGATGGCCTGTCCGGTTTTTGTAGCGGCTAATCCGCCCAGCGCAGTTTCTTTGTAACGCGTTTCCATGCTCGCGCCAATCTCACCCATGGCTTCAATCACCTCATCTACCGGTATTACACTACTTACATTAGCTAAAGCAATTTGTGCCGAACTGTTTGCAATCGCAGCTGCACTTGCATTGCGGACCACACAGGGAACTTCCACCAATCCTGCTACAGGATCACATACTAATCCCAACATACATTGTACTGTAATCGCCACGGCATTAAAAATCTGATCAATGTCGCCATCCAAACAATAAACTATTGCACCGGCACCCATCGCAGCCGCTGTTCCGGTTTCTGCCTGGCACCCTCCAACAGCGCCTGAGATACTTGCCTTTTGTTCCATGATTAGCGCGATACCTGCAGCCAGCAACATGGCTTCTGAAATTTTCTTGTCGTCAATCTTATGAATTTCCTGAAGTGTATATAGAACACCAGGCATAATGCCCGAGGCCCCGGCCGTGGGTGCTGCCACTATTCTACCCATACATGAATTAACTTCTTTTGCTGCAAGCGCCCGTGAAATCAGATTCTGAAATTCTTTTGAAAGAACAGGCTTCGGATAGCGATACACTTTTTTTGCGCCATTGTTAATCATCCCTGATCGGGAAGTCATGTCTTCCTCTAATCCGGTGTGCACGGCATCCTTCATCACTTCCCAGGCCTTGGCAAGACCGTCCCAAATCTGTTGTTCGGTTCTTCCTTTTTGTTCTACTTCATAGTCCAACACTGCCTGCACCACGGATTTATTGTTTTCAGTGCAATAGGTTTTCCACCCCTCAAATGAATCAAACAGAAATGCCATGCGAAATATTTTTACTAAGTTCGATTGTAATTCATTGCCTTTCAAACGTTTGAATGAATATTTTAAAATACACGAGGCTGAATTTGGTTCAGGTTGTCGCTGGCTTTATCAAAAGAACCTTTTACAGATGCTCAAATAATGCGTATTTGTGAATCATGTTCCGCCTGATTGTTTTGTATGTCGTATTTTATTTACCACTCTCCACCCAGTCGCAGGACAAAAATTTTTGGCACACATTGGCCGAAGTTGGCTTTAAAAAGGAAGTGCGTAATGGCTATGAAATGGAGGTTCCTCAATTCAGTAAGTATCTTAAAACCTGGAATGGAAAGAAAATAAAATTAAAAGGTTTTGTGATTCCAGTGGGGGAAGTTGGCGATGAGAGTAAGTTTATGTTTTCTTCGTTGCCGTTTAATGTTTGTTATTTCTGTGGTGCAGCCGGCCCGGAAACTATTGTCGAAGTGGAATCAAAAGAAAAGATAAAATTTACTTCGAAGGCTATCTGGATGGAGGGCATCCTTCAACTGAATGAGAAAGATCCGAATCATCATATTTATATTTTAAAATCAGCCAACGTAATTATACCATGATAAAATCCATCTTGATTTATCTTTTTGTGCTGTTAAGTGTTACCAGCCGTTCTCAATCTTCCGATGAGGCAACGATCAAACAAATATTTGATCAGGCGTTAAGCCAGGGGCAATCCTACAAAATGCTTCATGATCTTTCTACCAACATAGGGCCGCGACTTTCCGGATCACCCGGTGCAGCAGCAGCCGTGGAATGGAGCCGACATGTAATGGAGGATTATGGTTTTGATTCGGTATGGCTACAACCGGTGATGGTGCCGCATTGGGTGCGTGGGACAAAAGAAATTGGTCGGATAATTTCAACAAAAAAAGGCACCCTTTCGGTTAATGTATGTGCTCTGGGTGGCTCCGTTGGCACGGGTCCTTCGGGCATTACAGCACAACTTGTAGAGGTAAAAAGTATTGATGAATTAAAAGCATTTGGAACCAAAGGGGTGCAGGGTAAAATAGTTTTCTTCAACAGACCGATGGATGCGACAAAAATAAATACATTTTCTGCTTATGGAAGTGCGGTTGATCAACGTTCAAATGGAGCTTCGGAAGCAGCCAAGTACGGAGCCGTTGCAGCGTTGGTTCGTTCTATGGGTTCTAACCTGGAAGAGTATCCGCACACAGGAAATATGCGCTATGCACCGAACGTTGTAAAGATTCCGGCCCTGGCCATCAGCACGGCACATGCTGAGCAATTGAGTAAACTATTGAAAGATGATAAAGAGGTACAGGTCTATCTGGAGAATCATTCCGTTACGCTGGAAGATTCGCCCTCGTTTAATGTAATCGGAGAAATCAGGGGTAGCGAATATAAAGACGAGATTATTGTAGTAGGTGGTCATCTGGACTCATGGGACTTAGGGCAAGGTGCCCACGATGATGGAGCCGGATGTGTGCAGGCAATTGAAGTGCTACGATTATTTAATCAATTGGGCTACAAACCGAAGCGCACGATCAGGGCGGTGATGTTTATGAATGAAGAAAATGGATTGCGGGGCGGCCTCAAATATGCCGAACTGGCTGAGAAGAATAAAGAGCAACACCTTGCTGCGATTGAATCAGATCGTGGTGGTTTTGTGCCCCGAGGATTTACAGTACCCACGGATGCAGTTGCGAAAGAGAGGGTACGTAGTTGGAAGCCTTTGTTAGAACCATATGGACTATCTGATTTCAGTCAGGAAGGGGGCGGGGCTGACATTGGACCACTGGCAAGGCAAGGTGTTGCCTTACTGGGTTTCTTACCCGACTCACAGCGTTATTTTAATCTACATCACACAGCCGAAGATACAATTGACAAAGTTGATAAGCGCGAACTGGAATTAGGTGCTGCTTCGATGGCGGCTTTGGTTTATCTGATTGATAAATATGGGTTGAAATAATCAAAACTCTATTTCTCCCAATAACTCAGCATTCTTCAATACATAAATCATTTGATCCGGATTGGTAGTATTTATGTAGAGTATACCTTTGACTTCAATTGGTTTATCGGTATAAGGAATAACGTTAATAAGAAAAACTTCAACCACGGATTCAGGTCCCCCAACTCCACAAAAGAAGCATGCATTAAGTGGTAGAGAGGAGAGTATAAAATGAGAACCCTTCATCCCATTTTCGAAAGGAACCATATAGCCGGGTAACGTAATTTCCTTTCCTGCAAGAGCGAGAGTTTCTTTAGCGAAAATCGGTTTTTCGAATTCTCCCTGAGCATCATTTTGTTTTTGCCAGGTAACATTATAAAGTTTGGGCCAGGTGAGGGAAGGAAATCCCTGGTAGGTATTTTTTTGTGCAAGTGAGTACGCGGTGTTAAAAAAGAAAACAACTAATAAGATTACTCTCATAACTCCGGAACCTCCACGGTAAATTTAGAACCCTTACCATACTCTGATTTCATACTGATTTTTGCACCAATCTTTTGTGCGGATTCTTTCGCTATGTAAAGTCCGAGGCCGGAACCCTTCGATCGATCAGAGGCGCGAAAAAACATTTCGAAAATTTTAGGACTCAGCTCGGGTCTGATACCTTCCCCATTGTCTTCCACATGAATCATGGTGTTTTTTGATTCCCGCTGCGATGAGATTTTGATGGTTTGAGTATGACCTGGAATTCGTTTTTGAAATTTGATGGCGTTACTAATAAGATTACTAAGAATAATTTTCATTCTCACTTTATCTTGTTGGATGGTGTTAACATCAAGATCAAGCAAGTCAATTTTCACATTGGCGAAGTCTTCGGTGTATTTAAGATTATCAAGAATTTCCTGACAGAGTTCTCTCAACTTAACTTGTTCAGCAAAAACCTCCTGACGCTTATTTCTTGAGTAGTCTAAAATTTCAGCAATAAATGAATCTAACTTCAGAACACTTTTTTCGATTTCGTTTAAATAAAGATTACTGGATTGTGGAGAAGCATCCATTTTGCTAATGGTTACTAACCCAAGAATAGATTTTAGAGGAGCACTCAAATCATGCGAAGCACTGTACACAAATCGATCCAGTTCCTTGTTGGTGTTCTCCAACTCTTCGTTTTGGTGATGAAGTTGTTTTTCAACAAGCTGTAAGTCTGAAATAACTCGTGCGGTTATGGCCACAAAAATCGAGAGCAGCAGGTTACCCAAAAAAATGGAGTACAGCATATCCTGCGAACTGAACAGCTGACCAGGTGAGCTTTTGCTAAAAGCAGGAATCACATACGTAATCGTGAATACAAAGAGGTTGCAAAAGGCTGCTTCACCAAAACCAAATCGAATGGCTACATACAACGAGATAATGCCATAGGCAAACCAGTATTTTTCAAAGGGGATGAGTAACGTAAGAATAATTAATGAACTATAGATGATTCCTTTTTCAACCTTCTGTATAATTGAACCAGAGACAGGTCGCGCTAGTGGTTGATCGGGAGGTGATAACAACCAGCCCATGTGTTGCATCAAAGGAGTAACGGAATAAAGAAGCGGAATTGAAATTCCAAAGTTTGCCATAAACTCACCCAGCCAATTGCGTAGGAATAATATTCCAAAAGTATCCATGGATTGTTCGCCAAACTGTATGAGTGTGAACTGCAATAAAATAAGTTCAATTGTAATAGGAATCAGCAAAGCAAAAACAATGAAAAGAATAAGTTGTCGGGTGTTTGGCAGCCAATATTTGCCTTTGATAATTTTTCTAAACAGATAATAAGAAATGATGACACCGATTACTTCAGAGACAGAAAATATCGGCCACAATCGCCAGTCCTCCACGCCCCAGAAGTATGAATTTAAAATGACCACCGTATACATGGCCGGAACCACACGCCACAAACCCCACCAGTTAACAAGCACAATAGCAATTGCCGTAGGGAGATAGAATGTGCTTACACCTTGATCATATTTGAATACCAGGGATATCTGACTTGCTGCATGAATCAGAAGAAAAGGAGCCACCCACGTCCACCAGGGTAGTTTTTGGCTCTCAGTATGTTCTTTTGACTTGTTCACAGAAGTGGCTAAGTTACTATTCCAATATAAAACATTTCAGGCCGGAAAGAAAAGAGCTACCTTTGATGGCAGCCCTGTTCTTATAAAGATGTATGTGGATAGTTATTATGCTTCTGCTTTTTGATATTCTTCAATGGGCAGGCAACTGCACACCAGATTACGATCACCATAAGCATTGTCTACACGACTTACACTTGGCCAGAACTTGCCTTCCTTTACAAAAGGAAGTGGATAGGCTGCTTTTTGTCGGCTATAAGGTTGGGTCCATTCATCAGCCGTAATAACTGCGGCCGTATGAGGCGCGTGCTTTAATACGTTATGTTCTTTATCAACCTTTCCTTCCTCTACTTCCCGAATTTCATTTCTGATTTCGATAAGTGCATCAACAAAGCGATCCATTTCTGCTTTCGGTTCGCTTTCCGTGGGCTCAATCATCAAGGTGCCGGCTACCGGAAATGAAACTGTAGGAGCATGGAATCCATAATCCATCAATCGTTTCGCGATGTCTTCCACCTCGACTCCTGATTTTTTGAAATCACGACAATCCACAATCATCTCGTGCGCACACCGGCCTTTGGTGCCTGTGTATAAGATTTTATAATGACCGTTTAGTCTTTCTTTAATATAGTTGGCGTTGAAGATGGCAAGTTTGGTCGCGTTGGTTAATCCTTCACCACCCATCATGGCAATGTAAGCATAGGAGATAACCAAAATACTTGCACTACCCCATGGAGCGGCTGACACCGCAGTAATAGCGTGTTTGCCTCCGGTTTTAATAACAGGGTGCCCGGGCAAGAATGGTTTCAACTTGTCATTCACACAAATTGGACCCATACCGGGGCCACCACCACCATGCGGAATGCAAAACGTTTTGTGAAGATTTAAGTGACAAACATCGGCACCAATATTGGCTGGTGAGGTGAGTCCCACTTGTGCATTCATATTAGCACCATCCATATAGACCAATCCACCGTGCGCATGAATCGTGTCGCAGATATCAATGATCGCTTCCTCAAATACTCCGTGTGTGGATGGATATGTCACCATCAGGCAAGCAAGATTGTCTTTGTATTGTGTGGCTTTTGCTTTCAAATCAACAACATCAATCTTTCCTTCTTCATCGGATTTCACAACAACCACTTCCATGCCAGCCATGACTGCGCTGGCTGGATTGGTGCCATGCGCGGAGGCGGGTATCAACGCAATATTTCTATGATCATCTTTTCTGTTTTGATGATAGGCACGAATCACCATCAGACCTGCATACTCACCTTGCGCGCCACTATTGGGTTGCAAGGAGACTCCCGTGAAGCCCGTGATTTCTTTAAGCCAGTTTTCAAGATTGCTGATCATAGCCTGATACCCTTCCGTTTGATTTGCCGGGGTGAAAGGATGCAGCGCACCTAACTCAGGCCAGGTTACCGGAATCATTTCAGTAGTAGCATTTAACTTCATGGTGCAGGAGCCCAGTGAAATCATGGAATGCACCATCGACAAATCTTTATTCTCTAATTTTTTAATGTATCGCAACATCTCATGTTCTGAGTGATGAGAATTGAATACAGGATGGGTGAGAAAATTCGAGGTGCGAATGAGTGCGGCTGGCCAGGTTAATCCCTCACCCCCTTCCCCTCTCCCAGGGGGGAGGGGTGTCCCTGAGGGACGGGGTGAGGGACTAAGTATTGAAAGTATTTTCTCTATATCATTTATGTCGGTGGTTTCATCCAATGAAATCCCAACATGATTGTCGTTGAAATATTTGAAGTTTATTTCGGCTTGCTCTGCTTTTTGTTGAATGGCTTTTATATCCGCCACAGCAACTTTAAGTGTATCGAAATAATTTTTATTTACTTGATGAATGCCTGCAGCAGAAAGACCTTTTTCAAGAAGCTGCGTCAATCCATGAATACGTCCGGCAATTTTCTTTAACCCTACCGGTCCGTGATAGACTGCATACATGCTCGCCATCACCGATAATAATACCTGTGCTGTACAAATGTTTGAAGTTGCCTTCTCTCTGCGAATGTGTTGCTCGCGGGTTTGCAAAGCCATACGATAGGCAGGATTACCTTGTGCATCAATTGAGATTCCGATGATTCGACCCGGAATCTGCCTTTTGAATTCTTCCTTGGTTGCAAAAAATGCAGCATGTGGTCCGCCAAAGCCCATCGGCACCCCAAAGCGCTGTGAATTTCCTACGACTACATCCGCACCCATTTCACCGGGTGACTTCATCAACAATAAACTCATCAGGTCGGACCCCATTACCACAAAAACTTCTTTCTCGTGCGCGGATTCAATGAAGGAAGTGTGGTCTTTAATCTCACCATTATTATCCGGATTTTGCAAATACACGGCAAATAAATCCGGACGGGTTATATCCAGCGTAGACACATTTCCAATTTGAAGTTTCACACCGATTGGCTCGGATCTGGTTTTTAGTAAATCAATTACCTGCGGGAACGTATTCTCATCAACAAAAAATGTATGTGCGTTTTTTTTATTGGCTTTGCGCGATGCATACAACAAGTGCATCGCTTCAGCGGCCGCAGTGGCTTCATCCAATAACGAAGCGTTGGCTATTTCCATTCCCGTAAGGTCGATAATCATCGTTTGATAGTTGATCAACGCTTCCATTCGACCCTGGGCGATTTCAGCCTGATACGGAGTATAGGCAGTATACCATCCCGGATTCTCCAGAATGTTTCTGAGGATAACACCCGGAGTAATACAATTATAATAGCCCGTGCCGATATAGGATTTATAAATCTTATTCTTCGACATCAGTTTTTTAAACTCTTTCAAAAACTCAAACTCTGATTGAGCTGCCGGCAACTGAAGTGCTTTTTTCAGACGAATGTTGGCCGGCACAGTTTGATCGATCAGTTCATCTACAGAAGCGGCTTTTACCACCTTCAACATGTCTGCTATTTGCAGAGCATCAGGTGCGTTGTGTCGGGTTTCAAATTTTTCGGTGTAGGTAGGATTAATTGTACTCATAAGTTGAATAATGATGAGATAACCCGGAAGAAATAAAATAGTTCAGTTAAAAATTTCCAGTCTCTGGTTACTGGCTACTGATATTAACAGCAACCAGTAACGAGGCACCAGCGATTAGAATCTCTCAAATTGTGAAAAGAAAAAGTTGCCTTCGATGGCAGCGTTTTCGTCTGAGTCGGAACCATGGATTGCATTCGCATCAATGGATTTGGCAAATAAGGCGCGGATCGTACCAGGCGCTGCTTTCTTGGGATCGGTAGCTCCTATCAATTTGCGGAAATCTTCCACGGCATTATCTTTTTCCAAAATCATCGGCACGATGGGTCCGCTCGACATATAAGCCACCAGCTCTCCATAAAAAGGACGGGCTTTATGAATTTCATAAAACTTGCCAGCCAGTTCCTGGCTCAATTGTGCTTTTTTCATTGCCACAATGCGAAAGCCCGCTTCCTCAATCATTTTAGTAATAGCTCCGGCATTACCCGCGGTAGTTGCATCGGGCTTAATCATCGTAAAAGTTCTGTTTCCTGCCATTTTATCTCGATTTTAAATTGTTTCAGATTCCTTATTTCGGCCGCAAAATTAGCTTTTTAGTCCACAGTCTATACTTAACGGAGTATTGTTTTTTGTTCTTTTCCCGGAATGTTGCCAACGGATTGAAGGCAACTATGCACTCCCAATTAAAATTGCCATTTTTGCCCCTTGAATGAAAAATTTACCTGCCTTTAAGACATTATTAAGTCAACCAAAACGGGTGGTAATTACTACACACTTCAAGCCCGATGCAGATGCTTTGGGCTCTTCGCTTGGATTAGCAGGGTTTTTAAGAAAAATGAAGCACCAGGTTTCGGTAATTACACCCAGCGATTACCCTGATTTTCTTGCCTGGATGCCAGGCAATGAATCTGTTATCGCGCTTTTGAAAGATGATCCAAAACCTGAACAGAAGGCCGCTGAGTTGATTAAAAACGCAGAACTTATTTTTTGCCTTGATTTTTCAAACCTGAGTCGCATCAATAGCCTGGGTGAAATGATTAAAAAATCCAGTGCCGTAAAAATTCTTATCGATCATCATTTGGAGCCTGAAGTTTTTGCGGATTTTGAACAATGGAATATCGCCTCAGCGTCCACAGCCGGTCTTATTTATGAGCTGATAGATGAACTTGGACTACGAGATCTTATCGACAAGGAAATTGCCACCTGTCTTTATGCTGGCCTTATGACGGATACGGGCGGTTTCAGGCACAACAACACCCGCCATCAGGAATTTCTTATCGCTTCGGAGTTGGTAAGTCACGGTGCCGAACCGCATAACATTGCTCAACATATTTATGATACTAATTCATTAGAGAGACTTCGCCTTACGGGCTATGTCTTGAGTAATAAATTGGTGGTGTTGCCCGAGTATCGTACCTCCTATATGACGCTGAGTCAGGATGAACTGAAACAATACGGGGCACAAACCGGAGATACGGAGGGGCTGGTTAATTATGGACTTTCGATCAAAGGAGTAAAAATGTCCGTGCTTATGTACGACCGCAAAGAGGAAATAAAGTTATCATTCCGATCGTTGGGAGATTTTTCGGTTAATGAACTTGCGCGCAAACACTTTGAGGGGGGTGGTCATCGCAATGCGTCCGGGGGGTCTTCCAAGTTATCACTGGAGGATACGTTGAAAAAATTTTTGAGCGTACTGCCCGAGTATCAAATTCAATTAATAAAAGAGTAACTAAACAATTTAATATTATACAATGAAAAATTCTGTTTTGATGTTCGTGTTGGTGGCGATGATTGGCGTTGCTTGTTCTGATTCTAAAGAAACTCCTTCGGGTCTTAAGTATAGCGTATTGCGCAAAGGTGATGGTGTGGTGGCTACACCCGGCCAGATATTGATTATGGATTTTGTATTTATGGATAGTAAGGATTCTGTGTGGAACGACAGTCGTAAAAATGATTTTCCAACCATGGTAATGGCGCAGGATACCGTGCCTGCAGGCGATGGCGTGCTGGAAGTATTTCAGTTGCTTTCAAAGGGCGACAGTGTAACCTTTCAGATTCCCACCAAAACCTTATTCGAAAAAACATTCCGATCACAAATACCTATGGGTGTTGATTCAACCGGTTTGTTCACCTTTCATATTGGCGTAAGAGATATCGTTTCAGAAGAGCAGGCAAGAACGATTCAGAATGAGATTGTTGCCAAGCAGAATGAAAAAGCAATGTTGGCCGAGATGGAACAGTTGCAAAAAGACACCACGTTAATTGCTGATTATCTGAAAAAGAATTCGATTGTTGCTCAACAAACTCCATCGGGACTTCGCTATGTAATTACCAAAGCAGGCACCGGGGAGAATGCCAAGTCGGGTCAGCAGGTGAAAGTTAACTATGCAGGTTATCTGTTGGACGGTACTTGTTTTGACAGCAGTATTGAATCCGTGGCCCGCGCAAACAATGTGTTTAATGAAGCAAGAAAACCGTATCAGCCACTGGAGGTTACGTTGGGATATCAGCAAGTTATACCGGGATGGGAGGAAGCCCTTGGCCTCATGAACAAAGGATCGAAGATGACAGTCTTTATACCCTCTACGCTTGCCTATGGCCCTCAGCGCAGAAGTGAAGTGATTGTAGAGAATTCAATATTGAAGTTCGATATGGAGATGGTGGACGTTAAGTAGTTTACGAATGAAAAGACTATTTGTAATTGTATGTTGTAGTGGGTTCCTCTTTTTAGAAGGGTGCAAGGATGATGATGATGACAAGTGTACCACGGAGCCGCCCGCTGATAAAATGGAAGCAGTTAATCAAACAAGACTGAAGGCAGACTCATTGGCCATTGTTGAATATCTGGCCGCTAATGCAATCACCGGAACTCAGATTAAGGATAATGTTAGATACCTGATAACTCAACTTGGTACAGGAGTAACCCCTTGCATTGAAAGTACGGTGACTGCGAAATATCAGGGCAGATTGATGAAGACCGGTTCCATATTTGATCCTACTCCCGGTTCGGGTGTAGATTGGGAGGACCGGGAGGCTAACTTCAGGCTAAGCACGCTCATTCTGGGATGGCAAATTGTATTGCCTGTTTTGCCGGTTGGATCGAAAGCAACAATCTATATTCCATCGGGTTATGCCTATGGAGTTAATGGTGGCGCCAATGGGGCCATACCCTCCAATGCCAACTTAATTTTTGAAATGGAGATAACTGCAGTGAGATGATGACACTCTGCTTCGCCACCCATAATCAACATAAAGTAAAGGAAGTGCAAGCCATTTTGGGCGAAGCCTTTATTTTGAAAGGACTTGATGAAATTGGGTGTAGCGAAGAACTTCAGGAAGACAAAGACACCCTCGAAGGCAACTCGCTTCAAAAAGCAGACTATGTATTTCGTAAATTCGGTGTTTCATGTTTTGCAGATGACACGGGACTTGAGGTGGAGGCATTGAACAATGAGCCGGGGGTTATTTCTGCACGCTATGCGGGCGAACAACGGAGTGCAGAAGACAATATGAATCTACTCTTGAGGAATCTCGCGACCAAAGAAAATCGAAACGCCCGGTTCAGAACAGTGATTACCTTAATTACACCCGAAGGCATCCGGCAGTTTGAAGGCGAAGTGCAAGGAAAAATTATTGATGATAAGCGCGGCACGGAAGGATTTGGCTATGACCCAATATTTTTGCCGGATGGATTTTCAAAGACACTGGCGGAGATGTCGCTGGCAGAGAAAAGTGTCATCAGCCACCGCGCCCGGGCGTTTAAAAAATTAGTAGCTTATTTGAAAGGGCGCAAGACTTCCTCGGTGCATCATGAATAAGCCATTTACAATTGGTATAACAGGCGGCAGTGGATCCGGAAAAACATTTTTTCTGCAAGGGCTGTCGTCTTGCTTCAAGCCGCATGAGATTTGTCTTATTTCACAAGACAATTATTATAAACCCCGCGATCAGCAACCTATTGATGAAAACGGCATCAAGAATTTTGACTTACCGGTTTCCATTGATCGCGAAGAGTTTCAGCATGATTTACTAAAGCTAAAGTCAGGACAGAACGTAATCAAAAAAGAATATACGTTCAACAACCCACTGGCCGAATCTAAATTACTTGAGTTTAAATCATCACCGATAATAATTGTGGAGGGGCTGTTCGTTCAATATTTTGACGAGATATCGAATGAACTCGACCTACGCGTATTTATTGAAGCCAAAGATCATGTAAAACTGGGCAGGCGAATCAAACGCGATCAGGTAGAGCGGGGGTATGATATTGATGATGTGCTGTACCGGTATCAATACCATGTCATGCCTGTTTACGAACGCCTGATTGAGCCTTTAAAGCACGATGCCGACCTGGTTATTCCCAACAACAGCAAATTTGAGCGGGCTTTGGACGTATTGGTGGGGTATCTTAAATCCCGCCTCTCCGATGTTGCAAATTAATTTCTAAACCCTACTTTTGTGGTCTTCCAATTTTAAAGAAGTGAGAAACAAGTCCATTTATAGAGGTTTTTTAATAGCAGCGGGCCTGTTGGCAGCGCTTGTTATCATTTTATCTCATAGCTATTCCCTCACTGCCAAACCGGAAAAGAAAACAGCCACAGAGCAAAAAAGTGATCAGTCCGAAAAGAAAGTTATCCTCACCGCACCCGCTGATTTTGTACCGCAAGCCAGTGTAGTTCGGGTAGATGAACAAGTGCCGGTTAGTGTGCTTGAAATTTTGGGCGAACCACAAAAGCTTCAAAATTTTATTCCTCGTTCAGAGGCCATTCTTACCAGTCTTTTTAAAACCCTCTTCCGGGTTATTATTGCGCCTAACGCGCCATAATCAATTTTCCTCTATTCCTTTTTGACTTGCGGATAAAATTCGGGGTCAGGGTCATTCAATAATTTAACAATCATAGTCTAATCAAATTTTTTTTATGCGTAACAAAGGTGTAGTTGTCGTTTTAGGCATCATTATTACATTGCTCTGCCTGTATTATTTGTCGTTTACATTCGTGTCTCAAAATGTTGAGAAAGATGCTGTCAATTATGCAACGGATGAAGACGGTAAACTGAATCTCACAAAAAAGCAGAACTATCTCGATTCTTTGTGGAACCAGCCCGTTTATAATCTCTTCGGTGCCGAGTTCACCTACAAGGAAGTGAAAGAAAACGAATTAAGTCTCGGACTTGATTTACAAGGTGGCATGCACGTGGTGCTTGAAATTTCACCGATTGACATCATTAAAGGATTAAGTGGTAATAGTCAAGACCCTGCCTTTCTTGCAGCCCTTCAAAAGGCCAGAGAAATGCAGAAGTCCAGCACAGATAGCTACATAGATCTCTTTTATAAAGCATTTAAAGATGCCAATCCTGATAAAACATTAGCATCCTTGTTTACCTCGGCTGCCAATAAAGACCGCGTCAAACTAACGGACACAGATGATGTTGTTTTAGCTTTTTTGAATACAGAAGTGGATGGCGCCATTGATAGATCATTTACAATTCTTAAAACCCGTATCGATCAGTTTGGTACGTCACAACCGAACATTCAGCGTCTTCAGGATAAGGGCAGAATTCAGATTGAAATTCCCGGAGCCGATAATCCGCAACGCGTTCGCAAATTATTGCAAGGCGTAGCACGTTTGGAGTTCTGGGAGGTAGTCGAAGCGTTCGATCCGCAGTTAGGTCAGTCGCTCACGGCTATCAATCAGTTTTTGGTGAAAGAACAAAATGAAAAGAAATCGCTCGCTCTTGCCAATACAGAAAAGGATTTGACGAAGGCGATAGAGTCTGATACATCCAAATCAGCACTGGAGAAACAATTAAGTCAGTTAAGTGACAGCTCCGTGAGTTCGCTGGATTCTTTACGACTCGCAACATCCTCTCCGCTCTTTGCTTTGAGTAGTCAAAGCGCACCTTTTTTATATCAGGTAAAAGATACAGCCGAGATCAACCGGATATTAAGAAGACCTGAAGTGCGAAGTTTGTTACCACGAACGATAGGTTTCTTCTGGGATGTTAAGCCCGATCCGAATGTAACGCCAGGGGTTGAAGACATTCAACTAAATTTTGTTAACCTAGGCAGAAATGGCAAACCACTTTTAACGGGTGAAGTCATTAACGATGCAAGGTTGGATTATGACCAATTTGCAAGACCTGCAGTAAGCATGACTATGAATGCTTCCGGTGCTCGCGCCTGGGCAAAGATTACCGCCACGGCTGCGGCTAAACAACCACAAGGAAGGATTGCTATTGTATTGGATAATTATGTATACACAGCCCCGAACGTACAGGGCGAAATTCCCAATGGAAACTCCCAGATCTCAGGAAGTTTTGAATTAGAGGAAGCCAAGGATTTGGCAAACGTATTGAAGGCAGGTTCATTGCCGGCACCAACCCGTATTGTAGAAGAAGCTATTGTTGGGCCTAGCCTTGGTAAGGTTGCCCAGAATCAGGGGTTGATCTCGATGGCGTGTGGTTTGGGTATTGTGGTTCTCTTTATGATTGCTTATTACTCTAAAGGGGGTTGGGTTGCCAACATTGCGTTGTTGTTTAACATCTTTTTTATCTTAGGTATTCTGGCACAGTTCAATGCCGCCCTAACACTACCCGGTATTGCCGGTATTGTGCTCACCATGGGTATGGCAGTAGATGCAAACGTGTTGATCTACGAGAGGATCAAAGAGGAATTGAGAATTGGCAGAAAGTTAAGAGAAGCAATCAATAAAGGCTATGCACGGGCTTTCACAACCATTCTCGATTCGAATTTAACAACGTTCATTACAGCTGCTGCCCTTTTTATCTTAGGTCAGGGCCCGTTAAAAGGATTTGCTATTGTATTGATGATTGGTATTGCGACCTCTTTCTTTTCAGCAGTGTATATCTCTCGCGTAATCATCGAGTGGATGGTTCGCAAGGGCGATGACTCGAATGTTTCATTCGACAGTCCAATTGCCAAAATGGTAAAAAAGCGTAGAGAATATGATTTCATTGGAATGCGTAAGAAAGCCTATTTATTTTCAGGGGGTATTGTACTGATTGGTTTTATTTTGATTGCTTTTCAAGGTTTAAATCTTGGGGTTGACTTCAAAGGAGGCCGTTCTTATGTAGTGAAATTTAATCAGGCTGTGGTGGCTACGGATATGAAAATCGCGTTAAGCGAGAGCTTTCAGAAATCGGGTGTAGAAGTAAAGAGCTTTGATGGAAATAACATCATGAAGGTGACAACATCTTATCTGGTAGATGATGAGTCGGATGTTGCTGATGATAAAGTTAAAGCCGCACTTATTTCCGGGATTCAAAAATTTAATGGATTGGCGTATACAGAAAATGATGCTCAAGTCGATGACAAGCACTTTACAATTGCTTCCTCATCAAAAGTGGGAGCCACCATTGCTGATGACATCAAAGATTCTGCCTTTGAGGCTGCGCTTGCCTCGTTGGTCTTAATTTTCATCTATATCTTAATCCGCTTCAAGCGATGGACGTACAGTGCGGGCGCCATTGTTGCCACCGTGCACGACACACTTTTCGTGGTGAGTTCGTTTGCAATTGCCCGGGCTTTCGGAATTTCTTTTGAAGTGGATCAGGTATTTGTTGCTGCGATATTAACAGTGATCGGATACTCCATCAATGATACGGTAATTATCTTTGACCGGATCAGGGAATATCTGGGCTTTGGGGCAAATCATGATCGTGCTAAAGTATTCAACGATGCAATTAACAGTACCCTTGGCAGAACTTTAATTACTTCGGGAACAACCTTAATTGTTGTAGTAGTATTGTTGTTATTTGGTGGTGAGGTGTTGAGAGGGTTTGCCTTTGCGTTAGTTATTGGCATTGGAGTAGGTACGTTCTCTTCTATTTTCATTGCAGCTCCGGTTGTACTCGATTTGGAGAAAGATCCTTCTGCGGATAAGAAATTAGTGGCAAAAGCAGCTTAAACGAACACGCTGAATGAAGCAAGAAAGGCTCCGATCTAATCGGGGCCTTTTTCGTTGGTGCAAATCGGGTTTTAACTAAATTCTAATGTAGATTAGCAGGGTCAGCCGTAATTTTGATTCATGAAAATCCTATTAATTGAAGATGAGCGCAAAACGGTTCAATACATAAAAATGGGATTGGAAGAGAATGGCTACGTGGTAGATACTGCGGAAGATGGCAAGTCTGGTAAAAACCTCGCTTTTCGAAATCAATACAATCTTATCATTACTGATGTAATCCTGCCCGAATTAAACGGACGCGATTTATGTAGAGAACTTCGTGCGGCCAAAGTAGAAACTCCAATCCTCATGCTAACTGCGTTAGGTCAAACAGATGATGTTGTTGAAGGCCTCGACAGTGGCGCAGATGATTACCTGGCAAAACCTTTCGAGTTCAAAGAATTATTGGCGCGAATTCGTTCGCTCTTAAAGAGACAGCCTAAATATCCTCAGAATAATAATGAACTTCGTTTTGCTGATTTAGTATTGGATATAAATAGTAAGGGGGTAGCACGTGCTGGAAAAAAAATAGAATTGACCTCAAAAGAGTTTTCGCTACTCGAATATTTTCTTCGCAATCAGGGCCGGGTTATACCACGGGCCGAACTTTCCAAGCATGTATGGAATGTAGATTTTGACACCGGTACTAATATGGTGGAAGTTTATGTAAATTACCTTCGAAAAAAAATTGATAAAGACTTTGATAGTAAACTCATTCACACCCAGTTTGGCATGGGGTATATTTTAAAGGAAACATAGACGTGCAGATCAGAACCCGACTTACCCTGCAGTTTACAGTGTTGGTAAGTACCATTGTGTTACTCTCATTTTTTGCAATTTATTTCTTCACCAAGCAGTTTACCGAACAGGATTTTTCGCGAAGACTTAGAGAAAAAGCAATTACAGCGGCTATACTTTTAATAAAAGTTGAACAGGTTGATACCATTCTGCTTAAAGTTATTGACCGGGCAAAACGTGATAACTTATACCGCGAGAGTATTCGCGTATATGATGAAGCAGCTAAAGAAATTTATTTTAGTGGCGACACTGTAAAGTTGGGAATCAACCAACAACTGTTTCAGGAAGTGAAAGCAGAAGGTGAACAACGACTAAAATACAAGGAATATACAGTAGCAGGAATTCCCTTTAAGGATCGGGGAAAAGAATATGTAATCATTGCTTCTGCTGAGGATGTAATCGGGTTTAATCGATTGGTTGACTTGCAACGAATCCTGGTTGCTTTTTTTATTATTTCCGTTATCCTCGTTTTTATTTCAGGCTGGATTTACGCGGGGCGTGCCTTGCGCCCCATAAAAAGTATTATCCATGAAGTTCAGAACATTTCGCCACAAAATCTTAGTCAACGTCTTGAAGAAAGTCCACATCCCGATGAGATCGGAAAATTGATTTTTATTTTTAATGGATTGCTCACCCGGCTAGAAAAGGCATTCCAACTTCAAAAGATGTTTGTATCCAATGTTTCGCACGAACTCAAAAATCCGTTAACCAACATTACTTCTCAACTGGAAGTTACCTTGCTGAATGAACGATCGAAAGAGGAGTATCGCGAAACGATTGAATCGGTATTGGAAGATATTAAGGGGCTCAATCACCTGTCCAATAGCTTGCTGGATCTGGCCCGGCTCACCCGTGAGTCTGATTCTTTTACTATGTCTAAAGTGCGCCTTGATGAAGTGCTTTGGGATACACGGGAAAGTATAAACGCCATTGATCCACAATACAAGGTAGAAGTAAAAATTCTGGAGATGCCGGAAGATGAAAATAGATTGTACGTGAATGGCAATCCCTACCTTCTTAAAATCGCATTTCAAAATATCATTGAAAATGCCTGTAAATTTTCGGATGACGGAAAAGCGCAGGTGACACTTACTTGCAAAAAGGACGATTTGATTGTGCAAATCTCTGATCAGGGACCGGGCATTGAAGAAAAAGACCTCGAAAATGTTTTTCAGCCATTTTTCCGAACAGATGCCACATCAAAAGTAAAAGGGTATGGGGTTGGGCTTCCGCTCACGCAACGAATTATTTCCATTCATAAAGGAAAAATCAGTATCGAATCTAAACCGGGTATGGGCACCCTGGTTAGCGTGATTCTCCAAACAGCTTAAGTGGTTTCTAATTCCTTTCTAATTGCCTTTTTGCTACAAGGTTCAACCCCGCGATTACATTTGTCTTATAGTTTTTTCAAGGTTGTTTGAGTTTAGAATTTAGTTTACAGGTTTGGGAGAGGCTCTGATCAGACGTAAGCCAACAAACGATAAGTCTCTTCTGCTAAAAAATGGGGTTTGCAACGCCCCATTTTTTTTGTTTATAAGTCGTTTGTTTCTACCCGCAGACCAACGGCTAATATTCCTCGCAATGAATCTTGCCTGTTGAATTGCTCCAGCTGTATTTTATAGATGCCGGGGGATTTGAATTCCTGATTTTCAAGAAGTAAAAATTGATTGTCATACACATCGCCCAACCCGCTACGACCTAACGGTCTTCCGGTTTTTTGGTCAAATAAAAAATTGGAAACCAGCTTTTTAGAAAGTTCAGTACCACTGGAATCCCGAAGTGTGTATTGTACAAAAAGACGAGCGAAAGGATAATCTAAAGAATTGCGGACGTTATAATACAGATTATACTTTTTTGAGATATCCCTGATTTCAAACTCAAAACTTGCTGGATTATTGATCTTCCAGGACCTGTCACTAAATTCTGTGTAATCTTCAAATACGCGATTCGAATCACACCCGGCAAAAAGCAAAAGCGCAAAGAATAGAAAAAAAATATACTTCATTCCTTTTTAGGTGCGTTAGGATTATTGCGTGGCTGAGGATTTCGATTAGGTTGGCTTTGGTTGTTTCTTCGATCCTTGTTACGATTTTTGTTTTTCTTCTTTTTTCTTTTGGATTTGTCCTGGAATTTCCGATCCATGTTTTCAAGGTCGCTGTTGAGTTTTGCAATTGGTATTTTTGCTTCTTCAACATTGATGTCGAGGTTGGCCGGTTTTTTACCAGCCTTATTCATTTCAAGAATTTCGTTTACCCGGTCAATATTTAACGGATACCAGTTGTTATCCTCTTTGAACCCAAACCACATGATTCTGCGAAAGATATCTGTCTTTTGCAAGCGAGCTTCTCCACGCTCGGTGAGGAGCGGTGTCTCTACCTCCGGGATTCCCTTTAGCGCTTCCATGTAGGTTTCCAATTCGTAATTCAGGCAACACTTCAGGCGTCCGCACTGGCCAGAAAGTTTACTGGGATTTAAAGAAAGATTCTGATAGCGCGCTGCACTGGTGGCTACATTTTTGAAATCGGTCAACCAGGTGGAACAACAGAGTTCACGACCACACACACCAATACCTCCAATTCGGCCAGCCTCTTGCCGTAAACTGATTTGCCGCATCTCCACGCGAATCTTAAATTCTGTAGCAAGTAGTTTTATCAACTCCCGAAAATCTACACGATCTTCTGCAGAGTAAAAGAATGTAGCTTTGGTATTGTCGGCCTGATACTCTACATCCGAGAGTTTCATGTGTAACCTCAATTGTTGAATTATTTCGCGGGTGCGATACAGGGTTGGGAGATCACGCTTTTTTATTTCTTCAAATTTTTCAAGATCCTTTTGATTGGCGAGTCTGTAAATTTTAAGAATCTCATCATCATTGGCTACTTTCTTCTTTTGCATCTGCAAGCGTACCAATTCGCCTTGCAGCGAAACATGTCCTAAATGATGACCGGTTTGAGCTTCAACAATAATGGCATCCCCTGTAGTTAACGAAAGGCCTTCGGTATTACGATAAAAATCTTTACGGCCATTCTTAAATCTCACTTCTACAACCTGAAAACGATCCTTCACGGGCATATCCATGTTGGATAGCCAATCGAACACATTCATTTTGTTACAACCACCGGTGCCACAGGCCCCATTATTGTTACAACCCGATACTTTTCCATCTTTCTTAGTTCCACAAGCACAGCCCATCGGGTAAATTATTAGTCAGTTTAAAACTTAAAGTTATATGGTTAAAGGTGCATTGACAAACGAACTGGCTTTCAATTTCTTAGCTCACTTTCAACCCTGGCAAGGTCCTGGCCAATGTCCTTGCGGAAATAGACACCTTCCCATGTAATTTGCCCAGCTCTCGCATACGCCCTGGCGGTTGCTTCCACCAAATCCTTACCTCGCCCGGTAACGGCCATCACACGGCCTCCATTAGTTAAAACCTCGTTTTCCTTTTTCACAGTGCCCGCATGGAATACCAGGGCTTCATCAGACTCACCGATGCCAGAAATGATTTTACCCTTTTCAAAATGATCAGGATAACCACCCGAAGCCATCACTACCGTTACAGCATAATTGGGTGAGATGGTAATTTGTTTTCCCTTCAATTTTCCATGGGCACAAGCATCCAGCAGCTCGACCAGATCGCTTTCAATACGTGTCATCACTGCTTCTGTTTCCGGGTCGCCCATGCGGGTGTTGTATTCGATCACCTGCGGTTCACCTTTTACATTCATTAATCCAATGAAAATAAAACCTTTGAAGGGTATACTTTCTTTTTTCAAGCCGAGAACGGTGGGCTTAATCACTTTCTCTTCAACCTTTTTCATAAAGGCGGCATCAGCAAACGCAACAGGCGAAACCGCCCCCATGCCACCGGTGTTTGGGCCTGTGTCACCATCGCCAATACGTTTGTAATCTTTGGCTTCCGGTAGAATAACATAATCGTTGCCATCGGTTAACACAAAAACAGACAGTTCAATGCCATCAAGAAATTCTTCCACCAGCACTTTTGAACTGGCTTCACCAAACTTATTTTCTTCCAGCATTTCTTTGATTGCCAGCTGTGCTTCCTTTACAGAAGAAGTAATAATCACACCTTTTCCAGCAGCCAGACCATCCGCTTTCAGGACGAGTGGAGGCGTGCACGTTTCCAGATACCTGACCGCTTCAGCACTTTCGTGCGATAAGAAGGTGCGGGATTTTGCCGTGGGCACTCCATGGCGAATCATGAATTTTTTTGAAAAATCTTTACTGCCTTCCAATTGAGCACCTTGTTGGCCAGGACCCACCAGTGCAATTGACTTTAGATTTTCATGGCTCTCAAAATAATCACGAATACCTTTTACCAATGGTACTTCAGGGCCAACAACCACAAGATCTATTTTTTTGTCAAGGCAGAATATTCCGAGCCCATCAAAATCGTCAACAGCTATGGATACATTTTCGCCAACCTGGCTGGTGCCTGCATTTCCGGGTGCGATGTACAACCTATCACATAAAGAGCTCTGTCGGATTTTCCAGGCGAGGGCATGTTCGCGGCCACCATTTCCAATGATCAATATATTCATGGCACTTTTAAAAACGTCAAAGATACAACTCCACCTACATTTTGCTAAAGGTACGAACGTTTACAAGTTGGCTAAAATCAAAAAGGTCTGACCATCATGATCAGACCTTAAATTATCGTTACCACTTAATTCTTTCGAAGACCAGAAATTAGTTGGCGTATTCGCTCAAAAATTTGACCCGCATTAGCCTAAGATTATCTTCGGTAAAATCGGGATCTTCATCTTTGAGTGCATCTACGGCATCTTCAATGCTATCCGTTTCCGACTCTAAAAAATAATCATAGATCTGTTGCTGTTTGTCTTCGTCAAGCACCGAATCAATGTAATAATCCAGGTTAAGCTTGGTGCCCGAATAGCAAATGTTTTCTATTTCGGTAAGCATCTCATCAAAGGTTATGTTCTTCGAATCGGCAATTTCATCCAGCTCAACTTTCCGATCTATTTGCTGAATAATAAAGATTTTAATTTTTGATTTATTGACAGATGATTTTACGACAATGTCGGAAGCAGTTTCTATGTCGTTTTCATCGACATACGTCTGAATAAGATCCAGAAATTCTTTTCCGAATTTATTGACCTTGCCCATGCCCACACCGTTAACCGAAGCCAGCTCATCTTTGGTGGTAGGATAGGTAGTGGCCATTTCTTCCAGCGAAGGATCCTGAAAGATCACATACGGTGGCAAGTCTTTTTCTTTCGCAACCTTTTTACGAAGTGCTTTTAACATCTCGAAGAGCTTCTCGTCATACGACTTCGAGTTGACAACCACGCGTTCGGATGATTCTTCATCTTCACCATCACTGGTAAAGTCATGATCGCGGGCCAGTTCAATAGGATGTGGTTTCTTTAAGAAGGCAAATCCTTTTTTGGATATTTTAAGCACACCGATATTGTCAATATCTTTTTCCAGATATTGATAGATCAGGGCCTGACGTATTACAGATTTCCAGAAATCCTCATCCTGCTGATCACCTTTGCCAAAAATTGAAAGATCGAAATGGCCGTAGCTTTTTACATATTCATCTTCTTTGCCGCGAATTACATTTACAAGGTGACTTAAATTGAAACGTTCGTTGGTTTGTTTCACTGCTTCAAGCACCATCTTAACAGATTCGGTTCCATCGAAACGTTCGCGTGGATGCACACAATTATCGCAGGAACCACAATTGTCTTCTTTATACTCTTCGCCAAAATAGTGTAGCAATTGTTTGCGTCTGCATACCGGTGATTCAGCGTAGAACTCCATTTCTTGTAAAAGCACCCGTGCGTTCTCACGTTCTTGAACAGCCTTGTCTTTATTAAACTTTTCGAGTTTAGTTAAATCATTATGACTATAGAACATGAGACATACTCCTTCTAAACCATCTCGTCCGCCTCGGCCTGTTTCCTGATAATATCCTTCCAGCGATTTAGGAACATCGTAGTGCACTACAAAACGAACATCGGGTTTGTCGATACCCATGCCAAAGGCAATGGTTGCTACAATGATATCAACTTCTTCATTCAGGAAGTCATCCTGATTTTTCATTCTCACATCGGGATCCAAGCCGGCATGGTAAGGAGCTGCTTTAAATCCATTTACATTGATTAGCTGGGCAATTTCTTCTACTTTTTTTCTGCTCAGGCAATAAATAATTCCAGATTTTCCTTTGTGTTCTTTTAAGAAGCGGATGAGTTGTTTCTTGGTTTCTTTCTTAGGCCGAACTTCATAATACAAATTCTTTCGGTTGAACGAAGAGATGAATACATCTGCTTCCTCCATCTGAAGATTTTTTTGAATGTCTATTTGAACTTTGGGAGTGGCGGTAGCCGTAAGCGCAATCACATTCATGTCGCCTAATTGGGCGATCATGGTTTTAATCTTTCGGTATTCAGGTCGGAAGTCATGACCCCATTCTGAAATACAATGTGCCTCATCAATCGCTACAAAAGATACTTTTACCTTTTGCAGAAATTCTATATTTTCTTCTTTGTTGAGTGACTCAGGAGCAACGTAAAGTAATTTCACAGCTCCGGTTACGCATTCCTTTTTTAAGCGGGTAATTTCGCCTTTACTCAAAGTCGAATTTAAAAACCGGGCATTAATTCCATAAGCATTCAACTGATCCACCTGATTTTTCATCAAGGCGATTAAAGGTGAAATTACGATTGCCAGCCCGTCTTTGATCATGGCGGGAAGCTGATAACAAAGCGACTTGCCAGCCCCGGTAGGCATAATCACAAACGTATTCCTACCCCCTAATATATTTCTGATCACCACCTCCTGATTACCCCGGAATTGGCCGTATCCGAATATTTCCTTGAGTTTTACCTTTAATTCATCTTTCTCTTCTGCCACTATCATGTTATCAACTAATAAAATTTTGATTTACTTATCTTTGTGTCCTTCTGTAATCTCACAAGGCATTGAATATAACAAAAAATATCAAACAAATTGCCAAGGATGCACTAATTAATGAGGCCCGGGCGGTTGAAAATCTCACCAATTATATCGACAACGATTTCGAGGCTTGTGTAAGGGAAATACTCCAATCCAGGGGACGCGTAGTTATAACCGGAATCGGAAAAAGTGCCATCATCGCGAATAAAATTGTGGCCACTATGAATTCTACCGGTACGCCTGCACTTTTTATGCATGCGGCCGATGCTATTCATGGCGACCTGGGAATGATTCAGAGTGAGGACATTGTTATTTGCCTTTCCAAAAGCGGCAACACACCCGAAATCAAAGTATTAGTACCGCTTCTAAAACGGAGGGGTTCAAAACTTGTTGCTTTGGTAAGCAATAAGAATTCGTACCTGGCCGAGCATGCCGATTATGTTCTCAATGCTACCATCGCAGAAGAAGCTTGCCCCAATAATCTCGCGCCAACTACCAGTACTACAGCACAATTGGCTTTGGGCGATGCGTTAGCCATTTGCCTGTTGGAGCTTCGTGGGTTTTCAAGTGAGGATTTTGCCAAATATCATCCAGGCGGTGCCCTGGGTAAACAACTTTATTTAAAGGTCGAGGACGTGTTTTCGAATAATCAGGTGCCTTTGGTAACTCCAACTACTTCACTAAAGGATGTAATTCTTGAAATTTCTTCCAAGCGCCTGGGGGCTACTGCGGTGGTTGATGAAGCTCAAAACCTGCTCGGTATTATTACCGATGGTGACTTAAGGAGAATGCTGCAGAAAGAAAGTAATATTGCAACTATTAAGGCAGCCGAAATAATGACCCGCACCCCTAAAATGATAGATAAAGGAGAGTTTGCCGTCAAGGCTTTACAGGTAATGCAAGAAAACAATATTACACAACTGGTTGTAAAAGATGGACCCCGGGTTGTCGGCTTCATTCATCTCCACGACTTACTTAAGGAAGGCATCGTTTAATAACTTTCATCGCTCCTAACCATAGGAGAATAACTCATGAATAAAAATCTTTACGTAGTACTGATGGCCGGTGGTGTTGGCACCCGTTTCTGGCCTTACAGCCGCAACTCACAACCGAAACAATTTTTAGATGTTTTGGGCACCGGTAAAACACTTCTGCAATCCAGTTACGAGCGATTTCTTCCACTTTGCCCGAAAGAAAATATTTACATCGTGACTAGTGATGAACATGCCAGTATTACGCACGAACAGATTCCGGATCTTGATCGTGGCCAGATACTTACTGAACCAATGCGGAAGAACACAGCCCCATGCATTGCCTATGCTGCTCATAAAATCTCCAAACTAAACCCGGAAGCGGTAATGGTAGTCAGTCCGTCTGATCATCTCATTTTGAACGAAACGGATTTTCAACAAACCATTGAGAAGTGCTATGAGATGGCTAAGGATCACGACAAGTTGATTACCCTCGGCATCAGACCCACCCGGCCTGAAACTGGCTATGGCTATATTCAATACATTGAAGGCAAGAACGCATTAAAAAAAGTAAAGACATTTACTGAAAAACCTGAATTGGCTTTGGCAAAGACCTTTATTGAGAGCGGAGAGTTTGTTTGGAATGCTGGAATTTTTGTTTGGGGAGTGAAAGCTATTCATTCTTCTTTTCAAAAGTATTTACCGGAAATGGCCGAAGTTTTTGAAGAAGCAGCTACCCGGTTTGACACCCCTGAAGAAAAAAAAGCTCTTCAGACAGCTTACGCACAAACAAAGAGTATTTCCATCGATTATGGAATCATGGAAAAAGCGGACAATGTGCATGTTTGGCTAAGTAATTTTGCCTGGTCTGATTTAGGTTCCTGGAATTCATTGCATGACAACTCGGTCAAAGACTCCGATAATAATGCCATTAGTGCTAACAGTCTGATTTATGAAACCCGTAATTGTGTGGTAAAGGGACCCAAAGATAAATTAATTGTGGTGCAAGGTCTTAATGGGTATTTGGTTGGAGCTTTTGATAATGTATTTATTGTTTGCGAAAAGGACAAAGAAGAATTGTTCCGAACATTCGTAAACGATTTGAAAAGCAGATCAAACGGAAATGACTACTTATAATTCTTTTGGCGAATCGCTTCGTAAATAGAAACGCCAGCCGCTACGGATACATTCAATGAGCTGATTTTTCCTTTCATCGGAATTTTAGCCAAGTGATCAGCATCTCTCAGTAATTGTGGCGAGATACCATCTTCTTCTGACCCCATAATCAATGCGAGGGGTGTGTTTAAGTCATACTCATACAAAGACTTATTCGCTTTTTCGGTGCATGCAATAATTTGCACTCCGTTTTCCTTCAAAAACTGAATAGTTTTTTTCATGTCTTTAACCCGGCACACCGGTAAATGACTTAATGCACCCGCTGATGTCTTCATCGCATCTCCGGTAATAGGCGCGTTGCCAGAATCACCCATAATGATGGCATCCAGACCTGCGCATTCTGCAGTGCGTGCAATAGCTCCGAAATTCCTGACATCGGTTACCCGGTCAACAATTAATAAGAAAGGTTCACGTCCTTGTTGATAGGCAAGATCAATGATGCCTTCCAGGCTAGCATACTTAACGGCTGCTAACAGGCAAATAACCCCCTGATGATTTTTGGTAGATAGGCGATTAAGCTTTTCCTGAGGAACAAATGTAAAAGGCACTCCATTTGATTTGGCAACCTGAATAAGTTCTTTGATCAAATCATTGTTGAGGCCTGATTGAACGAAAATTTTTTCGATTTCACGCTTGGCATGAATGGCTTCCATCACGGCACGGGTGCCGAAGATCATTTCCGATTTTTCCATGAAGTAATTTGTTCAAAGATAGAAAAAGCCGACAAGCTAAAACCTACTTTTTCTCAATAGGTCGACCTGGCTAAACCATGTTTCCATGAAACGTTTATCCCGCAGCAGTACATAATTATCGGGATCATACACGCTGCCACTTTTAACGAAGCTAAAACGTGTTTTAGAATTTTTGTAAAACCAGACTTCACTTCCATCATTTACGCTAATCTCATCGGGCAAACCGAAAATGAGGTAAATCATACCACGGTCTGTTTTCCAACCGGCTTTGTAAGAACTGAAGTATAAATTGGCCAACTCCACCCTGCGAAAATAATTTCGGATAAATGTCTTTGCACGTTCCTTATCGTTGGTGATATCGAGAACTACCTTATCAAACTTTGCTTTGTCACCCTCGGCTTTCATGAGTTGGGCATACTCATCCTGCGTAGTAATAAAAATCATCGGCTCTATAAGATCTGAGATTGAGGAAAATTTAGGATATATTTTATCCACACCACGAATGGCAAAACCTTCGGCTGCACTTGTGTCTTTTTGAAACAGATAAAGGCCTTGTTGCTTTGGAGTAATTGTGCTGCCCGGTGTCACCCGAAAAGATGAATCATAAAACATGAACCGATCCGGTATAGATTCCCGATCGGCAAAGGGAGGTAAGGCAGCCGGAAAATCCGTTTTATAAAACGACACAAACAAGGGCCGGGAATCAATCCCTTGTACTTGATATTCACTGCCAACGGACAAATATTTTTCCGTTATCAGTTCACTTCCTTTTTCAATCCATCCATTAACAGGATAGATAGGTTCGATTAATTTGAAGTAAATCCAACTTGTTTTGGTTTCCAGGTTGGTTACTTTGGCAATCAGCAACCACGGCTTTGCTGGGATTGGAAAAGTAAGTGTTCCCCTTTTTGTTTTATTACTGGAAGCGCTTGTGCTATCGAATGGAACAGGAGTGCCTTCGCGCTGTGTATAAGATTCACGCCTTTCCCACGTAATGGAATAGTTTTCAAGCGGAAATTGATTTGCTGATAATGAATAATATACCTTGAACTGATCAATCTCTTTGATCACATGAAAAGAAAACCGGGTTTCACTTTCTGGATTATAGTACTCCCGCAAGTTGAGACTGGTCAGCGGTTGACCTGGTGCAAGAGAAAAACTGAGGAAGCAAACGAGAAACGCCAAATATCTTTGCATACTATTGTTTTTTCAACATTTAAAGTTAAAACGATAAATCTAATGGATTGAGTTATTTTTGCGCGATTAAATTTTTCCATGGCCTCCATTTACACCACCGAAATCACCTCTGAATCAATTCCTTCGGATAATCCCATCCATCAGCGGCTTTTAAGGGCTTATGTGTTAGCTGCGGAGATGGTAACTGGCCACCTTCTGGAAGTGGGGTGTGGTGAAGGCCGGGGGATTGACTGGTTGTTGCCTAAGGTGGCCAGCTATTCTGCTATCGACAAAATTGAGCCCGTTATTAAAACATTGCAAAAGAAGTACCCGATAGCAAAGTTTTACAGTGGAAATATTCCACCCCTTTCTGTTTTTGCCGACAACAGTTTCGATTCGATTGTCAGTTTCCAGGTGATCGAACACATTCAAAATGACTCACTCTTTTTACAAGAAATCCATCGGGTGCTTAAGCCGGGGGGAACAGCCTTGTTAACAACACCTAATCGACCCATGTCTTTGTCACGCAATCCCTGGCACATTCGCGAGTACACCGGACAGGAACTAACAGATTTGGCGAAAAAGTTTTTTGCTGAAGTGACCATGAAGGGCATAGCTGGAAACGAAAAGGTGATGGAGTACCACGATCGAAATAAAAAATCAGTAGACCGGCTTATGCGGTGGGATGTTTTTGATCTTCAGCATAAACTTCCTGCAGCCTTATTACGGATGCCTTATGAATTTATGAACCGCTTAAACCGGAACAAGCTTAAGGATGCCTCGGATGAATTAGTGATGAGCATCCGACAGGAAGACTACCCCTTGACGGAGGTAGCCGACACCGCGCTTGATTTATTTTTGATTGCTCGTAAGTAACCTCACCCCGGACCTTCTCCACAGGAGAGGGGGCTTAATAGTCCTCACGATCAACAGCCCCGCCCATTTGAAGACTACTCAGGTGCTTATTAAACGCATCCTCATATTTCTTACCTAATTCCATTTCACCGTTTTCGTAAAGGGTGCGTTGCAAGGAGTTTAGGATGAAAATATTTCTTCGAAGTTCCTGCGAAAGACCAGAGTTTTCTTCAATCAGATACGTGGACATTTCATCGGCCCGGTCACCCAAAAGTTTAGAAAGTTCAACAGCTTTTTCTTTTTGACCTAATTGGAATAACAAATCAATGGTTGTTGCAGCAGTATGATCGTAAGGAACTACCCGGTCAGGCATTTTGGTAAGGGAAAACTCAATCACCTTATTTGCCTTCTCCATTTGGCCTTCATCAATCAGTGCTTCAGCTAACGAATTAAGTGCGCTGCGATGGTTAAGCACAAAGCCACGGTAATCTTCACTGAAATAAATGCTTTCGTCATCCAGACCGCTGTACTTAAATTTATTGATCATGTTGTCATAGGCTTTTTCCGTATCGACCAGATATTCTCTGTCTTTGCGAGGATTGCGAACCGGTAAAATACGGTAGGCATTACCTTCCTGAACAGCATACGGACTCAGATCGATATTGATCTGAGATAATGAAGTATTGTTAAGATAGATGGGACGCTCCCAGTTGTTGGTAACAAGAAAATCGAGAATAGCGAGGTCCTTTTTCTCCAGTGCACCTTTTGTTAAACGAATCTGCATTTGGTCAACCACCAGACTATCGAGGTTTTTCGGAATTAAGCCACGAGCCCGTAAGTCTGCTTTATCAATATTCAGGGTAAACAGCCGACTGGGAACTACATTACGATCTCCATCGCGAAGTTGCGGATAATCCTTTGACAGTAAGGTTATAAATTCTTTGGCATCAATGCTCTTCAATTTGAAATCGGCAAAAGGCAGATAATCATTCGGTCCGCCCTGGCGGTATTGTTTGGGAGTAAGGGTATAAGGAATGGGTTTTGATTCGTAGGCTGTGCGTGTCGTTTGATCGATGTACCAGTCAGTATTATAGTAACTCAATACCACGGCCCGCATATCGGTGCGGATTCCTTCAACCTCCTGGGCATACCAAAGCGGGAAGGTATCGTTATCCCCACCCGTAAAAATCACTGCTTGTTCAGCGCATGAGTTCAGGTAGTTGGAGGCCGAATCAACAGAGAAATAACGGTTTGAACGATTGTGGTCATCCCAACCGGCAGCAACCATCAGTGTAGGTGCAGCAAGACCTAAAAGCGTTGCAGCCACAGCCGCTGTTTTTCCATTTTTAAGAACGGAGTTTATAATTTCAAAAAGACCGATTACCGCCAATCCTATCCAAAAGGCATAAGCATAATAGGATCCGGCATAGATATAGTCGCGTTCGCGTGGTTCAACCGGAGGTGAGTTAAGGTAAACAACAATGGCAACACCGAGCATTACGAACAACAGGGCTACCACAGAAAAACTCTTAGTATCTTTTACGAACTGATAAAACATACCTATCAATCCCAGTACAAAAGGAATCATAAAGAAATTATTACGGCCTTTGTTTTCGGCTAAAGCCGCAGGAACAGACGAAAACCACTTGGTGGGTTTTAACCAGTCAGCTCCTTGCTCATCACTTTCTCGGCCTGCGAAGTTCCACATAAAGTATCGCATGTACATGGTACCAATCTGGTGTTGGAACATGAAGTACAGGTTCTTACCGAAAGAAGGCCTCTCACCTTCTTGCAACCCTAAAATGCTTTGGTAAGTAGCCGCGTGTTCAGAATTCCACGCACGGGGTAATATAGTTTCCTGACCCGGTTCGTACACGTACGAGAACTTCCGATCTGCAATTTCGTATTTGTCCTTGCCTTTGGTGTAAACGGGTGCGCCATATTCCACATCGATGGGCCGGGCAGTAAAGTAGGGACCATATAGTAAAGGGCGACTGCCGTATTGCTCACGCTTCAGGTAGCGGATGAAACTCATTACATCTTTAGGTGCATTTTCGTTGATGAGGGTATCGTAGTTGGAACGAATGATCACCATGGTGTAAGAAGCATAACCAATCAGAATAAATGTGGTGGCAAGAATGAAGGTATTCAACACCGGACGATTTTTTTTCTGGGTTATATAAATGCCAGAGATTAAAGTGGCAATTAAAAGAATAAAGAAAACGAGAGCGCCTGATCCAAAGAAGAGGCCGAGGGTGTTGACAAAGAAAACCTCGAAATGACCGGCTAATGTGGGCAAACCCGGCACAATAAAGTCATTGATAAATAGAACAATTCCCCCGCTTAGCGCCAGTGCTGCTATTACACCCCAGGTGGAAGGCTTGAATTTTTTGAAATAATAGATCAAGCCCAACGCAGGCAGCGTTACCAGGTTAAGTAAGTGTATGCCGATGGAAAGCCCCATCATATAGGCCATCAGCAACAGCCAACGGTTAGCTTTGCTTTCGTCTTCAATCACATCCCACTTCAAAATTCCCCACACTACAAAAGCGGTAAAGAAGGACGACATGGCGTATACTTCCGCTTCAACCGCTGAGAACCAAAATGAATCTGAAAAAGTATAGGCAAGCGCACCTACCAATCCGGCACCCATGAGCACCCAGGTATTGGTTTCAGTAATGTCTGAATCTTTTTTGATGCCCATCATCTTGCGACCAAAAAGCGTGATTGACCAAAACAAAAAGAGAATTGTAAAAGCGCTGGCTAGCACACTCATGAAATTGATCCAGTAGGCCACTTTTGTTACATCGCCAAACGCCAGGAAAGAAAAAATCCGGCCCATTAATAAAAACAAGGGTGCCCCGGGAGGGTGAGGTACCTGCAACTTGTAAGAAACCGCGATAAATTCACCGCAATCCCAATAGCTGGCAGTTTCCTCCATGGTAAGCCAATAGGTAATGAGGGCAACGGCAAATGCTAACCAACCAGTTATGTTATTCGCTTTTTGAAAATTCATGCGTTTTTCTTTGAATTAAAGGGCGAAAATAGAGAAAAATAAGTCTATACGTATATAGTAGGCAATAGGCAATTTTCAATAGGCAAAAATTTAGAAACCAGTCTTTAATGTGATGAATATTAAGTCAGAAAAGTTGAAACGATGGTGCCTACTGCCCTTTTGCCTACTGCCTTTTAAAATTTTACTACTTATAAACAATCATGTAAAAGATCAGCCAAATAACGAAGATCAGGATATAGGAACAGGAAACGATCCACCAGGCAGCCTGCTTTTGTCGTTTAGCATAGTAATGCACACCATTAACCATAACGAAGACATAGAAGATCTCAAAAACGTTAAGTGCCCGCAGGGGATAGGCATAGCGTTTTTCAATGGTAATATAATCAACCAGGTTGATCATCGAGAAAGGATAAAAGGCCCTGATTTCCGGTAAGGTTGGGTCCGTTTCAATAAACATGAACCAAATGATTTTAAAAAATTCAGGAATGAGAAAAATGAACTCTGCGGCCATCACCACACTCCAGCATTGACTAAAGGTGATTCGGAACCCAAACATGAAACTGCCCACCCAGATAACAAAACCGATTACGGTGAATTTCCACAGGTAAATAAGAGGGATTGAAAAAAACTGGAGCGTGCTGATTATTCTTAAAACAGCGCCCTCGGGTCTGTCTTGCAGGAACTCAAAAGCGGCCGTTTCGTATTCTATAAATGATTTCTTAATGTATAAAAGTAAAACAGAGAGCAGACAGAGAATGATAAATGTTAATCTTTTATCTGTTGCAAACAATGATGAACTCTCAGAGTTGTTAGTCATAGGGTTTTGTGGATGCGAAGATAAGTTTTTGTTTATTTGAAACGGAAAATGAGAATGCGATTGTTTTTTGTAAAATCTGTTTTGATTCTTTTGATTTTAGTAGGGTTCTTTTCGGGGAACCCTGCGTTTGGTCAGGTTAAAAAGGACACAACCATTATCCTGATCACCAACGTAGCCATGCAGATTGAGATCAGCGAGGCTCTTAACGATCTTTATAATTTTAAGTTTGAAAAAGCCGAGCAGCAATTCCGCTGGTTTAAGCAAAAATATAGTTGGCACCCCTTGCCCTATTTTTTGCTGGGTTTAAGTGAATGGTGGAAAATCATGCCCAACACCAAGTCCACACAATATGATGATAGATTCCTTGCCTACATGGATAGCACGATTCGAGTGGCTGAGAATCTTTATAAAAAAACACCGGAATATAAGGTAGAAGCGGCTTTCTTTCTGGCGGCAGCCCATGGTTTTAAAGGTCGTTTATACTCAGATGAAGAGCGTAAAAACTGGACGAAGGCTGCGGTAGAGGGGAAATCGGCTTTAAATTACATGGAGGTTTGTCGGGAGAAAGAACACTTGAGTCCGGAGCTGTTGTTTGGTGATGCCTTATACAATTACTTTTCTGTGTGGGTGCCCGAAAATTACAAATCGTTGAAGCCCCTGATGTGGTTTTTTCGAAAAGGAGATAAGCAATTGGGATTGCAGCAATTAAAGGAGGTTTCTTACAACGCTTTTTACACCCGAACGGAGGCTATGGTTTGGCTGATGCGCATTCTCAATAGTTACGAGAATGATCAGCCACGTGCTTACCAAATCTCCGAATACTTATATCAGACATATCCTGACAACCCTTATTTCCACAGGTATTATGCCCGCATGCTGTATGCGCGTGGGTTCCACCTGGAAATGGAAAAGCAATCGAAATTAATTTTGGCCCGCATTGATAGTGCTCATGTTGGCTATGAAGGTACCAGCGGTCGCTATGCAGCTTTCTTTCTTGGACAATTGTATGAAAATCAACGCAGGCTGGATGATGCCAAAAAATATTATGAGCTAGCCGTAAAATTTGCGGAGCAAGTGGGTGCAACAGAATCCGGGTATTATCTTTTTTCACTGATTGCACTAGGTGAGATTAATCAAAAGCAAGGCAACAAGGCTGAGGCGATGCGGTATTTTAAAGAAGTGAAGAAGAAATCAGATCGCAAGGATGAGGCCTATAAAGATGCTAAGAAAAGGCTTAAAAATATGGAGAAGGGGGACTAGTATTTTTAATTTCGTGTAACTAAGATTTTTTTGAAGTGGAATTACGTGATCTTATCGTTACACCGCTGTTGATTATCCTCGTGTATGCGGTAGCTTATCAGCTACGGCCTCTCTGCACAGATTCTAACACACGAAAATATTTTTTTCCAGCCCTGAGTTTTAAAATACTGGGCGCACTTGCCCTTGGGTTCATTTATCAATTTTATTATAGCGGGGGCGATACGTTTAATTATCACACTCATGGAAGCAGACATATTTGGGAGGCTTTTATGGATTCTCCGGAGGCGGGAATGAAATTACTTTTTTTTGGTAACGATCACACTGGCATATATCAATACTCTTCGAAGATTCCATTCTTTTATGATCCTCAGTCTTATTTTATTATTCGCATCGCAGCCGTTTTTGACTTACTCACTTTTTCATCTTACTCAGCAACAGGAATACTTTTTTCTCTCTTTAGTTTTGCTGGCGCCTGGGCATTTTTCATCACGTTCTATAGGCGATATCCTGCATTAAATTTTCCGATTGCACTATGTTCCCTTTTTGTTCCTTCTGTTATATTCTGGGGATCAGGAATTTTGAAGGACACAGTTGTCATCTCAGCCTTAGGGCTTGCTACCTATAGCATCGATATTTTATTTATTCAACGCAGGTGGCGTTGGTCTGTATTGGTTCTGCTCATCTTTTCAATTTTCCTTATCCTAAAAGTCAAGCTGTTTATTTTGCAGGCTTTTATACCCGCTGCATTGTGTTGGGTTTTTTATCGACAAATAGTTTCTACTCCTTCTCTGGTTGTAAGGGTTATGATCTTTCCATTAATTATTTTTTTAGCTGTCCTTTTAGGATACTGGTCTGTCGTTAAAATTGGTGAAGGTGATGCCCGGTATTCGGTTGATAAAATCGCAAGGACAGCAAAAATCACTGCGTATGATATTGGTTTTTATACGGGTAGAGACGCAGGGTCTGGTTATTCATTGGGCGAATTGGATGGTACGTTTATGGGGATGATGCGTAAGGCACCTCAGGCGATTAATGTCACCTTGTTCAGACCCTACCTATGGGAAGTAAAAAACCCGCTGATGTTTCTCTCATCGTTGGAGGGCTCTTTGCTTATAGTATTCTTTCTTTACATTCTATTTACTGCACGCAGCCGGTCCTTTTTGGCGCTAAATAATCCAGATGTACTTTTTATGATCGTGTTCTCTCTAATTCTAGCTTTTGCAGTTGGTATAACATCATATAATTTCGGAACCCTGGCCCGGTATAAAATTCCCATAATGCCATACTTTACACTGGCTCTGGTTTTAATATTTTATGAAAACAAGGAGAGAAAGTTGTCCTTGTTGGAATCAACTGAGAATTGATCGATAACCTTTTGTCTGCCTTGCTTCCCCATTTGTTCACGAAGAAATTTGTCTTCAATTAGTATGCTGAGGTATTGAATCCATTCCTGGGGTGTAGTACAAAAAAAGCCATTCACGCCATGATCGACAATGGAGGTGTTTACCCCAACCGGAGAAACTACGGCTGGGATTTCCAATGCCATATATTGAAGGGCTTTAAATCCACATTTCCCCTGTGCCCATTCATCGTCAGGCAAGGGCATAATACCAATATCTGATTCCAGAAGGCTGGTTATTTCCGAATCAACGGACCATGGTACAAACCTTAAATTTTTCAAACCCAGTTGTGGTTTACGATCAGCGATTATCAGAAACTCAAGGTGGTAATACTTCTGTTCGAGCTCAATTAACACGGGCTCTAGCGCCTCAAGATATTTTAACGTTGAGTAAGACCCCGTCCAGCCAATCACCACCTTGCCTGACTTTTTAGCAACTTTATAGAGTGCCGGATGGTGTAATAAGTTAGTATCAATAGTAGTTGGGTTGAGGTGCACCTGGGAGGAATACTGACGGGCAAAATTGCACAGATATTCATTACCACCGCTTACACGATAGCTCCATCTACAAAGTGCTGCCACTTTACTCCGAAATTTTATCATTCGAAAAATTGCTGGCTCAATAGCTCTGTCAGTCAGCCATATAGCATCATCGAAATCATAAATAATTTTCTTCCTGAAAACCTTTGCGATGATCCATTCAATAATGGGAGGACCGATAGGTGTAGCTTCGCGATGAATAAAAACCCTGTCATAATTTGGTACTATAATAAATAGTATCAGAAAGCGCTTGAAAAAGCCTTTTACAATGACCAGGCTTTTAATCAATACGTTGGATTTGGAAAAATGCCGCCATTCATGGGAATTCAGGAACGTCTGTGCCAGGTACACGTGTCCTGCCCGATTTAGTGTTCCAAAGTATTGTTCGAATCGGAAACGCTGTGAGGGTGCCTGTGCTAACGGATAGGGTATTAAGAAAAGGATTTTCATAGTAACTTTGCAAAGTTGGGCAATAATTCCCGAACCTACTTTCAGCTTCAATGCCTATTAGTTTCGTTTCCTTTTCAATGAATTTGCTCCCAAGATTGCTAATAAATTAGTGCTCTCCATGAGGGGTGTAAAATAAAAGATGTTCGCCAAGGTACGACAGCATGTGGAGGGGTTTAGCCGGAGTTTTCGGACAAAAGGATCGTTTACGCAAAACTTAACAATTACTTTTTCAGGTAATGTAATTGCATTGGTTATTGGGTTTGCATTCACTCCTTTTATTGCCCGTATCTATGGTCCGGAAGCCTATGGAGTATTTGCCTTATTTCTCGCAGCAACCAGTAACTTATCACCCTTGGCAACTTTTCAGTTTCCATCAGGCTATGTAGCAGCCCACACCGAAGATGAGTTTTATCGGATTGTAAAAATTACGCTGTTCTTATTGGCCATTACTACCACGATATATGGGGTGGTCATTTATTTCTGGGGTGTTGAATTGATTGAGGCATTTCAGGTTTTGGATTTGAAGCCTTATATGTATTGGATGCCGGTTTATTTCTTATTAATGGGCCTTGATAATATTTTATTAGGTTGGAATATCCGGCTGAAAGAATTTAAACGGGGAGCGATTGGTAAAACAGCTTCAGTAATTCTTAGCAAAGGGACTACCCTTGCCTTGGGATTGATCTTACAACCTTCTGCGATAGGATTAATCATTGGGAATCTCATGAGTTATCCGATTGATAGTTTAGTCAAGCTGGGCCCCTTAATCAGAAACAAGATAATGTATATTTTTAGGTCCTCTCCATGGGCAGACCTGAAAGCTACTTTTTTAAGATTCAAAAATTATCCGCTTTATCTTACCCCGGGAGTATTTATTATCAACTTAAGCAGTCAACTGCCTGTTTATTATTTTTCAATGACATTTAATCAGGCTACTGTGGGGTTATTTGCGTTGGCAAATAGCCTGGTCAACATACCGCTTTCACTGATTACAAATTCTTCCACCACGGTCTTTTTGCAAAAGGCAGCCGAGACTATTCAGCATTCAGGATCAGATCTCAAAGACCTTGTTCGGTCGCTTCATAAAAGACTTTTTTATATCAGTTTTGTTCCCATCAGTATCCTGGCATTTACAAGCGAATGGATTTTCAAGGTTGTTTTTGGATTGGAGTGGGCACAGTCTGGCATCTTTGCCTCCTTCTTATGTATTAGTGCTGTCTTCAATGTTTCCTACGGTCCCCTCTCCGTTATATTTAGGCTTTTACATCAGGAGAGAATTAATTTTGCTCTTAATATTTTATCTATGGGGTTAAAGTTTTCGGGGTTATGGATTGGATATTACTTTGATAACATACTTTTGTCGGTTATGTGCTTTAGCATTGCCAGTTCGCTTTCTTATTTAATTGGTTTGTCTATCATATTTCGCATGGTTAAACTTTCATCATGGATGTTGGTCTGGCAGGCCCTGCTTGTATCTTTTTTGGTTCTATTAATAATGCTTTATAATTAAGAGATGGATTCGGGGAGTTTTAGGAGTAGGCTTAATACCTTGTTTAATAATTACTATGCGTTGCTTAAAAGTCTTATCAATAAATTTTTTCGAAGATTTTATGCCCATCAGCATCAACTAACTTCCACCACCTCCTGGGATCGGTATCCTCAGCTATTTGATGAAGTTGTAAAGGCCTATTCGGAAACAAAGAGTGTGGAAAAGATTCTTTCGTTTGGATGCTCTACCGGAGAGGAATGTTTTTCATTAAAAAAATATTTTCCGCAGGCTGCGATTATCGGTGTTGATATTAACAGAAAAAACCTTAGGAAAGCGATTCGAAAGAATACGTATAACGATGTTAACTTTTTGCATAGCAATTTCGAAAATATCAGGACTCATGGAAGTTATGATTTAATTTTTTGTCTTTCCGTCTTGTGCCGTTGGGAAGACACGAAGTATGTATCCAATTGTGAAAAGCTATATCCTTTTGGGAAATTTGAATCAACGGTGGATTCTTTGGCAAGTTCCCTGAATCCCAACGGGCTTCTGGTTATCTATAACAGTAATTTTCGATTTGAGGATACGGCTACTTTTTCTAAACATGGTTTTGTGATTGTACCTTCACCATCAGTTCACGATAGTGGGTTTGTTTATAAGTTTGATAGAAGTAATAACCGGATTGATGAACGCCACAGGCATTGTATCTATCGCAAAAAAGCCAAATGAAAGTCTTACTTATTAGTGCTTCCGCACCACCTATGAACTCCCCTGAAAGTATCCAGGTTGGTAGATATTTGAAGCACCTCGCTATGAAGCATGAAATTACACTGGTGACATCAAAAATTTCTGGCGGATGGGAACCGGCCGATGAAGGGGTTAGTGAGTATCTTCAAAGTGTTTTTAAAGTAATTCGCCTACAGACTCTTTATTCAAGTGTAGCTTCTATTTTAAGAAGAGTATGGCCTGACCTGCTTTTCCCTGATGATTCAGCAGCGTTTGCATGGCAAGTTAAAAGGGTGTTGAGACAGATAGACAGTAAACCTCAAATCATCTTTTCAAGAGCGGCTCCTTTCAGCTCTTCATTATTAGCACTTAAAATTTCCAACCACCTCAATATTCCATGGATAATGCATCTTAGTGATCCTTGGGTAGATAGTCCATTTCTAAGGGTTTCTCAACTCAGAAAGAGAAGACTTCGCAGACTAGAACAAGAGTGTGTTACACGTGCACATACGGTGACGCTAACCTCTCATAAGACCATAGATTTTTATAAAAAAAAGTATCCCCAATGGGCTCATAAGTTTAAATTTCTTCCTAATGTTTTTGATGAAGAAGAATTGAACACTTCTCCGATAAATTTTAACACGAACCTCCGATTTGTTTTTACTGGACGATTGTACGGAAATCGATCTATTAATAGTTGGATGGACTCGATTGAAATGGCAATGGCTCAAAATCCAGGAATTGAATCGCAGTGTGAGTTTATTTTAGCAGGATTCTTCACGGAAGAAAATGTAAAACGTATTGTGCAAACGAATTGTACAAACGTGTACTATCTGGGGCCAATCTCTTTGAAAGATGCCGTTTCTATACAGCGTACGGCTACCGTGTTAATTGTTATCGATGCAATGGATGAAGTTGATGAAAGGTATAATCTGTTTTTTCCCTCTAAGCTACTCGACTATTTGGCCGCAGGAAGAAAGATTATTGCAATTACGGGAAGAAACAGCACTACCCATGATGTAATAAATGGAAAATATGGATGGTGTTTCAATCAAGATAACATCATAGAACTTCCCTCTTTTATCAATCTTGTTGTAAAAAAGTATGCAGAACATGACAAGTCCTTTTTTGATTCCGTTGGAGATTTTAGTGAATTTGCAGCAAAGTCAAATTCAGAAAGACTTCAACAAATATTTACCGAAGCGTTAGGCTATGCCAACTAACATTGTCTTAAAAGGATACTATGGTTTTGGTAATCTTGGGGATGATATTTTGATGCTTAGTATCTATGGGTGGCTACGAGAGAATTACCCTGAAGCAAAAATTATAATTTCTACAGATGGTGAGTACTCAGCATACATTCCAAAATTGATTTCTAGGCCAATTGAAATTATAAAGAACCACGAGAAGATAAAGGCTGATTGGATTATTCATGGTGGGGGAGGCGTTTACTTTGATTTTGAAGATGGTAGTTTACCCTATAGGTGGTTAAATGCTTTGATAAAACTCGTAGGCTATAAAAAGTTTCAAAAAATATATAAACTGTATAGATCGACTAGGGGCACCATAGGAGTGCAAGGAAGCTTTCGAGCAGGGTTTGGAATAGGGGTAGGAACTTACACACCCTCATCAAAACGACTTTATGCAGATATTCTCGATCTATTGGATTTTAAGTTTCTGCTTGTTCGGGATGAGGAAAGTGTAAACCACTTAAGAAAAGTAAATGTTGCATGTCCTATAGAAGTTTCAAGCGATCTCGCTTTTATGGATCACTATTGGAAGCCACAGAATTTTTCAGCGAATAAAGGCAAAAGGATAATTGGTTTTGTACTGCGTGATTGGGCATATGATAACCATGCCTACTTCCCGGCTATAAAAGGAGTAGTGGATGAATTGATTTCAGCAAAATTTGATGTGCGTTTCTTTTCTTTCGATCGTTTTTCAGATACTGCATATTTGAAGTGGTTTGCTGAGTATGAGATACATTCTTGGGATCCCTACAATCAAACCTGCTCTTCATTCTTGGAGAAACTGAATGAGTGCTCATTGGTTACGACCAGTCGCGCACACGGTGCTATTATTGCTGCTTGTCTTGATATTCCAGCTATTTGTTTAGAAATAGAGCCTAAATTGAAACACGTTTCTACTTTACTTAAGCATTCATCTTTATTGGTAAGTATGCCTACTGATAAGGATAAATTGCTTAACGCCATCTTAGATCGGTTTAAAATACTTGAAATACTGAAAAAAGAACTCAATCGTGATATTGAAATAAACAGAAAGAATATGAGTTCTGGGCTAAGAGCATTTAAACAATTTCAGGAGTCAATAGGATGAAAAAAATACTGATCATTGCCGGTACACGACCAGAAGCCATCAAGTTAATACCAGTGTACAAAGAATTTCGAAAAGTAAGAGCGTGGTCGACATTGCTTATTTCGACTGGTCAACACGAGCAAATGCTTCAGTCGGTGTTTGGTTTTTTTGAGGTAACACCAGATCTAAATCTACAGATCATGACAAAAAACCAAAAACTTGAACAGCTTACTGCTACTCTTCTGGAAAAATGTGCATCGCTTTTTGATCAACTTCAACCCGATTTGATTGTTGTTCAAGGTGATACCACTACTGCTATGGCAGCTGCTTTAGCGGGTTACTACAAAAAAATTAAGATTGCGCATATAGAGGCAGGTTTACGTTCATTTGATATACACGCTCCGTTTCCTGAGGAAGCCAATAGAAGATTTATTAGTGTGTTGGCGGATTTTAATTTTGCACCTACACACCTTGCGGCAAGAACTATTCGAAATGAAAGGGTACAGGGTAAGACTTTTGTAGTAGGCAACACGGTTATCGACAGTCTGTTTATAGCACAAAACCGAATAAGAGGGCGATCACCTGTGTTAAGGAAGCAATTTTCTTTGCAATTGAATGGTTTCAAAAAAATGATTCTAATTACAGGGCATCGGAGAGAAAATTTTGGTGAGGGGCTTAAGCAAATTTGTGAGGCCATAAGAATATTAGCAGAACGCCACCAGGATATATCGTTTATTTATCCGGTTCACTTAAATCCAAACGTGATAGAGCCTGTTCAAAAGGCATTGCAGAAAAACAAAAATGTCTTTCTTATAGATCCAGTACCGTATGACCAGATGGTTTTTTTGATGATGGAATCCTATCTTATCCTTACAGATTCCGGTGGCATCCAGGAGGAAGCACCTAGTTTAGGGAAACCTGTAATAATTATGCGGTCTAAAACAGAGCGACCGGAAGGGATAAAGGCAGGATGCAGCATATTGGCAGGCACCTCAAAAACTAAAATTATTCAGATAGTCACCACGGTTATCGAGAATAAGACTGTTTATGCGAAGATGACAAAGTCTGTAAACCCATATGGTCAAGGGGATAGCGCGCAAAAAATATCGAGGATATTGAAAAAGTACTTGTTATAAGATTAGCCTTCACAATCAACATGAGCGAGAAGAAGCGAATTATTATGATTATCCCAAATCTTGATTTTGGTGGCGCGCAAACTTCTTTTTCCAGAGTGAGTTGGCTTTTACAACCTCATTGTTCCTTGTTGCTAGTTGTTTTTAATAAAGATAATATTGCTCCCCTTACTTTCGGAGGTGACCTCGTGGAACTTTTTGTTCCAGCTTCGAGAAACTTCTTATTGAAGATTTTTAATTTTTACAGACGGGTGAATAGATTAAAAAGAATAAAAAAAGAATTTCAGCCGACTATATCAATTAGCTTTCTTGAAGGAGCAGATTATGTGAACCTCTTATCAGGTATTGGTGAAGAAATTTATTTCTACATTCATGGATCAAAAAAATTCGATCGGAATATTAGTGGCCTTATCGGATTTATTCAAAAAAAAATACTGATCCCGTACCTCTATCGGTTTGCAGATAAAATTCTTGTAGTGAATGAAAAACTAAGGGCAGAGCTTAAAGAGAACTTTGGATTACGAAAGTCCAGCTTTGTGGTTATGCCGAACTTTTTTGACATCCATGAACTTCAAAAACTAGCTTCACTACCATTAAATCAGACTATGGAGAATTTTTTTAGGGAGCATTTGACTATCTGCATATCCGGAAGATTGGCTCCTGAGAAAGGCATAGATAGGTTTATCAAAATATTTCCTGAAATACTCGTGAAACATGGCAACGTAAAGTTGCTAATTATAGGAGATGGTGATCAAAAAATGGCACTTCAAAATCAACTTAGGGATATGAATCTGTCATTTACTGAAATGAATGAAAATACTATAGATTCAAGTGCTAAAGTTATTTTTTTCGGGTATCAACGAAACCCTTATCGACTTTTAGGCCGATCTACCCTACTGGCATTACCTTCATTAAATGAAGGTATGCCAAATACAATAATTGAAGCATTTTGTCTTGGAATTCCTGTTGCTGCAGCCGATTGTCCTTATGGTCCGCGTGAATTGTTGGCGCCAAATGAAACACCAAAAGGCTGGCCTGAGCTCGGGGAATTTGGCATTTTACTACCGGTGTTAAATCAAGGTGATGGAAGTCAGCAAATTTGGATTGAAGGAATGAATATGTTACTGGAATCAGCAGAACTACGTATTCGTTACAATAGGGATGGATTAAGAAATTCAAAAACTTACTCAACAGAGAAGAATTTATCTAAATGGAAGGAACTACTAAGGTTATAAACAGTGCTTAAACAAAAACTACATTATCTTATTCGTTCTGCACTAAACTTCAATCAAAAGAAGGCTTGCCCAAACTGTGGTAGTAAGACGTTAACGTTAATAGATACAAAATATGTTGTTACACGTTTATACAAGTGTAATGAGTGCAAGCTAAATTTTAGGTTTCCAACTGATTCTAAATCGTTCTCAGAAAAATTCTATCAATCTGAATACAAGGCAAATTATTCTGAGATATCGCGCGAAATAACCGATCTTCCAACGGACACTGAACTGATTGGAATGATGCAGAGCAATTTTTACGGCAAGCGAAATTACTCTCCATTTGTAAAAGCTTTGATCAAGAAAGACTCTGGTAAAATTTTGGATTATGGATGCAGCTGGGGCTATTCCGTTTTTCAGTTAAAGCAAGCTGGTTATGATGCCGAAGGTTTTGAGATTTCTTTGGCGCGTGCAAAATTCGGGGAGAAAATTGGCGTTAAAATTCATCATCTGGAAACTTCGATTCATACCGGCTATGATCTAATTATGAGTAGCCATGCCATTGAACACTTGCCTGTTGTTGCAGAATATATCAAGTTTGCAGCAGCCAAACTAACTCGGGAGGGAATTCTTATGACATTTTGCCCTAATGGGTCGCCCGAATTCAGGAGGAGAGAACCTCACAACTTTCATGTTAATTGGGGATTATTGCATCCTAACTATCTGGATGTTGAATTTGCCATTCATACTTTCAAAAAAAATCCATATCTAATTTTAACGGACGATTGGCGGTATAATTTTGAGATTTTAGAAGAATGGGATGGTAAATCCCAATATGTTGGTGAAAAATTAAATGGTCAGGAATTGTTGATAATTGCAAAACCAAATGTAATTGTAAAGTAATGAAATTCGTAGATTCACGATTTAGGGAGACAAAAGAAGAATTAAAAAGACAATGGAATTCTAAAAAGCCATTTCGGTTTTTAGTAGTAGATGATTTTTTAATTCCGGAAAAGGCAGAAGAAATTTTGAAAGACTATCCGGCTGTTGATCAGGGCGAGTGGGATGGCACCACTTACATCAATCAGAAAAATAAATTTCAACAACGTGAATTCGGTTCAGATTCAATTTTTTTGCAGGTTTTTCAAGAATTGAATAGCCCGGATTTTTTAAAAGACATTGAATACATTACCGGAATTGAAAACCTCATGCCTGATGAAAAGCTATTTGGCGGGGGCTTGCATCAATCACTGGCGGGTGCATTTTTGGATGTGCATGTTGATTATAATATTCATCCGGAAACTAAACTCCACCGCAGGCTTAACATTCTTATTTACATGAATAAAGACTGGCGTGATGAATATGAAGGCCATTTACAACTTTGGGACATGGAAGAGAAAGAGATGATTGGAAATATTGCTCCGGTTTTTAATAGAATGGCCATGTTTGAGACGAATGAAATTTCGTTCCATGGCCACCCCAAGCCGCTAAAGACACCACAAGGTGTTACCAGAAGGTCAATGGCTGCTTATTATTATACTGCGAGTCGTCCTGCCAGTGAAATAGTGAGTGAACATAATACGATCTATGTAAATACAGAAGGCCTAAAAGGTAAGACAAAAAATCTTTTCTCCGGATTGAAAGCTTTGACTGAAAGATTTTTCCGCTAACTCAGTTGTGTTGAAATGCAAGACAAGCAACGAATTTTGATTCTCGAGAATGCGATAGATGTTACGGGAGGTCTTAAGTCGATTCTAAACTCAAGCAAGGCGCTGCGTACTGACTTTGAATTTATAGTAGCGCTTCCGGTAAATAGTCGTAGTGCTAATTATACAAGAGACCAGGGGTTTAAGGTTGTTGAGCTGCCCTTTAGGGAGCTTAATAAGAGTGTCTTATCAATCATTGTTTACTTACCTGCACTCATTGTTAATACCGTAAAACTGAAACGACTCGTTAAGGAATTAGACATTAGTCTGATCATCGCAAATGATTTTTACAACTTACTTCCCTGTTGTTATCGTTTCTTTAGGGGCAAGGTTCCGTATATCTGCTTTGTTCGTTTTATGCCTGATCGATTTCCAATAGTGCTAGTCGCTATATGGGAGTATTGTCATCAAAAGTTTGCAAGAAAAGTTATTGCGGTATCGGATGCAGTTAAAAGGAAATTAAAAATTGCCAAAGCTGAAGTTGTATACGAGGGATTACCAGAAATCTATAGCACCCTCAACAAACCGGCACATAAGCAACCATCGGAAACACACACACTACTTTACTTGTCAAACTACATTGAAGGTAAAGGACATATCTTTGCTCTGCAAAGTTTTAAGAGGCTAGCAGAAACCCATCCCAATTGGAAGTTAAGATTTGTAGGAGGCGATATGGGTACCCGAAAGAATAGGGAGTACAAGCAATTTTTGGTGAAGAAAGCAATCGAATGGAAAATTCAGGATCAGGTAGAATGGATAGGTTTTACAGAGGATATTCGGCATGAATATCTTTTGGCCGATATAGTTTTGAATTTCTCAAACTCTGAATCTTTTTCATTAACCTGCCTGGAAGCTATGGCGGCTGGAAGAGCAGTTATTTCAACGGATAGTGGTGGACCTGTTGAAATTATTGAAAACAATGAATCCGGTATTTTGGTACCTGTGGGCGATGTAGTTTCCATGACGGCAGCCATGGAAAAACTAATAAATAACCCCGAACTTCGAGCGGCTATGGGGAACCAGGCTTTTTATCATGTTCGAAGGAAATTCAATTTTGATGACACCATCGGTAAACTACGAGCCGTTTATTTAAGTGCTCTCACGAAATGATAGGTTTTTAGGTTACGACATTGCGATGGATCCAATATATAGAGTGAAAGATTTCAAGATGAGGATTTTGTTTGCCCTTGGAGTGTTGATTTTGTTAAGCAATAATTTAACTGCTCAATGTCCAATCGTTGACTTTACCGCCCCGTCAGCGGGTTGCATCAACCAGAACCTTTCATTACAAAACATAACCACAGGTGCTGATTTATATGAATGGGATTTTTGTAGTGGTGAGTTAGCGCTTGCTCCAAACGTTACTATGGCTGCCAGTAGCAACCTGCTGTTTCGCACCCGCTCGCTGCGGATTGTTAATAATTCCAATCAATGGTATGGATTTACTATCGACCAGGCCAACAGTCCATACCGCCTCATTCGCTTTGATTTTGGTAATAGCCTGACAAACACCCCTGCAATTGTTGATTTAGGTAATCCGGGTAATAGTCTTAATAGTGCATTTGATTTGCAGATGTATAAAGAAGGCACTAATTGGTTTGCTTTGATTACCAATGGGGGTAGTAATTCTTTAGTAAGATTAAACTTTGGTAGCGATCTTGAATCTACTCCTGTGGCACAGAACCTTGGATCGTTTGGTGCACTCAATGTACCCCTTGGTATATTTCTCGTTGTTGAAAATGGTTTGATCACTGCTTTTGTCACTAACAGTGGTGCAACCTCTGAGATTGTTCGATTGGACTTTGGGAATTCAATTTTAAATACTCCATCGATTAATTCATTTGCAGTTCCCGGTGGATCTGCATTAAGAGGATTATCGATTATTAAAGAATGCGATCGTTGGTTTGGGTTAGTTAGTTCGTATGGAAACGGAAAAGTTTTCTGGATTGACTTCACCAATGGATTGTATCAATCACCACAAACCGGTGAGATTACTTTCTTTACCTCGTTCAATTTTCCAACAAACATTGTTATGGCATTGGATGGCGCTGAATATTATGCTTTCATTCAATCTGCCCTCGGAGTGCAATACAGACTTTCATTCGGAGCAAGCGTAGTTGATAAAACTGGTAATGGAGTAAGCCTTGGAAATTTTGGAGTTTCCAATGAAAACTCAGCCCTCGAATTAGTTAAAGTAGATTCTGATTGGATTGGATTTTCAATTGATTTAACCAATCGCAGATTAGTGAGACAAGTATTTCCTACGGAATGCACGGCTTCACCGGCTACCTTTCAAGGCCAGCACCCTATGGGGGTTAGGTATTCAACCGGTGGAATAAAAAATATTACGTTAAGGGCTGTCAGTTCATCGGGTGCAATTAGCTCGCAAAGTAAACCTTTAACGATTTCAACTGATCTTGCGCCCGATATCAATTTTACTTCTACCCATGTATGTGCCAATCATGATGTAACCTTCGCTCCAATAAATATATCGGGCGATATCACCACTTATTCCTGGAGTTTTGGAGATTCAAATACTTCGAGTCAGGCACATCCAACAAATGTTTACAACAGCGCGGGTGAATATCTTTCAACCCTTACTGTAACTGCCACCAATGGTTGTCAAAACTTTGCTCAAGAGCCGGTCATCATTTACAACCAACCAACTGCTGATTTTTCCTTGCCAGCAGCTAGTCCATTCTGTACCAATCAACAATATAATTTTTCAAACACATCTATTTTCGATGCTGCCTCAAATCCAACCTGGGAGTGGAGCTTAAATGGAGTGGTCGTTGCTTCAACGCTTGACTTATTAACGCAATTTTCTACAGATCAACCACAAGCGATAAAGTTGAAGTCTTCCATCCCTGGATGCGAAAGTGAAATGATAAAGGACATAAATTCTGTTCAACCAGGGCCACTAACTGACTTTACTTTTTCAACTAGTTGTGAGGAGGTGGCTGTTAGCTTTATGAATACAACTACTGGAGCAGTTGTCGATTATGCTTGGGATTTTGGTGATGGAAATTCCTCAACACAACAAAATGCAGTGAACACTTTTGAAAATGCAGGTCTCTATCAGGTTACACTAAATACAACTAACCTTTCGGGATGTCAAAATTTTATATCGAAGGAGGTAATGGTCTACTCCAAACCCCAACCCAACTTTTCCCTCGACCTGCCGCCATTTTCATGTGTGGGTTCTTTATCACAATTCAATGACTTAACGCCATCCTTAACCGATAGTAATATTACTTCCTGGTCCTGGAGTTTTGGGGATGCAGCGAATGGAACGTCCACACAAAAGAATCCCAGCTACATCTATAATACAGCAGCCAATTATAATGTCTCTTTACTGGTGACTTCAAATTTTGGTTGCAGCAACAGCATTGAAAAGACGATTACAATTTCACCATCACCTGTTGCAGAGTTCACTGCAGACCCCTCTTGTTTAAACAAACCAACAAAATTTACAGACGCATCCGGAAGTGATGTGAAAGCCTGGTTATGGTCCATCAATAATAGTTCATACAATACTCAACATCCAACCCATACTTTCAGTACCACGGGCACTCAAACTGTTATGCTTACCGTAACCGGTAATAACAATTGTGTAAGTCAAACAACAAAGACTGTCAGCGTGCCTGTTCCAGTTATAGTGGATTTTACATCTACCAGTACATGTGCAGGCACGACCGCTGTTTTTCACGAAATCAATGTCGGAGGTGTTGACCCGGCCTTAGCGTGGAACTGGAATTTTGCGGGGCAGTCCAATGCATCCACTTCGCCAGCGCAACATGTATTTCCGAATACAGGTAATTTTCCTGTTACGTTAACGTCCACCCGTCAATCGGGATGCAGTTACTCCATAACAAAATCCATTCCTATAAGTCAACCACCAACACCAAGTTTTACGGTATCCACTGAGGCTGGAGCATCACCACTTACCGTTGGTTTTACGAACACATCAACATTGGCAACTTCTTTTCTGTGGAAGTTTAATGATCCTGCTAATTCAACGAGTGCGGAGTACTCCCCAGCCTTTGTATTTAATCAGTTAGGTAGTTATGTGGTGGAATTAATTGCAAGCAATGCAGTCGGTTGTTCCGATAGTTTTACGAAGACTATCCAGGTTGTTGTGCCTGAGATTAATGCAAGGCTCTCCGATTTTATCTTAAGTTCAACACCCGATGGTGGAAAGAAAGCGACTGTGACGATTGAGAATAAAAGTAATATCACCCTGGTAAATCCTGAAGTCTTTATTGATTTGGCAGGCAATGCTTTGATTCGGGAAAAACTATCAGGCAGCATTCTTCCTGGTCAGTCGATTACGCGAATATTGACAGTGGATATTATTCCGCGCGATCTTACGTATGCATGCGCTGAAGTGAAGGTATTGAGAGATAGTTATCAATTTGATAATCGGGCCTGCTTAAATCTAACCACCGAACCAACGTATCTTCAACCGTATCCAAATCCGGCCCAGAGTCATTTATTTCTGGATTGGATAAACGAAAATCAGGAATCTCTTCAGGTAGTTATTTATAACTCATCCGGGCAAATAGCCATGAACCAGAAATACAATTTGTTGCCGGGCCTAAATCAGGTACTGGTGGATGTTAACGATCTGGCGACCGGAATTTATTTTGTCTCCTATTCTGACGGCAAAATAATCCAGAGTTTTAGGTTTTCAATAGCACGGTAAAAACACCTAACGAGCAAGAATCTTCTATTTTCGAATAGTGTCATCCCGAAATTTTATTCTAATTTTACTATGTCCGATGCGTTAAACATACTTTATGTATTGATATAAGAAAACTGATGAAACAAAAACTTGATCCCACCGACCGTAAGATTTTAGAAATCTTGCAAACCAATTCAAATATTACCAATGCACTGTTAGCGCAGGAGATCGGGTTGTCACCGGCTCCGACCTTGGAGCGGGTAAAAAAATTAGAAAACTCGGGCGTAATAAAAAGTTATCATGCCGTGATTGATATGGCCAGTGTGGGCCTGGGTGTTTCTACGTTTGTGATGGTTTCATTAAAAGGTCACAACAAAGAAAACATTGCCAAGTTTATGAGTGCCATTCAACAGATTGATGAGGTAATAGAATGTCATCACGTTACAGGACAGGCTGATTTCATATTAAAGATTGTTGCATCGGATATTCCTGCTTACCAAAATCTGATGTTGGAAAAGGTTACGAATATTGAAGTAGTAGATAATATGCAGACCACCGTAATCCTATCTACGTTTAAGGATAGTAAAGTAGTTCCGTTGCCATGAGTGTTTCAGAATCAACCAAAACATTAATTCTGGATACTGCACAAGTCAATCAGAAAATCAGGCGCATCGCTTATGAAATTTTTGAAAACAATTTCAAAGAGAAAGTAATTGTGTTGGCTGGCGTGGATGGTCAGGGATATTCCTTTGCAAAACTTTTAGCGACCGAGTTAGAGGCGATTACCGAAATTCAACTGAAAGTAGTTAAAGTCACACTGGATAAGTTGGCGCCACAACAATCTGAAGTTGTATTAGACGTAGACACCAAAGAGCTTAAAAAGAAATGTATCATCCTGGTAGATGATGTATTGAATTCTGGCCGCACGCTTGCGTATGGTATTAAACCTTTTCTTGCCACAGAAGTAAAAAAAATAGAGGTAGCCGTGTTGGTGAATCGCAGCCACACTACTTTTCCGATAACACCCACCTATACAGGGTATCAGCTAACTACCATGTTGAATGACCACGTAGAGGTAGTGTTGGGTAAGAAGTCCGCGGTTTATCTTCTTTGATCATTAACCTATACCAGCGTGTCCGTTCATAAACCTTCAGACATAAAAAAAATTACCACCCACCAGCTTCAGGAAATGAAGAACCGGGGTGAAAAGATTGCCATGTTAACTGCTTACGATTACAGCATGGCACGCATTGTTGATGGCGCAGGTATCGATGTAATTCTGGTAGGTGATTCTGCCTCGAATGTAATGGCCGGCAATGAGACAACCTTGCCGATCACACTCGATCAAATGATCTACCACGCCTCCTCTGTTGTGAAAGCAGTGAAGCGTGCCCTCGTGGTAGTAGATATTCCCTTCGGGTATTATCAGGGCAGCTCAGGCGAGGCGTTGCGATCTTCGATTCGCATTATGAAAGAATCGGGGGGGCATGCTGTTAAATTGGAAGGCGGCAGCGAAGTGAAAGACTCTGTGTTGAGGATATTAAGTGCCGGAGTTCCCGTAATGGGCCATCTTGGATTAACTCCGCAGTCTATTTATAAGTTCGGAACTTATACCGTGCGGGCGAAGGAGGAGGTAGAAGCAAATAAATTATTGGAAGATGCCCACCTTTTACAGGAGAGTGGATGTTTTGCCATCGTTTTGGAGAAGATTCCTGCCGAACTAGCGAAAAAGGTGGCCTCTAGTTTAACCATCCCAGTGATCGGAATTGGAGCAGGACCTGATGTGGATGGGCAGGTGCTGGTTATGCAAGACATGTTGGGTATTACCAAAGACTTTAAGCCACGGTTTTTACGGAGATATGCCGAACTGCATTCGGTGATTACAAGCGCCATTGGTAACTATGTAGTCGATGTAAAAGCACGTGACTTCCCCAATCAGGAAGAGAAGTATTGAGCGGTAGTTTTAAATACCTTGATAATTTCTAATTTCGCCCAATTATTTAGTAGAATTCAATTTTAATTATAAGAAAATGAGCGATCAAAAGATTACCATCAGCAACGGAAAACTTACAGTTCCTGAAAATCCTACAATTCCTTTTATTGAAGGTGACGGAACAGGTCCGGATATCTGGCGTGCTTCGCAGCATGTGTTTGATTCTGCAGTAGCCAAAGCCTATGGTGGCAAAAAGAAAATAAACTGGAAGGAAGTAATGGCTGGTGAAAAGTCATTTAACAAAACCGGCAACTGGCTTCCGGATGAAACCCTGGATGCATTCAGAGAATATCTGGTTGGTATCAAAGGACCACTCACCACGCCTGTGGGTGGAGGTATTCGTTCGCTAAATGTAGCCTTGCGTCAGATTTTGGATTTATATGTTTGCCTTCGTCCCGTAAGGTGGTATCAGGGAGTTCCCTCACCGGTTAAAAATCCAGGAGCTGTGGATATGGTTATCTTCCGCGAAAACACCGAAGATATTTATGCTGGTATTGAGTTTCCTGCCGGTACACCCGAAGCACAAAAGGTATTGGACTTTATTGAGAAAGAGTTTCCTAAAGAATTCAAAAAGATTCGATTTAATACAAAAGAGAAATCAGAAGAATTCTGGAAGTTGGTAGGCGCGCCAAATATGAACAACGATGTTCAGGTGGGTCTTGGTTTAAAGGCAGTTAGTTATAGCGGCAGTGTTCGCTTAATTCACAGTGCCATTGCTTATGCCGTTAAGTTCAACCGAAAGTCGGTAACGTTGGTGCACAAGGGTAACATCATGAAATATACCGAAGGTGCTTTCCGCGATTGGGGCTACGGAGTTGCCAAGGAATATTTTGGTGATAAAGTGTATACCTGGAACCAGTGGGAGAAAACAAAAAAAGAGAAAGGTGAAGAAGCCGCCAATGCCGAACAGAAAGCTGAGCTGGCAAAAGGTAAAATCTTGATTAAAGATTCGATTGCCGACATAGCCTTGCAACAGGTGTTAACACGTCCGGAGGATTTTGAAGTAATTGCCACTTTAAATCTCAATGGTGATTATTTGAGTGATGCATTAGCGGCACAAGTAGGAGGCATTGGTATTGCACCGGGTGCAAACATCAACTACATCACAGGTCATGCAATCTTTGAAGCTACACACGGCACGGCACCCAAGTATGCGGGTCAGGATAAAGTAAATCCGGGCTCAGTAATTCTTTCAGGCGTTATGATGTTGGAGTACATGGGCTGGCAGGAAGCTGCTGACCTTATTAGCAGAGGCCTTGAAAAAGCAATTTCCACCAAACGCGTAACGTATGATTTCCACCGCCAGATGGAAGGCGCTACTTTGTTAAAGTGTTCGGAGTTTGCCAATGAGATTGTTAAGAATATGTAATTGTAAATGTTAATAAAAGGAAAGAGGGAATCAGTTTCGATTCACTTTTTCCTTTTATAGAAATTTTTAATGGTCAGATTTCCAACATCCTCACCACCGTCAGCGCAGCCTCTTCACCTTTATTACCCAATTTGCCACCCGCACGATCCATTGCTTGTTGTTTGTTGAGAGTTGTTAGTACACCAAAAGCAATGGGCTTATTTGTTTTTAAACTCACTTTCATAATTCCATAGGTTACACCCTGGCAGATGTAATCGAAATGTGCCGTATCACCCTGGATCACGCAGCCTAAACAAATGATTGCACTAATGTCTTTTTTCTCCGCCATCCATTGTGCGGCTAGTGGGAGTTCAAAACTTCCGGGCACATTTACGCGAGTGATATGATTTTTCTTTACACCTAATTGAACCAATGCCTGGAAAGCGCCTTGATACAAGGGTTCTGTAATCTCTTCGTTCCATTCAGCCACTACAATAGCAAATTTCTTTTTCGATAAATCGATCTTACTTTTTGATGAAACTGATTTGAGAGTGCCGGCCATAGTTTTATTTTCTGTTTTTCCAGGTTTTGGGATTTCTACTTGTATGAATAACACCTACTACAATGATTGTATCCGGCTCATAAATATAATGCACCATAAAGGGAAAGTGGTCTATCTTGGCGCAATGAATGTTTTTATATCGAATTGCGTAAGCTGTCGGGTTTGCGATTACTTTATCAAGTTTCTCATAAAGGGAATTGAGGAACCTATCTCCTAAATCAAACTGCTGTGAGTTGTAAAAATCTATTGCATCTTTTATTTCAAAATCAGAAGTCCTGGTGAAGATTAATTGCCTCATTTATGTCCATACTTCTGTTTAAATTCCTCTAACGTGACCACATCATTTGGATTTGCATAATAAGCCTTCAAGCGCTCATCTAAGATCTGTTTATGCTCATCACTTATCTCGTAGTGATTTTTATTTTCTGATGCCTTAATGATTTCATAGATTGTAGTCAAAAGACTTTCGTCTGCGGCCTCAATGAAATCATGCAGTTCTTTTTTCAACTCACTAGTGCTCATAGTGCAAATATTTCTACAAAAGTAAGAAATAAAAAAGGGATCGCAGTCAGCGATCCCTTTTCTACCACTATGATGATTTAATCTTAAGAGTTGCTTTCCAAACGTGCCTTAAACTTCCTTGCGTTCTGCAATTCGCTTGATTCCCAATATTTCTCAATTATAGTCTGATAAACCTCCTTCGCTTTATCATTCTGATTCAACTTCTCATAGGCCAAAGCAGCCTTCATTAAATAAGTAGGTGTAAATTCTTTATTGGGTTTGTAGCCCGCAGCCTTATCATAATATTTTGCTGCATTTTCATAATCCTTTTGTTCCATGTATGCATCTCCCATCAGGCTATAAGCACGTGCCTGCACAAGCAAATCACTGGCGCTAAAATCTTCCAGGTGGAATATAGCCAATGGATATTTTCCTTGTTTCAAATAGATTGCGCCCGTATAGAAGTTCGCAAGGTTTCCTGCATCGGTTCTGCCATAATCCTCAATGATTTGAAGGAAGCCAAGGTTGTTGCCATCACCATTCAGTGCAAGATTTAAACTATCGGCTTCAAAATAGCGAACGGCCTGATACATCTCGTTTTGAGCAATGCCATCCTGGTTGCCGATATAATAACGATACCCAAAGAAGGCTCCCACTACCAATAAAATTCCGGCTGCAATCCCAAGAGCCGTTTTTGGGTTGCTCTCAAACCAGCCTTCGACACTTACCAATTTCTCCTGAATGACTTCAGGGTTTTCCAATAAATCCTTGTTTTCTTCCTTCTTTGCCATGTTCTGTAAAATAAAAAGTCCCGCCTACGAAGCGGGACGCAAAACTAAGAATTCGAACTTATTAAACAAAAAGGACTAATCGGTGATGAAAGGATAGTCCGGCTCTGCGTAAATGTCCTTAAGGGCTTCAGAAGGATCAGGAAATTTTGATTCCTCGGCAAATGTTACACTTTCTGCAACCTGGGCATCTACTTTTTGTTCTATGGCTTCGAGATCTTTTTGAGTAGCTATTTTTTTCTCTAGAATAGTGGCCCGCACCTGTTCAATCGGATCGCGTTGTTTGTATTCTTCTACCTCTTCTTTAGAGCGATACTTTTGTGGATCGGACATAGAATGTCCTTTGTAACGATAGGTTCTGAACTCCAGCAAAGTTGGACCCTCACCGGCACGGGCCCGCTCGGCAGCCCTTTCTACTGATTCATGAACCGCCTCTACATTCATGGCATCAACAGGCTCGGACGGAATATCGTAGGATTCTCCGAGTGTATATAATTCGTGAACATTGGAAGTACGTTCTACCGAAGTACCCATGGCATACCCATTATTTTCAATCACAAAAATTACGGGAATTTTCCACAGCATAGCGAGATTCAGTGCCTCATGAAAAGCTCCCTGGCGCACGGCTCCATCACCCATGTAGCAGATACACAGATTGCCAGTTTTATTATATTTTTCCGCAAACCCAATACCCGCCCCAAGTGGAACCTGGGCGCCTACAATTCCATGGCCGCCAAAAAAGTTATGCTCTTTGTCAAAGATGTGCATGGAGCCACCCTTTCCTTTTGAAACTCCGGTTTCTTTGCCATACAATTCAGCCATTATCGCATTGGGGCTAGTGCCAAGTGCCAACGGGTGGGCGTGATCCCGATAAGCAGTTATGTATTTGTCACCTTTTCTAAGTGCGCTAACGGCACCGGCAGCGCAAGCCTCCTGACCAATATATAGGTGACAAAACCCGCGGATTTTTTGCATCCCATAAAGTTGGCCTGCCTTCTCTTCAAATTTTCGCATCAGAAGCATGCTCTCGAACCAGAACATATACGTTTCTTTCGGGTATGCTTTTTTGTCTTTTTTAGGTGTTGCTCCTTTAGCTTGGGCTGTTGCCATAATTGCTAATTTTGTTGAAAATGTGAGTTGCGAAAATACGCCACCCATTGCCAATCGCCAAATGGCAAAATCTCTTAATTAGAATATTTATACCCGTACCTGTGTTCCTTCAAAAACTAAGGCTCTATAATTTTAAAAATCACGAAGAGGTAAGTCTTACGGTGGATGAGAAAATTAATTGCTTTTTAGGAAAAAACGGGAGTGGAAAAACCAACTTACTGGATGCTATTTATTATTTGTCATTTACCAAGAGTGCTGTTAATCCTTATGATCTGCAGAACATCCGAACCGGGCAACCTGGGTTTTTGATTAAAGGAGTATTTGATATCGAGGGGAAACAAAAGGAGGTGGTTTGCTCCTTTCAACAAGGTGAGAAAAAAATTCTTCGTGAAGATTCGCAGGACTATACCCGGTTTTCAGAACACGTAGGTAAATATCCGATCGTACTGATTGCTCCACAGGATATTGAATTGATTTGGGATGGAGCTGAACTAAGACGCAAGTTTTTTGATACCTTGATCAGTCAGTTGGATAGACAGTATCTCGATAACCTGATTATTTATAATCACCAACTTAAGCAACGCAATAGTTTGCTTCGCACTTTTTCTGAGCGCGGTAATGTAGATCAGGATTTGTTGGAAAGTTATGATGAAAAAATAATTCTGACTGGAGACTATATTTTTAAAACCCGAAGTGAACGGTTGCTGGAGTTCATACCCAAATTCAAACAACATTATGATTTCCTGGTTCGGGAATCCGATGAGATAGCAGACATTCACTATAAAACGGACTTAACGCACGGAGACTTTCAAACTCTTTTAAGAAAGAATTTACAGCGGGATTTGATATTGCAACGAACCAGCGTGGGCATTCATAGGGATGACTTTCTATTTACATTGAAGGGACAGGAACTGAAAAGAGTTGGTTCGCAAGGGCAACAAAAATCTTTTTTAATCGGCTTAAAATTGACGGAGTTTCAAATTCTGGCAGAGCAAAAAAAAATGAAACCCATTCTTTTACTGGATGACATCTTTGATAAACTAGATGATTTTAGGATTCATCAATTGATGAAGTTGGTAAGTCAGGGAACCTTCGGCCAGCTCTTTATAACCGATGCGCGCAAAGGAAGAAGTGAGCAGATTTTGAAGGAAGCTGGAATTAAGGCGTGTCTTTATGTGTTGGAAAATGGTACCTTCACGAAGAATGGCTAAAAATATTAACGATGAGGGCAATGCAATGCATATTGGGCAGGCAATCCAGCAGCTGCTCAATAGGTATCATATTAAGTCAAAGTTTGACGAAGCCAACCTATTAAGTTCTTGGGAGCGATTGGTAGGGAAACCCGTAGCCAAGCGCACTAAGAAGCTTTATATCCGCAACAAAGTCCTTTTTGTACAATTGGAAAGCGCAGCCCTCAAAAACGATCTTGCCATTCATAAAAGTCACGTAATAGAGGTTCTCCGTAAGGAGTTTGGGGACGATGTGGTCAAAGATATGGTCATCATGTGACCCAGAATAAAGCGATTCCTTGCATACTTCCCATTATTAAAAACTCAAACGGGTTTGTCTATACCGAAAAACCGTATAATTTTGCACTCCTATTTTTTAGCAAATGCCAAAAATTTAGGAAAACGGCCCAGATCGTGGGCCGTTTAAACGTTCTTCTTATTAATAAAATCGTTGGGGGAGATACTCAAGCGGCCAACGAGGACAGACTGTAAATCTGTTGACTTATGTCTTCACAGGTTCGAATCCTGTTCTCCCCACCAAGTGTAAAGGCGCAAAATTTTGCGTCCAAAACAAGCGGGAGTAGCTCAGTTGGTAGAGCGATAGCCTTCCAAGCTATAGGTCGCGAGTTCGAGCCTCGTCTCCCGCTCAACGCTGTTGTAGCTCAGGGGTAGAGCACTTCCTTGGTAAGGAAGAGGTCGAGGGTTCAATTCCCTTCAACAGCTCTGCTCATTGAGAGTTGTTTGACGATTTTCACTAAGACAGGATCTATTTTGGTATCGAATCGGAATAGAATGGAACTTTGAAATGATGTTTTGAATGAAGTATCTGATTACGGATGGGTAGCGCCATTGTTCAAGTAATTGGAGATTCAACGAATAACCCTTATTCGAAAGGCTTAAAATGTTTGGGGTGTGTAGAGCTTCTTTTGTAGAAGCATAGAATAGTAAATTATTAACATAAACTATACACTTTTAAACTTTAACTAGAATTTCAATATGGCAAAGGAAAATTTTGACCGCTCGAAACCTCACGTAAACATTGGTACTATTGGTCACGTAGATCATGGTAAAACCACTCTTACGGCTGCAATAACTCAGGTGCTTTCTAAGAAAGGCCTTGCTGCAGTTCGCGATTTCTCTTCAATCGACAATGCTCCTGAAGAAAAAGAAAGAGGTATTACAATCAACACATCACACGTTGAGTATGCTACTGACAAGAGACACTACGCTCACGTAGACTGTCCTGGTCACGCTGACTATGTAAAGAACATGGTTACAGGTGCTGCCCAGATGGACGGTGCTATTCTTGTAGTGGCTGCGACTGACGGCCCTATGCCACAAACCCGCGAGCACATTCTTTTGGCTCGTCAGGTAGGTGTGCCTGCACTGGTAGTATTTATGAACAAAGTTGACTTGGTTGACGATGGCGAATTGCTTGACCTGGTTGAAATGGAAGTGCGTGAATTGATGTCTTCCTATAACTTCCCTGGTGATACCATGCCTGTTATCCGCGGTTCTGCGCTGGGTGCATTAAATGGCGAAGCTAAGTGGGTTGCCAAGGTTGAAGAATTGATGGAAGCGGTTGATAACCATATTCCTATCCCCGTTCGTTTGATCGATAAAGACTTCCTGATGCCTGTTGAAGATGTGTTCTCGATCACAGGTCGTGGAACAGTGGCTACAGGTCGTATCGAGCGTGGTATTATTAAGACCGGTGATCCAGTTCAAATTCTTGGAATGGGTGCTGAGAACCTGACTTCTACCATCACGGGTGTGGAAATGTTCCGTAAAATTCTTGACAGAGGTGAAGCTGGTGACAACGTAGGTTTGTTGTTGCGTGGTATTGAAAAGGAGCAAATCTGCCGTGGAATGGTTATTTGCAAGCCAAACTCAGTAACTCCTCATGCTAAATTTAAAGCTGAAGTGTACGTACTTTCTAAGGAAGAAGGTGGTCGTCACACTCCATTCTTTAACAAATACCGTCCTCAGTTCTATTTCCGTACTACAGATGTAACAGGTGAGTGTAAGCTTCCTGCTGGTGTAGAAATGGTTATGCCTGGTGATAACGTGTCTATCGAAGTTGAATTGATCAACAAGATCGCGATGGAGAAAGGTCTTCGTTTCGCTATCCGCGAGGGTGGTCGTACAGTAGGATCAGGTCAGGTTACTGAAATCCTTGACTAATAAGTTTTAACCGAAGCCTTAAGCTAGGTTATAGCAGCTAAATAGCTGATAATCAAAAGCAAAGCGTTTCTGAGATATTTCTTAGAAACGCTTTTGTTTTCTATGGCTCTTCTTCTACCTTTGCAGTCCTTTTGAATTGAGGGTTTCACGGGTGCAATTTGAAGGGGAGCTGAACAGTAAACGGGTGTAGCTCAATTGGTAGAGTAGCGGTCTCCAAAACCGTTGGCTGGGAGTTCGAGTCTCTCCACCCGTGCAGTAGGAAATTAAAAGTTGCTTTGAAAACACGGTTCAAAGCATGCCAACGCAAATCAAATGAATTGTGTTGGCTGGTCCGCCAGCTGGCGGATCCACCCGTGCAATTAGTAAAAATGGATGGAAAAAGTTAAGAACTATATTTTAGAGTCCATTGACGAAATCCGTAACAAGGTTTCGTGGCCTAAATTCAGTGAATTGCAAAGCAGCGCCATTTTGGTACTGGTTGCTTCACTAATATTTGCCATTCTGATCGGATTCGTGGATTTGGGCTTTAAGAACGCGTTAGCCTGGTTTTATAAAGAATTATAAAAGAGAAACCAGATGGGAGAGCTAAAGTGGTATGTTTTACGCGTAATCAGCGGCCAGGAAAAGAAAGTAAAATCTTACCTGGAATCTGAGATCGAGCGATCTAAACTAGTCGAGTTTATTCCGCAGGTAATGATCCCATCCGAGAAAGTCTATGAGATGCGAAACGGAAAGAAGCGTGTGCGAGAAAGAAATTTCTTTCCCGGTTATGTTCTTGTTTCAGCTGACTTAACCAATGGTGAAGCTTATCATACGGTGAACAATATTCCGGGTGTGATTGGCTTTTTAGGAACCAACGGCTCAAGCGCCACTTCGAAGGATCCGGTGGCTTTACGTCAATCCGAAGTGAACCGGATTCTCGGCAAAGTTGATGAGATTGATCAGTTCGAAGAGAAACTTGAGACTCCTTTTATAAAAGGAGAATCTGTGAAAGTAATGGATGGTCCATTCAGTGGCTTCACTGGTTCGGTAGAAGAAATTTTTGAAGACAAGAAGAAGCTTAACGTGATGGTGAAGATTTTCGGAAGAAACACCCCGGTTGAGCTTAGTTATATGCAGGTAGAAAAGTTAGACTAGTAATACAATGGCTAAGGTAGTAACAGGTTACTTGAAATTGCAGGTTAAAGGTGGTCAGGCAAACCCTGCACCTCCAATCGGTCCTGCGCTCGGTTCAAAGGGTTTGAACATCATGGATTTCTGCAAGCAGTTTAATGGCAGAACTCAGGACAAGCAAGGGCAAGTATTGCCAGTGCTTATCACTATTTATAACGATAAATCTTTTGACTTTGTAATCAAGACTCCGCCCGCGGCTATTTTGATTATGGAGGCTATCAAGATCCAAAAAGGATCGAAAGAACCCAACCGCCTGAAAGTAGGATCAATTTCATGGGATCAGATTAAGAAAATCGCTGAACTAAAAATGCCTGATTTGAATGCATTTAAAGTTGAGTCTGCTATGAAAATGGTTGCCGGAACAGCACGCAGCATGGGTGTTACAGTAAGTGGAAATGCCCCTTGGGATAAATAATAAGCACAATGGCAAAGTTGACAAAAAATAGAAAGGCGGTTCTCGCTAAATACAATCCTGAGAAAGAATATTCTCTGGAAGATGCGGCTAAAGTGTTGAAGGAAATTTCTTTCACAAAGTTTGACGCATCCGTAGACGTTGACATCCGCCTGGGTGTTGATCCAAAAAAATCTGATCAGATGGTGCGTGGCGTAGTGTCACTACCTCATGGTTTGGGAAAAACAGTTCGTGTTCTGGTTCTTTGCAGCCCTGACAAAGTGCAGGAAGCAAAAGATGCCGGTGCTGAACATGTAGGTCTTGAAGACTACATCCAGAAAATTGAAGCCGGATGGACGGACATCGATGTTATTATTACTATGCCTACAGTAATGGCTAAAGTAGGTAAGTTAGGTAAGGTATTAGGACCTCGCGGTTTAATGCCTAACCCGAAGTCAGGAACAGTTACCCTTGAAGTTGGAAAAGCAGTGAAGGAAGTGAAAGCGGGTAAGGTGGACTTCAAAATTGATAAACAAGGAATTATTCACGCTAGTGTAGGTAAGGCTTCCTTCAGCGCAGACAAAATCAAAGACAATGCTGCTGAACTTATTAATACAGTAGTTAAGTTAAAGCCAGCTTCATCGAAGGGAACATACATTCAAAGTATTTCCCTGTCTTCCACGATGAGCCCTGGTATTATAGTGGATAGGAGCTCGATTGTAGGTCTATAAATTTATCAAAAATGACCAAGGAAGAAAAAGGAATAATCATAGACGAATTAGCTGAAAAGTTTTCTCAGAATAATCACTTCTATATTACCGATGCATCGGGCTTAACGGTTGCGCAAATCAATGCGTTCCGCAGGCTGTGCTTCAATGCCGGTGTTGAATATCGTGTTTATAAAAACACGCTTATCCGTAAGGCATTAGAAAAGCAGGAAGGTAATTATGAAGAACTATTTCAAACACTTAAAGGCTTTTCAGGAGTTATCTTTTCGAAAGAAGTAGGCAATGCTCCCGCTAAAGTAATTTCTGAGTACAGAAAGAAGTTGGAGGGAAAACCTGGTTTCAAAGGGGCTTCCATCGAATCTACTCTCTTTGTTGGAGAGGATCAATTAACTACGCTGGTTGGGTTAAGATCTAAAAACGAACTCATTGGCGAGGTTATTTCCTTGTTGCAATCACCTGCTAAAAATGTGTTGTCTGCTCTTTTAAATGGCAAGAATACAGTGGCTGGCCTGGTGAAGGCGCTGGAAGAAAGAAAACAGTAATTAACTAGAACAAAAAATTAAACACTAACAAATCATGGCTGACGTAAAAACTCTTGGCGATCAACTGGTAGAACTTACCGTTAAAGAAGTAAATGAATTAGCTTCTTACTTAAAAGAAACATATGGCATTGAGCCTGCTGCCGCTGCTGTTGCGGTTGCTGCTGGTCCTGCTGCAGGTGGTGGCGCTGCTGCTGCTGAAAAGACCAACTTCGATGTTGTATTGAAGGCTGCTGGTCCTAATAAACTTCAGATCGTGAAGCTCGTGAAAGAATTGACTGGTCTTGGCTTGAAAGAAGCTAAAGACGTAGTTGACGGAGCTCCTAAGACAATCAAAGAAGGCTTACCTAAAGACGAAGCTGAAAATCTAAAGAAGACACTTGTAGAGGCTGGTGCCGAAATCGAGTTGAAATAATCTTCTTGAAAGACGCTGGGTACCGTCTGAAAGGAACATTCAGGCTCCATTCCCTCCCGATTACAATCGGGATGGGACTGGAGTCTATCCCTATTTATGCCAGTAATGGCAGTATCTAATTAGTAGTTTATTAATAGGTCTAGGAAATTTTAACCTAAAGCACCTTGGCAAAGAAGACAGTAAATAACAGGATTGACTTCTCATCTATTGAGAAGGTTCTTGAATATCCCGATTTTCTTGATATTCAACTTCAATCATTCAAAGACTTTTTGCAGATAGAAACACCTGCAGAGAAGCGTCAAAACGAAGGTCTCTTCAAAGTATTTGCAGAGAATTTCCCAATCTCCGATTCACGCGAAAACTTCGTATTGGAGTTTGTGGATTATACAATCGATCCACCCAAGTACAATGTGGATGAGTGTATCGACCGCGGACTTACTTTTTCGGTGCCTTTAAAAGCAAAGTTGCGCCTCACCTGTAACGATGAGGACAACGAAGACTTTCAAACGATCGAGCAGGAAGTGTTCCTGGGAAATATTCCCTACATGACGGAGAAGGGTTCGTTTGTAATCAATGGCGCTGAACGCGTGATTGTATCACAGTTACACCGTTCACCGGGTGTGTTTTTCGCCATGAGTAAACACACAAACGGAACGAAGTTGTATTCTGCACGAATTATCCCGTTCAAAGGTTCGTGGATTGAATTTGCTACCGATGTTAATGCAGTGATGTACGCATACATCGATCGTAAGAAAAAATTCCCGGTAACCACGTTGCTTCGTGCAATTGGGTATGGTACAGATAAAGATATTTTGGATCTCTTTGGATTATCCGAAGAAATCGAAGCGAATAAAAACACCCTCAAGAAAACGGTGGGTCGCAAACTTGCAGCGCGCGTTTTGAAAACGTGGACCGAAGATTTCGTGGACGAGGATACAGGTGAGGTTGTTTCCATCGATCGTAACGAAGTGTTGTTGGAGCGTGATCATGTGATCACCGCGGAAGATGTTGATGTGATTATCGATTCTGGTGTAAAGTCAATCATCCTACACAGAGAAGATGTAAACGTTGCTGATTACCACATCATCTTCAATACCCTGGCGAAGGATAATTCCAACTCAGAAAAAGAAGCGGTAGAGCAAATCTATCGTCAGTTAAGAAATACGGAAGCTCCAGATGAACAAACCGCTCGTGATATTATTCAGAGTTTGTTCTTCAGTGAGAAACGTTATGACTTGGGTGAAGTAGGTCGTTATAGAATTAACAAGAAGTTAGGTCTTGACTTAAGCTTTGATCAGCGGGTGTTAACAACAGAGGATATTATCCTTATCGTTAAATATCTGATTGGTCTTATTAATTCGAAGGCGGTTGTTGATGATATTGACCACTTGAGCAACAGACGTGTAAGAACTGTTGGCGAACAATTATATTCTCAGTTTGGTGTTGGTCTTGCCCGTATGGCAAGAACGATCAAAGAAAGAATGAACGTTCGGGATAATGAAGATTTCAAGCCTGTTGATTTGATCAACGCTCGAACTTTGTCTTCCGTAATTAACTCATTCTTCGGAACCAATCAGCTTTCACAGTTCATGGATCAAACCAATCCATTGGCTGAAATTACTCACAAGCGCAGAATGTCGGCACTCGGGCCAGGCGGTCTCTCCAGAGAGCGTGCAGGTTTTGAAGTACGTGACGTGCATTATACACACTATGGTCGCTTGTGTACCATCGAAACCCCGGAAGGTCCAAACATCGGTTTGATTTCGTCTCTATGCGTTCACGCTAAGGTGAACAAGATGGGCTTCATCGAAACTCCTTATCGTAAGGTTGAAAACTCCAAGGTGAAGGGTAAAGATGTAATCTTCCTTACAGCCGAAGAGGAGGATACGCATAATATCGCGCAGGCGAACATTAAGATTAAATCGAACGGTGAACTGGAAGATGAAAAGGTAAAGGCACGTTTTGAAGGTGACTTCCCGGTTGTGGAGCCGAAAGACATCCGTTATATGGACATTGCTCCTAACCAAATCGTTTCAATTGCAGCTTCTATGATTCCGTTCCTGGAACATGATGATGCAAACCGCGCCTTGATGGGTTCGAACATGCAACGTCAGGCTGTTCCTTTGGTAAGACCAGAAGCACCTATTGTGGGTACAGGTCTTGAAAGCAGAATAGCGCTTGACTCGCGCACCCTTATTTTGGCGGAAGCCAATGGAGTCGTTGAGTACGTAGATGCTAAGAAAATTGTAGTTCGCTACGAAGTTTCGGAAGAACAAGCATTGGTACGCTTTGATGACGAAGTAAAATCATATTCACTCATCAAGTTCAGAAGAACCAATCAGGATACCTGCATCAACCTTACCCCTCTTGTTAAAAAGGGAGAAAGAGTTTCAAAAGGACAACCGCTGTGTCAGGGTTATGGAACCGCTAATGGTGAGTTGGCTCTTGGCCGCAACCTGTTGGTCGCTTACATGCCATGGCAAGGATATAACTTCGAGGATGCCATTGTAATCTCAGAGCGTGTAGTACGCGAAGATGTTTACACTTCTATTCACGTGGAAGAGTTTGAACTTGAAGTTCGCGATACCAAACGTGGTGAAGAAGAATTGACTTCTGAAATTCCAAACGTAAGTGAAGAAGCAGTAAAGCATCTTGACGAAAATGGTATTATCCGCATTGGTGCTGAAGTTAAAGAAGGAGATATTTTGATTGGTAAGATTACTCCGAAAGGAGAAACTGATCCTACTCCGGAAGAAAAGTTGTTACGAGCCATCTTTGGTGATAAGGCAGGTGATGTGAAGGATGCTTCCATGAAGGCACCTCCATCATTAAAAGGTGTTGTTATCGATACCAAATTATTCTCAAGACCTAAGCGTGATAAAGATGTGCGCTCAAAGTCTAAGAAAGAGTTGGATACACTCAGGAACCGTTACAGCAAAGAACTGACGGACCTTCGTAACGACATGATCAAAAAACTTACTTCACTGCTCACTGGTAAAACCAGTCAGGGTGTGAAACATAAGTTTGGTGATGAGTTAATCAGCAAGGGTGTTAAGTTCTCGGGTAAAGTAATTGAGAGCAATCTCTTCCCGGACAAGAATATTTATCGCGATGAAAGTAATTACAATGTACCTGAAGAGGTAAATCTGATTGCGGACATCAGTCTGGAAACCTGGACTACCGATGATCATACCAATGATCTTGTTTCTGAGTTGGTGAAAAACTACCTGAATAAGAGAAACTTCATTGCCGGTGATTTCAAACGCGAGCGTTTCACGCTTGAAGTAGGGGATGAACTTCCTGCGGGCATCGTACAATTAGCCAAAGTTTATATCGCCAAGAAACGCAAGTTGAAAGTAGGAGATAAGATGGCGGGTCGTCACGGTAATAAGGGCGTGGTAGCACGTATTGTTCGTGAAGAAGATATGCCATTCCTGGAAGATGGAACTCCGGTAGATATTTGTTTGAACCCGCTCGGTGTGCCTTCACGTATGAACCTGGGTCAGATTTATGAAACGGTGCTTGCCTGGGCTGGTAAGAAACTTGGAAGAAAATATGCTACACCAATATTTGATGGAGCATCCTTGGAACAAGTTTCGGCTGAATTGACGGAGGCTGGTCTTCCCGAATTTGGTAGAACATACTTGTACGATGGATTGACCGGTGAGAAATTTGATCAGCCAGTTACAGTAGGTATTGCCTATATGTTGAAACTAGGTCACCTGGTGGATGATAAGATGCACGCACGTTCTATCGGACCATACTCGCTTATTACGCAGCAACCTTTGGGTGGTAAAGCGCAGTTTGGTGGTCAGCGTTTCGGAGAAATGGAAGTGTGGGCGATTGAGGCCTTCGGAGCATCTCATATTCTTCAGGAAATCCTTACGATTAAGTCTGACGATGTGATTGGTAGAGCGAAAGCTTACGAATCGATCGTTAAAGGTGAGAACATGAGGAAGCCTAACATCCCAGAGTCGTTCAATGTATTAGTACATGAACTTCGAGGATTGGCACTTGAGATTACAATGGATTAAAATGGGCATGGGGCATTAGGCATCAGGAGATACTCCAATGCTTAATGCCCAATGTCTTGTAGTAAAATGAATTTAGTTAACTGAAAACTCTACAATAGCATGTCTTTCAGAAAAAATAAAAAGATCAACAACGACTTCTCTAAAATTACCATCAGCTTAGCTTCACCAGAATCAATTCTGGAAAGTTCGCACGGTGAAGTAACACAACCTGAAACCATCAACTACCGGACCTATAAGCCAGAGATGGGTGGTCTGTTCTGCGAAAGGATTTTTGGACCTGTTAAGGATTGGGAATGTCATTGTGGAAAGTATAAGCGTATTCGCTATAAAGGAATTATTTGCGATCGTTGTGGTGTTGAGGTTACTGAAAAGAAAGTAAGACGCGAGCGCATGGGCCACATCGAACTTGTGGTACCGGTAGCACATATCTGGTATTTCCGCTCTCTACCTAATAAGATCGGTTATTTACTGGGCTTACCTACCAAAAAGCTTGATCAGATTATTTATTACGAGCGATATGTAGTGATTCAACCGGGTACGAAAGAAGAAGATGGTATTAACCGTCTTGACTTCCTTACTGAAGAAGAGTACCTGGACATCGTGGATAAACTTCCACGTGAGAATCAAATGCTGGATGATAACGATCCTAAGAAATTCATCGCCAAGATGGGAGCTGATGCACTGGAGATGTTGTTGTCTCGTGTAAAGCTTGATGAACTTTCCTATGAGTTACGTCATCAGGCTGCAACAGACACTTCGCAGCAACGTAAAGCAGAGGCCTTGAAGCGTTTGAAAGTTGTTGAGGCTTTCCGCGAGGCAAATACCCGTGTTGAAAATCGTCCACAGTGGATGACCATCAAGATGGTTCCGGTAATTCCACCTGAATTGCGCCCGCTTGTGCCATTGGATGGCGGACGTTTTGCTACATCAGATTTGAATGACCTATACAGACGTGTTATTATCCGTAACAATCGTCTGAAGAGATTGATTGATATTAAAGCACCTGAAGTTATTCTCCGTAACGAGAAGCGTATGCTCCAGGAAGCTGTTGACTCATTGTTTGATAACTCAAGAAAAGTAAATGCCGTGCGTTCCGATGGAAACCGTGCATTGAAATCGTTGAGCGATATGTTGAAGGGTAAGCAAGGACGTTTCCGTCAGAACTTGTTGGGTAAGCGTGTTGACTACTCAGGTCGTTCAGTAATTGTGGTTGGTCCGGAATTGAAGTTGCATGAGTGCGGTTTGCCTAAAGATATGGCGGCTGAATTATTTAAGCCGTTCATTATCCGCAAACTGATCGAAAGAGGTATTGTAAAGACAGTAAAGTCAGCAAAGAAAATAGTGGATCGCAAGGATCCTGTTGTGTGGGATATTTTGGAAAACGTATTGAAAGGACATCCTGTTCTTTTGAACCGTGCTCCAACACTTCACAGATTGGGTATCCAGGCTTTCCAACCGAAGTTGATTGAAGGAAAAGCAATCCAGTTGCACCCACTTGTTTGTACAGCCTTTAACGCTGACTTTGACGGTGACCAGATGGCCGTTCACGTGCCGCTTGGACAAGAAGCCATTTTGGAAGCTTCGTTATTGATGCTTTCATCGCACAACATTTTGAACCCTGCTAACGGTGCTCCTATTACAGTACCCTCTCAGGACATGGTGTTGGGTCTCTATTACTTAACCAAAGGAAGAAAGGGTGAGAAAGGAGAAGGTAAAAACTTCTATTCTCCAGAAGAGGTTATTATCGCATATAATGAAGGCAAACTCTCCAAGCATGCCTTGGTAAAAGTTCGTGTAAACATTCGTGACAAGAAGACTGGTGCGATCGAAAGAAAAATGACTGAGACTGTAACAGGTCGTGTGATTTTCAATCAGGTGATGCCAGAAGAAGTTGGATTTGTAGATGAGCTTTTAACAAAGAAGAAACTACAGACTATTATTGCCGATGTATATAAGTTAGCAGGACAGGCCAAGACAGCTAAATTCCTTGATGATATTAAGGAACTTGGATTCCAGATGGCTTATAAGGGTGGTTTGTCGATGGGCTTGGGCGATGTAAAAGTGCCTGCAGAAAAGAAAAAATTGGTTGAAGATGCTCAGAAGGAAGTTGATTCTGTTTGGAACAACTACATGATGGGTCTCATTACAGATAACGAACGTTACAATCAGGTAATTGATATCTGGACACGTACCAACACACTTCTTACCAACACACTGATGAAGCAGTTGGAAGAAGATCAACAAGGATTCAACTCTATCTACATGATGATGCACTCCGGTGCTCGTGGTTCGAGAGAGCAAATCCGGCAGTTGGGTGGTATGCGTGGTTTGATGGCGAAACCTCAAAAGAATCTTGCTGGTTCTGTAGGTTCGATCATCGAGAACCCAATCCTATCTAACTTTAAGGAAGGACTGGATGTGTTGGAGTACTTTATCTCTACACACGGTGCTCGTAAAGGTCTTGCCGATACTGCATTGAAAACTGCTGATGCGGGTTACTTAACAAGACGTTTAGTCGATGTTGCGCAGGATTTAGTAATCACTGAAGAAGATTGCGGAACGCTGCGTGGTTTGAAAGTGACAGCGCTTAAGGATAACGAGGACGTTGTTGAACCGTTGTCGGAGCGTATCCTGGGCCGTGTAACAGTTCATGATATCTACGATCCTCTCACAGAGGAATTGATTTGTGCTGCGAACGAAGAGATAACAGATGAAGTTGCCAAACGTGTTGAAGAAACCAGCATTGAGGAAGTTGAGATTCGTTCGGTATTAACCTGCGAGACTAAAGTAGGTGGTTGCGCTAAGTGCTACGGACGAAACCTGGCTACCGGTAAGATGGTACAGGCTGGTGAAGCGGTAGGTGTTATTGCGGCTCAATCCATTGGTGAACCGGGCACTCAGTTAACACTGCGTACCTTCCACGTAGGTGGTACAGCCTCTAACATCGCGGTAGATGCAAACATCAAAGCTAAGTTTTCAGGCACTGTTGAGTTTGAAAGTATCCGAACCGTTGACACAACAGATCGTGAGAATAATAAGGTGAAGGTTGTAATGGGTCGTACTGGAGAGATCCGGATATTGGATGAAGAAAAGCGTCCGCTGATTAGCAATAACGTTCCTTACGGTACATTCCTGAAAGTGAAGGATGGACAAAAGGTTGAGAAAGGTGAGGAGCTTTGTTATTGGGATCCTTACAACGCTGTAATTCTGTCAGAATATGATGGAGATATTGAGTTTGAATCGATCATCGAAGGCATTACATTCAAAGAAGAATCTGATGAACAGACAGGTCACCGTGAGAAGGTAATTACCGATACCCGGGATAAGACCAAGAACCCTGCGATTATCGTAAAAGGTAAGAATGAAACTAAAGGATATAATATTCCGGTAGGTGCTCACTTAGCCGTTGAAGAAGGCGAGAAAATTAAAGCAGGTCAGGTACTTGCTAAAATTCCTCGCACAATGGGTAAGTCGCGCGATATTACGGGTGGTTTGCCTCGCGTAACAGAATTGTTTGAAGCCCGTAACCCATCTAACCCAGCTGTAGTAAGTGAGATTGATGGTGTTGTTACGTATGGTGGTATCAAGCGTGGTAATCGTGAAATCTTTATCGAATCGAAAGATGGTGTGCAGAAGCGTTATTTAGTGCCATTGTCTAAACACATTCTTGTGCAAGACAATGACTTCGTGAAAGCGGGTCAGCCTTTGTCGGATGGTGCTATTACTCCTTCGGATATTCTATCGATCAAAGGACCTACTGCGGTACAAGAGTATCTGGTGAATGAAATCCAGGAAGTATACCGCTTGCAAGGGGTGAAGATCAATGACAAACACATTGAATGTATTGTTAGTCAGATGATGCAGAAAGTTGAGATTATCGATTCGGGTGATACTACTTTCTTGCCCGGTGAATATGTCGATAAGTTTGAGTTCCGCGAGGAAAACGACTTAGTGTTGGATAAGAAAGTTGTTATGGATGCCGGAGATTCTCAACGATTCAAGGTTGGCCAGATTATCAGCCCTCGTGAATTGCGTGATGAAAACTCTTCTCTCAAGAGAAAGGACCAGAAGATTGTTGAGGTGCGTGATGCTTTGTCAGCCGTGTCGAGACCTACACTTCAAGGTATCACTCAAGCTTCGTTGAAGACGGAGAGTTGGCTATCTGCGGCTTCATTCCAGGAGACGACCAAGGTATTGAGCGAAGCAGCTATCCGCGGTAAGGCGGATCAACTGGTGGGCTTGAAAGAGAACGTGATTGTTGGTCACCTGATTCCGGCTGGTACTGGCCAGAGAAGGTTAAACGATATGATCGTAAACTCGCAAGAGGAATACCAGCGATTGGTAGATGCTCCTGACCGTAAGAAAGAGAGAGAACTTCAGGACTGATCAATTTGAAAATTTGGTTATGATATAATTGGAGAATTGCGAATGGGGAACTGTTCGCAATTCTTGTTTTAATCCAGACAAGATTTCAACCATTACCTGCGGTAAACAGGTCTTCAAATCGGCTAATTTTTAAAATAATTTTATGGCAGAGACTAAAAGCAACCCGCCCCAAAATCAAATAAACATTGAACTGTCGGAAGAGATAGCGGAAGGTATCTATTCGAACCTGGCCATGATTGCCCATTCTAACAGTGAGTTTGTAATTGATTTTATCAGATTGATGCCGGGAGTTCCAAAAGCAAGGGTAAAATCAAGGATTATCATTACACCAGAACATGCCAAAAGGCTGTTGGCGGCTTTAAAGGATAATATCAGTAAGTATGAGGCCACATTTGGGCCTATCAAGCAAACCAACGAAGCTCCTCAGTTTCCAATGAATTTTGGGGGAACCATTGGTGAGGCTTAGTCCAATAATGCCTTTTTAAAGCTATTAGGGTACAAAATTCTTCAATCAAGGTTTTGTATCCTATTTTACTTTAAATACCTTTGCAGTCCTTATTTTTGAAGGGTTAAAAATTATAATATAAATGCCTACCATTCAGCAACTTGTAAGAAAAGGCAGAACGAAATTGACTTTTAAGTCAAAATCACCTGCTTTAGATTCTTGCCCCCAGCGCAGGGGAGTATGTACACGTGTGTACACAACAACTCCTAAAAAGCCTAATTCAGCCATGAGAAAAGTGGCCCGTGTACGTTTAACCAACCACAAGGAGGTAAATGCCTACATTCCAGGCGAAGGACATAATCTGCAAGAACACTCTATCGTTCTGATCCGCGGTGGGCGGGTAAAGGATCTTCCGGGTGTTCGTTACCACATTGTGCGTGGAGCGTTGGATACATCGGGTGTAAGCGGCCGTTTACAAAGCCGTTCTAAATATGGTGCTAAAAGACCGAAGGCTGGTGCCGCAGCTCCTGCTGCAAAAGGCGCACCTGCTAAGGGCAAAAAATAAGATTTGAGCTATGAGAAAGTCGAAACCCAAGAAAAGATACTTACTTCCTGATCCAAAATTTGGTGACACGCTTGTTACCAAGTTTGTGAACTACATGATGGAGCAGGGAAAGAAAAGCGTTGCTTACAATATTTTTTATGATGCCATTGCGCAAGTAGAAAAGAAGGCTGGTGGAGAACCAGGTCTTGAAGTTTGGAAGCGCGCCATGAACAATGTAATGCCTGCTGTGGAAGTAAAAAGCCGCAGAGTGGGTGGAGCTACGTTTCAAGTTCCTGTTGAAATCCGACCAGAACGCAAAGTTAACCTGAGCATAAAGTGGCTCATTGATTACTCTCGTGCACGCGGTGAAAAAACGATGATGGATAAACTAGCGGCAGAAATATTGGCTGCTTCAAAAGGTGAAGGTGCTGCTATCAAGAAGAAAGATGATACCCACCGGATGGCAGAGGCGAACAAGGCGTTTTCACATTTCAGATTCTAATCCTACATGGCAAGAGATTTAAAATTCACCAGAAACATAGGGATTGCTGCGCATATTGATGCCGGCAAAACCACTACCACTGAGCGTATTCTTTATTACGCGGGGGTGAATCACAAAATAGGTGAGGTGCATGACGGTGCCGCTACCATGGACTGGATGGCGCAAGAGCAAGAACGTGGTATTACCATCACGTCTGCAGCTACCACCGTGTTTTGGAAGTACAGAAAAAACGATTATCACGTAAATATTATTGATACACCCGGACACGTAGATTTTACCGTGGAGGTAAATCGGTCGTTGCGTGTTTTGGATGGTCTGGTGTTTTTGTTTAGTGCTGTGGATGGTGTTGAGCCACAATCGGAGACAAACTGGCGCCTGGCGGATAATTACAAAGTTGCCCGTATTGGTTTCGTGAACAAAATGGATCGCTCCGGAGCTGACTTCTTAGGTGTTTGCAAGCAGGTAAGAGAGAAATTAGGAAGTAAGGCAGTTGCTTTGCAATTACCTATTGGAGCCGAAGAAAATTTTAAAGGTGTTGTTGACCTGGTTAACAACCGTGGTATTATCTGGAATGAGGATGACAAGGGAATGACCTTCACAGAAGTTCCTATTCCTGATGATATGGTGGAAGAAGCGAAAGAATATCGCGAGAAGTTATTGGAGGCAGTTGCTGAATATGACGAAACATTGATCGAGAAATTCTTCGATGATCCTAGTTCTATTTCGGAAGTAGAAATTTTAACGGCACTCCGCAAAGCAACAATCGATATGAAGATTGTTCCTATGGTGTGCGGATCTTCTTTCAAAAATAAAGGTGTTCAAACCATGCTTGATTATGTGATGGAACTCCTTCCTTCACCCCTGGATAAAGACATTATTATTGGAAAAGATCCTGATACTGAGCAAGACGTAGAAATTCGCCCTGATGAAAAGGAGCCTTTTGTAGCCTTGGCGTTTAAGATTGCCACCGATCCATTTGTTGGACGCTTGTGTTTTATCCGTGCCTATTCAGGTATTCTGGAATCTGGTTCGTATGTATACAATACAAGAACCGAGCAAAAAGAACGCATCTCCCGTGTATTCCAAATGCACGCCAACAAGCAAAATCAGATTGAGCGTTTGCCAGTAGGTGACATTGGTGCGGTAGTTGGATTTAAAGACATTAAAACGGGTGATACACTTTGTGACGAAAAGCGCAAAGTAATATTGGAATCTATGGTATTCCCTGAACCTGTTATTGGTTACGCCATCGAGCCTAAGAAGCAGGCAGATGCTGATAAGCTTGGAATGGCTATCTCTAAATTGGTTGAAGAAGATCCTACGTTGCGTGTAAATACAGATCAGGAAACGGGTCAAACCATCCTTCGCGGAATGGGTGAATTGCACTTGGAGATTATCATCGATCGTTTGAAGCGTGAATTCAAAGTAGAGATCAATCAGGGTGCACCTCAGGTGGCTTATAAAGAATCACTTACGAAGTCTGTTGAACACAAAGAAGTATATAAGAAGCAGACGGGTGGTCGTGGTAAGTTTGCTGATATCGTATTTGAAATCGGACCCCGTGAATTGGGCCCTGAAGATAAACCAGGTCTGGAATTTGAGAATGATATTGTGGGTGGTGTTATTCCTCGCGAATTTATCCCTGCGATTCAGAAAGGATTTGAACAGGCAATGGTAAATGGTCCGTTGGCCGGATATCCGATCGACTCCATGAAAGTAAGATTGTTCCATGGTTCATTCCATGATGTTGACTCTGATTCACTTTCATTTGAATTAGCAGCCCGTATTGGATTTAAAGAAGCAGCCCGTAAATGCGGTCCGCAATTGCTGGAACCTATCATGGGTGTAGAGGTAATATCACCGGATGAGTACACAGGTTCGGTAACGGGTGACTTGAACCGCAGAAGAGGTATTATGAAAGGGATGGATACCCGTGGTGGTGCTCAGGTTATTAAAGCTGATGTGCCTTTGTCAGAATTGTTTGGTTACGTAACTGACTTAAGAACGATCACTTCAGGTCGTGCGTCAGCTACGCTTACATTCGCTCATTATGCACCGGTTCCTAAGAACCTTGCCGATAAAGTTATTGATGAAGTTAAGGGCGCTCTTGCCGCAAAATAAATATCTAAAAGACGTTTAGATTATGAATCAGAAAATTAGAATCAAATTGAAGTCTTACGACCACAACCTGGTTGATAAGTCATCTGAAAAAATTGTGCGTGCAGTAAAAGCTACAGGCGCTGTGGTGAGTGGCCCTATTCCCTTGCCAACTGAAAAAGAAAAGTTTACGGTGTTGCGTTCACCACACGTGAATAAAAAATCACGCGAGCAATTTCAACTTTGCACATACAAGCGTTTGGTAGATATCTATTCAAACAGCGCTAAAACGGTTGATGCGTTGATGAAGTTAGAGCTACCGAGTGGCGTTGATGTGGAAATCAAGGTTTAGTTGATTCTAGAGATATTTGTTTTCCAAAGAGCACCTGGTAACAGGTGCTTTTTTGTTTAAGGTGTTTTGCAGTTGAGTGGAAATGTATAATTTTGTTTTAATCTACTAATTCTATAGACTATATAGTTAAATTACAATTTATGGAAAGACAATTACGAATATTCATTTTATTTATTCTTTTGACCAATGTGGCCTTTGCCCAAGGGATAGTTAACGGTGTAATAAAAGGTAGTGATGGAGTGCCTGTTGAAGCCGCTACGGTGGTGATCAAGGGCACCAATACCTATACAGTCACGGATGACAAGGGGCAATTTAGTCTTACTACAAATGAAAAAGTCCCGTTTATAGTCCGGATAAGTTCCGTTGGGTTTAAACCTCAGGATTTCCAGATCATTGAGATATCGGGCAAGTCGCTGGACATAACACTTATCAATGATAATGAATTGGAAGAAGTGGTTGTTACTGCACGGAGACGAAGTGAGACAGCTCAGCAAGTGCCAATTCCTATTTCTGTGGTAGATGGACTTCTTATCGAAGATGCAGGTGCATTTAATGTCAACCGCTTAAAAGAATTTATACCATCCGTACAACTATATACTTCTAATCCCCGAAACACAGGAATTAATATCCGAGGATTGGGATCACCCTTTGGTCTCACCAATGATGGTCTTGACCCGGGTGTAGGTTTTTATGTAGATGGGGTTTATTATGCCCGACCCGCAGCTGCAACTTTTGATTTTATTGACATTGATCAGATTGAAGTACTGCGTGGGCCTCAAGGTACCTTGTTTGGAAAAAACACTACCTCGGGTGCGTTTAATATAACAACCCGAAAGGCAAGCTTTACACCGGGCGCTGACTTCGAAGTTAGTTATGGTAACTATGGTTACGTTCAAGCCAAGAGTTCTATTACAGGTCCGTTAAGTAATAAAATTGCTGGCCGATTGTCGTTCTCGGGCACGCAGCGCGATGGTGTTGTTGAGAATATAAGAACCGGAAGATTTATTAATGATATCAACAACCTCGGGTTTCGTGGTCAGTTGTTATTTAATCCTTCTGATAATACCTCAATCACACTAGCAGCAGACGCTTCGCGCCAACGGCCCGATGGATTTGCACAAGTAGTAGCGGGTGTGGTACCAACGAAGCGAGCCGCCTATCGTCAATTCAATTCTATTATTACTGACCTCAATTACACTTTACCCTCAGAGAATGCTTTCGATCGGGTGATTGATCACGATACGCCATGGAAATCCGGAAATGATTTGGGTGGGGTTTCACTCAACATCGATACAAAAATAGGACCGGGTACGCTTACCTCCACAACGGCCTGGCGCTATTGGGATTGGGATCCGTCCAATGACCGAGACTTCACAGGTTTACAAGCGTTGGCAAAATCTCAAAACCCTGCTGAACACAGAAACTGGTCGCAAGAGATTCGGTATGCAGGAGAGTTCTCATCCCGCCTAAGCGGAGTTGTTGGATTATTTTTAATAGATCAGGAAGTAAAAATTAATGGCACCGAAGAATCGGGCTCAGCTCAGTGGCGTTTTTCACAGAGTTCTACTAGTCCTTTGTGGCAAACTCCCGGTCTTCTTGAAGGTTATGGCATCAATACGAAGGCATCAATTAAATCGCTAAGTGCAGCGGCATTTGCCAATGCAGATTGGGAGATCACAAAAGGCCTTCACATATTACCAGGCATCCGTTTCAACTACGACACCAAAGATGTTTCGTATGATCGTGTTGCATCCGGAGGATTGCAAACAACTGATCCCGCATTACTCGCTATAAAAAATAGTGTTTATAGTAGTCAGTTTTATGAAGCCGATGCGGAAGAGAATAATTTAACCTATCAATTGACTGTGGCCTACCGTGCAAACAAAAGACTTAATGTGTTTGCAACCTATTCTACCAGCTTCAAACCGGTAGGTGTAAACGTGGCCGGTCTTCCTACTATATCCGGTCAGCCGGCAACGGACCTAGCCGTGATTAAACCGGAAGATGTAAGACACATTGAAATCGGTGTAAAAACTATTCCCATTAAAAACGCAACCTTAAACCTGACGATTCACAATACAGACATTATAAATTACCAGACGAATGTTCAATCACCGGAGTTAGGTGTTAACCGCGGGTATATTGCCAATGCAGAAGAGGTAAACGTGCGAGGTGTTGAACTTGACGCTAACATAAAAGTAAACAGTCACTTTTCGTTTTATGGAGCAGTTGCCTACACCGAGGGTAAGTATGTAAAATTTACAAATGCGCCTCTTCCGCTTGAAGAAACAGGAAGAACAGTAGATGGTGTACAAGTGGCATTCGAAGACATTTCAGGTGGCGATATCCCAGGACTTTCCAAGTGGGCAACTTCATTGGGTGGTGAGTTTACGATGCCTGTAAATTTTCTCCGTCAGGGTGGCAAATTCTTTCTTGCCTTTGATACCTATTATCGATCCGATTTTTCATCGAGCCCTTCGCCTTCTGCCTATTTAAATATTGACGGGTATGCGCTTCTTAATGTGAGGACAGGTTTCAGGATTTCCAATGGAACCTCCTTATCGGTTTGGGCAAGGAATATTCTTAATAAGGATTATTATGAGCAACTATTACCTGCAGGCGGTAATGCGGGTCACTATGGTGCCGTGCTGGGTGATCCCAGAACGTATGGGATTACTTTACGCTATTCATTCTGATCGAAAACTCATCTGATTGATTGTATTATCTTGCAACCATACACTTGGATTTATTCCCATGAGAATGCACGTCTTTAGGTTTATTATGCTATGGATTTCTTTTTGCATAGGGATCATGCCACTGAGTGCTCAGGAAAAAGAGATTTCGTTTCGTGAGCAGACGTGGTTGGGTTATTTTAATCAGACCCGTTTATCCACTATGTGGGGATTCTGGACTGACCTCCATCTCCGGTTAACAGATAATTATGTAGATCGGTTGGGGCTTAGTATCCTTCGGATAGCCCCGATGTATTATTTGAATGATCAGACCAGGTTAACGGCAGGGTATGCTTACATAACGGCTTACAATACAGATGACATTCCAAATCTCCACGAGCATCGATTGTGGCAACAGATACAATGGTTTGACAAGAAAAAAGGATTTAGCATGATGCAATACTTTCGGGTAGAAGAGCGCTTTCGACAAACACTTACTGCTGGCAAGGTGAATGAAGATTATACGTACAGCTGGCGCTTTAGGTATAATTTTTCGGTAACGATTCCGCTGAAAAACAAAGAGGTGGTTGCCAAAACGCCTTTCCTTTTTCTCAATGATGAAATTCACATCAATGCAGGTAAAAGTATTACCAATAACTACTTCGATCAAAACCGGTTGTTTGCTGGATTAGGATATCAGTTTACAGCACAACTCAATGCCCAACTCGGGTATTTATTTGTATTCCAACAGACTGCTCCCAATACATTTGTGCATATCGATGCTATCCGTTTCTTTGTATTTCATAACCTTGACTTTCGACATCAGGAATAATGCGCCCCGATTTAATAGAGGAAGAAGAGAAACTAATTTATGAAGAACCGCCCGAGCTGGTAGAGCCGCGCAGCAAGCCCCGCCATATCTGGATTTTATTGGGTGTGATCGCTTCCATCACTCTTATCATCATTATTTTCTATGGAGCTGAAACATTAAAGTCATTCGAGTGGAGTTCCTTGATAGGTCCTGAATTTCTTTTGTTTGTACTCGGTGGGTTTATTGCCCAAATGATAGATGGCTCCTTAGGTATGGCCTATGGCGTTAGTGCCTCCAGCTTTCTTTTATCTTTTGGGATTTCTCCTGCAGCCTCCAGTGCCAGTGTTCACACGGCAGAAATATTTACGAGTGGCGTCTCCGGCCTCACCCATCTAAAATTTCAAAATGTAAATAAAAAACTATTCAAGAGTTTGTTAATACCGGGCATGCTGGGAGCTATTGTTGGGGCCTATATTTTATCCTCACTCGAAGAATACAATTACATTCTTCGACCGATCGTAGCGGTATATACGTTGATTCTTGGACTTGCTATTATTCGTAAAGCCTTATTAGAAACCAAGAAAAGACGCAAGACCAAGAATGTTCCGGCTCTGGCATCTTTCGGTGGGTTTATGGATTCCATTGGTGGTGGGGGTTGGGGGCCGATTGTTGCAACCACTTTAATTGCCCGGGGCAGGCATCCCCGATACACGGTTGGTTCCGTTAATCTCGCAGAGTTTTTCGTTTCACTTGCCAGCTCACTTACCTTCTTTGCAACCATTGGCCTCAGCCATTTACAGATCATCGCAGGATTAATCCTGGGTGGAATCATAGCGGCTCCGATTGCGGCACACGTCACCCGTAAACTTCCCATCAAACGTATGATGATTCTGGTTGGTATTGTAGTTATCCTGGTAAGTATTCGTCTGCTAGTTAAGTCGATCGCGGCTATATGATTTACACTTGTAACAAAGAACTTTTCTAGTTCTTATTTTCAGCTATCTTCGCGACCGAATTTATGGCACTACTCGAAAAGAAAATGATCATTAAGAAGTCAACCTTACCGGGAGCTGGCAAGGGACTCTTCACAAAAGTTTTTATTGCAAAGGGAACAAGGATCGTTGAATACAAGGGTCAGATTGTGACCTGGAAGGAAGTAGAAGCAATGGCCGAGGAACGCAATGGCTATGTATTTTTCTTCAACAATAAATATTGCATCGATGCCTGGAAAACAAAGAAGGGAATTGCACACTATGCTAATGATGCACGTGGTATTGTTCGAATAGAGGGTGTCAGGAACAATTCTGAATATGTAACTGTAAAAAAGCGTTGTTATATCGAGGCTACAAAAGATATTGAAGCGGGTTCAGAAATTTTTGTAGGGTATGGCGGTGAATACTGGCAAGCGATTCGTTACAACATCCGGCTAGAACAAAAACAGAAGGAAAAGGCTGGTAAAAAATCAAAAGCGGAGTTACCCCATCAACATGTTGCCAAGCGACAAAAAAAATAGACCGTCTCTAAAGTCGATCTTTCATCGCGGCCTTTGAGCCGGGATCTCGTTTAGTGCAAGCATGATGGAATTCCGGCTCAAGGCCTGCCTGCGCGTAGCCGCTTCGGCATAGGCAGGGCCGGAATGACATTCCAATTTTACTGGACTTTTGAGACGGCCTATTTTGTTTTAGTTTTTGATGGCTTCTTCTTTTGCTTTATCAATAGACTCCAAAGTAAGCGTCTTTACCTTTCGGATGCGCTCCATCTCTGACTCCAGGTATTCGCGGGCTCTTTCCTGATCTACTGAATCAGGCAGAGGATTAAATTCATGCATCCAGTTCATCATGGCCGTGCTGGCAGAATCCAGATTTGAGATAGCTTTTTCTAATTGTTCTTTCCGTTCCAGAACCATATCCGGTGTGTTCGCGATTTTATCCTGAAGTTCGCGCTTCAACTTCATGATCTCGTCCATCTTCGGCATCACTTCATCGTGCACATCCATTACCTGATTGTAAAGTGCCTGATTGGGTCCTTCTTCCGTGGCACTGTCATCGTGAGAATCATGTTCTCCGCTCTTTCCACAAGCAACCATGGCGAAGAGGGCGATTATGATTAGGCTTTTTAAGTTTTTCATATTAAATCTGGTTTGAGTCGCATAAAGATACTTGATTTCATCAGGGCACTCAACCCTTTAGCTCACTAACAAGGGTTAGTTAATAGATTATTTTATAAAATTTTAGTATCAGACGTTGCATAAGCGGAAATTTTCGTTTTTCTTGGAACCATATTATAAAGACATGTTTAACAGCCGATTTTATTTCTTTTACTTTTTTTATCAACTCCCTGCGGGACTTGAAAGAGAATCGGTTTGTTAATAGAGATAAAGACAAAGAAACTCAGAAAAGTCCCGGTAAAGCCGGGACTTTTTATTTGAACCCTTTTTGATAGATATGAGTAAGAAGAAAAAATTGAAAATTGCAATCCAGGGAATAGCGACCAGCTTTCATGAAGTGGCTGCGCTTACTCATTTTACCGAACCAATTCAAACGATCGAATGTCTTTCCTTTCATGCATTGTGCGAGTCGCTAAAGAAGGGTGAAGCCGACTTTGCAGTAATGGCCATAGAGAATTCCATTGCAGGCAGCATTTTACCCAACTACTTTCTTTTGCAGGAATATCATTTCTCTATTCTTGGAGAAGTATATCTCCCCATTCATATGCATTTGCTTGCCATGCCGGGAGTTAAACTGAATGCGATTACTCATATAGAATCACATCCCATGGCGATCCGCCAGTGTTCAGATTTTCTGCACAAGTTAAATGGAGTTCAAATTATGGAAAGCGATGATACGGCCCTGTCGGCTCGCAAAGTCAAAGAAAATAAATTGATGACAACAGCGGCCATAGCTAATGAGTATGCTGCTAAAAAATTCGGACTTCAAGTTTTAGAGAAACGCATTGAAACACACAAAAAGAATTTTACCCGGTTTTTAATCCTGGCCCGGAAAACGAAAGCACTACCAGAAACTAATAAGGCTTCTTTGTGTTTTGAAGTAGCCAACGAAGTTGGGAGTTTGGCCGATGCCTTAATGACATTTAAAAACAACAGCATCAATCTTTCAAAAATTCAGTCTATTCCTATAATTGGTAAACCGAGTGAATACTCCATTCACATTGATGTGGAGTGGAAGAAACGTAAGAATTATGACCTGGCGTTGCGCGATGTGTTACGGCAAGTGCGCAACCTGAACATTTTAGGTGAATACAAAAAAGCAAAAATTGAATACAGATAAAAAACTTTAGACCTTTTTCCTTCTCCTTTGGAGAAGGTGGCCGTAGGCCGGATGAGGTACAGAGGGTATAGGAAAAAGAATATATGATACAACCAGCAAAAAGAATCGCCAATGTAGAAGAGTACTACTTCAGCAAGAAGTTGGCAGAGGTACGTGGACTTGATTCGGCAGAGTTTCCGGTAATCAATTTAGGAATCGGCAGCCCCGACCTTGCCCCATCAGTAGAAGCCATTGAGGCATTAACGGTTACTGCACAAAAAGCAACCAGCCATGGGTATCAGAATTATAAGGGCATACCTGCCTTACGCAAAGCAATTCAGAATTTTTATAAAGTTACTTACCAAGTGGAGTTAGATACCGAGACTCAAATCCTTCCCTTGATGGGATCGAAGGAGGGTATCATGCACATTGCCATGGCTTTTGTGAATGAAGGCGATGAAGTACTTATTCCCGACCCTGGATATCCCACGTACTCATCGGTTGCAAAACTTGTAGGCGCCAACGTGACTACCTACGAAATGAAGGAGTCGCTCGATTGGGGCATTGATGTTGAAGCATTGAAGAGACGCGACTTATCGAAAGTAAAAATCATGTGGGTTAATTTTCCGCACATGCCTACTGGTAGAGTGGCATCCAAGGCCGAATTAAAAGAACTCGTTGATCTCGCCCGTAAAAACAATTTCCTGATTGTAAATGATAACCCTTATTCGCTCATTTTAAATGATGCACCCCTTAGTATTTTATCTATTGAAGGTGCGGAAGATGTTGCGTTGGAATTAAACTCACTCAGCAAATCACACAATATGGCTGGCTGGCGTATTGGTTGGGTGGCGGGTAATAAGGATTATGTAGATGCTGTGCTGCGTGTAAAAAGCAATATGGACTCGGGCATGTTTTTAGGATTGCAGCAGGCTGCGGTAGAATCCTTGAAAAATGGAGCGGACTGGTTTAACGAACTAAATTTGATTTACAAAAAGAGAAGAACAGCAGCTACTAAAATTTTATCAGAACTAGGATGCACGTTCTCCAAAAATCAATCGGGGTTATTCATTTGGGCAAAGGCTCCCGATCATGTTAATGATGTTGAGAAATGGATTGACGAAATCCTTTACGGAACTAAAGTGTTTATTACTCCGGGATTTATTTTTGGAGGTGCAGGAAAAAAATTCATTCGTATTTCATTGTGCGCCACAGTAGAAAAACTAGATGAAGCTTTTATTCGGATTCAAAAGTTTACAGCAAGTAAGTCTAATGTCTCTAGTCTCACTTCTCATATCTAATTATCAATGAAAACAACGATTATCGGGTTGGGTTTAATAGGTGGCTCCATAGCACTCGGCTTACGAAAAGCCGGAGTGGCTACTGAATTGATCGGTGTAGATATGAATTCCGAGAATGCAGTAACGGCCGTTAAGCTTGGTTTGGTGGATAAAATCCTTACGGAAGATAAAGCCATTGCGCTGGCTGATCTGATCATTCTTGCAATTCCGGTGAATGCCTTAAATGCATTCTTACCTTCTGTGTTGGATGCAATAAAAAAAGATGCTGTAGTCATTGATGCAGGTTCAACGAAAGGTTCGATTTGTAAGCTGGTTGCGAACCACCCCAAGCGCAATCAGTTTGTAGCAGCTCACCCGATTGCGGGTACGGAGAATTCTGGTCCGAAGGCTGCCTTTCACGGATTGTTTAAAGGCAAAACCAATATCATTTGCGAATCGGATAAATCATCAGTGTCAACCTTGGCTGTTGCTATGAAAGTATTTGAGGCCCTGGAAATGAAAACCATTTTCATGGAAGCAGAAGAGCATGATCGTCACGTGGCGTACGTGTCGCATCTTTCGCACGTAAGTTCTTTTTTATTGGGACAAACTGTGTTGGATATTGAGAAGGATGAAAAAAATATTTTTGATCTTGCCGGTAGTGGTTTTGCTTCAACCGTGCGTCTTGCAAAAAGTTCGCCTGATATGTGGGCTCCGATTTTTGAGCAGAACGTTGAGTATCTGAGTCAGGCCTTGCTAGAGTACATTATGCACCTGCAGAAATTTCACTACCATCTGATGAAGCGTGATACGAAAGAATTGCATCGTATTCTGTCGAAGGCGAATGAAATTCGCAGGGTATTAGACAGTCAAGCAGATAAACAAACTATCTCTGAACAGAAGAAAGAATCTACATCCATAAACTAAATCAGAATTAATACCGTTAATTTTAAGCAATCATGACAAAGAAAGGATTACAACTCGAGCCTATTTCTTCCTGGATGAAAGTCGATCGTCCGGTAATTATCAGTGGACCCTGTAGCGCTGAAACGGAGGAGCAGATGGTGGCTACTGCCAAGCAAATTGCTGCCACCGGAAAAGTGCATGCACTCCGTGCCGGCATCTGGAAACCACGCACCCGGCCTGGCCAATATGAAGGTGCCGGTGAGGAGGGATTGAAATGGCTTATCCGTGCCAAACAAGAAACCGGATTGCCTATAACGACTGAAGTTGCCAACGCAGCGCATGTCGAAGCCTGTCTGAAAGCCGGTGTGGATATTCTGTGGATTGGAGCGCGCACCACAGTAAATCCTTTCTCGGTTCAGGAAGTGGCTGATGCATTAAAAGGTGTTGACATTCCGGTGATGGTGAAGAATCCCATCAACCCGGATGTTGAACTTTGGCTGGGAGCATTCGAGCGCTTGAACAAGGCAGGTATTACCAAAATGGCCGCCATTCACCGCGGGTTTTCTTCCTTTGAAAAAGGTCCTTTCCGCAATGCGCCCATGTGGGATCTAGCCATTGAATTAAAAACGCGTGTTCCAGAACTCGATATGATTTGCGACCCAAGTCATATTGCAGGTAATCGCGATCTGATCGCCTTTATTTCACAAAAGGCACTTGATCTTGATATGGCTGGCTTGATGATTGAAAGTCATATTAACCCCGATGCTGCCTGGAGTGATGCCAAACAACAGGTAACTCCGGCTGCGCTTGGAAAAATTATCAGCGAGTTGGTCGTGCGCACTCAAAACACCGATAATAAAACCTTTAAAGATACCCTCAGCATTTTACGAGAGCAGATTGATCAATTGGATGATGAGATTATGTCCAAGCTTTCAGCCCGGATGAAAATCTCAGAAAAAATTGGTCAGTATAAGAAGGAAAACAACGTAACGATTCTTCAGGTAAATCGCTGGGAGGAAATTGTGCAAACGCGCATTGCCCTTTGCAAGGCGATGGGTTTGAATGAAGAGTTCACCAACGATTTACTGAAATTGATTCACCATGAATCAATACAGGTGCAGACGAAGGTGATGAATAAGGTGGCGGAGCGGGTGTAAACCCTCACCCCGTCCTCGTTCCTCGGACACCCCTCTCCCTTGGGAGAGGGGCGGGGGTGAGGGATATAAAATGAAAGCCGATGATTAAAGCTATAACTCAGGCATTTTATTTTTTTGTTGTTGGACTATGTGTTGTTCAAGCACAAACTCCAGATAAAAATTATCTGCTCGGTAAATTTGATCCAGCAACGCACCCAAAATTTTCAAAACTTTTGGATGAACATACGCGCGGGAGTGCAAAGGGTGCTTACCTGCGTATGGAAACCTATGAGGCTTTCATTAAAATGAGTGCCGCAGCTAAGAAGGAAGGTGTTGATCTGGTAATCATTTCTGCCACTAGGAATTTTGATTCACAAAAAAGAATCTGGGAGAACAAGTGGAATGGGAAAGTTCAGGTTGAGGGAAAGGATCTTACTACGGTTAGTGATCCAAAAGAACGGGCACGGTTGATTTTATTGTACAGTTCTATGCCTGGCACTTCACGCCACCATTGGGGCACCGATATGGACTTGAATTCCTTAGAGAATAGTTTTTTTGAAAGCGGTGAAGGATTAGCCATTTATCAATGGCTTATTGCCCATGCAGCCGAATACGGATTTTGTCAACCATATACTTCAAAGACGACCGGTCGAACTGGCTATGAAGAAGAGAAGTGGCACTGGTCATATCTGCCTTTATCGGGCGAGTTTCTGGAAAGTTATCAAAAGCAAATCCGCTATACGGATATAAAAGGTTTTGCCGGAAGCGAGGTGGCCAAGCCGATCGCAGTTATTAAGCAATATGTGGAGGGAGTGGCTTGTAAAAAATAATCATTCCATTATATAAGCTGACTTTATTGTTCTTTGAGAATTGATGATAGCTCAATTCCAAAATACATCGGCTCACAAGCATCTTTAGCCATTTTAATTTTTCCGCTATACCTAACGACATCACCAACATCCCCATCCGGGATTAATTCTCCGGAAATAGTATTACACGGAACAAATCCACCATGTTTTAAATTTTGATCAACGTTGCCGATGTAATGAAAAGAGGTGCTTGAGCTTGGATCTGTCCATTTGTAAATCCTGCCGAGTTGTTCACTGGCGTCAATGCCAACTGGTACTTCGCATAGATTATTTGGAAAATTTTGAAATTCATCGTTGCAGCTTAGTAAAATAAGTATACTCAGCGGAAATAGGGCTACTTGCAATAACTTTTTCATTTGCACTAATATCTCGAAATTCGAGCATAGGATCAATTTTCTCAGACTCATCTTTTTAAAGAAAATCATGATTCAATTCGCAATTTCTCTAATCATTTTACGATATTTCATGTACTCCATTAACTCAACCCCGGATCATGAAAAAAGTTATTATTGGTATTGTTGCTGTAGTTGCTGGCGCTGCAGCAGTCTTTTATTTCACTACGGTTAAAAGTGCAAAAACGTCATTTAATTCTGCCATCAATCCCGCCTTTGGTGAATATATTTCTTCCTACACGGCCGGAGTAATCAGCTCAGGTTCGCCAATTAGAATTGTGCTTTCGCAAGATGTAGTCGATTCGCTGTCGGTGGGATCAGAAACTACCGTAAAGCTTTTTGACTTGAGCCCCTCGGTAGCAGGCACAACGTTTTGGATCGACAGACGCACAGTGGAATTTCGGCCCACTGCCCGATTAACCTCCGGGCAGATTTACGAGATCAATTTTCAATTGGCCCGCCTTCTTGAAGTGCCGAAGTCGCTCAACACGTTTGAATATACACTTCAGGTTATTCCGCAAAACTTTGAAGTGACGGTGGATAACATCAAACCCTATGTTAAGACGGATCTTAAACGCCAGAAGATTGAGGGTGTATTATATACGGCAGATTTTGCTGATAACGCTGCCGTTGAGAAAATCTTAAATGCGCAGCAAGATGGTAATGCATTGAAGGTAAACTGGGTGCACACCTCCGAAGGCAAACAACACACTTTCACGGTGGAAGAAGTAGCGCGTAAAGAAGCTGCCAGTAAAGTGAATTTAACTTTTTTGGGTACCGGGTTAGGTGTTGGCCGTGACGAAGACCGTGAAGTGGAGATTCCGGCCTTAGGTGATTTTAAAGTGACCAATGTTCGCGTTGAGCAAGGAAGCAGTCAACACGTAGTGATCCAGTTTTCGGACCCACTTAATGAAACACAAAATCTGGAAGGCCTCGTTAGTATTTCTGATCTAAAAAGTCTTGATTTTGAAATCAAAGACAACGAAGTCCTTGTATATCCCCCGGTTAGGCAAACCGGTGCCCGAACTATTACCATTGAGTCGGGGGTAAAAAATATTCTCAATTATAAAATGAGCGATGCCTCCACCTTTGATGTTGCTTTCGAGCAAGTGCTGCCTGCTGTTCGCTTTACCGGAAAAGGAAGTGTGTTGCCTTCCAGCGATGGACTCATCATGCCATTTGAAGCGGTTAACCTGAAGAGTGTGGATGTACAGGTTATTAAAGTATTTGAAAGTAATGTAGTACAGTTTCTGCAGGTAAATGATTACGGTGGCAACCAGGAGATGAGGCGCGTAGGCAAACAAGTCCTGAAGAAAACTATCTCGTTGGAGAATTCTGGTGTAACCGATTTGGGTAAATGGAATCGTTTTACACTTGACCTTGCCACATTGATCAATGCCGAGCCAGGTGCTATCTATCAGGTGCGTATCGGGTTTAAGAAAGCGTATCTCGCGTATGTGTGCGAGAAAGGTAAAGAAAGCGACAATCCGACAATACAAAACTCTTTTGAACAGGAAGAAGAGGAGGAGGGCTATTCGGAAGAAAGCTATTGGGATAGTTATGAGGACTATTATTATGGCGATGATTATGAATGGCAACAACGCGACAATCCCTGTCATTCTTCCTACTATACAGGCAGTCGTAATATCAAGCGCAATGTAATTGCATCCGACTTAGGCCTACTGGCCAAACGAGGCGGTGATGGCAAGACTGTGATTGTGGTCAATGATTTGAAAACCACGCAACCACTTTCCGGTGTGCAACTCGAACTCTATGATTATCAGCAACAGCTGATGGGTACTGCCTCCACAGGCGCTGATGGCAAAGCGATTATTGAAACCAAACAAAACCCATTTGTACTGGTTGCAAAGAATGGACCGCAACGCGGTTATTTGAAGTTGATCGGTGGCGAATCGCTATCCCTTAGCAACTTCAACGTGAGTGGTGAGTATGTAAACAAAGGTTTGAAAGGATTTTTATATGGCGAGCGTGGAGTGTGGCGTCCAGGCGACTCGTTGTATCTGAGTTTTATTCTCGAAGACAAAAATAAATTATTGCCAAGTGCGCACCCGGTGGTATTCGAACTACAAAATCCTCAAGGGCAAGTGACCTCGCGGCTGGTGCGCTCTAATGCTGAGAATGGGTTTTACAAATTTGCTACTGCTACAGCATCCGATGCGCCAACCGGTAATTGGCTAGGTCGTGTGAAAGTGGGCGGTACCGAATTTACACAGCCTCTGAAAATTGAGATGGTGAAACCAAACCGGTTAAAAATCAATCTTGATTTTGGTGTTGATAAACTTTCGACTGCGAATAGCAATGTTGCCGGAAACCTGAAAGTGAACTGGCTACACGGAGCACCCGGAAAAAATTTACGCGCTCAGTTTGATGTACTCCTTACGAAAGGCACAACAAGTTTTGCTCAATACAAAGATTATGTATTTGATGATCCATCGATTGATTTCTATAGCGAGTCGCAAACCATTTTTGATGGCTTAACCGATGCGGATGGTCGTGCTGTAGTAAATGCCAATCTCGAAGTGAGTGGCGAAGCCCCGGGAACACTCAATGCAGTCTTCCGCGGAAAGGTTTTTGAAGAGAGTGGCAACTTTAGCATTGATCGGTTTAGCATTCCGTTTTATCCATATGCATCCCTTACGGGAATCCGATTGCCGCAAGGCGATAAGGCCCGTGGTATGTTGCTGACGGACACGACTCATCGTGTGGATGTGGTTACGATTGATGCGGATGGCAATCCACTTTCGCGAACCATTGAATTATCACTTTATAAAATTAACTGGCGCTGGTGGTGGGATAGTTCGGAAGGGTCAGTCAATTATATGTCGGGAAATTATTCGCAACCTATCACCACAGGAAAAATCCGCACGACCAATGGTAAAGGAACCTGGAACTTTAAAGTTAAATATCCGGAGTGGGGCCGCTTTTTCGTAAAGGCTTACGATCCGGAAACAGGACACAGCACAGGTAAAATAGTGTACATCGATTGGCCGGGTTGGGCCGGGCGTGCGCGCAATGAAGGCGAAGGTGCTACCATGCTTTCATTCTCATCCGACAAACCAATTTATAACACCGGTGAGAAAGCAAACCTCGTGATTCCGGGAAGTGACAATGGCCGTGCTTTGATCAGCATCGAGAACGGAAGTCGGGTGTTGCAAACGTATTGGCTCGAAACCAAAAAAGGCGACAATCAATTTAGTTTTGATCTCACCAAAGAGATGACCCCGAATGTGTTTGTGAACGTTACGTTGTTGCAACCCCACGCACAAACGGTTAACGATCTTCCTATTCGCATGTATGGAGTCATTCCTATTCAGGTAGAAGATCCGGAAACTCATCTTGAGCCCATCATCACCATGCCGGATGTGCTGGAGCCCGGCAAAGAAGTCGTCATCAAAGTATCGGAGCAATCCAAACGCAAGATGACGTACACATTGGCGATGGTGGACGAAGGCTTGCTTGATCTCACCCGATTTAAAACACCCGATGCATGGAGTCGCTTTTATGCACGCGAAGCGCTCGGTGTAAAGACCTGGGATTTATACGACCAGGTGATGGGCGCCTTTGGCGGACGTATGGAACGCCTGTTGGCATTGGGTGGTGATGGTGAACTGGTTGCCAAAGAAGATGATGCAAAAGCGAATCGCTTTAAACCTGTTGTGAAATTTTTTGGACCGATTACATTAACTGGTGGCAGCAACGAACATCGTTTCATTATGCCGCAATACATTGGGTCAGTAAAAACAATGTTGGTAGCTGGGTACGAAGGGGCTTATGGAAAAACAGAGAAGGCAACTCCCGTGCGCAAACCGCTGATGGTGTTGGCCACGTTACCTCGCGTGTTGGGACCGGAAGAATCTGTGAAATTGCCGATTACGTTATTCAGCAGTGAGAAAAACATCAAGAACGTAAAAGTAGACATCAAAGTAAGTGGTCCGGTAACGATAGCCGATGAAGCTTCGCGTACAGTTGCGATGGGTGATGAAACTGATCTTACCCTCGACTTCGGTTTGCTCGTGAAAGGTGAAACCGGCATTGCCAAAGTTCTGGTAACAGCAACATCGGGCAATTATTCAGCCACCGATGAAATTGAAATTGAAGTGCGCAATCCAAATCCTCCGGTAACGAAAGTACTGGATGCCGTGTTAGAAGCCGGCAAAACCTGGACGGGTTCTGTAGTTCCGATTGGCATTGCAGGCACCAATACATCGGTGCTCGAAGTTTCAAGTTTACCTCCGGTTAATCTCGGTCAGCGCATGCGATACTTATTGCAATACCCTTACGGTTGCATTGAACAAACTACGTCATCGGTGTTTCCGCAATTGTATCTCGATAAAGTGAAAGCACTTACTGAAGATGAGAAGAATGTTATTCAACGCAATGTGAAGGCCGGAGTGGAGCGATTAAAAACATTTATTAATCGCGATGGCGGATTTTCTTACTGGCCTGGTCATGAAGATTCGGATAGTTGGGGCACTACGTATGCCGGACACTTTTTAATTGAAGCTGAAGCCAAAGGCTATTATGTGCCCAACGATATGATGAAGCGATGGAAAAAATTTCAGAAGAACAAAGCTCAGGGTTGGCGCAAAAATCAGGAGTATAGTAGCAGCGAACTCATTCAGGCCTATCGGTTGTATACGTTAGCCCTTGCGGGCGATCCGGAGTTGGGTGCCATGAACCGCTTGCGCGAACAAACCGGTATGCCGGCCACGGCTTCGTGGATGTTGGCTGCTGCCTATGTAAAAGCAGGCCAGCCCGAAGCGGCAAAAAAGTTGATAGAGAAATTGCCAATACAAGTGAAGCCTTATCAGGAGATGGCCTACTCGTATGGTTCAGACCTGCGCGACAAAGCCATTATCCTGGAGACTTTATTGTTATTGAACGATCGCGTGAAAGCGTTTGAGTTGGTGAAAGAACTTTCAGAAGCGTTGAGCAACTCTTCGTATTGGATGAGCACGCAGACGCTGGCGTGGGGATTAAAATCCGTGGGTGCCTATGCCGGTGGCGAAAAGGGTGATTTGAAATTTACCTACAGCTACAATGGCAAAGAAGTTACCGCCAACACGGAGTTAACCATTGCGCAGGTTTCGCTTCCTGCGGATGGTGTAAAACCCGGCAACTTAAAAATTGCCAGTGGCAGTAAAGGAACACTTTTTGTGCGTGTGATTTCGGAAGGCGTGCCTGCGCGGGGTGCGGAAGAAGATGGCGATAAAAATCTTTCCATCACCGTGAATTACTCCGACCCGGATGGCGCGGCTATTGACCCCACGAGCCTTGAACAGGGCACTGCGTTTGTGGCAACCGTTACGGTGTTCAACCCCGGCCTGCGCGGCATTTATAAAAACCTGGCATTGAATCAGATCTTCCCTTCGGGTTGGGAGATCAATAATTTACGCCTGACGGGCGATGACGGTGCGCGCATCACAGGCGATGTGCCCACGTATCAGGACATCCGCGATGACCGGGTATATACCTATTTTGATTTAGGGGCCAACCAACGCAAAACATTTAAGGTGCTGCTCACCGCCAGTTATGCTGGCAGTTATTATTTGCCAGCCGTAAGCTGCGAAGCGATGTACGACAATGCGGTGTATGCACGCAAGAAGGGAAGAGTGGTGGATGTGGTGAAAAGGGTGGTGCAGTAATTGGAAAGGTTCGTGGGACACGAACCTTGGCTAGAGGCAAAACCGGATAGCAACGGATGAGGCGGTGATTTATAAATTCTGATTTATATGAAACAGACTCTTATATACATTTTTGTTCTAATCAGTTATATGGGTCTTGCTCAAGATACTGTGAGGACGCAACAACGATCAGTTTCCAAAAAGACTTATGGCTCAGACAGAACGGTATTGATAGTAGAAGGTTATAAAACTACTGAACGAGCCTTTGGGTTGTTTAAGCCCGAGCAAATAACTATACGGGATGAGAGGCCCATGCACGAACGAGGCGATACGTTAGTTCTGACGATTCGAGTGAAGGATAAAAATCATCCTGCTCTCCTCTACTTTCAAAATAAAGCAAAAATCCTCTATATGGATAAGTTTTTCCCTCATGGTACTATTCCTGAAATAAATTCAGCTCGGGTAAGTGAATTAGAATATCATTCTTTTGAAGGATCTGGGGAGGATTTTCTGGAGGTCAAATTATTTGGCGAGGAATATATTCCATCTAAACCCAGCGTCTTTAGAACTGAGGCTGAAACCAGTACAACAAAGTATTATGATTTGGACGGAAATTTGTACACAGCTGATGAATTTCGGAAACTTACTTTTAAGCCGGGTGAATTAATTTCGAAAGGTATGATTAGGGGAAAGGAGGCCGTAAGTAAGTATGGTGATAATAAGTATGCTGACGGTGTAGCTCAGTATAGCAGGAAGAAATGAACGGCTGATGTTGAATATTCAATTTTTCAATTGCAGCCAGGTCTTCCGACTGACCGAGATATATTTTGAATCTGAGGCTGTCAGGTTGCAAAACCTGATTGCAAATAAATTATGGTACTAAGACTGCACAACAATTTGGAATTGAAATAGCATCCGTATAATGAAAAACCTAATCACTCCCACCTTACTTGCTTTCTTACTTCTCCTATTTGCAATTAGCTGCCAACCACAAAAAGAGGTTGTCACCGACCGCACCTGGTGGAAAGAAGCAATCGTGTACCAGATTTATCCCCGCAGTTTTAAAGATAGCGATGGCGATGGGGTAGGCGATTTGAAAGGAATCATTTCCAAATTGGATTATATCCAGAGCCTGGGTGTTACGGCTGTTTGGCTTAACCCCATTTATAGCTCACCCAATGATGACAATGGGTATGACATCAGCGATTACCGCAACATCATGCAGGATTTTGGTACGATGGAAGATTTTGATACTTTATTAAAAGGCTTGCACGAGCGAAACATAAAACTGGTAATGGATGTGGTGGTTAATCACAGCAGCGATGAGCATGAATGGTTTAAACAAAGTCGCAGTTCACGCACCAATCCGTATCGCAACTACTATCATTGGTGGAATGCCGAGCGTGGCACGCCCGCACCGCGCTATAGTTTGTTTGATGTCAATCACGATGCGTGGATGTATGATTCGCTGACCAACGCGTATTACTTACATTACTTCTCGCGCAAGCAGCCCGACTTAAACTGGGCCAATCCCAAACTCCGGCAGGAAGTGTATGACATTATGAGGTTTTGGGCCGACAAAGGAATTGATGGGTTTCGGTTGGATGCGTTTCAGTTTGCCGCCAAGGATACCTTGTTCCCCGCCTTCCCGGAAGGATATGAAAAGAACTTCATGAAATATTATGCGATGGGTCCGGGTTTGCATGATTACCTGAAAGAGATGAACGAGCAAGTCTTTACTAAGTATGATGTGATGAGTGTGGCCGAAGGAGCTGGCAATTCATTTGAAGATGCGCATAACCTGGTGGATGCTGAACGCAAGGAATTGAACATGGCTTATGCTTTCGAAGGCGTAGACATTGCAAAAATGGACGGGTATAGCCTGCTGCATTTTAAAGAAGTTTTCAGTCGGTGGGATAGTGCGTTTGCAAGTAAGGGTTGGTTATCAATTTTTCTGGCTAATCACGATCAGGCCCGTATGGTGAGCCGGTTTGGCAACGATAGTCCGGAGTTTAGAGATTTGTCCTCCATAATGTTATCTACGTTTGTTATGACCATGCGCGGCACACCGTATTATTATAATGGCGATGAATTGGGAATGACCAATGCCGGGTTTGAAAAAATAGAAGACTATCGCGACATGCCTGCGCTCAATGAATATCAGAATCAAAAGAACATAGGCGGTGACTTACAAAAATTTCTGGAGAGCTTAAAATTTGAATCCCGCGATAATGGCCGGACTCCGTTTCAGTGGGATAGTACAGCAAACGCAGGATTTACAAGTGGCTCTCCGTGGTTGCAACTTAATCCAAACTATATCGAAATCAATCAGGCCCAACAGGAAAATGATCCAAACAGTTGCCTCAACTATTTCAGAAGTTTGACGAGTCTACGCAAAGCAAACCCGACCCTGGTTTATGGAAAGTACACGTTGTTGGATAAGAGCAATCCAAACGTGTATGCTTATACCCGGGAAGAAGCAGACGATAAATTTTTAATCCTTTTGAATTTCTCTGAATCCAATTCAATGGCTCAGGTTTCACTGTCTGCTGGGGCAAAAGTAATTTTGTCAAATTACCATGATGTGCCTATGCCTGCCGACACAGGATCTGTTACCTTACGCCCGTATGAGGCGATTGTGTACAAGTTGTAGATCCTTAACTAAAATATTTCTATGAAAAAACTGATTCTCTTCTTTATCATCTCGGGCTCGCTCGCTGCTCAGGACAAGCCAGCTTATAAAATATACACCAAAGAAGGCAAGCTCACCGATTTTACAGCGATGATGAAGCAGGCCTCAAAAGCAGAAATCATTTTTTTTGGTGAACTCCATGATAATTCCATAGCACACTGGCTGGAATTGCAAGTCATGAAAGACCTTTATGCGCAACGCGGAACCGTTACGTTGGGGATGGAGATGTTTGAATCCGACAATCAGCTTGTGCTGGATGAGTATCTTACTGGCGTGATTGATGAAAAACTTTTGCTGAATGAGGCCAAAGTATGGGACAATTACAAAAATGACTACAAGCCGTTGGTAGAGTTTGCGAAAGAAAATAAACTGCACGCAGTGGCAACGAATGTACCGAGACGGTATGCCAATCTGGTTTATAAGAAAGGGATTGAGGCATTGAATTCACTTTCGGTTGAAGCAAAAAATACTATTGCACCGTTGCCCATCACCATTGATCTTACCTTGCCAGGTTATAAATCTATGATCGATCAGATGGGTGGGCATGGCCCCGCAGGTAGTGCCGAGAATATGGCCAGATCACAAGCTGTTAAGGATGCCACCATGGCGCATTTTATTTTAGCGAATAAGATATTTCCTTTTTTGCATGTAAACGGATCGTATCATTCGCAAAATTTTGAAGGGATTGTATGGTACCTCAAACAAGGTGATGCAAAACTGGTGATATCAACCCTTCAAGTGGTTGAACAGAAGAGTATTGATGCATTGGAAACTCAGCATAAGGGCCTGGCAGACTTCGTAATTTGTGTTCCCGGTGATATGACCAAAACGTATTAATGCTAAATGGGTTTCGAATGATAAAAAAATTTCCTTTTGCTCTGGTTTTTCTGATATTGTTAAATGCGTGTAATAAACCTGCTCCGCAGAATGAAGCAACTAGTATTGCAAATCTGCAAGACAGTACTGTTTACGAAACCGAAACATTGATCGTCAAAAAACTTACAGACCATGTTTACCAACATATCACATTTCTGAATACGCAGAGTTTTGGTCGGGTGCCTTGCAATGGCATGATTGTAATTAGCGGAAACGAGGGAGTAGTTTTTGACACGCCTGCCGATGACAATGGTTCATCGGAGTTATTGGATTTTATTTCCAACAACCTAAATGCGAAAGTTACAGCTTTGGTAGCTACGCATTTTCATGCTGATTGTGTAGGTGGTTTAAAGGAGTTTCACACAAGAAACATTTCTTCCTATGCCAATAATCTTACAATTAGGTTTTTGACTGATAAGCACACTGATGTTATCCCACAACATGGATTTGAAGGTGAACTTGAGCTTACTGTAGGTGATAAAAAGGTGTACTCTTCGTTTTTTGGTAAGGGCCATACATTTGATAATGTAGTGGGATATTTTCCGGATGAGCAGGTGCTGTTCGGTGGATGTCTCGTAAAAGAAGTGGGAGCCGGTAAAGGCTATCTGGAGGATGCTGATACGCTGGCGTGGTCAGGAACCATGCTTAATCTTAAAACAAAGTATCCAGATCTTAAACTTGTAATTCCAGGCCACGGAAAGTATGGTGGAGCTGAATTATTGGATTATACTGCACAACTTTTTCAGGTTAAGAATCATCCATAATACAATAGACTTTGAATCACTAAAAAAAGCCGGACCTAACGAATTTTAATCTCAAAATGAATAAGGTCGGTTTCTTTTTTCTAATAGCTGTCTTCACCGGTATCTCAACTTTTTCACAATCCACCATCAGTGGAATGATTCTCAATCAAAATGATGGTTCTCCAATTCCTTATGCCAACATTGGGATTGTGCGGAGTAGCGTGGGTACAATCTCCAATATAGACGGAACGTTTTCGATTCGTATTCCTGAAAAACTAAAACGCGATACACTTCTCTTCTCTGCGCTGGGTTATGGTAAGAAGGTAATCCCGATTCGGTTTCTTAATTCTGATAAACCGAATACCATTGTGCTTCCCGAACAACCTTCATTGCTTAATGATGTTGTTATATCTGCAAAGCGAGAAAAGAACAAGGTCTACCAAATGGGCAACAAAGATGTAAGCGGTGGTGTACTGGAAACGGATACGCTATATGCAGGTTACTCCACGGCATTGCTGATTGAGAGTTCAGAAGAACTCGTGAAGCAAGGTTTTGAGTTTCCGGTTTATCTGGAGCAGGCAAGGTTACGTATTCTGAGAAATAATTTGCCATCATTTAAATTCAGGGTTCGTCTTAATGAAGTCGATCCTATAACGGGTCAGCCGGGTGCTGATCTGTTGCGTGAGAATGTGGTAGTTGAATCAACTATGCGAAAAGGATGGCTGGAGTTTGATCTTTCTAATTTACGCATTCTCATTACGAAGCCTTTTTTCGTTACGTTCGAACAAATTCTCGATAAGTATGACAGAACGGTGATTGCCGATGGCTATCGTGAATTCATGCAGGTACACCCCGACAGATTGGTAATTGACACTATTGAGTTTGAAGGAAAAAAGGAACCACACCTGATGATTAAAAGAGGTGGTATTGATTTGCCGGGTACATTCATTGCGATTTCCTCTAAAGATTGGGCTGCAAAAAGATATACGGCTTACACCCGCCAAACCAGTTTTGCGGAATGGGTGAAAGTGCGTGGTATTGTAACAGCTATGGTTTCCGTAAGTAACCAACCAGTTACGCGAAGAGAACAACCTAAGCCTTGTTCCAATACAGATCCTGTTTGTAAGGCAACCAAACTGGTAGAAACATTTATAGACGAAACCGGTGTAAACGGAATGCAGGTGTGTGTAAGCAAAAACGGTGAGACAAAATGGTTAGGCTTGTTTGGAGATTCGAATTCACAAGCACAAACTCCGGTGTCAGCGCAGACAAAATTTCGGATTAATAGTATTTCGAAATCCGTAACCTCATTGGCGTTAATTAAATTGGTTTCGGAAGGCAAACTCGATTTGGATGCACCGATTCAAAATTACCTGCCTGAGTTTCCGACAAAGAAATGCCCGATTACAGCGCGACAGTTAGCGGGCCACCTCGCAGGCATTCGCGATTATCAGGAAGAAAATCTCAATGATCTGATCCGCACCGAACATTATAACAGCTCAATCGATGCGCTTAATATTTTTAAAGATGATGCTTTGTTGTTTGAACCGGGCTCCCGTTTTCAATATTCCAGTTACGGATGGAATTTGTTGGGGTCATTAATCGAAAAGATAACGGGCAACCCTTATCTCGATTATATGAATGAATCTGTCTTTGGGCCCATAGGTATGTCCTCTACTATGGGTGATGATGCCACTTTGATTATACCGAACCGGAGCACTTTTTATGATCTTACTGGTCATCCCAATGATCTGGGGGATATCAGTTATAAATATGCGAGTGGTGGATTGTTATCTACTGCCGAGGATCTGGTGAAATTCGGAAATCAGATTTTGAATGAAAAAAATGTGTCATCAAAAGAACGCGATATCTTGTTTCAATCTCAGAAAACAACAGATGGAAAGGCAACTGGTTACGGTCTGGGTTGGTACACTGGTGTAGATCGTAACGGCCACCGCATCTGGTACCATGCAGGCGATTCGTTTAGCAGCAGTTCATGGCTGGTTATTTATCCTGATAGAAATCTCGTGATAGCGTTATTAGCTAATACCCAGCATGCAGCCGCATTTGATATTTATGAAATTGGTGAATTGTTTATCGGAAACGATTAATTTTCGGAACTAAACAGGAAGATCATGATCGTTTACGGCATCAAAAATTGTAATACTGTCAAATCTGCATTGGATTGGCTGAAGAAAAACCAAGTTGAGTTTGAGTTTCACGATTACAAGAAATCTGGCATCACAGCAAGTAAGCTGATTGATTGGAGTAAACAAGTAGGGTGGGAGAGTCTGGTAAACAAGCGCGGCACCACCTGGCGCCAGTTGGAGGAAGCTGTTCAAAAGAAAATCACTAATGAAAAAGCGGCCATTGCCCTGATGTTGGAGAAGACGAGTGTTATCAAACGCCCGTTGATTGAAAAAAATGGGAAAGTTATTTTGCTGGGGTTTGATGAGGATGAGTATAAAAAGAAACTATAATGGGACTATTCTCTTTTCTTAAATCCGACAAACCAACCTTCACCGATAAGGTATGGCGAAACAAACCCATGGCCTGGCGAGGTATGATCACCGAAGCGCTGAAGGCACTTACTCAAAATGAAATTGCTATTGTTTTTACTTTCTTTGAGAAAACTCAAACGGAAGTTATTGATTTCCTGAGTGAGTCCAACGTTCCCTATTTTCAAATTACCCCCCATCAAACAGGTGAAGCAACGATACAGGAAAAAGTTGTTTTTCTGTGCGATGTTGAAATGATTCAATCTTCGGCCATGATGAGTTTGATCAGCAAGTGGTCGACCAAAACAAAAGTTACATTCTTGTTTGCCGGACATTATCCGCTGCCCTCCAAAGAACAACCGGTTATTCAAAAACTGAACACCTCGTTTCCGAAATCTGAAATCATATTTTACTCTTCGCTGGATAATCCATCATTCAAAATTTTTGGTTCCGATCGCATCGTTAACTTGCTCGACAATTTAGGAATGAAAGAAGACGAAGCCATCGAGCATGGGATGGTAACGAAAGCGATGGCGAATGCCCGCACCAAAGTACAAGGCTCAATAGCCCACGAAACCAAAGCTGACTCCGAAGAAGAATGGTTTGCAAAGAATGTGAAAAGTGGGAAGCTATAGTAAACAAAGGCTCATAACGCTACTGAATAAATTTCAGTTTATAAATGTTCAAAAAATTACTGGTAGGGATACGTTTTGCTCCGTAGGAGCACCCTGTTTATAGTCGGAATGTAGATAAATTGATTTGGCTCCGTAGGAGCCTCCTTTCTACTCAATAAAATTAAATAGATATTTCTCTTCAAAAGGTATTTCAAATTTTCGCAGCAGTTCGTGATATTCCTCTTTAAATGATTTCTTGCGATGATGGGATTCCTGATTTAATATGTAATTAATCACGGCCCCGATTTGAGAATGTGAATAAGAAAATACTCCATAACCTTCTTGCCAGTTAAATTTTCCTTTAACCCATTTTTTATCATTAATAAATTCATTGCTTTCAACCTTAACTTCTTTTAGAAAATCTGAAATTAGTATGGTGGGCTTAAATCCGACAAACAAATGTGTGTGATCGGGCATACAGTGAATGGCAAGCATTTTAGCTTTTCTGTTTTGTGCCAAACCAGTTATGTATTTATGCAACTCTGCTTTATGCTATTTCGGGATTAGACATTCTCTTTGTCTTACAGCAAAAACAAATTGCAGGTAGATTTGGGAAAAGGTATTAGCCATAATAAATAAAATTTTAGGAGGCTCCGATGGAGCCGTTGCTTTCTAAATTTACTAAATTTCTATAAACAGGAGGCTCCTACGGAGCAGATGAAGGTGAACTTGGAGAGAGCGATTGAGTTAATCTTAAAATTTAAGAGTGTTTGGGTGATGGATTTAGCTGCTGTCGCATCTGCATTTTAAAAGTATGTTAGTATATAAAATTTTAGGAGGCTCCGGTGGAGCCAGTACTATCTAAATTTAGTAAATTTCTATAAACAGGATGCTCCTACGGAGCTGATGCATGGAACTCTTGGGGGACCGCAATTGAGTTGAATCTTAAACTTTAAGCCTCCGGGTGATGGATTGTGTTCCTGTCAAATCTACTTTTTAAAAAGTATGTTTGTGTTGCGTGAGAAACTTACTTAAAAGATATCGCTACTATCTGCTGTTCACCTTTGTGCTTCTGGTGATTTATTATTTCTCACTGCCCAACCAACTCTTTCACGATTCCTACTCCACTGTATTAGAAGATCGTTCTGATAAATTGTTGGGGGCTACTATTGCCGATGATGGCCAATGGCGCTTCCCGGAAGGCAATCCTGTACCTGAGAAATTTAAAGACGCCTTGATTCTTTTTGAAGACAAACGATTTTACAACCACCCCGGAGTTGATGTCCTGTCTTTGTCGCGGGCAATTCGTCAAAACATTAATTCAGGAAAAATTGTAAGTGGTGGCAGCACGATTACCATGCAAGTGATTCGGTTGTCACGAAAAGAGTCGCGGACATTTTTTGAAAAGATTATTGAGATGGTGTTGGCTACCCGGCTCGAACTTCGTTATTCCAAAGAAGAAATACTTTCACTCTATGCCGCTCACGCACCGTTTGGTGGTAACGTAGTTGGAATAGAAGCCGCCTGCTGGCGATATTTTGGTCGCGATGCATCAGAGTTAAGCTGGTCGGAAGCAGCTTTACTCGCAGTGCTTCCCAACAATCCATCACTCATTCATCCCGGAAAAAATCGGGAAACATTGAAAGCTAAACGCGACCGCCTCTTAACCCGATTGATGCAATCGGGCAAGATAGATTCAACCACACTCGAACTTTCGCTCGCGGAATCCATTCCTGAAAACCCGGTATCACTTCCGCGTAGTGCATATCACCTATTGACACGGGCGATTAAAGAAGGTCATGCCCAAACGCGAGTGAAGAGTACCTTGGATTTTCCTTTACAGGAACGTGTCAATCAGATTGTAGCCGATCATCAAAAGGTATTAAAAGGTAATCAGGTGTTTAATGCTGCGTCCATCGTAATTGAAATTAAATCCGGACGCGTACTAAGTTATGTGGGTAACGCGCCTGCCGGACATGAACATGGTGAACAAGTTGATATCATTCAGGCCCGGAGAAGTACGGGGAGTATTCTGAAACCGTTCCTGTTTGCTGCTATGTTGGATGAAGGGAAGTTATTGCCGGGCACGTTACAACCCGATATCCCCACGCTCATTAACGGATTCTCACCAAAGAATTTTACCAGAGAACACGATGGGGCTGTTGCTGCAGATCAGGCGCTGATTCGCTCCCTCAATATTCCGGCTGTTCATGAATTGAGAGAATATCGCTATGAAAAATTTTATGAGCTCCTAAAACAAATCGGGCTCACTACATTAAATCAACCAGCCGATCATTACGGATTATCGTTGATATTGGGTGGGGCTGAGGGCACACTATGGGATATTGCAGGTGCTTATGCTTCGATGGCGCGCACGCTTCAAAACTATTTTGAAGTGCCTGGTAAAATCCGTTATTACAAATCAGATTTTCATGCACCGATGTATTTGCAATCGGATTCTGTCGTAAGAAATAATCCGGAAGAAAGTTCGTGGATGAGTGCAGCCTCAATTTACCTAACATTCGATGCATTGAAGGAAGTGTATAGGCCCGGAGAAGAAACCGGTTGGCGAATGTTCAACAGCACCAAAAAAATTGCCTGGAAAACCGGCACGAGTCATGGCTTGCGCGATGGATGGGCTGTGGGGGTTAATGCAGACTATGCAGTAGGCGTTTGGGTAGGCAATGCCGATGGTGAAGGCCGACCCGGCCTTACCGGAACAGAGTCGGCCTCACCGATCATGTTTGATATCTTCTCACAATTGCAGGGTAATAGTTGGTTTCAGATTCCCCTGGATGAACTACATGAAATTGCTGTTTGTAGCCGAAGTGGAATGCGGGCTACGCAATTGTGTTCCGAAACCAAAGAAATAAAGATTCCCCCGGCAGGGTTGCAAAGTGCTCCTTGTCGTTATCACCAAAGTGTACACCTGTCGTTGGATTCAAAGAATCGAGTTCATGCCGACTGCGAATCGATCAGTAGGATTAAATCTGTTTCATGGTTTGTTTTGCCGCCCGTGCAGGAGTATTATTTCAAGTCAAAGAATCTGAGTTATAAACCCTTGCCTCCGTTTCGTAGCGATTGTGTTAACCCGGCTTCTGTAGTTACCATGGATTTGATTTATCCGAAATCCGGGGCCCTGATTTTTATTCCTCGTGAGTTGGATGGACACCTGGGGAGCGCCTTGTTTGAAGTGGCCCACCGTCAACCATCGGTAACGGTATACTGGCACATGGATGGCAACTATCTGGGAGCCACTCGAAGCACGCATCGGTTGGCAGTTGCACCCGACCCAGGTCAACATATTCTTACCCTGGTTGATGAGTACGGAACCGTTTTGGAGCAGCGGTTTAGTGTTGTTGACAGACAATGACGACTTGGTAGACCCTTGTGATTTTTGCGTGTTAACAAAACTATGTATACCTTCATCATCGATTTGGGGCATTCCATGCTACCCTATTTATTTTTTAAACTACGTCTGGTTTATTTTTTGTAACCTAACCAAAAACCTATGCACCGCCAGTGTCTATTGTTCGCTGCTTTACTTTTAATCGTTCCGAGCCTTCTTGCACAGGATAAACCTCATACCGATCAATCCCTTTATGTGGTGATCGGAGCGTTTGCCATTCCACGCAATGCGATTGAGTTTACAGAGAATGCCAAAAAGCAAAACTATCAAGCTGTTTACGAACTTAACCCCAAGCGAAAGCTTTTCTATGTGTATGTGCTGCATACAGAAGACAGAAGGGCAGCCATCAATGAATCAATCCGACTTCAAAAACAATCGCCCTATACGGATACCTGGGTGTATTCGGGTTTGCTGGGCGATAATCCGCAGGTAGTTAAAATAAATGAGGCTGAGCGAACCGAAGCGATTGAGCAATTGAATGAGGCGAAGAAACCAGTGGGCGTTGCCTCCGAAACTATAGTTGTGGCCGTTGTAAATCAGGAAGCGAAAAGTGAATCTGATACCAAGACGGAGGAACAAAAAGCAGCAGCAGAAGGTGCTAGGGTGGCAGCTGTTAAACCAACGATCACCGAGGAGCCAGGAACTAAGTCCTTTCTGTTTCCTATCACTGCGCTGGTTGATGGTGACACGTTAGCCGGTGATGTCGATATTTTCGATGCCGATGCAACCAATAAAAACAGGAAGTCGGGTACCTATCGTGGCAATGATTGGGTAAATGTGAAGCCCGTGAATAAATCCGGAAACATGTTGTTGGAGTGTGAAGTATTCGGGTATCGAAAGCTGCAACTTCCTCTTAATTACAATACGCCCGAAGCAACTGACGGAGTTACTATCGATGGCAATCAGATAACTGTTCCTTTTGAGTTGGTGCGATTGCAAAAGGGTGATAAGGCTATCATGTTCAACGTCTATTTTTATAAAGATGCTGCTATCATGCGTCCTGAATCGCGGTATGAGGTAAATAGTTTATTAGAAATGCTGCAGGAAAATCCAAAATATAAAATCAGAATTCATGGCCATACAAATGGCAACTCGGCTGGTAAGATTATTTCGATGGGGGATAGTAAGAACTTTTTTCAGTTGAATCAGGATAATAAGGAAGGTCGCGGATCGGCAAAGAAACTATCGGAAGAGCGGGCCTTGTTAATTCAGAAATACCTGATTGAGAACGGAATAGATCCTACACGTTCGCAAGTAAAAGCATGGGGTGGCAAACAACCTATCTATGAGGTAGATCACCAGGCTGCGCAAGCCAATGTGAGGGTTGAGATAGAAATTCTGGATAACTAAGAAGCCTTATCGCAGTTTATCTATTGTAATCCAGCCTTATCTGCGAAGTAAAAATTTGTTGTTTACTTCAAGAAAGTATTAAATTGGGTGTTTATTACCAAAAAACCCGGTATGCGAAAATCGATTTACACCCTCCTTTTGCTGGCATTTTGCGTTTCTCTCCAGTTTACAGCGCAATCTCAAACAGAACCTAATTACTATGTGGTGATAGGCGTGTTTGCAAAACTGGACAATGCGGTCAGGCTTACCAACCGTGCAAATCAGCAAGGATTTAATGCGCAGTATGCCATTAATCCCCGTCAGAAGTGGAATTATGTTTACCTGCTTCAGACATCGGAAAAGAGAAAGGCCTGGGCCTTCGCAATTCGTTTACGGGCTGAATCTGAATATAAAGATGCCTGGGTATTTACCGGTCAGTTAGGGGATGGACAATCCGTAGTTGAGCAGAAACCTGTTGAGGAACCGGTAGAAAAACCGGTGGAGCCGGTATTGATCGAGCCTGTAGAAAAAGACACAATAGCTGTGGAGGAGCCACCTATTGTTGTTCCTACGGTGGTTGAAGAAAAGCCAGTAGTGAAAAAACCGGCCGGAAAACCATTCCTTTTCAAATTAGAAAGTAAAGATGGTAGCTCGCCAGTAGTTGGTGAGATTCATGTTCAGGAATCTACGAATGCTACACGTTACCAGGCTTTCAAGGCCAACGAGATTGTATACATAGAAGCTCCTCAAAATTCACGGGGCAATTATGTAATAATTACTCAGGCTGCAGGCTTTCAACCGGTGAGCCTTATTTTAAGTTATGCGGAACCAAGTCCTGAAATCGGGCCGGAAGGCGAGGCAGTAATACCCATTGAACTGGGGCGCGTGAAGCGTGGAGATTATATCGACTTTACCAACGTGCGTTTTTTCCGTAACTCATCCATCTTAGATCCTGCAGCGCAAAATGAGTTGGATGGACTGGTTGATTTGATGAAGGAATCACCGGGTTATAAAATACGTGTACATGGTCATTGCAATGGAACAAATGATAAGGAAGGTTCCATCCTGGGAACAAGCACAAACTTCTTTGCTTTAGATCCATCAAAAAATAAGATTGGAAAATTTTCTGCTAAGGAACTTACGACTGAAAGAGCAGCCACTGTAAAGGCTTATCTCATCAGCCAGGGAATTGAAGCATCCCGAATCGATATCAAGGGAGAAGGCGGCAAAATTCCTCTCTATCCAAGTGGTGGTACTCTTGCCCAATACAACGATCGTGTTGAAATAGAAATTACCAAGCGATAGAAACCTCTTATCATAAAAAAACGCCTGATCATTTACGTGATCAGGTGTTTTTTTATGTGAGCTCGTTTGAATTAGATCATCATGGCCTTTAAAATATCATGTTGTGTGATGATGTGGGCTTTCTTCTTTTCATCGCGCACCAGCAGCGCCTTGTTATTTTTATTTAACAAGGAAGAAAGTACATCCAGGGTACTGTCAAGAGCAACCACCTGCATAGGATTGTCCATGATTTCGCCCACAGCTTTATCCTTCAACGTAGGATCGTAGATAATCTTTTCTATTAATGAAGAAGTGGTTACGCTGCCTACAAATTCATCACCTTCTACTACTGGCACCTGATCGACACCTTCCTGATTCATAATACGGATTGTTTCACCAATAGTAGAATTTTTGGATACCGTATACAGACTATCTTTTCCATTTCGTCTTGAAATGATTTCTCGTGCAGTTCCATACGCACGTTCTTCCAGAAAGCCATGGTCTTTCATCCACATGTCATTATAAACTTTGTTTAGGTATCGCGTTCCGTGATCAGGCAACAAGATTACCATCACATCGTCTTTTTTCAGATTCTCTTTGGCATACTCCAGGGCTCCATGAAGCGCTGATCCGCTGCTCCATCCCACAAACAAACCCTCTTCCCGTGCTAGTCTGCGGGCTGCAATGGCACCATCTTTATCGGTCACTTTTATAAAGAGGTCAATACTATCGAAGTCAACGTTTTTAGGAAGGATGTCTTCGCCAAATCCTTCTGTGAGGTAAGGATAGATTTCGTTTTTGTCGAAGATGCCAGTCTCTTTGTATTTTTTAAAAACTGAACCATAGGTATCAATACCAACAGCTACTAATTCGGGCCGTTGTTTTTTCAGATACCGGGCGGTGCCACACATAGAGCCACCCGTTCCAACGGTAGCTACGTAATGGGTAATTTTTCCAGCCGTTTGTGTCCAGATCTCAGGGCCTGTTGATTCAAAGTGAGCCTGAGCATTGGATGGATTGTCGTATTGATTCGGATAAATTGAGTTAGGTATGTCTTTATTTAGTTTCCGGGCCACCGAATAATAGGAGCGGGGATCATCAGGTTCTACGTTGGTAGGGCATACAATCACTTCGGCACCTACGGCCCTCAGGATATTAATTTTTTCCTGCGATTGTTTATCGGCCATCGTAAAGATGCATTTATATCCTTTTGCCACAGCTGTTAAGGCAAGTCCCATTCCGGTGTTTCCAGATGTCCCTTCAATGATTGTTCCACCTGGTTTCAACGTACCTGCTTTTTCTGCGTCCTCAACCATCTTCAACGCCATTCGGTCTTTGGTAGAGTTTCCAGGATTGAAATATTCCACTTTGGCTAAAACCGTCCCAGCTATTCCCTGAGTCACCTTATTTAGCCGAACGATGGGCGTATTACCAATTGTTTCGATAATTGAGTTGTAGATCATAATCAAAGATTTGAAGTGCAAAAATACAAAGAAGGTAGCTAACGGGAGTTAGCCTGACTTAGAAATATCAAGCCGTGGCGCCTGCCAAAAGGTACAGCACAGCCATGCGAACTGCCACACCATTTTCGACCTGATCGAGAATAATTGAATGTTGCGAATCGGCTGCATCACTGCTTAATTCCACACCCCGGTTGATTGGGCCTGGGTGCATAATCACTATCTGTTTTTTCAGACTTTCAAGAATTTTTTTGGTGATGCCGTAATAAAGAGAGTATTCACGCAGGGAAGGAAAATATTTGATTTGCTGACGCTCTAATTGAATGCGTAGCACATTTGCTACATCGCACCATTCCAATGCTTTTTTTACATCCAACTCGACCTGCACACCCAACGAGCCTATAAATTTTGGTAGCAATGTAGGCGGACCGCACACCATAACTTTAGCACCCAGTTTTTGGAGGGCGAAGATGTTGGATAACGCAACGCGTGAATGCAAAATGTCCCCAATGATGGCAACTTTTTTTCCTTGCACTTCACCCAACTTTTCACGAATCGAATAGGTATCCAGCAACGCCTGAGTGGGATGTTCATGCGTGCCGTCTCCGGCATTCACAATATTGGCCTTTATATGTTTGGATAAAAAGTGTGGTGCTCCCACACTGGCATGGCGCATCACCACCATGTCCACTTTCATGGCCAGGATGTTGTTTACGGTATCTAATAACGTTTCTCCTTTCTTAACCGAACTGGTAGAGGCCGAGAAATTCACAACGTCAGCCGATAATCTTTTTTCTGCTAGTTCGAAGGAAAGTCGGGTGCGGGTAGAATTCTCAAAGAAAATATTAGCGATTGTTACATCCCGCAAGGAGGGTACCTTCTTTATGGGGCGATTGATAACTTCTTTAAAGTTATCGGCTGTTTCAAAAATTAATTCAATGTCTTTAGCGGTGATGTTCTTGATGCCTAATAAGTGTCGTTGACTAAGTGTTGACATTGCGTTTAATCCTTGTTATTGATTAACCAAATCCTGTTTTGTTTATGTCCTTGCGCGACCAGTTCAACCAGTACGCGTTGTGATTCAATGGTGTTTACGAATTTCCCTACGTAGTCTGCGGCAATCGGAAGATCACGGGTATGGGTGCGGTCTACCAACACCAGCAGCTCTACTTTTTCTGGCCTGCCAAAAGCAATCATGGCGTCCAGGGCAGCTCGAACAGTGCGGCCGGTATAGAGCACATCATCAATCAAAATCACATGTTTACCTTCAATTACAAAGGATACTCGTGTTTCACTTGCTTTGGCCGGAGTATCACGTCTTCTGAAATCATCGCGATAAAAGGTGGCATCCAGATACCCGAGGGGTACATTAACCCTGGCAAGCTCAAGCAGTCTTTTCTGAATTAGTTCGGCTAAAAATATGCCGCGAGGCTGTAGGCCCAGGATCACACTATTTTCAAAAGAACCGTGATTTTCTATCAGTTGCTCGCAAAGGCGGCTGAGGGTGATATCCAGCAGTTCCGAATCAAGAATAAGTTTCTTCTGCATACGCCTGCGCGAAATTACTAAAAAGAATGGTTTCTATTGATATTTAAGCTTGTTGATAAAAAACACCCTGCGGTATACTTCATTCTTTGCAGAGACAGGGATTTTTACCAGTTGAATTCCGGAAGCAAAAAAATGTTCAGTATACCAATAATCAAGTTTACTGCTCTCTATGTCCTTTTCTTTAATAACCACTTTTTTGTAGCTTGATTTTATTACATCTTCAGTTTTTCCTTCTAACACCTGGTTGTCTTTGATGATTTTAGAGCGGATAAGATTATCATAAACATATAAAAGTACCATGCGGCTATCGGTTGGTGATATTTTTACAAACTGTTGAAGCTCCATGGTTTTAACATCATTGATTTCAAAGCTGTTATCCCATTTGAGTTTTCCTTGCGAATCAAAACCAATAACGACAGCATGTGTATATTGATATCCTTCAAATATTCGCTCATCACGTAAAAGTCCATAACCTCTTCCCGTTGTGTAGGTGTAGCGCGGATAAAAGGCCTCGCCTAACATCACATACTGATCTCCATAGGGTACCACTTCATGAACCAAAAAGCGATAGTTAAATCGAATTCTTTTTCCCTTCACTTTCCTTCGTTCGATTCGTTCTTTTACGCGCCTTTCCCTCTTGGCTTTCATATAACTGAAGAAATTTTGCAAGTCTCCGAAGTTGTAATAATTGATGGAGTATTCTCCTACAGGATTTATTTCGGCTACGAAGATTCCTCTTGAATATTCAACATTTTTGCTTCCATAAACTCCAGCCACCACCTGTTCATCATTCATCATTTTTACCGACCGGCCGAAAATCAGGTTCTTATTAATTTCTGGTTCTAATACAGTCGTTTTAACGAGATCGCCTTCCTCATTGTAATTTCTGATCCACAAACATTTTTTTCGTCCAAAATTATTGGCGCTCACAATTACATCTACGGTTCCATTATCATAGGTTTTAATCTGATTGAGTTCACCCCGCTCATTATAAAAGCCAGGCAGAATTTTAGCGCGTTGCGTTGTGAAGCTATAAAACAACACCAGCGGTCTGTAATTAAAATATCCGCCAATCATTACACCCTGACTGGTCACCACAAAATCGGTTGGATTAAATGGAATCAGGTTTTTAATCGTATAAACACCATAGGTTCCATCCTGGATATTTACCGCTATTACCTGGAAGTCACCGGAGACAGTAAAGCCGGCTTTTAATAATATAAAGACAAGATTATCTTTTGGTTTAACATGCGAGACTCGTAATATTTTTTGCGTAGAGATGTATCCGCGCCAGTTTTCTTTCAAGGTAGTGTCTACCTTAATCAATTCAAGCAGGTCTTCTTGCCCTTTTCCAAGAACTCTCCTATATATAAGTATCCCATCTTCTGCCAGTGAAGTAACCTGATAAGGATCATTTTCATCTTTATCACCAAGTGAAATTTCATACCGTGCCAATTGGTCTACTTGTCCAAATCCGCCTGTGATAGCGAGAAAAAGTAAAAGGATGGACTTAATGTACTTCAATCTTATTAATATAAAATACAAACCGTGTTGGGTCTTCCGTTTTTCCCGACTTGTCTTTTATATTTTGATAGCCGGAAACAAAATATATATTTTTATACCAGGAACGAATAAGACTATTATTATTAGAGTCGTGTCGGATGATGGCAGTTTCTTCCAGTTGAGTAACAAGTGTTTCAGGAATAACAACACCATCAGATTTTGTGTTATTGATTATCAATTCTTTTTCTTTCTTGTAGGCAAGCGCAATATGATCGCCATAAAAAACAAAGTCAGATGTCTGTTCCAATCCAACTGCTTTTTTATCATCCAATTTCAGGCCGTAGTCGGCCGTTAGTTTTCCCTGCAAATCAAACAGACTCAAGGATGCATGTAGCATTTTTGTTTCTCCCGTTTGTGGGTTATTAAACTGATACGGAGTATTGTAATAACGATTCATAAACGGATTATATCCGTAAGGGGAGTAGCCGGCATAAGGAAGTCCATAATTGTTGTTCCAATACGGATTGGTATTTAGACTGGTGGATGGCAAATACACTTCGGTGAGCAAGGCAAATCCTGTCGGCTGTTCTTCCAATCGCATAGGGATTGCATAGGTTTTAAAATCAGGAATGTCGCCTACTTTATTGGCGATCAACGATCGCTCCTTTAACGTTACAATGCGTTTTTCTTTTTGGTAATCAAGAAAGTGCTGAAGTTGCCCAAAATCATAATAGTTAATGGGTTGCTCTGAAAAAGGATCTATTAAAGTAGTATATATTCCACTGGCAAGTTTGGAGTTACCCACTGTCCAGGTGCCCACGAGAAGTAACTCATCGTTGATTAATGTGCTGGTAATGCCTGAAAGAATGGTTCGTTTTTCATCAATCTCAATAATGTCTTCCATGAGCATAGCTCCGCTGGCATCAAAGGTTTTGAGTATTAATTTTTTGGTTTGTTTACTATTCCGATCTATGATTACTGTGTTGAACGTATTGTTGGTATTGACTCTTAAATCCAACAACTCTGTATCAGAAATAAAAAATCCGGGAACAATTCTCGCTTTTTCATTTTCGAGGTTATAGAGTAAAATGGCGGGCTCATTAGAAACATAGCCGCCCAGTGCTATACTGCTTGCCAACGCGGAAAAGTGAGTTACTTTAAATGATAATTCCTGCTTAATCGTATAGCGTCTTATTTCCTGCGACCCGATATGAATAGTGAAAAGAGTTAAATCACTGGCTTCATGTTCTCCGGAACGGAACAATAAATAAATATGTTTGTCTTTGTATTCGTACCCAACCAGACGAAGACGGTTTTCAATATCTAACTCTAAGGACCACACCTCTTGTAACGTAGTGTCAACCCGGATTAACTGCCATAGCTGCTTTCCGTCTTTGTATTTTTCCATGTCACGAATGAGCGCAATTCCTTCTGCTTGCATGGAAACCAGAATGAACTCCTGATCGCTGTTTTTTTGTTCGAGTTCATAACGCGCTGTCTGGATACTTTGGGCCGAAGAAACCCATGAAAAAAAACTAAACCCCAGCGTTAACCACAGTGCAAGAGATTGGCCCCCCATGTAAAAACGCTTTTTCATCTGTTGTTATTCACTCAAACCCACCACCCAATCAAACTCTTCTTTTTTAACAGGTTGCACTGACAATCGTGAGTTTTTTACCAATACCATATTTGCCAACCGCTTATCTTTCTTTATTGTTCCCAGCTCCACCGGTGATTTTAGTTTGCGCACAGGCTTAATATCTACGGCTACCCACTCATTGTCTTTTGGGTCTGGGTAAAATTCTTTGGAAATCTCAGCAATACCTACAGCGGCCTTGTCCTCCATGCTGTGGTATATAAAGGCAAGGTCGCCCTTTTTCATAGCCTTGAGGTTGTTACGGGCCTGAAAATTGCGCACGCCATCCCATACCGCTTTTTTATCCCGAACCAGATCATCCCAGGAAAACGTGCTCGGTTCTGTTTTTAGTAGCCAATAATTCATATCAAACAGGTAATTTGTTTTAGAGATTTGTTAAGTCCTTGAAAGTACATAAAATAGCGAATTGTATTCGTATTTTTCCGCAGTTTCATGTCGTTATAATTGTATAATGTATAATAAGGTCACATGGAATGCCCATTACAGGTAATCACCTGAAGCTTACTTTGTGGATGGGGTATTTCATACAGATTGAGAGTTAATGAAGGTTCTGGTAATTCGTTTTTCTTCTATCGGTGATATTGTGCTCACCACTCCGGTAGTGCGTGCGTTAAAGACCCAACTGAATGATGCTGAAATCCATTTTGTAACAAAACTCCAGTATAAGAGTTTATTGGAGGCCAACCCTTACATCGATAAGTCATTCTTTCTTGAGAAAGATTTATACCCTCTTATTGTTGAGTTGCGAAATGAGAACTATGATTTTGTTGTTGACTTACATAATAATTTGAGAACCCGCCTTATTAAAACAGCCTTACAGGTTAAGGCCTTTAGTTTTAACAAGCTCAATGTAGCAAAATGGTTATTGGTCAACCTTAAAATAAACAAGTTGCCAGCTCGTCATATTGTGGATCGATACCTGGATACCGTGCAAACCCTCGGTGTTAAGTCAGATGCCCTTGGGCTTGATTATTTTATTCCCGAAAAAGATGAAGTGCCCTGGGACTGGTTGCCGGAAACCCATCGAGAGGGTTTTGTGGCCTATGCCATCGGGGCACAACACAACACAAAGAAATTGCCGTTAAAACGGATGATTGAATTATGCGACAAAATCAACAAACCGATTTTGTTATTAGGCAACCAGGATGATTTTGCAATCGGTGAGCAAATCAGTGCCTTCTTCGAACGACCAGACACTAGTGAATTTGAAAGCGGACTAAAAGAGCTGAATAAGAAAACAACTATTTATAATGCCTGTGGAAAATTCAATTTAAATCAGTCGGCCAGCCTGGTAAAAAAGGCACGATATGTTTTTTCTCACGACACGGGCCTGATGCACATTGCGGCTGCCTTTAAAAAGGAAATTTTTTCTATTTGGGGAAATACAATTCCCGAATTTGGTATGTATCCTTACCGCACAAAGTTTACGGTGCTTGAGAATAAGAAGTTGGATTGCAGGCCGTGTTCTAAAATCGGGTATCAGTCATGCCCAAAGGGTCACTTCAAGTGTATGAATGAAATCGTGTTTGATTTTTATTTGCCGTAGAAGGTGTATCAATAGGCCCGAACCAATTTTCCATCCATATAATTGAGATACGAACGATTTACTACCCGCATACCACCGGGTGTAGGGAAATTGCCGGTAAAATACCAATCGCCTGAATGACCCGGAATTGCTTTATGTAAATTGTCAACAGTCTGGAACAACACTTGTAGCTCAGCCTTCATATCCGCTGGGCGCACAATGTCGGTTATCTTTTCAGAGATTTCATCGTAGGTAAACTGATCATATAATTTCTTTACATGATTGGTGGGTACCTCATCTTGTTCCGCCTGACGGCACAATTCGTAAACTTCACCCAGTAAATAATCTTTGCCTTGTTCTTTAATGAGTTGTATAACGGCACGGAAGGCAACAAAATCACCCATCCTGCTCATATCAATTCCATAGCAATCGGGAAACCGGATTTGAGGTGCTGATGAAATTACTACAATCTTTTTAGGCTGTAGCCGGTCTAGCATTTTGAGAATACTTTTTTCCAACGTGGTGCCCCGCACAATGGAGTCATCAATTACTACCAATGTGTCTTTGCCCTTATTCACTACTTCATACGTAGTGTCATAAACGTGTGCAACCATATCATCACGATGAATGTCATCTGTGATAAATGTTCGTAGCTTCACATCCTTGATTACTATTTTTTCAATCCTCGGTCTAAAGGAAAGTATATCCTCCAGTGAATCAACAGTAGGCTTTGAATCAATAATGATGTCTTTTTGTTTGTTGACAATATAATCCTCGATGCCCGACATCATTCCAAGAAAAGCAGTTTCCGCGGTATTGGGAATATAGGAGAAGATAGTGTTTTTGAGATCGAAGTTGATGGCTTTTAGAACTTGCGGCACGAGTAGTTTGCCAAGCTTTTTACGTTCCTGATAGATTTCGGGATCGGTGCCGCGCGAAAAGTAAATGCGCTCAAAACTGCAGGATTTTTTCTCGAAGGGTTTAAGAATTTCCTGTTGTTGAAACTCCCCATTCTTATTAACAATCAAAGCATGACCAGGCTGAATTTCTTTGATCTGAGAATAGTTAACATTAAAAGCAGTTTTGATCGCGGGCTTCTCGGAGGCTACCACTACCACTTCATCATCGGCATAATAATAAGCGGGGCGAATTCCCGAAGGATCGCGCACAACAAATGCAGAACCCGATCCCGTAAGGCCCGCCATGGTATAACCGCCATCAAAATCTTTGCAGGCTCTTCTTAACACTCGCGATAAGTCGAGTTCATTCTCGATAATATCGGATACTTCCTTATTGCTGTAGTCGTCTTTATATTTTTCGAAAAGGTTCTGTACTTCAAGGTCCAGAAAGTGACCAATTTTTTCCATTACCGTTACCGTGTCCACTTTATCTTTTGGGTGTTGACCTAAATCAACCAGCACGTTAAAGAGTTCGTCTACGTTGGTCATGTTGAAGTTGCCGGCCATGACGAGGTTACGGCTTCGCCAGTTATTCTGACGGAGAAACGGATGCACGTTTTCAATGCTGTTAAGTCCGTGGGTGCCGTAGCGCAGGTGCCCAAGCCAAACTTCGCCACTGAAGGCGACATTTTCTTTCAGCCAGTTCGCGTCTCTGAACTTTTCTTTTCCGTCCTTTTGCGCTTTTTGATATTTCTTTCCGATTTTTTTGAAAAGGTGGGCAACCGGTTGACTTTTTATTGACCGATAACGGCTGAAAAAGCGAAACCCGGGTTTTTGATCAATTTTAATGTTGGCGATTCCGGCTCCGTCCTGCCCGCGGTTGTGTTGTTTTTCCATCAGGATATACATCTTGTTAATGGCATAGGTGGGGCCATATTTATCGATGTAGTAGGAAAGTGGCTTGCGCAAGCGAATGAGGGCAATGCCGCATTCATGAAGGATCGAATCACTCATAAATTGTAGGGTTCAAGTCGCCTGTACTCACCGTACCTTAACCTCAGCGAGTAGCTAAAGCACAAAGGTAATCTGATTAATCCATCCCATCAACACACCCGGTTGAATGAAAAGATAGATTAACAGAATAACCAGAATAAGATGCAAAAGATTGCCGGAACGAGAACTTTTTGTTCGGGCTGCGATTGACGGTACTTCTTTCAGGAAAAGGAAGTAGGGAATTTTGAGGTAGAAAAAGAGGGATATAACCGTGGCGATGAGCCCGGCCACAAAAAGGATCAGTATTATAATTGTGGAAGTTTCTGCGTAAGAGGCCCACAGTGAACTGAAAATTAGAAGTTTGGCTGTAAAGCCAGCGGTTGGGGGCAAACCGGTTAGCGCGACCATCCCAATTAACATAGATAAAGCCGGCAAAAAAGAGACCCTTCCAAGTCCGGCAAAAGATTCAATTGTATGCATCTCTCCATCATGCTCATATTGATTGAGGGTTGAAAAAACCAGGAAGTTCATCAGGAGAAAGATGAGGGAATAAAACATCAGAAAATGAATGCCTTCCATGCTCAGGGTGGCAAGTCCGATCAGTAAAAACCCTGACTGTGCCACCGATGAATAAGCGAGCATGCGCTTGGGATTGGTTTGAGCCAGGGCCGAGAGATTTCCGACTACAATAGAAGCCAGAGAGATAACCGCTATGATGGTCTGCCAGGGATAGCCCGATTGCCCAAATAAATTAACAGCCAACACAACTTTAACTAATATCGCTAATCCTGCCAGCTTTGGAACCACAGATAAAAATGCGACAATCGGGGTTGGTGCGGATTCATACACATCCGGTGCCCACAAGTGGAAAGGCACAGCTGTAATTTTAAAAAGAAAACCAGCGAGAATGAAGAATGATCCAATCAACACCAACGTAGATGATGAATTTGAAAGGGCTGAAACAAACTGACTGGAGGAAAAATCGAGCGTGCCGGACAATCCGTAGATCAAAGAAAACCCATAGATCATGCAAGCCGTGGCCACCGTACCAAACAAAAAATACTTGAGGCTTCCTTCAGAGCTTTTTTTATCGAACCCAAAGCCTGCCAGTATATAAGAGCTAAGCGAAATAAGTTCGAGGGATAACAACACCATTACAAAATGCATACTCATGGCCAGTAAACAAGAACCCAGCACAATCGCGTTAATTAGCAAAATGTATTCGGATGCTGTGGCCTCCCTTTTCTTTTTAGAAATGAGTATGGTTAAAAATCCACCGCCCAGAAAAAGCAGTTTGAAGAATGAAGAGAAATCATCCAATCGTAACATGCCGCCAAACAGGGAAATGGGTTGCGATGGCCAGCGTTGAATAACGATGAGGAAAGTAACTAAATACGTTGCCCATGCAAGCACGTGAAGAATGGTTTGCCGGTTTTGAGTGAAAATCAAACCAAGGATAACAGAAGCCATCAGTGAACTTATAAGGATCAACTCGGGCAACAAATGCCCAACACTATCTGAAATTTCTGTAAGCTTCAGTTCCATGAATGGCTATGGATTAAGAAGTTTTTCAAACGGAAACCAGGTGCTTATAAATTCCGTGGCAAAGGGGTTGATAAAATTCAATAACAATTGAGGAAGTATTCCGAAAAGTAATGCTGCCAGGGCAAGGGGCAGCAGCATAAGATATTCTCTGCGATTCAGATCAGGTAAGTCAGTCAAAGAATTTCGTACCGCATAGGTTCCATAAAACATACGTTGGATTGTCCATAGGTAATAACCGGCACCCAACAATAGACCCAGGGTAGCTGCGATGGCCATCCACGTGGGCAGTAATCCATTTACGCTGTGCGATTGAAAGACGCCAAAGAAAATCATTACCTCGCCCATAAAGCCAGCGAAACCGGGTAACCCCATCGATGCAAAAAAAGCAATCAACACAAAGGTTGTATAACTTTTCATTTTTACTGCCAGGCCCGAATAATTTTCAATCAATCTGTCGTTAGTGCGATCGTATAGCACACCGGCAATCAGAAACAACATAGCCGAAATAATACCATGACTAAACATTTGATAAACTGCACCGGTTACTCCTTCTACCGTTGCGGAGGCAATACCCAATAAAACAAAGCCCATGTGAGAGACTGAGGAGTATGCAATCAAACGTTTCAGATCTTTGGATGACAACGCATTGAGTGCGCCATAGATAATTGAAACCAATCCAACAAAACCCACCAACCAACTAAAGTAAATTGCGCTATCCGGAAAAATGGGGTATGCAAAACGCAGCAATCCATACCCTCCGAATTTTAAAAGCAATGCGGCCAGAATTACAGAAATGGGTGTAGGAGCTTCTACGTGTGCATCCGGTAACCAGGTGTGAAAAGGAACTGCCGGAAGTTTGATGATGAAGCCGATAAACAATAAAAGAAAAGCCCACAGCCTGAAAGAATAGGGCCCGAGAAGTGAAGTTGAATCCAGGGCAAGTGCAGATCCGGGAATCAGATTATCGGTATCCTGCATATGCAGCACATTGAAGGTATGTACTACGCGATCCGAAGCATCGGGAGTTTTAACAGATAGATAAAGCCCTACAATAACAATCAGGATCAGGATGGATCCCAATAAAGTGTATAGGAAAAATTTGATCGATGCATATTCTCTTTTCGGGCCACCCCAGATGCCGATGAGAAAATACATAGGCAATAACATGAATTCGAAAAACACGTAGAAGAGTAAGAAGTCTAATGCACAAAAACTTCCGATAATGGCTCCATTAAGAATCAGCAATAGAATAAAGTAGCCCTTTCTGTTTTTATCTATTGTCCATGATGAAACGGTAGCGATGAGCAGAATGCCAACCGACAAGGCAACCATCGGCAGACTTAGCCCATCCAGGGCTATAAAATATTCAGCTTGTAAAATTCCCCATGTGCCGAGGTCGAGCGAAATCCAGGGAATTTTTTCGATGAGTTGAAATCCTGCTCCGGATTTATATTCAGTAAAAATGAAAATCAGCAGGAAGGATTGAATCAGACAAACAGTAAGACTCAGTAAACGAAAGCTTCCTGCATACCGTGATGGGATTGCCAATGCAGCTAAACCGGCAACAATAGGAACGAATATCAGAAGCGAAAGCAAGTACATCAATATAAAATCCAAAGTATAAAAATAATGAGCCCGGCCATAGCCCAAAGCAGGTATGACTGAATTTTTCCATTGGCTATGGAACGCGTTAAGCCACCCATGCCTTTTGCAGCGTAGGCGGTACCGTTAATTAACCCATCTAATAATTTTCGATCCGACCAGCCAGTAACGTATGCCAACGTAACACCAACATAACTCACTCCGTGGACAAATCCATCGATCCATTTTGTATCCAATCTTGAAGTAATGGTTGAAAGCAGAACAGTGAATTTTACCACAACAGTATTATACCCATCAAGGTAAACCTGTGGATCCAATACTGTATACGGTTCACCTTTACGATAAATAAAATAACCGGCAATCAGCGAAAGTATGATTAAGAAGATTGACACAAGAGTGACCATACTATCAGCATGCTGTGTGAATGAACTTAGCTTACCTACCACCGAAGTCAACGACCACGAGGGGGATGCAAAAAGAAAAGTTACAGACCCGATAGCTAAGGCCATCACGGGTAATCTCATAATGACCGGAACCTCCTGCGGTTGAAGTTCCGTGTTGGATGTTGTGAAGAATGTAAACCAAACCAACCTGAAAATATAAAGAGGAGTAAGGATTGTGACAGACCAAGCTGCTAACAGAACAAACCATTTCCATGAAAATTCTGCCCAAACACTTATTCCCGATAAGATCATTTCCTTGGAAACAAATCCTGAAGTTAAAGGCAATCCTGCCAACGCTGCGGCACAAAGAATAAAGCCCAGAAAGGTAATGGGCATTTTTTTTCTGAGTCCGCCAAGATTTCGAATGTCCTGCACATCGATGGAGTTATGAGCATGATGTTGTGCCTGATGCATCGCATGAATAACGGAACCGGCTCCTAGAAATAAGCCAGCTTTAAAAAAAGCATGATGTAGTAAATGGAGAAACCCACCATCTGTTGCGCCTGTTCCAATCGCCATTACCATAAACCCTAATTGAGAAATAGTGGAGTAGGCAAGAATTCTTTTGATATCATATTGAAAGAGAGCTCCTATAGCACCTAACACGGCTGTCAGGGCTCCAATTATTGCAATGAATGTTAAGCATTCAACAGTAAAAAGTGGTTCAATCCTTACCAATAAAAAAACGCCTGCCGCTACCATGGTGGCCGCATGTATCAATGCGGAAACCGGAGTGGGCCCTTCCATCGCATCGGGCAACCAGTTGAAAAGTGGAAATTGAGCAGACTTTGCCATTACACCAATGATTAAACAAACGCCTGCAGCCGATAGCCACGGAGATGATATTTGTGATAATGATAGTATATCCAGATTTCCGGAAGCAGACCACAACATCATAAGACCCATAAGAAAGCTAAGATCACCCGTTTTATTGATGAGGAATGCTTTCGTGGATGCAGTGGCGGCTGCGCGCTTCTCATGCCAGTGACCGATAAGTCGGTACGAACTAAAGCCAACCAGTTCCCAGAAAAAAAACAGTACCAGCAGGTTGCTGCTCATCACGAGCCCAAGCATAGCGAACGTAAAAAAGCCCAGCATACCAAAGTAGCGAACCAGGTTTTTGTCTTCGGCCATATATCCTATCGAAAAGATATGTACAAGCAAGGAGACAAGTGAGACCACCAACACCATAATCAGGGATTGGTGGTCAAGTAAAAATCCGGCTCTAATAGGTTTACCATTAATGGTAAACCAATCAAATGTTAATGCATGCAATAATTCAGTTTCAGAAACTACAAATAAAAAAATGGAAACAATAAAGGTTGCAAGCATAAACAAGCTGCTGGTAATGGGCGCCAGCCACGAAATTTTTTCGTGGATCAAAAAACTGACTCCCGCTGAAATCAAAGGCAGGCTGAGCAACGTCAGCGCCAGTAGGAAAGCGGGTGAAAGATCAACAGGGGCTGTCAAGGTTTTTCTTTTAATTCACTGATTTGATCGGGCACCGAAGTATGGTAATAATGGTAAGTTTTCAATATGATTGCAATACCCACTGCCGCCTCGCATACCGCCACAATAATTACAAACAAAGCAAACAGTTGTCCTTCCAGGCCCGTCTTTTGCGAATTGAACAGAACCAGATTTAGGTTGGCCGCATTCAGCATCAATTCGATACCCAACAAAATCATGATTGCATTTTTTTTGGTGAATACAATCAACAAACCTGAACAAAAGAGAAATGCGCCCAGGTAGAATAGTAGATCTATCTTAGCCATTCAGATTCTTTTTAAATGAGGACGCTGTAAGCGCAGCTCCAATCAGGCAAACGAGTAATAAAATTCCACTCACTTCAAAGGGGGCCGCATAGGTGCTCATCAATTCAGTGCCAACAGTGCTCATGTGATTGACTATGTTGAGATTATTTACAATCGGGCTTTGTTCAGTATTGTAAAAGGAAAAGCTAATAACTCCGAAGAAACCAGCTGAGAATAAGATTCCAATAAATACGTTATGAGAATCTGTTTGCAACGACTTACCTGAAATTCGATTCGTGAGCATGATCCCAAAAATGATTAAAACAAGAACTCCACCCGCATAGATGAGTAGTTGCGTAACCGCAATAAACTCGGCTTGAAATAAGGCATAGATTCCTGAAAGAGAAATAAGACATACCAATAATCCGAGAGAGGCATAAAAAATATTGCGGTTCAGAATCATCACCAGCACAGCAGCTACTGAAGAGCCCATAAATAGATATAGAATAATATCTTCGATGGTCATTCGGCTTTTTCTGGTGGTGTAGGTGGGGTTATTCGCGGTTTAAAAACCGGTTTTGCAACACCTGAAGCAACAGGCGTATTGGGCTGTGTTGCAGAGGTGGCTGTAACCTTTTCCTTTTGATACGCTTCCCACGCTGCCTTCTTTTTTTCGATTTCATGCTGAGTCATATTGGCAAACTCAAAATTATGTTCGGCAATATCAAAGGTGGCAAAGTCATATTCTTTTGTCATCGTGAGGCACTCAGTTGGACATACTGTGGTACAAAGACCGCAGAAGCAGCACTTGCCCATATCAATATCAAATTTGGCAGCGTAAATTCTTTTGGACGTGCCGTCCGATGTTTTTCCAAATTCTTCAGCGGACCGGATGGGTTCGATTGTTATACAATTGACCGGGCATACTTTCACACACTTATCGCACACAATACAATCTTCAATTTCGTTATGAAGTTTGTAGCGACCATTATCAGGTACCGGAATGGTTTCAAAAGGATATTGCACTGTGGCAATGCCACTTTGTTTGTCAAAATAGCCTGCTTCTTGTATGGAAATTGGGTTTCGGCTTTTTCTTGCTTTCAGGATGTGGGAGAATGTAAGAGATAGCCCTTGTGCCAGTGTTTTAACCGTCAACATGAGATTGGACCAATAGGTGAGTTTACTTTCCATTCTATAACTAACAAAAATAGAAGGAAAATGCTTAACGAACGTACTAAGCCTTCTTTAAGCTGAAATAAAAGGTACTGCCCTTACCTTCTTCACTTTCCAGCCAGATTTGGCCACCATTCTTTTCGACAAATTCTTTACACAAGATTAAGCCAAGGCCCGTGCCCTTTTCATTGGCTGTGCCCCGGGTGCTGTATCCCGAAGTCTTGTCAAAAAGTATTTTCTGAACTTCCGGATTAATGCCAACTCCATAGTCTTTTACACCCACCACATAAAACTCATCTTTTGAAGTGGCTGAGATTTCAATCACTCCGCCCGGTTCAGAAAATTTAATTGCATTGAGAATCAGATTTCTGAATACAAGGTTAATCATATTGAAGTCGCCCCAGCCGATCATATCAGGCAGTAGGTTATTAACTAATTTAATTTCTTTGAGGTGTAGCGAACTTAATAGTTTAAAATTATCATCCACAATAGTGGCAAGGTTAATTTTTTCGGGCTGGATCTTTAGCTTATCCATTTGTAAAAGTGCCCAATCCAATAAATTGTTGATAAGGGTTCGAGTGTGGTTAAATTGAATTTTAAGTTCTTTGGTAAGATTCGCAAATTCTTCTTGTGTAATCTGCTTGTTATCGACTAAGTTCAATAAGCCTGACAAAGCATTGATAGGCGATCGCAAATCGTGAGAAATGATCGAAAAGAATTTATCTTTCACCTGATTCAATTGTTCTAATTCTGTGCTACGTCTCTTGATTTCTTGCTGATGTTCAACCAGCAGGTTATTGATACGCTTTCTTCGCTGACCACTTCGATAGACGGTAAACAGCAGGATAGCGGTGAGGGCTACGACAACAACCAAAATGTTGCGCAGAAATTCTTGTCTTCTTATTTCGTTGCTTTGTTGAGTTTTAGCTTTACTCAGCGCGGCTATTTCAAGATCTTTGGTTTCGGTTTGAAAACGGAGTTGATCCTGAAAAATTTTCTCAATCATTTTTTCGCTGAAAAGTGAATCTTCAAGTTGTTTGAAATTTTTATGGTAACCCAATGCACTTTTATAGTCTTCTTTTTTCTCAGCCAATTCAGAAAGGAGTCGGTAGCATTCGATCTCCATTTTTTGTGCGTTAAAGAGTTTAGCGGTTTCGAGACTACGTTCAATTAATCCTTTGGCTTCCGCGAAGCCCTCCTGATCGATCAGGATTTGGCTAACGCCCAAATCTACTTTAGCTACCCCGAACTCATTACTAGACTGTCTATATAGCATGGCAGCAGTATCATAATAACGGAGCGCACGTTCTGAATCATTCTGTTCAAAATAGAGTTGAGCCAGCCGGGTCATGGCACGTGGTTCTATAACCGTTAACTTTCTTTCACGGATGTTCCGAAGGGCCTTATTGAGATATTCTTTAGCCTGTTCATATTCCTTCCTTTTCAAGTAAACAAAACCCACAGCTTCATTGGTATATGGCAAGCCGTCTTTGTCATCAATCATTTCGCTTATTCTTGAACTTACTCCAAAGTGTTGGAGGGCAAGATCGTATTGACCCAGTTCATTCAATACGGTGCCTATGTTGAAGATCGCCACCGTCATCTTAAGTGAATCTTTGATAGATCGTGCTACCCTATACGATTGGGTAAAATAGTAATACGCTTCATCATACTTTCCAATGTCGCTATAATCATTTCCAAGATTGTTTAGCGATTCGGCAATTGCCACGCTATCGTCTTGTTCAATCACCATTTGTAAATTTTCATTGTCATACTTCATGGCTCTGGTATAATCACCACTGATGGTTGCCAGAAATGCTTCCTGGGTGTAGGCCTTTGATTTTCCCCAGGCCCAGTTATTTTGCTCAGCAAGCGAGAATGCCTGCTTCGAAAATTTTTCAGCTTTAGGTATATCTTTGTATTGATACTCTTTAGAAAGCGTAAGGAGTGTAGTAAAGCGGAGCGAATCTGAAATAGAACCCTGCAGAACGCGCTCTAAGCTATCCAAATTAAATTTTTGCGAAAAGGATATGCGTGATCCCGCCAAAAGCAGTACTGTAAAAATAAATATGGTTCTCTTCAATCGAATCACAATAACATTAATTTCCAAAGTGAACAAAGAATCAGTAATACCAAAGCAACGGGTGTCAAAAATTTCCAGCTAAGTGAAGTAAGCTGATCAATGCGAATGCGTGGATAAGTCCAACGAATCCAGATTTGCAACGCCACGGTAAAAAGTGTCTTCGAGACTAACCAGAAAATTCCCCAGATATGTAAACCTGGTGTTTCGGGTATTCCTGTTGTCCAATCGGCTAACGCAAAAGATCCAACATTAGGAAGCGGTGTATTCCAACTACCCCAAAATAAAATAACACCGACAAAACTTACCAGCAACATCATGGCGTATTCCGCCAACATAATTATCGCCCAGCGGAATCCTGAGTATTCTGTTTGAAATCCGGCTACCAATTCTGACTCTGCTTCTGGTAAATCAAAAGGAGCCCGGTTGCTTTCCGCCAACGAAGCAATAAAAAAGATTATCCACGCGAAAAATAAAATGGGCATGCGGAAAACATTCCACGTAAGAAAGCCCCCGGTTAATGACACATCGCCCAGCGACTTTACCCCAAACAAATAACTGGTTTGATCCTTGGCTAAAATTCCTTGTTGAAAAGAAATTTCCTGAAGATCAAGTGTTTGCGCCAACACACAGGCGCATAATACTGAAATACCTAAGGGTACTTCGTACGAAATAATTTGAGCTGCCGAGCGTATGGTGCCCAGCATACTATATTTATTATTGGAGGCCCACCCAGCCACAACAATGCCAATTACATCTAATGAAACAATGGCTAATAAAAAAAATAATGCTGAGGAGAAAGGCGTGGAAGACCATGCCGGGGACAAAGGCAAAACACTAAATCCCAAAAAAATGGGAACAAAGATTAACAGCGGTGCTATTTTAAAAAGTTTTTTATCGGCAGTAGCCGGCACGATATCTTCCTTCTGAAGCAGTTTTAGCAAATCAGCAACCGTTTGGAGTATTCCGTAATAACCAACCTCCATGGGCCCCAATCTGTCTTGCATGAATGCCGAGATTTTTCGCTCTGCATACACAACAGCCACCGTGTAAAACACGAGAAAGGGCAGTATGAATAGAATGGTAGAAAGCACGGTTTACTGTGGTTAAGACTTCAAATGTCACTTTTTATTAGAAAATAAAATCTACCGAATTGCTAAAAATCCTACATCGCGGGGATTTCAGGCTCTTAATTCCACAATGGATGCTTCTCCAGGGTTACTTTTTCAGTAAAGAAAAGACGAGTAGATGCTTCAAAGGCATCAGTAAAGTCGGACACAAAAAAATGATGCCTGGGAGGGCCTTTGGTATTTAGTAATTGATTTTCATCAAGATACTTCTTGAGGGCTTCGGCTACTACTACTGCGGAGTCTATTATGTCAACCTTGTTGTGATAATAAGCTCCAATCTCTTTTTTGATTAAAGGATAGTGCGTACAAGCCAACACGAGCGCATCAATATCGCTGAGCAGGGTATCACCTAAGTATTGAGCAATGATTTCGTGACTGATCTGATTGTTGAAAAAACCTTCTTCAATCATGGGTGCTAAGAGCGGAGTGGCCAACGAATGTAAGGTGATTCCTTTATTGGCTTCCTTTATTTTACTTGCATAAATACCGGATTGAACGGTTCGTTTTGTACCTATCAGACCAATGGTTTTATTTGCATAGTTCGAAGTGACTAATTCAACCATCGGGTCAATCACATTCAGGATGTGGGCATCTTTGCGCACATATTCTTTTAACAATTCATACGATGCCGAACTTGCTGAGTTGCAGGCAATCACAATCACTTTGCATCCCTTCTTTAACAACACATCAGCGATCTTGATAGAGTAAGCCTGAATAGCGGCTTCTGATTTATCTCCATAGGGTAAGTGGGCCGTGTCGCCAAAGTAGATCATATTTTCCATCGGCATAAGCTGGCGTATGGCATGCGCTACGGTAAGTCCGCCAATACCACTGTCAAAAATTCCAATCGGTGCAGAAGCTTCTTTTTTCATCTGGGCCAAAAATAGCGGCAATTGTGGGGAATTCGTAATATTGTGCTTAAACTTTAAAACGCAACTGTCATGGCTAATAACCTGCTTAAAGGAAAGAAGGGAATCATTTTTGGCGCTTTGGATGAAAACTCAATTGCCTGGAAAACGGCATTGAAAGTAAAGGAAGAGGGTGGAGAGTTTACACTCACCAACGCGCCCATCGCTATGCGACTGGGCACGATCAACCAACTTGCCAAAGCTTGCAACGCAGAGGTAATTCCGGCTGATGCAACATCGGAGCAAGACCTCTCTAATCTTTTTTCTAAGTCGATGGAAGTTTTGGGTGGTAAACTTGATTTCGTACTGCATTCGATTGGCATGAGTCCCAACATACGCAAGGGTAAAGAATACGGAGACATGAATTACGATTGGTACCTTAAAACAATTGACATTTCCGCTCTGTCTTTTCATAAAGTACTTCAAACTTCAGAAAAACTGGACGCCATGAATGAATGGGGATCGGTAGTAGCCCTGAGTTATATAGCGGCCCAACGTGCTTATCCTGATTACACCGATATGGCACAGGCCAAAGCAATGTTAGAATCTATTGCGCGGAGTTATGGTCAACGGTATGGCTCTAAGAAGAAGGTAAGGGTTAATACTATTTCACAATCACCGACAAAAACAACAGCAGGTACTGGCATTTCGGGCTTTGATGTTTTTTTTGATTTTGCCCAGATGATGTCACCACTCGGTAACGCTACTGCGGAAGATTGCGCGAATTACATTGCCATTATGTTTTCTGATTATACACGCATGGTAACCATGCAAAACCTGATGCATGATGGTGGGTTCTCAGGATCCGGAATAACCAACGAATTGATCGAACGACTTTCTAAATAAATAATGGATACTGGGTTCCGGACTTGAATTACAGAGTGAGTCGCTAGCCAGTATCCGGTATCCAGCATGGTTGTCTTTCCGCACTGTAAAATAAATCTTGGGCTTCAGATTATTTCTAAGCGAAGCGATGGTTATCACAACATACAAACATGCTTTTATCCGGTTCCCTGGAAAGACATACTTGAAATAATCAAAGCGAAAACCTTTGCGTTTTCCTGTTCGGGTATTTCTATTCCCGGAAAGGAGGAAGACAACCTTTGCGTAAAAGCTTATCAACTATTGCAAAATGATTTTGGTTTGTCGCCCGTTCACATCCATTTACATAAAGTAATTCCCACGGGTGCAGGGTTGGGTGGCGGATCATCTGATGCTGCATTTGCACTTCGGGTCCTGAATTCTATTTTCGACTTGAAATTATCGCAACAACAATTGCGCGAGTATGCAAGCCGCCTGGGAAGTGATTGCTCTTTTTTTATTGAAGATATGCCCATGCTGGGAACTGGCCGCGGTGAAGAGTTATCACCTGCTTCAATAAATTTAAAAGGTTTCTTTCTGGTTTTGGTAAAACCTGAGATTCACATTTCTACTGCCGAGGCTTATGCCGGAATAAATCCCCAACAACCTTCTCTCTCACTGCCTGAAATTTTAGCCTTACCGGTTACGAAATGGAAGAATTCACTTGTTAATGATTTTGAAGAGTCTGTCTTTAAAAAGCATCCTGCGATATCATCGCTGAAGGAAAGTCTCTACCAACACGGAGCCATTTATGCCAGCATGAGCGGATCAGGCGCCTCGGTTTTTGGAATTTTTAGTTCGCCCGTGGATTTATTTAAAGAGTTCGAAGGAATGACTTATTGGACTGGAGTCTTGAATTGAGTTTCCGTTTTATTTTTTAATAGGGGATAGGCCACTACTGCACTTAAAATGATTAGTGTGCCGACATAAAAATTGAGACTCATTACTTCTTGTTGACCGAAAACCAGCAAGGCGAGAAGGATGCCATACACCGGTTCCAGATTAAGCGCAAGTTGAATAAAGAAGACAGAAAGTTTTTTCATGAGGGTGATGGCTGCTGAGTATGCATAAACCGAACAAGCCCATGCCATAATGGCAATATAAATCCAATCTTCGAACGTGGGCACTAATTGCAACACTCCCTGCGAAGCCCAACTAATTTTATAAAGCGGCATAAATAAAAGAATCACCAGGCAAGCTCCAAGCATTTCATAAAAGGTGATGGTATGTGAAGGAATGCGATGCACAAACTTTGAATTGATAACACTAAAAAGTGCAGCAGTCATACCCGAAATAATTCCTAAAAACAACCCGAGTGGATATTGAAAATCAAAGGCAAGGATAATGCTAAGGCCAACCAGTACCAGCATGCCTAAGCCAACTTCAAGAATTTGTATTTTTTTTCTTTTTGCAATTGGCTCGAAGAGCGCTGCCCAGAACGAGCAGGTTGCAAACCCAACCAGGCTGGTAGATGGGTTCGAAATTTTTCCTGAGCCAAAAAAAGTAATCCAGTGAATGGCAACAATGATGCTGGTGAGAAATAATTTAATGAGATCATGGGTTGAGATCGTAAAGGAAGTGCGCCATAGCAGCATGAGCACCCCCATGCCAATAGCAGCCAGCAGCGTGCGATAAAAAACCATCTCAACCGAAGGAATGGAAATTAGCTTTCCCAGCACAGCCGTAAAGCCCCAGAGAAAAACGATAAAATGCAGTTTAAAATAATCTCGGGTAGTGGCTATCACCGCGGCACATATTTATACATCACTAATGAGATAACGGTAAACACCCCATTGGGTAGCCAGGCAGCCAAAAATGGTGGAAGTGATCCGGTTTCGGCATACGTACGTGTCATTGTAAAGAAGAGGATAAAAATAAATGACAAGAAAAAACCAAGCGCAATCTGAAAACCAGTTCCGCCCCTGCTTTTCTTTGACGATACGATGGTACCCATAAACACCAAAACAAAAATAGTAAACGGTGTGGCAAAGCGAATTTGCTTTTCAACTTCATAAACTTCTACACCGGTGGTTCCCCGAAAACGCATTTTATCAATGTGAGAGCTTAATTCACCTATGGTCATGCCATCATAACCACGATCATTGGATTCAAAGTCTTTCGGTGAGATGGATAAGGTTGTGTCGAGTGCTTCACCCTGTTCGCCAAATTTGATTAGGGAACTTTGCCTTATCTGAAAAATGCTATCCACTTGTTTTCGTTTCCAGAATCGCAAAGTCCACTTCTGTTTGGTCGTGTCCCAAACTATGTTTTCTGCAGAGAGTTTTTCTATCAAGCGGTTGTCCTCAAAGCGTTCCAGCGAAAATTGGGTACCTGTGTTGGATTGATTATTGAAATATTGCAGGAAGAGATATACGTTGGGCTCAATCTGCATGTGAATGTTATTTCGACTGTAGAGATTATTTTTTTTGAAATACTGCATTTCAAAAACCAAACGCTCCTGATTGGATTTAGGAATTATCCATCCATTGAAAAAAAAACTTAGACCCGCAATTACCGAGGCGGCAATAAAATAGGGTAGCAATAATCTTCTAAAACTTACACCACTGCTAAGTATGGCAATAATCTCCGTGTGGGCAGCCATGCGCGAAGTGACAAATACGATGGCGATAAATACTGTGATGGGAGAAATCAGTCCGGCAATCCAGGGAATGAAATCACCATAATAACTCAAAACTTGTGCGGTGCTTAAATTATTGGTTGCAAACTTGTCAATCTTCTCAGTAATATCAATCACCGTTATAATGGCAACCAAAATCAACACTACGTAAAAAAATGTAGCAAGAATTTTTTTTATAATGTAGCGGTCGAGAATGGTCATAGCACAAGAAAATAATTCATAAACGCTGAGAAACAATTTTCACCATCTTGTTTTTCCATGTTGCAAATGTTCCTTCCTCAATTTTTTCTCGGGCTTTTCGCACCAGCCAAAGATAAAAGGTAAGATTATGGACAGAAGCAATTTGCGCGCCCAAAATTTCTTTAGCGACAATCAAATGCCGAAGGTAGGCTTTTGAATAGAATGTGCTCACATGTCCGCCTATTTCCGGATCGATCGATGACAAGTCGTCTTTCCATTTTTGGTTGCGGATATTGATTATACCCTGCGATGTAAAAAGCATACCATTGCGCGCATTACGCGTAGGCATGACACAATCAAACATATCAATGCCTAAAGAGATGCACTCAAGAATGTTTTCCGGGGTGCCTACGCCCATCAGATACCGGGGTTTGTCTTTCGGCAGAATTCCACAAACCAGCTCCGTCATTTCATACATCATTTCGTGTGGTTCTCCCACTGAAAGTCCACCGATCGCATTGCCTTGTTGTTGCTGATTGGCAATAAATTCGGCCGACTGTGCCCTCAAATCCTTATAAACACTTCCCTGCACAATCGGAAACAGAGCCTGGCTATATCCATACCTGGGTGAGGTATTATTTACCTGATTGACACAGCGCGTAAGCCATCGATGAGTGAGCTCCATAGAATTTTTTGCATACCCGTATTCGCAAGGATATGGCGTACATTCATCAAATGCCATGATGATATCTGCGCCAATGGTACGCTCAATGTCCATCACGCCTTCCGGTGTGAAGGTGTGTTTCGAACCGTCTATGTGCGATTTAAAAATTACACCTTCTTCGGTAATTTTTCGATTGGCACCCAGCGAATAAACCTGATAGCCACCGCTATCCGTGAGAAGAGGCCGATCCCAAACCATGAATTGATGGATACCACCGGCTTTTTCCAGTAACGACAAGCCAGGGCGTAAATAAAGATGATACGTATTACCTAAGATAATTTTCGCGTCAACATCATTTTTTAGCTCGCGTTGATGTACCGCTTTTACGGAGCCCGCTGTGCCCACGGGCATAAAAATGGGTGTTGGGATTTCGCCATGATCGGTCGTGAGCATGCCAGCCCGGGCGTTGGAGAGCAGATCTGTTGCAGTAAGTTCGAATTTCATGCGGCCGCAAAGGTAAGCGCACCAATTGCCTGCTCCAAATCGGCTGCGTTGTCAGTATTTGCAATAGAACTAAAACGGGTATGAGTTTATTGGTATGCACAATCTGGGTTTATATTTGTCCGATTTTTACTGTGTAACCTCTATTCACTTGTCCATTCTTGCCGTTGTCAGTATACTCATCGTAAGTATTCAGGTTATTTACTTGATGCTGTTTTTGCTGGGGCTTCGCAGAGAGTCCAAGGAAACCGTGCAGGCTCCGCATGCTGTATCTGTGATAATTTGTGCACATGATGAGGAACAAAACCTTCGTGAACTAATCCCGTTATTGCTGGCACAAGATCATCCGGAGTTTGAGATTATTATTGTCGAAGATCGTTGCAATGATGGCACCTATGATTATCTGAAGCAAATGGTCGAAGAGAATGCTCGGATAAAAGTAGTGCGGGTTGCTCACAAGCCTGATCACATCAGCGGAAAAAAATTTGGCTTAACATTAGGCATCAAGGCTGCACGATATGATTGGTTGTTATTTACAGATGCAGATTGCAGACCCGCAGGAGATCAATGGATACGTAAGATGACAACACTTTATGATGCTGCCACCCAAATCGTTTTAGGTTTTTCTCCGTATGAAAAACGAGAAGGGTGGCTAAATGCATTCATTCGTTTTGAATCTCTCCTTACGGGAATTCAAATGATAAGCCTGGCAAAGTTGGGCCGGCCTTATATGGGCCTGGGCCGAAATCTTTCCTATGCCAGGTCGCTGTTCTTTCAGAATAAGGGTTTTAATTCTCATCTCGAAATTGTGGGTGGTGACGATGACTTGTTTGTAAACCGTCAGGCAACACGGCATAATACGCTCGTTTCTGTGGGTTCCGAAGCTATAACGATTTCAATACCAAAATTAAACCTGCGTGATTTTCTACATCAGAAACTCAGGCACCTGAGTGTGGGCAAACGATATAAATTTTCTGATAAGGTCATTCTGGCACTTTTTTCTGGCACCTGGTTGTTAACATGGTTTTATGTGATTCCCACAATTTTTTTGAATGATGCCGCGTACATCATAGCCGGTATCATCCTGATAAGATGGATATTGCTTGTGGTTTTGTTTCAAGCCGGTTCCCGTAAGCTGGGGGGCACGTTTGAGGCATGGAAAACGCCTTTTTTAGATTTTATTTTCTCCTTTTATTATCTTGTCACCGGCCTTCGGGCCTTATTCGTCAAACGGATCCGATGGAAGAACTAGAAGACAATCGATTTTCACCCAAAGCGCTTGAAGATTTCAAGTTTATTGACATGGCCGTGGGCGGTGACGATAAAGCGTACGCAAAGTTGCTTGTTCGATACAAAAAGCCGGTGTATCATTTGATTTTAAAGATGGTGCGTAACATCGATGATGCGGAAGATCTCACCATGGAATCATTCTCCAAAGCGTTTAGGAGTTTGCATAAGTTTAAAAAGGACTTCACATTCAGCACGTGGTTATTCCGAATAGCTACAAATAATACCATTGATTTTATTCGTAAAAGGAAATTGAATACTCTCAGCATCCAAAATACATTTACGGATGATGATGGTCAGTCGGTGGGTATTGATGTAGAAGATGATGGCAATCTCAATCCGCAAGACGAAGCCATCAAAGCTCAAAAGGAAGAATTAATCCAGGTGTTTGTAAACATGCTTCCCTCCAAGTATCAAAAATTGGTGCGACTGCGCTACTTTCATGAACTTAGTTACGAAGAAATAGCCGTTGAGTTAGAAGCACCTCTGGGCACAGTAAAGGCACAACTACATCGTGCCCGCGAGTTGATGTATGACCTCATCAAAAATAAAAAGGAGCATATTTAAGGGCTCTTTCATTGAATAAATAAAAATTCGCCTCAATTTATTTTCTTCTTTTTTGATCTGGAATCTCATTTTTTTAAAATTTTTCGATCCTCCACATTTTGAATATTCAAACATTTCAATACTTTTAAAGTTGTGAAACGAGGACTTACCCTACTTATGCTCTCTATATTCCTGCTCAATGTGTTGGGATATTATGGTGTATTTGTAGGCCTTCAATTTAAAAATAAACGCGACATGCAGGCGCGTTTCGACAATGAAGATTATGCGCCAAGCCAGGAGGTAACAATCAAAGTTCCGCTCACGGTGCCGTATGCAACTGACTCGCGTGAATACACCCGGGTGGATGGTGAATTTGAACATCAGGGTGAAACATACCGGATGGTAAAACAGAAACTTCAGCGTGATACCTTATATATAGTTTGTTTTAAAGACGATGCTTCGCATGACATCAAGCAAGCACTTGCCGATTATGTGAAAACTTTTACGGACAAACCGGCCACTGAAAAAAGCAATAGCAAAACAGTTCAAAGTTTAATTAAAGATTATATAGTAAGTTCAACCTCACTGCAATCCGTGAGCGAGGGTTGGAACAATGTGCTCACTCAAGGCACACGAATCACTGAATACACATCACTTCGTATTCAACTAGCAGGTCCGCCTCCTAAAATCTAATCTCATCAAATCCAATTCTGGATTTACCCGATTCTGATTTATCAGAGCTGGTTGTATGCATGTGTTCAAGTGTTACATCTGCACTTAAAAACGGCATACCGCAATTAATCAATTACCTTAAAGAACTTTAATTATTCTGCATGAAAAAAATTTTACTGTTGCAGGTATTCTGCATTGGCTTTGTTACATCCGTGCTTAGCCAGACCTTTTCCGATGCCATTATGATGAAAAAGAAGGAGATCTGTTTTGCCTTTATCTACGATCAAGGCACGTGGGATCAATATTGGGAGGGTACTAATCTGATCACCAACGAGAACATAGGCACTTTTACCCGCTCTACCTATATGCCCATGATCGCCTATGGCATCACAGATAAGTTAAATGTTTTGCTATCTACACCCTATGTGAGCACCAAATCAGACGGAGGACAATTGGCGGGTGTGCAGGGCTTTCAGGATGTGAATGTGGCTTTGAAATATGAAATCATAAAAAAAGATTTTGGAAAACATCGTGTGTCTGCACTTGCAGTAGCGCAGTTTGGAACACCGATGAGTAATTATTTGTCGGATTATATGCCCTATAGTTTGGGATTGGGCACGCAGGAATTTACAGGTCGAGTTATTGGTCAGTATGAGTTTAACAAGATGATTTATCTGCGGGCATCTGCCGCCTATGTGTGGCGCGGACAAACAGAAGTAGAGCGGCCCTACTATTACAATAACGGTAGTTACTATACCACGTACATGGATGTGCCCAATGCAGTAAACTATCAGGTTATATTGGGCGGCTGGGCGTTTAAACAGAGTCTTCGCATGGAGGCATTCTATAATATTATGAATAGTGTAGAGGGAGATGATATTCGCAGGTGGAACATGCCGCAACCTACCAACAAAATGGAAGCAACACAGGCGGGTTTTTTTGCCCAATACTATTTCAAATCCATAAAGCCAATTAAAGGTTTTAGTCTGATGGCATCTTATAACCAGGTGCTTGAAGGCAGAAACGTAGGTAAAGCAACCAATCTTGGTGTTGGAATCACATATCAGTTTACATTTTGATCGACACGACTATGAAAAAATTAATAGCATTTAGTTTAAGCCTGGTACTGATTATCGGATCTATAACGAGTTGCGAGAATGAGCTTCCGACACATTTAAACTTTTCAGCATACAAATTTTCTGATCTGGATACAGATGGCGGAAACTGGCAACCCATTTTGTTTGCAAGCTCCAGCACGATTGTAATTAACAGTCCAGCCGCAGTCAACTCACCGGAATATCAGGCTGAGTTAGCAGATCTCAAATCCACTGCTCAAAATTTAAGCGGAAGTCAGGTTGAGTCAGTAGCATACTGGACTAACAATCCGATAATCCGTTGGAATGAAATTGCTCTTGAATTGGCAGCCAAGTATAACCTAATACCTCCACCCAATCCGGATGGAACCTACACGCTACCCAGCGCAGCTAATCCTGCCGGTCCACCACCGTTTCCGTTTGCCCATCCACCGTATACAAGCCGCATGCTTGCCTACTTAAGCGTTGCGCAGTTTGATGGATTGATTACGGCCTGGCATTATAAATATGAATATAACCGCCCAGCACCCTACGAAACAGATTCAGACATTCCTTATGCATATGCAAAAAACTCATTACCTTCTTATCCATCCGATGGAGCAGTAATAGCTGTTGTATCACGCGATATTCTGAAAGCCATGTTCCCGTTGGAGCATGATTATCTCAATGCACTCGCGGAAGAACATTTGAATAGTTTGAAGTGGTCGGGTTCTAATACTACCAGCGACATTGAAGCGGGCAAGGTGATTGGTACTGCCGTGAAAACTGCCGCCTTGGCTCGTGCGTCAACCGATAAAATGAGTGCTGCCCAAACACCAAAACCTATATCCGATGCAATCAAGCAATCTGCTTTCGACCGCTTCGGTTGGTCTTGGGATAATCAGGAGAGCCCGGTTCGTCCTGTTGGATTAACGCCTGCTTTTGGACAAGTAACCATGTGGAATGTTCCAAATGTGGTTGATGTGCGACCAGTTCCACCTCCTGCACCGGGTTCAAGTGAGTTTGAAAAGGATGCACAAGAACTTAGAGACTTCGCCAAGAACCTTACAACCAACCAACGTAAAATTGCCAACTGGTGGTCTGATGGTTTAGGAACCTACACACCTCCGGGTCATTGGAACAGGCGCACAAAAGAATACATTGTAAAATATGAATTGAATCCACTTCGTTCTGCGCGCACATTCGCTTATTTAAACATGGCTGTGATGGATGCGGGCATTGCCTGTTGGGATGCCAAGTATTATTATCACTATCCTCGTCCAATCCAAACCATGCCTGGATTTAAGACAATATTAGGAACACCAAACTTTCCAAGTTATACATCTGGACACAGTACCTTCTCAGGTGCAGCGGCTGAAGTGCTCGCTTACATCTTTCCTGCAGAAGCAGCTGCTGTTCGTGATTGGGCAATTGAAGCTGCCGAATCGAGAATTTATGGTGGTATTCATTACCGGTTTGATTCTGAAGCAGGACTCGTACAAGGTAGAGCAGTTGCTTCCTATACGATTGCCCGTGCAGAAGCTGATGGGGCAGACTGATTCAAAGACTTTTTGGATTCGCAAAAACGAAATGGCTTTTAAGAATATTGTTGTTTGATAATTGTTGTTTAGTAATTGTTGTTTAAGGGTTAATGCCGGGTAGGGGTACCCGGCATTATTTTCAAATTTTTTATAATGAAATTCTTCACCACTATAGTTTCGGTTTTTTTTACAACGATAGCATTCGCACAGGAACTAACCGATACTATACGTTATAAAAGATTGGATGAAGTAGAGATAAAAGGTCAGCGACTAGTTGATCTTGAACGTTTACCGGATTTCAGAGGTACAAATCTTTGGACCGGAAGGAAGAATGAAGTCATCAATATTCAAAGTCTTAATGCCAACATAGCTGAAAAAACCGGTCGCCAGATTTTTGCCAAAGTGCCTGGAGTATTTGTTTATGATATGGATGGCAGCGGCAATCAAATGAATATTTCTACCCGTGGGCTTGATCCACATCGTGGGTGGGAGTTTAATATCCGCAGAAATGGTGCAATTACGAATTCAGATATGTATGGATATCCGGCCAGTCATTATAGCATTCCTATGGAGGCTGTTGATCGGATTGAATTGGTAAGGGGTACCGGATCATTGCAATACGGAGCACAATTTGGTGGCATGTTGAATTACGTTACCAAAAGTCCAGACACCACAAAGGCTATTAGCATTGAAAGCATTACGTCTGTCGGTTCCTACGGATTGATGAGTAGTTATCTTTCTGCCAGTGGAAGCGTGGGTAAGTTTCAATACCTCGCTTATTATACAAAAAGAATTTCTGACGGCTATCGCGAAAATGGCGATACGGATTATGACGCACAAACATTTCTACTAACCTATACACCTACAAACCGATTGAAATTGACTGCAGAGGTAAGCCGATCCAATTATGTATACCATATTCCCGGGCCGCTTACCGATGTTATGTTTCAGGCTGATCCGCGACAATCTACCCGTTCAAGAAATTACTTCAATCCTGAGATTTATGTCCCTTCTTTCCGAATGGATTGGAGAGTAGGTGAACGTACTCAGATTTTATGGTTAACCTCAGCGGTACTGGGCTATCGCAACAGCGTAATGTTTGATAAACCTGCGGACGTACAGGATATAATTGATCCGGTAACATTACAGTACGCGCCTCGCCAGGTAGACATTGATAACTTTAATAGTTATACCTCTGAACTAAGAATTCTTCATCGCTATAAATTTCTAAATCAGGAAAGTATTCTTGTGGGCGGTATGCAGGTTTTTAATAATGACCTCCATCGCAGGCAGCAAGGAAAAGGAACTACTGGTTCTGATTTTGACCTGACCATTACCGAACCAAATTTTGGACGCGACATGCATTTGAAATCGAAGAATGTTGCGCTATTCATTGAAAATAAGTTTCAGTTTCTACCACAACTTTCGGTAACTCCGGGTGTGCGCTTTGAGGCCGGAGAGTCTGTGATGACCGGGATAATAAGTTATTACGATCCGGAAGATGTGCCGAATACAATAATTCATAAGTTTCCCTTGTTGGGTATAAGTGCACAATATCAGATTAATCAGTTGGGCGAATTTTATTCGAGCTTTTCTCAAGCTTATCGGCCTGTATTATTCAAAGATCTTGTGCCAGCATCGGTTTATGAAAAAGTTGATAAAGATTTAAAGGATGCTTCAGGGTATAACTTAGAGGCAGGTTTTAGAGGCTCTATGAAATGGTTACGTTGGGATGTAAGCATCTTCCACTTGCAATACAATAATCGCATGGGAACCCAGGCTATGTATGATCAGAATGCTGCTTTCTATTTATATAGAACCAATATTGGCAACTCAACAACGGATGGCGTGGAGTTATTTGCAGAGTATGGACCTCGGATTCATAAGAATGTATTGTTGTCAGTATTTACTTCTACTTCCTTTTTTCGAGGAATCTATTCAAGTGCGCAGATTCGGTCGGGCGATACAAATCTTGAAATTTCAGGCAATCAGTTGGAGAGTGTTCCGGAAGTGATAACCCGAAATGGGGTTAGTGTAAAATTGAAGAAAGCAAGTGTTTCCTTTTTATACAGTTACGTTGGAAAAAGTTATGCAGATGCAATGAACACGGAAACTCCTTCTGCCAATGGTGCTGTGGGTCTTGTGCCGGCTTATGGTTTGATGGATATAAACTCTATGTTTTTGATTTTGAATCAGATCACCTTGCGGGTGAATATAAATAACGTGGCTAACAAACAGTATTTTACAAAACGCCCGTCATTTTACCCGGGCCCGGGTATCTGGTCGTCAGATGGGCGGTCGGTAGTTATTTCACTTGGATTTAAAATATAGCACGAAAGTGAATACGGACAATTGTTGTTTATGTGTCAATGCCGGGTAGGGGTACCCGGCATTCTTTTTATCGGGGCTCCAAGATTCTTGCGCGCAAACGATTTCTACAGTCACTTTTTTGCTGATTTCTTGCATACTTAATTTGGGTTAGTATATTTATGAAATGTCTTTCGCTTCTCTGTTATCGGAATACTCCACCCATCCCAACATCTGGGATGAAATGTGCCTGAAGGGAGAAATCCGAAGCCATTATAAAGTTTTCTTTGAAACACTAAGCCAGATTTCGCCAGATGAATTAGTCAAGAAAGATGAATTGGCTAAAAAGCTTTTCATGAGTCAGGGGATCACTTTCACTGTTTATAGTGATGGTGAGGGTATCGAAAAGATTTTCCCATTCGACATTATCCCCCGCATTATTACCGCTGCGGAATGGACTCAAATCGATTCAGGTATTAAACAGCGCATCAAGGCGCTGAATATTTTTCTACGCGATATTTACCACGATCAGTTTATCATTAAGGATGGCGTGATTCCGGCTGGCCTGATTCACTCATGCCCTAATTTTCTTCGCGAAATGGTGGGCGTTGATGTGCCGTTTGATATTTATACGCATATCTCAGGCATCGATCTCATCCGCGACAGCGATGGTTCATTTTATGTGCTGGAAGATAATCTTCGCACTCCTTCAGGAGTGTCGTATATGCTGGAGAATCGCAGCATGACCTACCGGATTTTTCCGGGCATATTACCGAAAAGTAATGTGCGCTCGGTGAAAGATTATCCAGATCTGCTTTTGAAAAATCTGCTGAGTTTATCCCACCGGCAGAAGAGTGAACCTACTGTAGTACTATTGACACCTGGTATTTATAATTCGGCCTACTTTGAACACACTACGCTCGCTCGTTTAATGGGTATTGAATTGGTGGAGGGGCGGGATCTTGTGGTTGACAACGCGAAAGTTTATATGAAAACTACCGCGGGTCTTAAACAAGTAGATGTTATCTATCGAAGAGTAGATGATGAATTTATCGATCCGTTAATTTTTAATCCCAATAGTATCTTAGGTGTGTCTGGACTTTATTACGCCTACCGAAAGGGAAATGTGGCCATTGTAAATGCACCCGGCAACGGGGTGGCTGATGACAAAGCGGTGTATCCGTTTGTTCCTCATATGATCAGGTATTATCTTAATGAAGAACCTATTTTGAAAACAGTGCCTACCTACGGCATGGATGACCCGGAACATTTTCAGCATGTGTTTTCAAATATTACCAGGATGGTAATCAAAAAAACAAATGAAAGCGGAGGTTATGGAATGTTGATGGGCCATGCGGTAACGGAAAAGGAAGTAAATCAATATCGAAAAGAGGTGGAGAAAAACCCACGTCATTTTATTGCGCAACCCATCATCAGTTTATCATCTGTTCCCTGTTTTATCAATAATAAGATTCAGCCACGACATGTTGATTTACGACCCTTTGCATTGAATGGTCCGCAGGGAATTGAAATTGTACCCGGTGGATTAACCCGGGTTGCGTTGCGCGAAGGTTCGTTGGTAGTAAATTCATCACAAGGTGGCGGCAGTAAAGACACCTGGATAGTAGGTTAAGAAAAGAGAGCATGCTAAGTAGAGTTGCAGATGCGGTTTTTTGGATGGCCCGGTACATGGAGCGCACGGATAATATTCTGCGTGCCCTTCGTACCAACTACATTGCCTCGCAGGATGAAATTCAAAATTTTGACTGGCATCTTTGGGTAGAAGGGTTAGGCCCTGAAGGTTATGTGTCTGAAAGTAATCCCACGTATCGTGAGGCGTTACATCATCTGCTCTTAAATAAGGAGAACAATACATCTTTATTAATTAATGTAGCGCGGGCTCGCGAAAACGCCCGATCGGTACAAGATTATATTACTAAGGAGGTTTGGCAATGCATCAACGACTATTATCACCTCATTCGTGATCCACATACCGAGCAGCTCTTGTTGGCGAACGATCCGGTTACGGCCTTCGATAATTTATTGCGCGAGAGCACACTTTTTTATGGAACTGTTGATATCACGATGAACCGGGGCGAAGGGTATAGTTTTCTAAACATTGGAAAATACATTGAACGCCTGTTGCGAAGTTTGGATATTTTGGAATTGAAAATTAAAGAATTGGAAAGTGGTGGAATAGAAGTTACACAGTGGAAATATTTACTCTATTCATTATCGGGCTACGAGTTTCATACAAAATACTACCGAAATGTGTTGTCCACAGAGAATGTTTTTCATCAGGTAATCTTAAATGCACAGTTTCCGCATTCAGCACTATATTGCTTATCGCAGGTTGATCGTTACTTCAAACGATTGGATGCCATTTCTGTGCCAGAGCATTTTAAAGAAATGGAATTTTTATTGGGTAAAGCGTTGAGTAACCTACGTTATGGAGGGCATGAACAAAAGAACCTGGAGCAGGTGAAATCGCTGGTATTAAGAACAAAAATTGAAATAAAAGACCTGGGTCACAAATTGGCTTCTTTATACTTTGGTTATTCCTGATTTGAATTATGCCGTCATTTTATATCCGTCATCGCACTCATTACATTTATTCAGGCTTGGTTATCGATTCAGCCAATCAGATTAAACTGTATCCTGCTCATGATGCCTACCAACGGGTGAACGAGCAGCATATACAAATCTCCATGAACCCACCGGTGAGTACAGTGAGAGATTATTTTGGTAACCTGACGGGCTTTTTTACCCTACTGGTTCCGCACAAAGAATTAGTGATTGATAGTTTATTGGCTGTTGAAATATTTAGCAATCTGGGATTACAGAAAAGAGATTCTGTCACTGATGTATGGAAGTTGATTAACACGCCCGAGAATCAACTGCTTCATCATGATTTTCTAAAAGCCGAAGAAGCAAAGTGCCAGGCTGAAGTGCAGGACGCGATTCATGAAATATTGGGTAAAGTTCAGCATCCGTTAGATACTATCCTTGAGTTGTCCGAATACATCTACGATAATTTCACGTATAAAAAAGGTGTTACCAATATTGAAACCAGTGTGGATGAGCTCTGGAATTTACGCGCTGGTGTATGTCAGGATTTTGCGCATTTGTTATTATATATGCTTCGGCTCATGGGCATACCAGGGCGTTACATCAGTGGCTATATTTGTCCGGGTAGCAGCGAGTGGCGAGGCGAAGGGGCAACCCATGCATGGGCAGAGGCCTGGCTACCGGATACAGGGTGGGTAGGTATTGATCCTACTAATAAATGTCTTGCCGGGGAACGTCATGTTCGGTTAGCTACCGGACGAAACTTTAGTGACTGTACTCCTGTAAAAGGCAATTATAAAGGCGCGGTAGAACACAAACTCGAAGTGACTGTTCAATTTGGTACAAAAGCATTTACCGAAGAACAATTAGCAAATCCGTCACCTACTTTTATAAGTGGTGCTACGGTAGCCGAAGGTGTTCCGCGCAATTCCTACATTGCTTACATGCAGATGCAACAACAGCAGTAAAATCAAATCACTCAAGTTGATTCTAAACAGGTAGCAAAAAAAAAGAAGACCGCTTAAGAGCAGCCTTCTTTCAGTAGGATCGATAAAGTAAGTCTTATTTCTTCACCACTATGTTGCTATCCAGAATTACGGCTGTTTGAGCCAATGCTTTTCCATTTAATGTAGCACCTGTTTGCAGTGTAATACCTGTCATGGAAAGAATGGTTCCCTCAAAATGTGATGTGGTTCCCAGTGTAGCTTGTCCGGCAACTTGCCAGAAGATATTCTTGGCTTGTGCACCTCCACTCAAGGTAACATTCACAGCCGAACTCACATTGAGGTTTCCAGCGATTTGAAAAATCCAAACATCATTTGCGCCTCCGGAGATAACAATGCTGGTGGGTACCGTAACATTACTTGACCACTTATAAAGACCGGGTGTGAGTGTTTGGCCTCCAATATTTCCTGTACCCAACTCCACAAAATCAGGAAGCACACGGCCAGCCGCATCGTTGTAAGCTGTTACCATATTATTAACTGTTGTGGTTAAATTAATAGGTGTTGGAGCCGCCATGTCAGCCGCATACACTTTTCCAGTTACCTGGGCAGACGTTGCAAAACCTGTAGCGTTTGTCAAAGCCAGGCCTGTGATGAACGTGGTTGCTGCAGGGCTTAGTCCTAAATCACCGGTTATGTTTGAAGTAGATGCGTTGTTAATAGCTGTCTTTGCAACAATAACATAGTCACCGGCTGCACCCAGATTAACTGAGGTAAGAACAGAAGAAGAACCACCTGTTGTAAAGGTAGAAACACTGTTAGATTCCAGCGGTTTACCGGCTAGTGTTTTCGCCCCTGTGGTAACGGTTACAGTATACGTAGTTAAGGCCAATAAGCTATTGGTTGGTGTAAACGTAGCGGTAGTTCCTGAATAGGTGACAGTGCCAGGTACATTTGTTGTACCTTGTTTAACTAGTACAGTGGATGAATTTATAGTCGCAGGGTCCATCTCAGTACTGAATGAGATGGTAATTGCATTATTGCGGGCAACGTTGGTAGCATTATTTAGCGGACTGGTTTCTGAAACTGTAGGCGTTGCGCCCGGTGCTGCATCTTCATCCTTTGAGCACGATATAAATAAAATCAATACAATTGAAAACAAGGATAAAAGCTGAATTGCTTTGGGATATTTCATAAGTGTGGTTTAAATGGAAAACAAATAATTAACATACAAAGGTGGAGATGCTCGGCCTGTATAGTCTTACATATCTACTAATCACACTTACACATGTTTACGTTTTTGAGGATTCTCTCGTTTGCGATACTTGTTTGAATTGGCGGGGGGTAAAACCAGTAACCTTCTTAAATTGATTTGATAAGTGCCCGGCACTGCTATAATGGAGTTTATGAGCAATTTCTGCGACATTCAGTTGATTGCAAAGAAGGAGCTCCTTTACTTTTTCAATTTTTCTTACAATGATGTATTGTTGAAGCGTGATTCCTTTTTCTTCGGAAAATATCTTTGATAGGTATGTATAATCATACTCTAATTTTTTACTGATAAAATCAGAGAAATTCTCATGGGATATATCATCTGTTAAATTGATGATTTCCGTAACAATATTCATGATGCTTTCGATCAGAAAGTTCTTTTTATTACTCAATACTTCTAACCCCAATACCAACAGGTTTTCTTCAAGTTTCTGAAATTGTTCCTTCGTGACTTTTTCCCGCAGTTCCACCATGCCCAGCGTGACAACCAAATAACGAATGCCTAATTTCTTCAACTCTTGCTTCACCACTAGTTCACATCGTAAACTAACCATGTTTTTTATATAGAGTCGCATAGTGCGTATTGGCTTATCGGCAGACTTTGTTAGACTTTGCCTTGGTTTTTTATGAAAATGTTGAACGTAGTTCCTACACCTATTTCACTTTCCACTTCAATTTTGCCACCCTGATTCCTTACCATCTGGGCAACGATAAATAAACCTATACCAGTTCCTTCAATATCAGGTCGCAGTCTGCTGAACTTTGAGAATATCTCGTGCTGCTTCTCTTCTTCAATGCCGATCCCATTGTCGGTTACAGAAAGTAGTGTAAAATCACCTTGTGGTTCAGTTTTTATAAATATCTCGGGAGTTCTTTCCGGAGCGGCACACTTAATAGCATTGCTAAGCAAGTTGTATAGGATACTTCTTAAATTCTTGGTTAAAAATGGCAACTCTGAAACAAGGATGTTGGTAGTAATCTTGGTATGCGATTGATAGATTTGGTTTTTTAACGTGAATTTAACCTCATCCAGAATCTTTTCGATATTCGATTGTGCCGGTGAATGAACAAGATCTGTTCCTATTTTGGTAATGTCTGTAAGTTCAACGATTAGATCTTTGAGCGACCGTGCAGAAATCTCTAACTTTTCCAGTAGAAAGTTCAGGTCCTCCTGATCATTTTTGGCCAAGGCTGATTTCATAAGTTCTACTAACAATACCATGTTGGTTAGTGGCCCCCTGAAATCATGAGAAACAGAATAGATGAAAGTTTCATGATCGGCATTAATCTTTTCAATAGCCCTTTTATCATTAATATGACCTGTAATATCTATAAATGTTATAACCACACCGTTGGTTATGTTTTGTTTCTTAATGATATAGGGTAGTATATTCATTTGAAACCATCGTTTGTCGCTGGTCTGAATTTCTTTTTCAAGATCAAGATTACTTTCAATAACTTCTTTTATACTTTCTATAAAGGTTGGAAGTTGTTCAAGATTTGGAACCTTGGAAATTGATTTTCCAATATCATCAGGCACCAGCTTAAAATGCATATTAGCGGGTGGGCTAAATTTTCTAAGTATCAAATCTGCGTCTACAAAGAGCTGGGGTATAATGGTATTTCTGAAATAATTCTCTAGCTCCTCATTCAGTTCTACAACTTTTTTTATGTCTTTAATTTCATCAACCTTCGCTTCGTTCATAGTTATGTAATTAACAAATCAATCAGTATTATTTTATAGAATAAAGATCGTCCACTTTTAGGCAAAGGTTGCTTAATCCAAAATCGTTCCGTAATTGTAAACTTTGGCCAGAACTTAATAATATGATTGCGAAAAATACGGGTGTGTATTATTCTCTACAGTTGGTGAACCTTGGCTTGATCATTTTTTCTGATTCAAGATCTACTTCGTTACTCCAAACGCTTTGTGCACTTCTTCCAGGGTCTGTTTGTTATCAGCCATAACCAATAAGTGGTCATGGACATGGATAACTGTTTCACCCGAAGGGGGAACGTACTTTCCGTTACGATGTATTAGAACGATAACAGCAGCTTTCGGCAATCCAATCTGAACAATCGCCTTGCCTATTACGGGTGATGTTTGAGGAATGTCTAGTTCGATAAGTTCCGATTTTAAATCTTCATTCATCTCCATATCGATGGGAAATCTCCTTTTTATGGCACTGGGTACTCTCACATGCAACCAGCGCGCAACGATGGGCAATGTGGTGCCTTGCAGAATAACGGAGGATACTGAGATGAAGAACACAAGATTAAAAATTGTTTCCGCATAGGGTATGCCCCCCAGCATGGGATAGGTTGCAAAGACAATGGGAGCTGCGCCACGCAAACCCACCCACGATAAAAAGAATTTTTTTCTGACATTTAATCCCTGCGTAAAAGCAAGCGAAGTAAATACAGCAATTGGACGCGCAACGAGAATGAGAAAAATAGAAATCAAAATACCCGGAATCAAAATAGGAATAAGTTTGCTTGGGAATACCAACAACCCAAGGGTAAGAAACATGATAATTTGCATCAGCCAAGCCATTCCATCATAGAATCTTATCAGACTTTTTTTATGTATAAAATTGCTGCTGCCTAAAATAATGGCTGATATATACACAGCCAGGAAGCCGTTGCCCCCTATGAAATCCGTGAATGAGAAAGTAAAAAAGACTAACGAAAGCACCAGTACAGGATATAGACCGGCCACATCAAGTTGGATTTTATTAACCAGCCATTTCATCACACGGCCCATGACAAAACCACAAGCAGCCCCAATAAACATTCCTGTCAGAAATTTTGGGATCAGAGAAAATACAGAAGCCTCTGGATTTGAAATGAGATATATCATCCCAATGGTGAGGAAATAAGCCATAGGGTCGTTGCTACCACTTTCAAATTCTAATGTGGGTCGCAAATTGCCTTTAAGTCCAATATTTTTTGATCGCAGGATTGAGAACACAGCAGCAGCATCCGTTGACGAAACGATTGCTCCCAGCAGCATTCCTTCAATGAGTGTAATTTTCAGTATGTACGAACTAAATAACCCAACTAAAAGCGCTGTTAGTAAAACACCCAGTGTAGAAAGGGAAAGACCTTGGCGCACAATGGGTTTAACGCTTTCCCACTTTGTATCTAACCCACCAGAAAAAAGAATAAAGGTTAATGCAACAACACCCAGAAACTGTGCAATTTTTGGATCATTAAAATAAATACCACCAGGACCTTCAGAACCCGCCAGCATCCCGACTAATAAAAATAATAGCAAAGTAGGTATCCCAAGCCGGAACGATGTCTTACTTGCTATGATGCTTATGAAAAGCAAAATAGACCCAAGTAATAATATGTTCTCTACTGAAACGGACATCAAAAAATTAAGTGTTATGAAAGGGAGTCATGAAATTTGTCTCATGACTCCACTTTACTTAAGATGTCTTCAAGATAACGAATAATGCCACAAGAAGCACACCCATTAAAATAACAAACCAAAGCCTTTTAATTGTTTCGAGAGTTTCTTTCATAAAAAATTAGTTGAGCATGGACATACCACTCCGTAGTGCGCCTATGCAGGTTATCGATGATTTTAGGATTCGCTGGTAAACCAGCTTAAGGGAGAATGGATTCCGCTAAGGCGCGTGAATAGTGGGGAGCAGGTAAAAAGGATTGTAGATTCTGGCAGAAACCTTTAAAGCAGTATTGTTAAACAATGCTGCAGCATAATAACCTTCCGCATAAAACCAGATTTCCTGAAGCAGGTCTTTTTGGAAAAAAGAAAGGGATGGAGATGTTTGTACGGATGCCTCCCGGACAACAACCGTTGACCCAGAGCTAACGCAAAGGAGTACTTTTGTGTGCGATTTGTCTGGTTGAGGACCAGAGCCGGAATACGTGGAAAAGAGAATAAAAAACGCAATGATCCCCTGAAAAAGGAGAGCCGATGCATTTTTACTTCTTCTCAAAAAATTCATGCTCAAAGATAGTATACCGAGGATCAGAAATGGAAATTATTTACCTACAAGATTTTCCAGGGTGTTAGCTAGTAAAGCAAACTCGGTATGTGCGTTGTTACATAGCATAATTAAGGTTTTATCCTGATCAATAAAGCGTACGAGTTTGGTGTTATAACCGGGATTACTTCCCGTGTGGAAAACAATTCTATTGTTGGCGTCATTTTTCAACATCCAACCAAAACCGTACATGGATAGTGAATCGTTGGTAAGTTGCATGGGTGTAAAAGCATCATTCAGAGTTTCTTGATTAATCAAGTTTTGTTGATAGAGTGCACGATCCCACAAAAGAAGATCTGTCGAAGTTGAGCTAATTCTTCCAGGTCCTTTTCGATTGCCTAACCAGATTGTATAGTTAGATGAAGGAAAGGAGTCAGCGCTTATATACTTGTCTTTTTCTTCTACGTATATATAACCAAACGCAAAATTTTCAATTGATTTCTTTTCCTCCAGGCTGCGAATGTTCGTGTTCTTCATTCCAAGGGGCTTGAAAATCCGCTCCCGACATAGATCAATAAAATCTTTCCCGGAAGCTTTTTCGGCAATGCTGGCAAGAAGTACATAACCCGTATTGCTGTATTCATATTTTTCACCGGGGTTAAATACAAGGGGAGGGTGATATTCTTTAAGATACCAGAAGATATCCTCATTGCCTGCTACCTTCGATTTATCCCAATATTGATCCATGATCGCCTGGTAATCGGGTAGTCCCGAAGTATGCGTAAGCAAATGACGGATGGTTACGTTTGAATAGGGTAGACCCGGAAGATATTTTTCTAAGGGATCATCATAGCTGAGTTTGTTTTCTTCCTTTAACATCATTATGATCATGGCGGTAAACTGTTTTGAAACAGAGGCGAGTTCGAAAATATCAGCCGTGTCCAGCGCTACTTTAGTGTCAAAGTTTCGATAGCCGAATGCTTTGTGGTAGAGAGGTTTTCCTTTGCTGGCAACCAGCACTACGCCACTGAAATCAGGAACCGTCTTCATCACAGAATCAATTTGCATGCGCAGGGCTTCCTGTTCATTATCCTGCTTTTGATTCTTGCATCCCGCCACGATCAGAGCAAAAAAAAGTAAAGGCAATAGTTTTATAAAGGCTTTCATTTAATTTTGTTTTGCGTTCGAAAGAACATCTAGTGAATATATTGAAGTAATTTTTAATTCCCATCCTTTGCAAGATTCAGCAATCATTTTTAATTATTTCCCATCGCTTTCCGACAAGCAGAAGGACCAGATCAATCAGCTGGGTAGTCTTTACAAGGACTGGAATGATAAAATCAATGTAGTATCCCGCAAGGACATTGAAAACATCTATATCAACCATGTGTTGCATTCCTTAGGCATCGCGAAAGTCATGTCTTTCAATCCCCGGGCCGAGGTGCTGGATGTAGGCACGGGAGGCGGCTTTCCGGGTATTCCGCTGGCCATACTTTTCCCTGAAACCCGGTTTCATCTGGTGGATTCCATTGGAAAAAAAATTACCGTGGTAACCGAAGTAGCTAAAGCATTGGGTTTGAAAAATGTATTGGCTGAACAAATCCGGGCTGAGCAAATAAAAGGGAAGTATGATTTTGTAGTGAGCCGCGCGGTTACCCGGATGAAGGAGTTTTATGGGTGGGTGAACAATAAAATAAAAGATGACTCCACCCATACACTGGATAATGGTATTTTGTATCTGAAGGGCGGAGACCTGGATGAAGAGATGAATGAATTGAAATGTCCTTACAGCATTTACAATCTCTCAGATTATTTTAAAGAAGAATTCTTTGAAACCAAACGAGTGGTTTATGTGCCCCTATAGCTTGTGACCGAATAGAAAACCTTCAACACGTTCACCAAGGCCGGTACTCGTTACAACAAGCTCAACGGTGTCTCCGGCATTAAGTTTAAAAATGATTGAGTCGTGGTAGTTAATTGTGCTGGCTAATGGATACGATTGTTGTCTTTTTATATCAAAGAAAGTTATAGTCCCAGAAGTTACTTTCAGTCGAATAGGAATTCCACCCAGGGTTGAATTTCCCGTAACGTTAAAGGAATAAACTCCGGCCGAAGGCGCAGTAAACCTGTTGGCCCCAACAACATTAAAATCATCGAACTCTTCTGTTAGGCCAATTGATGAATCTGTGAAACTGCCGCCTGTGTTAATGAAAGAGTAGGTGGTTTTGAAAGCATAATTGGTAGCAATAGCCGTAGCAATCGAAGTATCTACATAGCCTTTGGTAGTAGCATCGGTGTTCGTTGTTGGCGCTCCCACATTTTGAATTCTGATATTGCCTGCACTAGGGTTGGTATTTAATACTTGCGTCAGTGTGGTAGAGATGGTTACGTTGTTGCCGCCCGAGATAGCCAGGGTATTACTGCCCGGAGTATATGTTAGATTTTGTTTGTAAGGTGTTAGGTCAACACTAGTTGCATCATTGCTAAGACTTAGAATATTTGTTGCCGTGTTTAAGGCTAAGTCTTGAATTTCATTTGTAGCGTTGTCATCATTTAACGTTATCGATCCGCCTCCGTTACTTAACGAAATAGTAGCACCCACCTTTGTCAACGTTTGTATTTCATTCGTTGAATTGTCATCATTCAAAGTAACTGATCCGCCTCCATTACTTAACGAAATAGTAGATCCTGATTTTGTCAACGCTTGAATTTCGTTGGTTGCATTATCATCATTAAGTGTAACAGAGCCACCACCGTTGCTGAGGTTAATCGTTGCCCCCGTCTTGGTTAAGGCCTGAATTTCATTTGTGCTGTTGTTGTCGTTGTCAGCAACATCAAGCGTTACACTCGTTCCATTCGTGATGTTAATGGTTCGGTTGGTGCCAGCGCTTGTGCCAAGCGAAAGATTCTGTGCATTGCTCGTGAGTGCAGATGAGAGATCAACGGTATTTCCACCACTGATGGTTAACGTGGAGCCGGTTAGAGATAGACTTTGGTTATCCGTGTTGGCGATTGTATTCAAATCCACCTCTTTGGTGCCACCGGCATCGGTGATTCTGAGTTTTTTATCGGCAGTTAATGAAGCCCCGGTAATCAATTCATTGGTAGCACTATTATCCGCGTCTCCGGTATTGGAAATAACTCCCTCATTGATCGCAATACCTTGCCCGGCTGTAAGGTTCGCACCGTTGCCAGAATATTCTGAGTAAAAAGCGTATGGTACACTCATTAATTGCTGACTTCCCGCAAGTTGAAACGAACTACCACCCTCTGGATCAATTTCAATTTGCAACCATTTGTTACCAACTGCCCAGCTAACGAACGCGAACGATCCTGTGCCTGCGGTTCCCTGACCGATAATCAATGAAAACAATCCGAATTGATTGGTTTGTGGTTTGTGTGTTTCAGTGTATTCCACCTCTCCGTTAGCTGCATTCTTTAAAATGCTGATCCGAACTGAAATATTTTTTGCTACAATGGGTTTGCCTTCATTGTCGCGCGCCACCCCCTGATAGTTAATACCCTTGGGAGCTTGCGCATAGGCTTGCATGAATGTGATTATTGCCAGTACGAAAGAGAGTAAAAGTCTATTCATATCATGTTCCCACTTTAATAATTTTTATGGTTTTGCTGTCGCCATTGCTTAAACCTATTTTAATGAAATACACTCCTGGACTAAGGTCACCCAGTTGTACTTTGTTGTCTTTGGTAGGAGTAATAAGAGTTATGGTTCGGCCCCATGAATCGTAAAGCTCCATGCCCTGTACTTGCACCTCGCAGCCAAAAGCCTCAATCGTAATTTCGCTTTTCGCGGGATTAGGATAATAACTGAATGAAAGATCCTTACACGGAAGAATTTCGGGTTGCAAAAATCCTTGTGTCAGAATAAAATTGGAAGTTGCCAATGTAAGGATGGCAGGTTCACCGATCGAAGAGGTAACAATGAAATCTGTGACAGAAATATCGAAACCCGCCAGGTTAGTCACCTGTTGACGCGCTTGAGCCAGCCCCAAAAAGGGCAAAAGCAGGAGTAAGAAACAAGTAAGTTTCGATCTCATAACTGTTTAGGAAATAGAAACTTACGACTTTTAGTTAAATATTCACATAAAGTGGAATTTTTTTCTGCATTTCTTCAAAAGACAGCTATTCCTATCAAAGTTGCTCACCTGCAAACAAGCCCAGATAGACTGCCGTAACACAGAATATGAGACTGAAAATCACGTAGATAATTGAGGAAAGCGTGAACCCACCCTGAAACATATAGAAGGTCTCCTGACTAAACGTGGAAAAAGTACTAAAGCCACCGCAGAAGCCTACCGTCCAGAATAAACGGGCGTTAGGTGAAAAAAGCTGCCGGTGATCGGCTAGCCCAATAATCAGTCCCAGGATAAAACAAGCCAGGACATTGGCTACTAACGTCCCGTAGGGAAAATGATGGCTATGTAACGAACTTATCCATTTTCCTAACGAGTATCTAACCACACTGCCCAGACCTCCGCCAATAAAAACCATCAGTAGGGATCGCATAGTTTTAGTTTAAAGGTGACTGTGGATTTTCCAGGGCTGTTCGCTCGCCTTGTGAAAGATTGAGATCTTTGGTGATGCCGTAAACGGTTGGCCTGAAGAGAAAAAATAATACAATAATGATCGCGGTGAATAGTAGAAAAGAATTGTCGCCTGTAATCAACGCAGCCACTGCACCAAGCAAGCCAGGCAGTTCCAGGCAGGCCGACCGGATAAGTAATGCAGTTTGATACTTCATAAGTTTTTCTTTCAAGCTCAGGTTTTGGTTAACAGAAGCAAGTGACTGCTTGAAAATAAAATATCCGGCTGCCATACCTCCGGGAAGCAAGGCAAAGAGAATATAGCGAAGCATAAGTGCAAAATCTTTATCCATGCCCGTGTTTATGCCCCCGCTATAATTCAGCAGCAAAACAATCAAACCAAAAAAAGTCATGATCGAAACAAGTGAAAAATAGATCATGTTCATGGCGGTCAATGTGCTTTTCGATGTGCGAACTTGTGTCATAGTGAAATCAGTTAAAAGTTACCAGTTAATTATTTTCTTGCTTTATCATTCGCTGCATACTTGCAAAGGTATGTTCTTTCAAGTCAGCAAGACTCTCACGATTTATCTCGGCCAGAGAAATTTCAGGCCCAACAATTATTTTAATTAAACCTGGCCGTAATCGAATAGTGCCCGGTGGCATTAATTTTCCAGCTCCTACCACCACCATGGGCAAAATTGGTTTTTGTGTATCGATTGCAATGCGAAAGGCGCCATCCTTAAAGGGTTGCATAATTTCTTTTGTTCGGTTTTGTGTGCCCTCAGGAAAGATAAGAATATTGATTCCCAGCGTTAAAACGTCTTTCAGGTGATTGATACTTTTTTTTCGGCTTTCATTGCTGGTGCGATCTACAACAACGCATGTTGCACGGGTAATCCATCCGAATACCGGAATTTTTAAAAGTTCTTTTTTTGCCAGCGGCCGGAACTGTCCGCGGATCGTCATAGCAATGCCGGGTAAATCCAGAAAGGAAGTATGATTACTAACATAGATATAAGCTTTGCCTTTGATGATATTTTCGCGGCCAATCATTTGATAACGAATAAAGGTGAGCTGACTAAATACCCACGACCAGAGCTTCATAAAAAAGTAGGTAACCGAAACTGCGCGCGGTCCGAAAAAAGCCGGGATAATAATACCGGGTAAAAACAAAAGCATGAAAACGGTGAACACAAGAAAAACCCAGAAAATATAGAGGGCCGAAAAGAAAGATCGAATCAGTTTCAAGGGGTCTTAAGTTAGCGTGAAAAAAAATTCCCGAAAGGTGCAAATCTTTCAGGAATTTTAAGAATGTTCAGATGTCCTCAGAACGCTCTAAGCGGTCAGACTACAACGAAAACGTATTTACGAAAAATAATTTGTTACTCCGGGCACGGCCACGGGATAAAATCCATCTGCATTGGGTAGCACAGGAGGCAACGCATTAAAATCAAACTTGGTCGGCATTATGCTCATACCTGAATTTAATGCTTTTTCAAAATCAACGACTTGCCCTGTGTAGGTAGCCATCCTGCCGAGGATAGCCGTCATGGTCGTCATGGCACCATTTTCTGTATCCGAAAATTTAAATTCCTTTTTAGCAATAGCGGCAAAAAGCTCATCATGTTCGGTTTGATACGGATTGTTTTCTTTCGTACGATCGAATTGATACAATACTTTCCCTTTGCGATCTGTCATGTTAGCAGCACCGCAATAAATATTTCCTTTCGTTCCCATCATAAATTCATCCACTTTACTCATGGTGCCTTTAATATGGCGGCACTGACTGTTGAGTACACTACCATCGGCATAGGTAAACTCTACATAATGATGGTCAAAGATTTCTCCAAACTCTTTTCCCTTACGCACTTCACGACCTCCCATGCCCTGCGCTTTTACCGGGTAGCCACCTTTAAACCAGTTGATCACATCAATGTTGTGTATGTGTTGCTCAACAATGTGATCGCCACATAGCCAGTTGAAGTAATACCAATTGCGCATCTGATATTCCATTTCGGTTTGATTGTATTTCCGATGGTTTACCCACACGCCTTCATTGTTCCACCATGCCTGGGCGGAAACTATCTCACCAATCATTCCTTCTTTGTAGCGTTTGTAAAGTTCTTTATAAGAGTTTTGATAGTGTCGTTGCAGACCGACCACCACATTTAATTTTTTTTGCTTTGCAATTACGGCCGCGTCCAACACGCGCTTAATACCGGCTGGATCGGTGGCAAGGGGCTTCTCCATAAAAACATGTTTGCCCTGGTTTACGGCTTCTTCAAAATGAATCGGGCGGAAGCCGGGTGGGGTTGTCAGGATTACAACATCTGCCAAAGCGATTGCTTTTTTGTAGCCATCAAATCCAACAAACTTATTTTCTTCCGGCACAACAATTTTATCTTTGATATTACCCGCGGCTCCCGACCAGTCAGATAGATCGTCTGACATCAATGCTTTATAACAATCATCCAACCGATCGCGGAAGGCATCGGCCATCGCTACCAGTTTTACATTTTGCTTGGAAAGCATGGCCTGCATGGCAGCTCCGGTGCCGCGACCACCGCATCCAATCAGGGCCACTTTAATAGAATCATCTACTGAAGTGTTTACATGTTTGGCATTTGATACAAAAGGGAAGGCAGCAAGTGTGCCGGCAAGCAGAGAAGTTTTCTTTACAAATTCTCTACGGGATTGGGTGTGTTCGTTTTTCATAAGATTAAGTTTTAAGCCACAGATTCACAGATTGATTAAATTGGCACTATAATATTACTCGTTTTATTTCAAGGGATGGCTCTCCAAAGTTATAAATCATTCCAATTTTACATTTTGACACCGCCAAGTAGTTTATTAACTGGCTGTAATGTTCTTCGGCAATACCCTGTTGAGCCTTTACTTCTACTATTATATCATCAAAGACGACAAAATCAGCATAATACTTATGCTGTAAGACTATTCCTTTATATTCTACTTTGTACTCTTTCTCACGTTCATAAATAATTTTCCTATTCTGTAATTCATGCTCCAGCGCATCTTATAAACTATTTCAAGAAAACCACGGCCAAGAATTCTGTGGATTTCCATGGCTATGCCATTTAAAAGATAGGTTTTTTCTTGAAGTGGATAAGCTTTTTTATCAAACGTGTTTTTAGGCACAAATTTACAGATTTGATATGCGGTAAAAGTTAGACTTCACTTATGAATAATCAGTGAATCTGTGGCCTCTACTTAAGGTACAAGTTATAAAACTTTTCAATCTCTTCTTTCGAAGGTTGTTCAAGCGTTCGCACTAGCCGAAATCCTACAAACATTCCATCGGTAAGCCACCATTTACTTTTGGGGATTTGCGGATCGCGGATGTTCCAGTTTGCGTTTGAAGCTTGCCGGTTTGCACATCTAAGTTCTGTGGCCTGATCCATATAAGAGCCACCTTTTACTGTTTTGGGATGATTGGAGCCCGGTTTTGTGATCGGATTGTTCCCAGTAACTTTTCCATAGTAGGTAGCATCATACTGATCGATTGTCCACTCACTAAGATTACCCAACATATCAAACAAGCCCCAAGCATTAGCTTTTAATTGCGCCACATGTTGAAACTTTCCTTCGCTGTTATCTTTAAAAAAGCCGTATTCGCGTAAACGCTGAGCATCATTTCCAAAAGGATAGGCGGTTGTACTTCCTGCTCGGCAGGCATATTCCCATTCGGCTTCCGTTGGCAATCGATAAAAAAATCCGGTCTTGGTGTAAAGCCATTTACAATACATCATGGCAGCCGTATGGCTCATGCTATTAGCGGGATGTTTACCATCGCGCCCCATACCCCATGTTAAGTCAATGTATTGTGGCGTGGCCCGTGTTACACCATCAATGGTTTTACTTTGCGGAAGCGAGTTATCTTTAAAGTAAAGATCCCATTCAGCAAAAGTTACTTCAGTAACACCCATCCAGAAAGCGGCAAGCTCTACTTCTTTTTGAGGGCCCTCATCATCGCTGCGTCCACGCTCTGCAGCCGGACTTCCTATCTTAAATTTTCCGGCAGGGATAGCCGCCATCTTAAACGTAATTGTTTTACCTGGAATAGTTTGATCATAGGTTTTAAAATCCTGAGCGTTTACAAGTAGGGTAAGCAGGTTTAGTAAAAGGAGAAGACCGTATTTCTGCATTTCTTAAAAATATTTGACAGTGTTAAGTAGAAAGTTTAAAGTTAGCTGCGTGCTACTTTAAACTTTGAACCATTAAATTAGTTTTTTCGCTTCAAAAGCGCCATATAAAATCCATCAAACCCCTCGGACGGCTTTATCCATTTTTCCTCCAGCAGCTCAAATTTTTCTTTATGAGATGCTAAAAATGTTTGCACTTGATGTTCATTTTCAGCGGGTAACAAACTGCAGGTTGAGTACACCATGAGTCCGCCAGGTTTCACCATCGTGCTGTAGTCTGTTAAAATATGCTGTTGAAGTTCTTTCACCCGATCAATGAAGTCAAGCGATAATTTCCATTTCGCATCCGGGTTACGCCTGATCACACCGAGTCCCGAACACGGAACATCTAACAGTAAACGATCGGCAGAATTTTCAAGCCGTTTAATTGTTTTTGAAGATTCAATCACGCGCGTTTCAATATTTCCGGCCCCGGCTCTGCGTGCACGTTTTTTTAGCTCTTCCAGTTTCCATCCTTCGGTATCAAGCGCAATGATGCGGCCTTTGTTTTGCATCAGTGAAGCAAGGTGCAGGGTTTTACCACCACCCCCAGCGCACGCATCCACCACGCGGTGGCCAGGTTCTACTTTTAAAAACGGAGCTATGAGTTGTGAGCCGGCATCCTGTACTTCAAATAAGCCATCCTTAAACTGTTGACGGGTAAAAATATTCTGACGTTGTTCCAGAATCAAGGCATCAGGAAATTGGGCGGGTGCTTCCGTGCTGATTTCTTCTTCTTCTAATTGTTTTTGGAGTGACTTGCGATCGACTTTTAGTGTATTCACCCGCAACACAACTTTTGCTTCTTCATTAAGAGCGGTTAATTCTTTATCCCAGTCAGGACCCAGTTCCTTTTCACCCAATTCATCCAACCAGTCGGGTATCGATTCACGGATTTTTCTGGTGGATTGAGCCTGATCATATCCGGCTTCGATTTTTTTCCGGTTCAGGCCTTCAAATTCTTCCCAGTCAGGAAACTCTGTATTGTTCCAAAGACACCAAACACCCAGCAGTTTCCAAAAGTCTTCCTCTTCCGCCTCGGATATTTCTTTGAATAAACGATACCATCGCACAATATCGTAGGTGGTTTCTGCAATAAAGCGTCTGTCGCGCGCACCCCACTTCGGGTTGCTCTTCAGGATTTTCTCAATCACTTTATCGGCATATTTCTTGTTTACAAAGATTTCGTGAAGACCTTCCACCACGGCTGCCGATAAGTTGCGATATATTTTCATTCAGGCAAGTTAAAAACTGGGCGTGTCAATCACGGTATTTTTGATAGAATGTTTTTAACTTGGCTGTTCTACCAGCAGGTTATGGGTCGCATTATTGTAATGGTTTATCGTCCCCACAGAGGCAAAGAGCATGAATTGATTCCTATCCTGAAATCAGGGTACGTGCTTTTGAAAGATCGGGGATATTTAACAAGCCGGCCACCGATTATGATGCAAGCCTCCAACAAATGTTTATTGAAGATTTTTGAATGGAAGGGAAAGGAAAGTATGAAAAGTGCCGAGGCCGATCAACTGGTTCAGGAGCATTGGATGCGGGTTAGTAAAATCTGCGATTTTGAAAAGCCAGTTAATCTGGATGAGTTTAAGCAAGTATTCTCAGAATTTGAGACTATTGCCTGGGATGAATGGGATCAACAATAGTCTGAACTAATAACAGTAATCAATATAAATTATGAAAAGAAGAAATTTTATTCAGACCGGTCTTACTGCCATGGCCTCGGCCTTAACAATCGGTTCGGTCACTGCAACAGAAACAAAAATTGTAGCCGGTAAAGCCTTTAAACTTAACTATGCTCCGCATGATGGAATGTTTAAAAATCATGGCGGCAGTGATTTTGTAGATCAGATTAAGTTTATGGCCGATCAGGGTTTTCGTGGAATTGAAGATAATGGTTTGTTGGCCAGACCTATGGCCGAACAGGAACGTATTGGCAAAACATTGTCACAGTTGGGCATGACTATGGGAGTGTTTGTGATCGATGGTGGCGACAACTGGAAAACTTCACTGACTACCGGCAAGCAGGAGTTTAAGGATAACTTTATAAAGACCTGCAAACTGTCTGTTGAAGCTGCAAAACGAGTGAATGCCAAATGGGCCACCGTAGTGCCCGGATTTTTTGAGCGCAGAATGCCCATCGGTATTCAAACTGCCAACGTTGTAGACGCATTGCGTAGAGGTGCTGAAATACTTGAACCCAGTGGATTAGTTATGGTGTTGGAACCGTTAAGTGACACACCCGAGCTTTTTCTTCGCTTCTCAGATCAGACCTTTGAAATCTGTAAAGCTGTTAAAAGTCCTTCGTGTAAAATTCTGTTCGACATTTATCACATGCAATGCAACGAAGGTAATATTATTAACAACATTAATTCCTGTTGGGATGAGATTGCGTACTTCCAAATTGGTGATAACCCGGGCCGCAACGAGCCTACTACGGGTGAGATCAATTACAAAAACATTTTTAAGCACATTTATGATAAAGGCTATCGCGGCATCATGGGTATGGAGCATGGGAATGCCAAACCGGGTAAAGAAGGTGAGCTGGCATTGATTCAGGCATATCGTGAGAGTGATAATTTTTAGATGGATGAATTAAAACTATGAAGAAGTTAATTTTTATCGGGTTTTTTTTGGGAGCGCTCCCTTTGGTAAGTGAAGCCCAATTACAAGGAATAGGCGGACGACTGCTGGAAAAAACAAAACAGTCAGCGACAAAATCTGCGAAAAATAAAACTACCGCTACGGCTGATGCAGAACGCGATCGCCTCGATTCTACGGATTTTAATTATGCGATTAAGGTAATCGACAATTCAGGGATGATGAACATCCGTGACTTTGATGAAACGCTTACCAAGTCGGCCTATGCGGCTTCTAATTTTTTATTTAAAGAAGAAAGGGATAAAACTGCGGCCCAGAAATGCCGAGCTATTCTGGATGCGGCTGAAAACTTTTATCAGGTGCGCCAATACAAGCCAGCGGAGATTTATTTTCTCGATGCCAAACTCACCTACGAAGCTGAGGGGTTAACCAACAATATTAATTATAGTAAAGTACATGCCGATTTAGGATTGTTATACTCCACCATGGGGCGTTATAATTCTGCCGAGTATTATACTTCGGAAGCACTAGCTATTCGTGAACAAACCCTGGGAAAAGATAGTAAGGCTTATGCCTCGTCTTTAAATAATATGGCCGTGCTTTATCAGGAGACAGCGCGTTACAATGAATCGGAAAAGTATTTTGAAGAGGCTTTGAAGACTGTGAAAGAGCAATTGGGACCAGAAAGTAATGAATATGCTATTGTACTTAATAACCAGGCCATCTTACTAGCCCAGATTGGTCGCACCGAGCAAGCAGTGACAAAACTAAACAGTGCCATTGCCATTTTAGAAATGCTAAAGAAAAAAAACACGCGCGATCAGGTAGGCTTTCAATCGAATCTGGCCTTGCTGTATCAACAGACTGGAAAGTTTGCCGAGGCGGAAGCCATTTATTTGAAATTGGAAAAGGCATTGGGCAGCAAAGATCCGTTCTATGCCGGAGTATTGAATAACCTGGCCCTGCTTTATATACAAATGGGGCAAACGGATAAAGTAGAAAATTATCTTAAGCGCTCAGCCGAAGTGTATAAAGCCCGCTTCGGGAATCAAAATCCAAATTACGCCAAGGTGTTGAATGATTTAGGAAATTTCTATCGCATGGAAGGTCGCTTTCCGGAAGCTGAACAAAACCTGACAGAATCATTGGCCATACGAAGCACGGCCCTCGATACCAACCACCCCGATTATGTAAAGAGCCAGGAAGATCTTGCCATTTTATACTGGAAGAAAGGTGACCTCGCGAAAGCGGATGCCAACTATAAAGTTGCGATGGATAAATCATTGGATTTTATCAACCGCTATTTTCCACCGATGAGCGAAGCTGAGAAAACAAAATACTGGGATGTACTGCAACCACGGTTTCAGCGCTACTATAACTATTGTCTCGAAGCAAGTGCTGGCAACCCGGTTGTTGTGCAAACTATGTACGATTACCAGATGGCCACGAAGGGACTGTTACTTAATTCCACGAATAAAATCAAGAAAGCAATTTTTTCCAGTGGCAATAATGATCTGATCAAAGATTATGTTGCGTGGCTGGATAAAAAGGAAACGCTGGCCCGTTACTATTCACTTTCTAAGGAAGATCTCACCAATCAGAAAATTGATTTACCTGCGCTGGAGAAGGAAGCCAATGATATGGAGCGTTCACTCTCGCAACGCTCCACCGATTTCTCGCAAGGGTATGCTGCCGATAAACTAAGTTTTACGCAGGTAACATCGCTCCTAAGCGATCAGGAGGCTGTCATTGAATTTATCCGCATTCGCAGTTTTGATAAAGACTTTACGCAAGAGTCAAAATATGCAGCGCTGGTGTTAACGAAAGGAGCAACCGTACCAAAACTTATCGTCCTTGACAATGGCAATCAATTAGAAACGCGCTATGCAAAATTTTACCGAAACGCCATTCAACAAAAGTCAGCCGATACGTATTCTTACGATCAGTTCTGGGCGCGCATCGATCCCGCCTTAGCGGGAAAGAAAACAATTTACATCTCCGCAGACGGAGTGTATAATCAGATCAGTTTGAATACGCTGAAGAAAACCGATGGCGATTATTTACTAAACCGGTATGACCTTGTTTTAGTTGGAAACTCCAAAGACGTGATTGCTTTAAAAAATCAAAAGCCGGTAGCAACAAAGAAGAATGCCTTTCTCCTTGGCTTCCCTGATTACGGTGGCGATGCAGTTGCCGCCTTGCCGGGAACAAAAATTGAAATTGAAAATATTTCCAAAATTTTGAAAACAGGAAGTTACCAGGTAACTCCTTATTTACAGAAAGCAGCAACTGAAGCAGCCATCAAGACTTTAAAAGGACCAGCCCTCGTGCACATTGCTACGCACGGATATTTCCAGGCTGATGTTGAGCAGGCTGCGGCTGGTGTGCACACAGAAAACGCGAAAAATAATCCGCTCCTTCGCTCTGGAATTTTATTGGCGGGTGCATCGCCCACACTGAAAGGAGAAGTGATGCCCAACCTGGAGAGCAACGATAATGGTGTGCTTACGGCTTATGAAGCGATGAACCTTAATCTGGAAGGAACTGATCTGATTATTTTAAGTGCCTGCGAAACTGGTTTGGGTGATGTGCGTGCGGGTGAAGGTGTTTATGGTTTGCAGCGCTCGTTTCAGGTGGCAGGTGCCAAAGCATTGGTGATGAGTTTGTGGAAAGTAGACGATGCGGCAACACAAGCACTGATGACTAACTTTTACACCAATCTTGCAAAGGGCGGCAACAAAGCAAAAGCATTCAAGCAAGCCCAGCTTCAACTAATGACTAAATACAAAGAGCCTTATTACTGGGGCGCATTTGTGATGATGGGGATGTGAAATAAGTTATCTTAAGAAGCAGCATGAAATCAGTTTTAATTATTATTATGTCGCTGGCCTTTGCTGTAGAGCTAAACGCCTGCTCTTCGCTGGTATTGAAGAACGGTAACGAAGTTTTTCTTGCCAAAAATTTTGACTGGACTTATGGTAATGGCTATCTGATTAAGAATCTTCGTAATACAAAGAAGCAAGCCTTTTATACCCAATCGGGTAAACCTGTAAGCTGGATTTCAATTTATGGCAGCGTTACCTTCAATCAAAATGGCAAAGAGATGCCCTATGGCGGCATCAATGAAAAAGGACTTACAGTAGAGATGTTATGGCTTGAGTTTACCAATTATGGTGCAACAGCGGAACGTGAATTTCTCAATGAGCTGGAATGGATCCAATACCAATTAGACAATTATGCGTCAGTGGAGGAAGTGCTTGCTAATCTTCGCAAGATTGCGATCAATCCCATTAAAGGAAAAATACATTATATAGTTGCTGACCCTACCGGCAAGTCGGTGGTTATTGAGTTTTTGAATGGTGAAGCAGTGGTAACGAATAAAGCGGGCAATGAATGCCAGGCTATAACAAACTACCCGGCTGGGGTTTCACAACAAAATTTCATCAAACAACCTGCGAAATTGAAAGGAAATAACACTAGTCATCTGCATCGGTATAACGTGTTGCAACGCAATATAGAAAATCAGGTATTCAATAAGCCTGCACTTTCAGTAACGGATGGATTCAAGGCCCTTGAGAAAGTAGCCATTGTGAAAGGAAGTTTTCGTACGTATTGGTCGCTAGTGTATGATCTCAACAATAAGGTTGTTCATTTCAAGACAAGTGCAAATAACCTGTTGAGGTATGTGAGCCTGCAACAACTGGATTTCGATCATGAGTTGCTTGGGTTGGACATTAACGCTGCGCTGCAAGGGGAGGTGACAGCTTCTTTAGCCAGTTACACACGAGAGCAAAATGCGGAGCTTATTCAAACAAGTTTTGCGGGGTTAGGGTTAAATCAGATGGATGCACAGGAATGGAGTGATCATCAATTTAATCCCACAATCACGGTGGATAATTCCTATACAAAACAATATGCTACGGTGAAAATGGTTTTCAAATCTGTTGGGGAACCGTTGGGATATTTAAACTTTGCTATCATGGATAGTGAAGAGAGTTTTAAAAATCAAAAGCCGATGGAAGGTGGAGCCAATGGTTTTAACGTGGCAGCAAAAGAGTATGCGTGGATGATGTATGGCGTTCCGCAGGGTCAGTATGCGATTGCCGTAGTACAGGATAAAAACCGTAATAGAAAGCTCGACATTGACAAAAAAGGAAACGCCCAGGAGAAATATGCGTTTAGTAATGGCAGCAGAATTGAGGCAGCCAATTATCCGCGTTTTACGGAATGCGCCATTACCATTGGAGTGGGAGTGAACGAAGTACCGCTGGAGATAAAATAGCAACTGCAAATGCATAAATGCAATGGCAGTTGTTCATCATCTTGTCCGTTCGATTATTTTAATACTATCGTTGCCGTTTTAAGTACCACCGTCATGCCTGGATAACTTCCTATAGCATCATCCTCTGCGGTAATAATAAAACCCATAGGTTGATGGGGAGTTACTGTTTTTAATGAACTCGACAGCATTTGAGATAACCCATGAGTAGAGGTTTTCAATTGGCCAATATTCTGTACGCCACTTTGTGTGGTTTCCATCCAAACTACATACACGGCTTTAGGCGGTGTAAGTCTGCTCGGATCTGCTAAGCGTTTCACATTTAAATCAATGTTGTAGTTATCGTTACTACCTTTTTTTATGGCAACCGTTCCCTCAGCAGCGGGTACAACAGGCGAGTTTAAAAAAGCAACCTTTTGAGCACAGGCAGTAAATAAAAGCGCCAATACAGTTAATAATAATACATTTTTTCCAATCAGATTCATTTTAGTTTTCATTGTATAAATTTTTACCGTGTTAATAACAAACTGTCATTAGTAATTTCGATGGTCCACAAGGTGGACTTAAAAGCATCCCAATACCTTACACATTTATAGAAATTTGTTACATAGATTAGGAATGGTAAGAGCTTTCGGGATTGCTCACTACAACAAGTACCCACGGGCTGCTTTGCTGGACTATCTTTTTAAAATGGGAAGACTAAAGCGGTAATTAATTTTCTGAAGATTTTCAGAGAAAGTGTTTAATGTGCAGTTCCATTTAGAGGGGCGGGTTGAATCGATAAGCTAATCTACTCAAGCTTATTCTAGCCGCTAAAGTTTTGTTCCCTGAACCAGGATAGATGCTTTTATGGATTGTTCTTTTAGATGGAGAAATTTTTTTCTTTCCTCATCTTGTTTGAAGTTTTCAAAATCCTGTTGCGAATCAAATTCTACAAAATGTATTTCATACGGTTTGTCCATATGATGTTCGATGAATGAACTTTCGTCAGGTCTTACTCTGAATAACAGTCGGCCGTTGTACTTTGAAATTAGGGGAATGGCAATGTCTTCGAATTGATGGAAGGTAGCTTCCTGTCCGGGTATAATATAAATGAGCTGGGTGATATAAATCATACACCGAATTTATTGCGGATAACTAAAACCACTCAACCACTACGTTAGGGATAAAATCTACCAGAAAGTGTGCGATAATGTTGGCTTTTAAGTCGCGCTTCCAGAAATAAAAAAGGGTTAACACAAGACCAGCGAGAAACGAAACCAGAACTCCGGCCCAGCCCTGACCGGGATAATGGAATAAAGCAAATGGAATCAGAGAAAGTGCGCCTGCCATCCAATTGCTGCCTGAAATTGTTGTAAGTCGTTCCAGTAGATAGCCCCGCATAAAAACTTCTTCGGCCACGCCTGCCCGGATGGTTACTAATGTTATCGTCCATAGCGAAAGGGCATCAAACGCTTTTGATTCCCCAAAGGACCACCCCATTTGTTGCGAGATTAATACGCCCAGTAGTGCAGCCGCTATGGTGCATACTATAATACCAAATATCAGGAGAATGGATTTACCCCAACCCGTAAAGTATAGCCCAATCGAATCAAGCCCGAGGTTTTCGCCTTTTATAATGAGCAGGAACAATACTCCAACCCATGCCAGAATGATAAGCTCCTTGGCAATTACTTGTGTGTCATTCAGCAGGGCGCCATGGTACGTTTTAAAAATCCAGTTAACAACTGTGATAGATAAATACGCAATCAAGAGACCAAGCCAGGTGATGGGTTTTATTTTCATACAGCAAATATCGAATCTATTTGTTTACGTTTAGTTTACACGTTATTGGCAAGTGTCCTATATATTTGTTTTGCCGGTGGTGCCTTGTCATCTTTTTGCTTCAAGATTTGTCACCCATTTGTTAACTATTCCGTTGCAGTTTATATCCAAAAGAGAAATGATCTCATGAGTTGTAAACTTCTTATCCGAGTCCTTTGGAAAGGTTTTTTCAAATATTGAAATGAATTCCTTTCCTTGACAATTATAAATATCTTTTGCTAAGAAATACAAATTACAGTGATACCACGCGTAATTCTCCACTCCTATTCCAGTATATTTTTCATTGAAGTCAGCAATCGTAGAATATTTTGGTTTATAATATTTACTATTTATTTGACAGAATAATTCAAATGGCTTTAACTCATTAGGATGGTTATTAATAAAATATTCATAAGAGAAAAAACTGGCTGCAAATTCGTCCGTCCAATGGTCTGGCGTTTTTGCATTGGAGATTTTTCCCATGAAGTAGTGTCCTAATTCATGAATACTAAAAAATTTAAGAATGGAATTAACGATTTCTACAGGAGGAATTTTCATTCTTTTTACTTCGTTATCCAAGTGCTCAGAATAACTTCTGGTACCATATACTTGCTTAAAGGTTTCATAGCTCATTCCTGTATTCATTACTATCCAACCACGGGCAAAAACTACAAAACCATAGGGAATAGCCTCTCTTATCCATTGAGCCGAGTCAAGAACTATTAATTTTACATTTAATGGAACTTTATACTTGCCTTCATAGTACTTTATTGCATCCGTTATAAGAGTTTGATAATCCAAAGCAATGTCTTTGTAGCCTGGTGTATAAAGAGTAGGGACCTTTCCCTCTAATTTATCTGTCTTTCTTAAGTTTATTAATGAGTCTAATCTAGATTGTGCATGGGAATTTATTCCCATGAGGAGTGCAACTAGGGTCAGTAATATTTTATTATTTTTCATAGGAAAATATATTTAGGTCTTTGCAGGCAACGTGGGTACATAAGATGTTGCGGGCCTAGGAGGGCAAATGAAGAAATTCCGATATCTCTCGGGATGAATGATTTGCCCGACTACTCTGAAACGGTCCTACGAAACCGAACGTTGATTGAGAACTAAACTACAAATTATCTCTTAACCCCGCAATGGCACATTCATTTTGTTGCCAGCCGTAGGGTTTTCTCTTCACTTAATTCGTAGCCTTTGTCCAACTACATTCAATTAAATATCAGTTTTGAAGTGTCCGCTGATAACTCCAAATTAAGTTGTCGAGTTTTTTGGCTGTAATATTAAACCCCTTATTTTTTAATCGCTCTGTCACGGCTGTAAGAATCAACTGACAATTATTCAAACTTAATTTTTGTCCCGTTATATTTTCTAAAAAACGAAGTATCATTCTGTCAGGTTTGATTAAGTCGTCTGAGCCTGCAAGCATAAAAAAGTACTTTAAAGAAATTCCGCTTTTTTGTCCAGGGATTTGTTTTATTTCATTTTCAAATTGTTCGTTGGTGATAAATTTTGCTATGTCGTTAAATTTCTCCACTTTGAATTTTTGTAGAACTTTTAAAAACAGTACCACTCCTTCTGATTTTAATATTCCATTTTTTGTGGATGTCCTTTGGCGATTCTTAAATACTTTTTCGGTCAACTCGATTATGCTCATCTGTTCGATTAACACTAAGATGTCAGTAGTGGATAACTCGTTTTGTTTAGAAAAACTGTCAATTTTGTAGTAATCACAAAATCGTTTAATCACATTTTGAACACCTTCATATTTAACTCCAATAGAGAATACTGAATCTATTACGCAAAGTGATAGGTGTCCATAATTATATTCGTCTTGTAAAACAAAGTCCCTTTTGTCAGCGAATTGCACAGAACAAAAATTCTCCACCTTTTCTATTATTTCTTCATTCATATCTGTCTGAATAAAATAGTTGCCTGCATAAAGTCCAAGTTGTCTGCGAAGCCGTTCACTTGTCCCCGTGGGGAATCTTAGTGAGTAAATTGTTAGCCGTTTTGTTGTGTGCCCTGAATGTCTACCGAGGGTACAGTTTAATGAGTCGTTCATTGAATAGGTAGACAATGTTGTAATAAAGATGAGAGACTTTCATTAGGAAGTTGTCTCGGAATGGATACGAGCTGACT
>Ga0268299_1000276_pt1 | contig 186876 bp, 143 predicted proteins | sample NOBtaG_FD_193484 | JGI IMG/M metagenome (GOLD analysis project Ga0268299, IMG submission 193484) | Activated sludge microbial communities from bioreactor in Nijmegen, Gelderland, Netherland - NOB reactor | ecosystem: Engineered > Bioreactor > Aerobic > Activated sludge | place: Netherlands... | reverse complement strand
ATAATCGGCGCACTTCTCGTTCCAACAGAAAGAACTGGGAGTTACTAACTCATCACTTTTCAGCTTTTTATCCGGCTTGGTCATATCGCCGGGAATTGTAAATCAACTCAAGTTCGGGAGACGACCGAAAATCCCGTGAGTAATTACTCTTTTTTAGGGTAGGCAGAGGATTCAGAAAGAGAGCTAACGTGCTCAAGGCTAAAGATTACAAACCTTGACTGAAAAGCATCCAAATGTCCAAAGCCTCCTTTTGGGGCTACTTCAAACTGGGCAATAACTTCAACCTTGGCTCTACCGAGCTTCGCATTCTTGCTTCGAGCAATAATTCCATTCAACTCCTCTTGTGTTTTAGTGTTCAGGTTATATGATTGGCTATATTCAACCAAGGATACTTTGTCTTTCGCGTTACACGAAAGACTATAAAAAAGTGGGTCCCCACCATCAACTGTAGGCTGCCTACTTTGGACGAGAATAGCTTCAGTACGAATCTTTTGTCCATTATACCTTTCTGGCTTGTCAAGAATCGTGCAGAAAGAAATTTTACTTATATTCTGGACACTAAGCTCTGCGTGCCCTTTCTCTGTTTGAGGAAACAAAGCCTGGATATTATCTGGGCCAATCCTTTCCGCCAAGATAATAATCAAAACTGCACAAGTCACTTGGTGAAGATTTAATCTCATAATCATTTTCCTTACGGGAGTCTAAGCGATCTAAGAGCCGCTAAAGCTCTTATCTGGTTTCCACAGGCTCTTTCTATCGTAGCTGAATTGTGCTGGCTCATTTCTGGACTCTCTTCCGCTCGATCGTTTGGCGGAATCAAGTACATATTGATGCTTACTCCTTGTGAGTTAGTATAAGAGCCTATTTTTATTATGTGAGCTAATTCATGCAGAATTGCTAAAACTCTTCCCTCGTGGTGGTTGGACACAAAACTGCCAAACCTATTTGAATTATAAAACGGCCCATTAGTATTCACAATTGCCGTATCTGGGATTCTATAGTCAACTCCATTACTGTTAAGCACAGTGTTAAATCTTGATAAGCCAATACCTGTTGTGCGATTGTTGATTATAGGTTGTGGAGTTAGTTTATCAGCTAATGCTCGTAATCCTGGGCGAACATCTCGCCGTCCTTGAGGGTATAACCAAAATCCGAATGCCCTGCTACAAGGATTATCCCCACTTAGAATAAGTAAGGCACCAGCAACTGCACCTTTTATAGCTTGCTCTTGTGATTGCCTACTGCCCTGCTGCACACCAGTTAGCCCGAAGCCCGAGCGCATCATGCTTAATTTTCCTGTTTCTGGCTCCGGTTCGTAGACACCGCCGTTGCTGCGTTTATGTGCTCCGGTGGCTCTTAGCGTTGGACGGCCTGTGCTGGTTCGCCAACTCCAACTCCCGCCCCCATTATAATTCGCCCCGGTTGGTACGAAACCATACCAGCCGCCTTCCCAATCTATGACATAGGTTGGACTGTTCGGCATTTCTACCAAGTATGCCGGATCCCAGGGCGCATGCTGTCCCGTCCCATTATTGAGCATTTTTTGCGTTATGTTGCACGGCGTTTCCACGTAATCCGCATAGCATTTGCCGGAGGGTTCCATGTATTGCCCGCTCACGAACGTGAACGGAGCCGGAATATCAATCGGTTGCGGCGGTTGACTGATACCTACATAAGACCCCAGTGGGTCGAAGGTCATTTCGCCGCCAGGGTAATTTAGCTGTTGGCCGCCGCTGTTGTTCAACTGATATTCGGCAAAATAATTGCCGACCGTTGGGTTGTGGTAAGTCCAGATGACGCGCTTGTCTCCGCTCGCTTTGTGAGCGTATTCCTGAAAACCGAGTTGAACGCCTTTCAGATACACGTAACTCTTGCTGTAATACTTCAGCGGATCGTTTTCGGCCAGCGTCGTCAAATCCTTGAACTCGGCCAGAACTTTGCCGCCGAGCACGGTGGAACGAATCAAAAAGTAATTGCAAAACAGGCTGTAGCTGCCATTGACCAGGCTCCCGTTGGATGTTTTGTAAAAGACCTTTGCGCCGTCGCCATCCTGGTAATTTTCCCGAATTCTGACCAAACCGGATTCGCCGCTTTCAAACTGCGTAAAGAGCCGACTGGCCGCATCATAATGCATGTATGGATCGTTGCTGGTTGTATAGCCTTTGACGTTGCCAGCCGCGTCGAACGTCATGTTGACGTCGCGGTCGTTGGTATAAGTCGTCGAAAATGCCGTCAGAGCATTGCTCCAATGCGACCCGGTGCGCGCGGTCGTGTTTCCCCAAACATCGTAATTGTACGTCAACGAATACGGGCTTGAGGTCGTTTGCGCGGTTCCGCCCGCGTGGGCTTTCTTCAATTGGCCAACGTTGTCGTATTCGTATTTTCGCAGGAAGTTGCTGCCGTAATGCAGGTCTGTGACTTCCTTGACCAGCCCGTCATTGTAATAAGCATGCTGAGTCGTTCTGCCGCCACCGGTAAAGCTGGTCAGGCGCAAACGAGAGTCATAGCCCATAGCGAAACTGCTGTTGCCGCTCAATGTCCCGCTGGCGAATTGTTTGATGCCGCCCCAGGCGCGATATTTGATGTTGCTGGCAAATGTCGTGACATCCCGGTTCGTCCATTGATTGGCATCTTTGTAACCGGTGGCAGTTATACCGGTTTCCTGCCCGGCTTTGTCCCGGTTGTAATTGACGACTGCGTTCCACGGATCGGTGATTTGCTTCAATTCACCTGCCAGATTGTATTCGTATTTCAATGTGAACGACCTGGAAGCCGCGCTCACATCAAACAGCCGGGTTTCTTCTTTCAACCGGCTGAGTTGATCGTAAACGTAATCAACTCGCCCCGGAGCGTCATCCATCCAGGTTCGATTCCCAGCCTCGTCATAACCGAACGTCACGCTGGCCGAAGGAATCGGCAGTGACGGCAGCGGCGAAGGCAAAACGGCATTCGGCATCGAATCATAAGCAATACCTGTCGGCAGCTTTCGATTGTTGTACGAATACGTCGCGGTGACATTGCGCGGGTCAGTCGCTTTCCACAACGTGTCGTCGCTGTTGTAAAGATAAACGTTGTCGGCGGTTTCAATCGGGCGGCGTTGTTTCCACAATCGCGCGTGGCCGTCGTAATTCAGGTTTGTGATTTGGCAGGTTGCGGACGGACAAGCTTCGTTGCCATTGGCCGTGCCGCTGTATTCTTTCACGCTGGTGATCTGGTCACGCACGTTGTAAACGTTGATCGTCGTTGAATACGGTGTTCCGTTTTCCCAATTCAGCGCCTGGGTTTTGACAACGCGGCCAAGCGTATCGCGGAAAACTTTCTGCTGGCGCTTTTTGGTTTCAGGCAAACCTGTATTGGGATTCGTCACGACCGTGCCTTCATCAGTAGTCGTTGTGACATCATTTCCCGCGCAGCCGCAGCCCGCGTAACTCACACTGCTCGTCGTTCCGTCCTGGTTGGTGGAAACGAGCGGGCGGCCTTGCCAGTCGTAGCTTTGGAAGCTCCATCGCCAACCGCCGTTGCTGCCGTTGACAACATCGTCGCCTGCCGGAATCCAACTGCTGTTGATTTCGGTCGGGTTGGAGACCTGAATCAGTCTGCCCATCGTGTCGTAGCCGTTGTAAACGCCTCGATATTGGCCGCTGCTGCCGGGATGGTCGCTGACGGTGGCTCGGACGCGGTCGTGGCCGTCAAAGACTGTGATCGAGTAAAAGTCCGGCGTTGGATAGCCTTCGATGCTCGACCAGCTTTGGATGTAGTTCTGTTGCGAATCGAAATTCAGCGAAGTGTAAAACGGCGAGGCGCTGCCGTATCCGCTGGTAGTTTTCCAGCGCCGTCCATAACCGTCGTATTCGCTCATCGTCACGGCTCCTTTGGGATCGGTGACGAAGCGCACGGCTCCCAGATCGAAGTCGTATTTCATCGTTGAAGAATACCCATCCATATCCGTCACCGTCGTCGGATAAGCGAAGGTGTTCAGGTTCGGCAAATTGTTGCCGTAAACATTCACCCAGGCGTCGGTGTAACTGATGGTCGTTTGCGCGTTGGTCGTGCTGTAACGCGGGTCTCGGCTGAAGGTGGGCGAGCCGGTGATGTTGTAACCGGTTTTCCATTCGACGTAAGTCTGGTTCGTCACATCGTAACGGCGCACCGTCGTCTGATTGGCTCGCCCGGCCAAAAAGCCTATGCCGTAATTCGTCGAATCGTGCTGGGTCGGCGTGGCCGATGTGTTCTGCAAAAAACCACTTTCGTCGTAAAAGTATTCGACTTTGGAAAAGAGCGCGTTCGCGCCGTCGTACAGGAAGCTGGCGGTCGGCAAGCCGATGATGCGGCGATTGATGTACGTCGAAGTCTGGTTGTACTGAGTGTGCATTCGGCGCAAAACGGTCGTCGCGTTCGCGTCGTATTCGTAAACATCGGCCACCAGATTGAAATCGGTCGCGCCGGGTTGGGCGTAAGCGAAGGTCGTCCGGCGGCGATTTTCCCACGCGTTCGGGTCGGCGTCCGTGTTGTCGTAAATGTTGGTTTCTGCCGGGCGCGGATTGCACTGATAAAGCCAGTTGCCGATGGTTCCTCCGCCACAAGGCTGTTCCCAATTCGTCTTGGCGCGTTTTCTCAAGATTCCGGCAGAAATGGTGTCACTCATTTTCAGCAAGCCGTAGCGCCATTTGTACGTGCTGGCCGGGGACGGATAGAAATACTGTTTATGAACGGTTCCGTCGGGAACGGTCACCTGGCCGTAGGTCAGCGTCGGCGCGGTGGTTTCGGTCGCGGCATCAGGATTCGCCACCGATTGATTGAACAGGAATTGAGTCGCAACGCCGGACGACGCGCTCCAATCGTAAGCCCAGTCAGTGCGAGTTGTGAACAGCGGGCAATCGCTTTGCTGGCCGCCGGTCGGATGAGTTGGGAAGTTGTAGCTCGTCCAGTTTCGCTGAAAGGTCAGTCCGCCGTAACCTGTGATTTTGTTGACCTGGCCGTAACTGCTCCAATCGAATTTGTAGCGAGTGTTGTCCAGCAGCGTGACTTGGTAAATGACAGGGATCGTCTGGCCGTAAGTGACGTTGTCCACGTACAGGCTGCCGAAATTGAACAACAATTGCTGATCGGCGTAATCGAACTGCGCCAGAGTTTTCATCACGCCGTTCCAGATTTGTTTGACCTTTAGCAATTCAAAAAACTCGCCGTATTCCAGCAAAATCTGCCGACCGAGCGTATCGGTGATGGTGTCCATCAAACCGTTGGCGTCATACGTGGCGGTGATTTTGTTGCCGTTGCGGTCTTTGATTTGCAGCGTCTGACCGTAAATGAATTGCGTGCCGTTGGTTGCGGTCAGAATCCAGGCGTTTTGAGAGGCGTCGAATTTCAATCGCAGGTAGCTGGAATTTTCCGCGTCGTAAGTTTCGTACAACCCGCTGACTTTGACCATTTCGACGGCTTCGCCCAAAGGCGTGATGACCACATAAGCCCAACGATTGGTCGTCGAGTTCAGATAAGGGCCATAAAAAACAGGGAAGCCAAATCGAAAGCCGGGACTGGGCATGCCGTAATCGTGATCGAAACGAATCTGCGCTCCCGCCTTCGTCCAGACCAGCGAGTTGTAAACCAGCGACAAATTCAGATCGTGACCGGCACGTCCGGGCAAGCTGACAATCGGCAACGACCAATTGTAATTGCCGGAAAAGAGGTCTTCGCCCGATTGGCCTGTGCGGTAACGAGGCTCAACGCGAGCGGTTTCAAAGTTTGCGGCTTGCAACGCCGTCATCGGCAACAAGGAACTGGCAAAGGCATGCGGCATCGGCTGGGTACGCACAGCTTCCAGCGTGCGCGGCTTCACTGTGGCGTTGATGCGGCGACCAATCGGCAAGTCAACTGCCGGGCGATTCGCAGCGTTGAACAAATTCAGCGGCGAAGAAAATTGATCGCTTTCAAGAAAACGCGGGCGAGACGCCTGCGCTCCGCTTTGGTTAGCGGCAATTATCGCGCGCGATGGATCGCCTTCGAGCGGAAACAACAGCGAAGTCTTTTTCTCTTTCAGGTCTTTGCACTTTTTGTCCCAGTGGCGGCAGCGTTTAGCTTTAACAGGTTCGGGTTTGTTGAGTCTGATTTCAGGAGCATTGCGAACAGCGTCAATGTTCGGCAGATTCGGACTGGGTGGCCCTTGAGTGCGAACGCCGGGCGAAGGCTCTTGGCCAAGTTGCGTATTTTGTGTGCTGGCGGGCAATGGCAAACCGGCGAAACTCAGAGCAAGGCACAAAGTGAAAACAACCGAACGGGCGAACGACGAGATGCGAATTTGGGCCATAAGACACACTCCTGCGAATGACTTGGTGAACCAAGTCCGGCTTGGGCTGTCGGAAGAAACTTCGGGGGTGGCCAAAGAGGCTTCTGCTGACGACAAACGACCAATCGTCGTTGCAGGTCAGACTTTCCAGCTTTCGCGGCAACGAACGATCAATCGGATTTGAAATTGAATGAACTTGGTGGAGTTGAGACGCGCGCAAGGTACATCGCTTGCTGGGGGGGGCAAGAGAAATTTTGCCTTTTGGCGGGGAAATAATGTGAGGTAGGAAATGACCTACTTCAGGATCAAAGTTTGCCCGGATAGACAAACGCCGATTTGCCGAATTTGAAGGCAGGCGCAAAGCCAAACTGACAGAGTCTTGCCATTTGCTGAAGCCTGCGACAAGATGCACGGCCTTAACAGCACAATTTTCAATCAATCAAAAACAATGAGCCAACAACCTGACAAAGTCATTTACTCCATGGTCGGGGTCAGCAAGTTTTACGACAAGAAAGCTGTCCTCAAAGATATTTACCTCGGTTACTTTTACGGCGCGAAAATCGGCGTGCTGGGTCTGAACGGTTCCGGCAAATCTTCGCTGCTGCGGATTCTGGCCGGCGTAGACACAGAGTTTCAGGGCGAAATCGCCATCTCGCCGGGTTATTCCATCGGTTATCTGGAACAGGAACCGAAGCTGGACGAATCAAAAACTGTCCGCCAGATTGTAGAAGAAGGCGCGCAGGACGTCGTTGATCTGCTGAAAGAGTTCGACGCGATCAACGACAAATTCGCAGAGCCGATGGACGACGACGAGATGAACAAGCTGCTGGAACGGCAGGGCGAAGTGCAGGAAAAGCTGGAAGCTCTGGGCGGGTGGGATTTGGATGCCCGGTTGGAAATGGCAATGGATGCATTGCGCTGTCCGCCCGGTGAAACTTCTATCAGCGTGTTGTCTGGCGGTGAACGTCGCCGCGTCGCGCTGTGTCGCCTGCTGCTGAAAAAGCCCGACGTGCTGTTGCTGGATGAACCGACCAACCATCTGGACGCCGAAACCGTAGGCTGGTTGGAACAACATCTTCAAAAATACGAGGGCACGGTCATCGCAGTCACGCACGATCGTTACTTTTTGGACAACGTCGCAGGCTGGATTCTGGAGTTGGATCGCGGGCAGGGCATCCCCTGGAAAGGCAATTACACTTCGTGGCTGGAACAGAAACAGGAACGGTTGCGGAAAGAAGAGCGCGCTGAATCGCAACGCCAGAAAACATTGGAGCGCGAATTGGAATGGGTGCGAATGTCGCCAAAGGCTCGCCACGCCAAGAGCAAAGCCCGCATCAAGGCTTACGAAGATTTGCTGAAACAGGAATCCGACAAGCAATCCGCCGAACTTGAGTTGTACATTCCGCCGGGGCCGCGTCTGGGCGATGTGGTGATCGAAGCCGACAAGGTCAGCAAAGGTTACGGCGACAGATTGCTGTTTGAAGATTTGTCTTTCGCCTTGCCGCCCGGCGGCATCGTAGGCGTCATCGGTCCGAACGGCGCTGGCAAAACGACTCTCTTCAAACTCATCACCGGACAGGAACAGCCCGACAGCGGCACGTTCAAAACCGGCGCGACCGTTCAACTTGGTTACGTGGATCAATCGCGCACGCTCAACCCCGACAAAACCATTTGGGAAGAAATCTCTGACGGGCAGGATCAGATTCAGCTTGGAACCAAGCTGGTCAATTCGCGGGCTTATGTTTCTCGGTTGAACTTTTCCGGCAGCGACCAGCAAAAGAAAGTCGGAATGCTTTCGGGTGGAGAACGCAATCGAGTTCACTTGGCCAAGATGCTGAAATCCGGCGCAAACGTTTTGCTGCTGGACGAACCGACCAACGATCTGGACGTGAACACGATGCGCGCGCTGGAAGAAGCTCTGGAAAACTTCGCCGGATGCGCCGTCGTCATCTCTCACGACCGCTGGTTTCTTGACCGCATCGCCACGCACATTCTGGCCTTTGAAGGCGACAGCAAAGTCGTCTGGTTCGATGGCAATTACTCCGAATACGAAGCCGACCGCAAAGCCAGACTTGGCGCTGCCGCCGACCAGCCGCATCGTATAAAATACCGCCAGCTCACAAGAAGCTGAGAGATTAGCGGAGGTATCGAATGAAAAGCGTCAGCGTCAAACAATTGCAAAACGATTTGAGCGGCTATCTGGAAGAAGTGCGCGGCGGCGAAGAATTGGTCATCAAGATTCGCAGCAAGCCGGTCGCCAAACTCGTTCCGCTGAACGGCAACGGCCATAACAAACTTTCTTCGCCGCCAGCAAAACCGGTGACAAAGAAAAAGGTTCGCAAACGACAGCAGTTGCCGCCGCTTGAAGATGATCCGCTGTACATCAGCGATGAAGAGCTTGAAATCTATCATGCAAAGCTTGTTGCCGAAGGAGGCCTGACTTTGCCGAAAGTTGAACCGACGGCTGAGTTTTGGGAGGAATTTTTCAACAAGCCCAGACCGAAGATTTCGTCCACGATCTCTATGAAAGAATTGCAAGGTTGGATAAATGAAGATCGTGACGAGGATTGAGAATGCCAAATCTGCGAAACCTTAAAGATAAGCAAGCTTTTTGGGATGCCAGCGCAGTTGTTCCGTTGTGTCTTCACGAAGACGCTTCATCCCGCGCCCGCCAAATCATGCGGAAACACCCTCAGCACGTAGTCTGGTGGGGGACGCTTGCCGAAGCCCATAGCGCTTTTACGCGCGGCCATCGAAAAGGAGTTCTGTCAACCAAAGACAAAGAATTCGCCATTCGTCATCTACAAAGCTTCAGCAGTTCCTGGAAGGTTGTTGACCCGAATCAAAAACTGCTGAACCTGGCCATTCAAATGCTGGACGATTACCCGCTCAGAACCGGCGATGCTCTTCAACTGGCCGCCGCGCTGTATTGGTGCGGAGAAAAGCCTCACCGCAAGACTTTCGTCTGTTTTGATGACCGACTGGCCGAAGCTGCCACAGACATTGGCTTCCAGGTTTTAACTGCCTGATTCAATCCGCCCGCCGATGAACCCATTCGCCAAACTCAACTCCGAAGCGCCCGCTCTGGCAATCATCGTTGGAGCGTTCGTCACCTATTTCTGGAAAGGTGTTTTCGGCGGCTATTACTTCGTCAGCGGCGACGCGCTGGTTTACAGCTACCCTATGCGAAAGGTCGCGTGGGAAATGGTGCGGCAAGGTTCGCTGCCATTGTGGACGCCGCACATTTTGTCGGGTTATCCGCTGCTGGCGATGGCGCAACTCGGCATTGGGTATCCGCTGACTTGGTTTTACCTGATCCTGCCTGGACACGTCGCCGAAAACATTTACGTGCTTGCGCCGTATCTGCTGGCGCCAGTTTTTATCTTTGCTTACTTGCGCGAAATCGGACTCAGCCGATTGGCCGCGCTGTTTGCCGGACTGAGCTTCACGTACGCAGGGTTTATGGTCAGCGGCTTGGGGCAGACGGCGATGTTCACCAACGCCGTGATGTGGATGCCGTTGATGCTGATTGCCATGGAGCGCGCGCGAAGCGGTTCGTTCTTTCGCTGTTTGATCGGCGCAGGCTTGGCCTATGCAATGGCGGTATTGACCGGACTGGGACAAGGCTTTTTGTACGCCGGATTGGTAGCTCTGGCTTATGGATTGTTTCTGAGCTTGATTGCCGACGACAAATTGTTGTCGTGGCAACGCTGGAAACCGTTTTTCGTCGGCGTCGGCGGCATCGGCTTGGCGACCTGTCTGGCGGCGTTTCAAATCGCCGAAACCATGCAAGCGCAGAGGCTGAGCATTCGCCGCACGCTGAGCTACGAAATTTTCAGCGGCGGAGCGTTCTCGCCATGGCAGTTCTGGCAATCGCTCATCAACCCGATTTATCACCATAACTACGAAGCGACGGCTTATGTGCCTTTGCTGGCCGTTCTCTTTGCCGTTGTGGCAATCCTCGCCGCCTGCTTTTCGCCGCAAACGCATCGCCGGACGTTTTTCTGGTTGTTGATTGCCGTCATCAGCATGTTGTTGATGATGGGCGATCACACGCCGCTGTATCGGCTGGCGTTTCGCATCCCGGTTCTCAACCTGTTCCGCATTCCCTGGCGGCACGCTTACGAATGGACGCTGGCCGTTTCGGTATTGGCGGCGTTTGGTTGGGATGTTGCGGCAAACTTTTTGAAACCAATGACTGAGACTCTACGCTCTCGCCTGGTTGGCGTGGCGTTGATCTTGCTGACAATCGCGGCGAGCTTTGCGCTCATCAAACTGGCGAACAAACCGGTTGATGCCGGGCAAACATTTTGGCCTGTCGGATTGAGCGAACCGACGCTGTTGAAAGCCAAACTGGCGCTCACAGCGTTGTTGGCGGCGAGCGCATGGTTCGGATTGAAGCTGGTGAAATCACCCTGGCGAACAGCGTTGTTGGTCGTCGTGATTGTAATGGCTTGTTACTGGGAACAGCGGTTGATGGGATTGAACTGGTGGATGCCTCAAAACAGAACCGCCGCTTATTTCAATTCCATTTCGCCGCCGTCGGTCTTTCTGAAACAATTTCCGCCTGAACAAAATCGCATTTACACGTCGCTCGGTCCTGGTTTTACCGTCAACCTGTTGCGCCACGAACCCCACAATCTGGCCTCGCGGCAAGGCTTTCACAATGCCGCAGGTTACGAACCGTTGATGTCCAACCGTTACAGCCGAGCGTTCGGAGCGGGTTGGTCATTCGACACGCCATCGTTCAGCGCCCCGCTCGATCCGCAAGTGCTGAGTCCGAATTGGCGCGTGCTGGATTTGCTCAACGTCAGGCATTTGGTCGAACTCAATGTTCCGATGACCGATGCTTTCACCAAAGATGGAATCAAATTCGCCGTCGCCGAAGCCAAAGCTGAATTGCCTGCAAACACCTCGCGTGTTTTTTCCGGCTCGTCCAGGCCGGTTGATTCCCTATCGTTGGTGACGACCTTGGCCAATTCGCCGCATATCGAACAGGGACGCACAATTGGCCGATTCATCATTCACACCGCAGACGGGCGAACCATAGAACGCGAAGTCAAAGCCGGGGTTGATTCCGCCGAATGGGCGTATGAACGCGCTGAAGTCAAAGCCACCATTCGCCATTCGCGGCCAGCGGTGTTCGACACTTATCCGGCAGACGCGCAAAATTCTTTTTCGGCGCTGCGCTTTCAGACGAAATTCGATTTTGGAGAAAAAGTAATAGTGGATCGCGTCGAAGTGAAGAACGTGGACGATCTGGCTTCGCTGATTATCTGGAAAGCGACGCTTTACGATTCAACCGGAGAGGAAGTCGTTGTGCTGCGTCAAAGATTGCCTGCGCACTGGCGCAAAGTTTACGACCACGACAACGCGACCATTTTTGAAAATCCGAATGCGTTGCCGCGCGCCTGGCTGGTGACTTCAGCCAAAATTGTCAGTGAAGAGCAAGCTCTCAAGGCAATTCGCGGAGAAAGCCAGGAGCCGTTCGATCCGCGTCAAGTCGCATTGCTGGAAGCCGCCGACAGCGAATCATCCAGACTGCTTCCTGCCGATGGGCAATTTGCCAATCAGCCGGAAACGATTCTGATTCATCATTCGCCGACGCGAATAACCATTGGAACTTTGGCCAGCAAGGACGCCGTATTGGTCGTCAGCGAAATGAATTACCCGGGATGGGAAGCGACGATCAATGGTCAACCGACTGAAATCTACACGGCGAATTATCTGCTTCGCGGAGTGATCGTTCCGGCGGGAAAAAACAGGATTGAAATGCGTTACACGGCTACGGCGGCGCAAAAAGGCGGGATTCTTTCGGCATTGGCGCTGCTGTTTATCGGCGTGGCGTTCATCAAAACAGGAAAGAGAGATTGAAATGACGGAAACTCATCGCATCAACAGTCAGTTGAAACGAGCTTATCAGGGTGAAGCGTGGCACGGCCCCAGCTTGCGCGAATTGCTGGACGGCGTGACCGCCGAACAAGCCGCTGCGCGTCCAATCGCCGGAGCGCACAGCATCTGGGAACTGGTCAATCACATCATTGCGTGGGAACAGATTTCCAAACAGCGATTGGAAGGCGACGCCATGAAAAATCCGTCAGATGAAGTGAACTTCCCGCCGGTCAACGATACCAGCGAATCGGCGTGGCAAAAGACTCTGGAACAACTCGCCGCCAGCAATCAATCGTTGCGCAACGCCGTCAAACAATTTGATGACAGCCGACTGGATGATCTTGTTCCTGAAGCGGGTTATTCCAATTACTTCATGCTGCACGGCGTGATTCAGCACGACCTGTATCACGCCGGACAAATCGCCTTGTTGAAAAAAGCTGCGGAATGAGCCGGATTACCCGTTGCCCGACTGCTCCATCTCGCGCAATTCGCGGCGCAACACTTTGCCGACGGCGCTCTTGGGCAAGCCTGGAGTGATCTGGATGATTGACGGAATTTTGTATTTCGCCAGATTGGTTTTGCAGAATTCCAGCAACTCTTCGACGGTCGCCGAAACGCCAGGTTTCAGCACTACAAAGGCTTTGACCGATTCGCCGCGATATTGGTCGGGAACGCCGATGACGGCTGCTTCCAACACAGCCGGATGCGTGAACAACACGTCTTCGACTTCGTTGGGATAGACGTTGAAGCCACTGACGATAATCATGTCCTTTTTGCGCTGGACGATGTAAAAATATCCGTCTTCGTCCATACGAGCCACGTCCCCCGTGTACAACCAACCATCGCGCAACGCGATGGCGGTTTCGTCGGGACGGTTCCAATACCCTTTCATCACCTGTGGCCCGCGAATGCACAATTCACCTTCCTGACCCAACGGAACTTCCTGTGTGCCTGTTTCCAGATCAACGATCTTCGCATCGGTTGCCGGATACGTCAGCCCTATGCTGCCGGGTTTGCGCCGAGCCAGCGTCGGCGTCGAATGCGTGGTCGGCGACGCTTCCGTCAATCCATAACCTTCGTACAACATCGCGCCGCTGAGTTGTTCGAATTGCTCTATGACTTCGACCGGCAGCGGAGCCGAGCCGCTGTTGAATCGCCGCACATATTCCAACCCGCAGGTTTTGATTTCAGGGTGATTGAGCATGGAAATGTACAGCGTTGGCACGCCGGGAAAGAACGTCGGCTTGTAAGCTTTGATGGCTTGAATCAGCGCATCGGGGTCGAATTTCGGCACGGGAATCTGCATCGCGCCGTTCCAGGTTCCGAGCAGCAAGCCCACCGTCTGGCCGTAAATGTGAAAATACGGAATGACCATCAAATAACGTTCGTCGCCGGATTGAACCAGTTCTCTGCCCCAGATGTAAGACTGAATGACGTTGGAATACAGGTTGAAATGCGTGAGCATCGCGCCTTTCGGAACACCGGTCGTGCCGCCTGTGTATTGCAACACGGCCACGTCTTCTTCGGGCGTGATGGCCACGCGCGGCAGAGCGATTTCCGTTTCCTGAATTAATTGCCTGAACGACAAAACGCCCGCCGGAACCGCCGGAGCAATTTCGGGCTTGGCGGAATACTCCTGCACGCTGGTGACAATGACGTTTTCAATCTGCGTATTGGGCTTTACGCCCAGCACAATCGGCGTCATCAAATCCAAAACGATCATGGCTTTCATGCCGGAATCTTTGGCGACGGCTTCGACTTCTCGCGGGGTGTAGATCGGATTGACGTTGGCCACAATCGCGCCCAATCGAACAATGGCGAAAAAGCTAATCAGGTATTGCGGACAGTTCGGCAGCATGATGCCGACGCGGTCGCCTTTCGCTACGCCCAATTTGCTTAGCGCGGTGGCCAGCCGATCCACTTGCGATTTGACTTCGCCAAAGGTCAGAAACGCGCCTAAAAACGCCGTCGCCGGTTTGTCACGGTGACTGGCGCTGGCGATTTGCAGAATCTGGTAAAGCGGTTGGCGCGGCATGTTGGGTTCAGGATCAACCCAGAAATCGTAATGCTTCAGCCACGGTTTGGCGGTGTATGGCGACTCGTTGACAGTTTCCGCAATGCTCATGGGTTCGTCCTCATCTCCTTCGGTTACTTGATGCGTTTGACTTCTTCCTTAATCAATTCATCTAACACACTCATGATTTTCGGCAAGACGAGTTCGGTAGACTTCTGCATCGTGTCATTCACGAGTTTAGGCATTACCTGAATCGTCTTTTTGCCAGTCGGTGTTCGGTAAAACGCGACCATGTCCTTCAATTCTTCTTCGGTGAAGTATTTGTCATACAACTCCAGGCTGATTGTTTCCAAAAGCTCTCCAAAGTTGACGGCCGTCAGCGCTCTTTCCTGAAATCGTTTGAGCATCCGCAGAGAAGATTTTCCACCATCCTCCAACAACGCCTTTCGCTGAGCGGCATTCAACTGGTTGTCTGCCGCCTGCTGCGTCAACAACATTTCCATAATGCGGGGAAAATCCTGCTCCATCTGCGCCATCATGGTTTGACTGGTAGATTCCGCCAACTTGACGGCATCAGTCACCACCAACAATTCCTTGATCAACTCCCGCTTTTGAGGCGAAATCGCGCTCTGGCCGAACGTTTGCAAACCCGATACGAAAAAGATCATCAGCAAACCGATGATTGAAATTGTTATTTTGAATTTCATGGCTACTCCTTTCGAAAGTCTCGGCATTTTGGATTAGCTCTTGATGGATGACAAGCGCGCTGCATTCTCAAAAATTCGGTCGCTTGACGACCTTGAATTCGGCGCGTATGCTCCGCCTTCTTTTTCAGCCGTCAGATTGATTCCGACGACTGGTTCCACTCTAAAAATTGCCATGATTGAAAGGCAGGTGAAGACCTTTGGCAGAAGTCAAACTCGGCGATAACGAGACGCTGGAAAGCGCGCTCCGCCGATTCAAACGCAAAGTGCAGCAGGAAGACATCATTCGTGAAGTAAAACGGCATGCCTTTTATGTTCCGCCCGGAGAAAAAGCCCGATTGAAATCGGCGCTGGCTCGCAAACGGAATCGCAAAAAATATCGCACTCGCCCGATGCCACCTTCGGAATAATGTTTCGGGACGAATCAATCTACAAAAGCCACGAACAATCTTTGTACGTGGCTTTTGTATTTTAGGCGACACCTTTTTGTTTGCTCAAAATCCACAGCCTGATGTTGCCGTTGTTGTTCAATGGCGACAGGATTTCAATCACTCGCCTGCCGCAGATTGCCGCTTCGTATTGCACAACAAGCCTTTACAAAGAAGTTTTCAAACCTGGATTGTCTGGCGTGCAGTTTGCTGAGCTATAGATGGTTCACTGAGCCGATACTGCAAACAAAAAACGAGGACATGAATTGAATCAGCAAACCACGGTAGGAAAAAGTTTCAGCGTCAGTGGCATTGGTCTTCACTCCGCTTCGCCGGTGAACGTCACTGTCAAACCGGCGCCGCCATATACAAGCTACCTGTTTCGTCGAACCGACCTGAACGACTTTGAAATCCCTGCCGCGCCGCAATATGTCTCGCATGTCAGTTACGCCACGACGTTGATGAAATCCGGCGTGATGATTTCCACCGTCGAACATCTCCTGTCGGCGCTGTATGGATGCGGCGTGGACAACGTCTTCATTGATGTGGATTCGCTGGAAGTTCCCATACTGGACGGCAGCAGCCGGCAATGGGTAGAACTGATTCGCCAGTCCGGAATCGTCGAATTGCCTGCTCAACGTCCTTACCTGCGCGTGCTGAAACGGGTTTCGGTGAGCGAAAAAAACCGCACCATGAGCATCGAACCTGCCGACGAATTTCGCATCACCTGCGAAATTGATTTCAATCATCCGTTGATCGGCGTGCAGCAGTGCGAAGTCAGCTTTCAGGTTGCTGACTATTCCCATGAAATTGCACCGGCTCGAACATTCGGCTTTGTCGAAGAAATCGAGATGCTGAAACAGAACGGATTGGCGCGCGGAGGTTCGCTGGACAACGCCATTGCCCTGACACGCGAAGGTTTTTTGAATCCCGAACCGCTGCGTTTTCATGACGAATTCGTTCGTCACAAGATTCTGGACATCACTGGCGATCTGGCGTTGGCTGGAATGCCCATTCTGGGGCACGTTCGCGCTTCAAGGTCGGGGCATGGGCTTCACACAATGTTGCTTTCGACTTTATTGCGCGACCGTCATGCGTGGGAAGTGACAACTGCGCCGAGTCAAAGTTTCCAGGTTGCTTAGAAAATATATTACGCTTTCTTTTGAATTCGGCTTAACAGCCAGGGCATGAGGGCAAAGAGAATCAAACTGACGTAGTAGGCGGTTCCGGCCACAGGGTCTCTGTTCAGAATAATCTGGGTAAGAGAAAGCCCGCGCAGCATCATCCCCAGCATAATTTCGGCGGAAAGCATTATCACTAACGCAATCGCGCCAATGCCCAGTTTTGAAATGGGTGAGGCAATTTCAGCAAAACGGCGATTGATCCAGCCAGCCGCCAGCACAATGGCAATCAGCATCAAAGGGAGTTCCAGCAACTCGGCGGTTCTTTCTCCAACTCGCGGAACAAGCCAAAGCACTCGGATCGGCCCCAGAATGAATCCCACGCCGAACACGATGAAGAAATAAAGCAGGGCTGGTTTGAGCAATCGCATAATCGGAATTCGCAGGCTACTTCGCCCGGAAAATGGGAGAAGTCAGACGAGATGGCAGCAACACCAAATCTTCGATCAGACAGCCGATGATCGTCACTGCCGACAACAAACCGAAATCGCTGACTGGTTGAAAATTCGAGACGGCGAAAATGGCAAAGGTCGCGGCCAGCGCAACGTTGGCATAAATGATCGGGCGACCGGACAACCGCATGCTTTCTATGATCGCCTCGCGCAATGGTTCGTCGGCTTTTTGCACGCGGCGAAACCGGATGATGAACTGCACGGCATTGTCCACCGCCAGACCAAGCACAATGCTGGCCACCAGACTTGTCGTCAGGTTCAGCTTGATGCCCCGCCAACCCATGAATCCAAAAAAGAACACCACAGGAATCAGGTTCGGAATCAGCGCCGTCAATCCGACCCGCAACGAACGAAACAGAATCGCCAGCATCAAAAAGATCGTCACCAGAGCGATGCCGATGCTCTGCACCTGTTCTCCGCCGATCTGATCCGAAGTCCGATTGAGCAACACGAAGGTGCCGTTGGCAAAGACGCGAAATTCCGGCAGCAATTGTTTGGCCTGCTGTTCGATTTCCCGAACGACATCCGCCATCGCCTGGGAACTGGTCAGCGTGGAACGAACCAGCACGCGCGCTATTCGCCCGTCTTCGGTCAAAAAGCCTTTCAACTGGTCGCGGTCGGAAAACAAATCGGCAATGATTCGTTCGTCGGTGGGAATCGCATACTGTTTGGGATCGTTGCCATTGAACGCCCGATTCAGATGTTTGATGAAATCCGCAACAGACAACGAACGATCCACCCCTTGCCCGTGCAGGCCTTTGCGCGTTTCCGCAAAAGCCTGCAACTGCGCGATTCGTTCCAACACGTCAGGCTTTTCAATCGCCCCGTCCGTTTTGCCTTCGACGATGATGTCGAAAGTCACCGCACCGGATAACCGACGGCTGATTTCTTCCAACCCGACCAGCGAATCCGTTCCCGGTTTGGCAAAACGAAAGAAATCAATATCAACGATGATTCGGCGCATTCCGAACAAACTGACAACGACGATGATGACCGTCAGCACATACAACAACCGCTGATGTGAAGTCGCCCAACGCCCTGTGTTTTCCAGAAACCGTACCATCTTTCCGTTCAGCCCGACGCGAAAGGTTCCGGTTCGCACAGGCAACATCACCAGCACCGCAGGAATGAAGGTCAGCGACAGAATCATCGTGAAGGCTGCGCCGATGGCCGAATAAACAGCCGTCGAACGAATCGCCGGAATTTCCGTAAAGGTCAGCGACAAAAATCCAGCAATGATCGTCAACGCCGAAACCGCCACCGGCAGATTGATGAACCGCATTGCGCTTTCGATTGCGGACGCTTGAGAGACAGGGAGAAGCGGCGTAGGGGCGACTGGGTGAAAATCATTTTTTTCCTCCGGCTTGTCTCCATTCCCTTGCCCGGTTCCGCTTCCCTCCTTTCGCCTGCTCTCCCCGTCACCTCGTCCCTCTTTCACTTCGTCATTGCGTCTGTCTTCGCAAACAATGCCGATCTGATTCAGCACGTGAATCATGTACGAACAACCAATCGCCAGCATGACCGTCGGCAGCATCAGAACCAGAATCGTGAAATGCGTGCCGAAATAGGCCATCAATCCCAACAACCAAACCAGCCCAATGCCGATTGTCGCCAAAGGCAGCACAACCGCCGTCAAAGACCGAAAGCAAAGCCACAGCAGCAAAACGATCAACGCCACCGTCAGCGGCAACAGCAATTTCAAATCGTCTTTGAGCGACTGCGTTCCGCGAAGCTGCGAGAACGGATCGCCGGCGAAATACACTTCGCCAAAGCCGGAAGCACGGGTCAGATCGTAAATGCGTTGGGTGGTTTCGTGACGGCGAACGGTGGGCAAATCCATTTTCAGCAACACGGTCAGCGCCGTCGTGCGCGAATCGGCAGACACCAGATTGCCGACAAACATACGGTCAGTGGTGGCGACGGCACGGGCTTCTTCCAATCGTCGCCTGTCATCCAGCAAATTCGGAATCAACGTTTCCAGCGAAACGCCGCCATCGTCACCGGGCAAACTGCGAGCGTAAGGGACATTGACCAGGCTGAGAACTTCGCCGACGCCGGACACTTTTTCGATTTGCTGGTGAAGCGATTTCAACCGCGCCAGATTGTCAGGCGCAAACACATCGTCGCATACAATGGCGACCAGCAAAAAATCGTCTGCGCCGAAATGCTTGCGGGCTTCGGCAAAATCGCGGCGTTCCTGGCTGTTCTGAGTGACAAAACTAAGCGGCGAAACGTCCAGTTCCATTCCTCGTCGCAATCCGAAGCCGAAGACGACGGTCAACGCCAGCACAAAACCGATGATCCACCGCGGGTGAGAAACAACGAAACGGCTCATTCTTTCCTCAATTGGCCTCAGTTGGCTGAATTCCGTTTGGCGCTGGCCTCAGTGATAAAACCTTTGAGGTGCTGTTCGGTGAAAATCTTGTCAGGCAAGCCGCGGTCGTATTCGATCTTTCTGGTTTCCATTCGCAGCTTCAGATTTTGCGCGATGTCTTCAATCGCCACCTTGGTGATGGTCTGGCGATTCTGAACCGGCTTCACTTCTTCGATGACGACTCGTTTGCTGACTTCGCCGTTTTCGCCAAACAGTTCAAATCGCGCTGGCGTCTGATCCTTTTCGTGGAAATATCCGATGATGCGAGGGAATGCCAGATTCAGATTTTTTTTGGCGTCAAAGGTGATCTTGATCAGCGATTGTCCTTCCGTTTCCACACGCTCTCCGGGGTTGTGGTCATACTGGCCAAGCTCCATGCCGAGCAGTTCCTGGACGGTGACTTTGGCTCCGCGAAATCCCAGCGGGCGCGACGAATTCAGCTTGGCCAGCTTTTTCAATCCGGCCAGATAAGAAAGAGCTTCGGTCGGCTGCTCGTTGCGTTCGACAACCAGAATCGCCTTGTCCGAATCTTCCTTGGGCGACAGCACAGTCAGAAAAGTCGCCGCGCCCGTGTCTGAATACTTGCGCTGCAATCGCACTTCCACCTGCTCGCGTTTGCCGTCGGCGGTTTCCGTCGTCATACGCATTTCGGCAATGAAGTCTTTGCAGCCGTCCTGGGTGATGAGCTTTTTAACCATCGCGGCGGCGTCCGGCAAAGGTGCCGTTTCACGGTTGGATGTGTCGTGATCGGCCGAGGCTGACGGCGAGGAATCCTGACAAGCGCAAACCAGCGCGCACAGCAATATGAGGCTGGTGCGGAAAAATTTCTGCATCAAAGTCTCCGTTTCTTTCGGGCAAATTGTTTATGATTCAGATTCAGCCACCTGATCGTGCTGAAAGGGTAATCATCAATAACACACCGCGTCGAAAATCTCCAAACTGGAGTCTCAGCCGATTCCGAGCAGTTTCATTTCGTAAGCCAGCGTTTCACGCAAACCCTCTTCCATTGAACTTGTATGGAGTGCGCGCGACTTGTCGCCGCTTTTCGTTCCTGGCTAAAACCTCGCAGTCCCGGCTGGTTCGCGATTGAGAACGCCAAAGCTGCGACAAGTCGCAGCACTCCAAATTTATTTCTTCAACCACGCATCCGAAATCACAGCTTCGACATCAACCGGCACGCGCGGCAGGAATTCTTTGGCGGCGGCAATCATTTCAAATCGGACTATGTCTTTGACCTGTTCGGCAATCTTCGTGTCACATTCGACCACAAGTTCGTCGTGAATCGAATTTACGATTTGCGCGTTCAATCCCAGCAGCGCGGCATCCAGCAATGTCATCGCTCGTTTGAAGATGTCCGAACAGGTTCCCTGAATCGGCGTGTTTTTGCCTACGCGGCGCAAAGCAGCCTGTTGCGTGCGGTCGTTCGGATCGAGACTGAATTTCCACAACCGCCCCGAAGCCGTGCGCGCTTCTCGTTCGCGGACGGCGCTTTCGGCGGCTTCGTGCAGCCAATGCGCGACGCCGGAATAGGCCTTGAAATAACGGTCAATCAATCCTTCGGCTTCCTGGACAGTAGAGCCTATGCGCCCGGCCAGACCTTCCGCGCCCATTCCGTAAATCAACCCGTAATTCAACCCCTTGGCGCTTTCGCGTTGGCGAGGCGAAATGTCGGCCAGCGGCACACCGAACATTTGCGAAGCCGTCGTGCGGTGCAGGTCTTCGCCGGAATCGAATGCCTTCAACAAGGCTTCATCGCCGGAAAAATCGGCCAGAATGCGCATTTCGATTTGCGAATAATCGGCGACGATCAGTTTGTGTCCCGCCGGAGCGCGAAAACATGATCGGTATTCCGCCGTGTGCGGAATCTGCTGCAAACTCGGCGAAGAAGTCGTGATGCGTCCGGTCGGCGTTCCCAACTGTCGAAAATCCGCGTGCAATCGCCCAGTCGCAGAGTTCACATACCCCAGAATGTTTTCGCCAAACGCAGACAGGTTTTTGCTCAGGCCACGATGTTCCAGCAGCTTGGCGACAACCGTGTGATCCTGCGCCAGTTTGCTGAGCGTCCATTCGCGCGTATCGGAGATTTCTATGCCTAGGCGCGCCAACGCTTCTTTGACCTGCGCCGGACTGTCCAGATTGATCGGATCGGCTTCGCCGAACAAATTCATCTGCGAAGCCCCAGCGGCAAACGCCTGCTGCAATTCGTCAGCCAGCGCATCGCGTTCGACAGTCATCCGGGCCAGCAATGTTTTCCAGCGTTCAACATCCAGATAAACGCCTGCCAACTCCATGGCGGTGATCGCGGGCACGGCGGCGAACTCCAATTCCGCCGTCACCAGCAAATCCATTTCATCCAGTCTGGTCTGCATCGCTTCGCGCAAAGACAGCAACACCTGAGCATCGCGCGCGGCGTATTCCAACTGGTTGCGCGTCAATTCGCCAGCCCAGTTGCTGAGCTGCGCGTCTTTGTTCAGTTGCTGATTCAGAAACCGGCTGACCACCGGCTCCAATCCGTGCCGCGTGTTTTCATCACCGGCGGCAATCAACAAGCTGGCCAGATAAGTGTCGAAAATCCCTGTCAACCGCCAGCCCAGGTGTTTGAGCAAAAACTTGGCGTCGAATTTGGCGTTGTGAGCGATCTTGGTCGGTTGTTCGGCAGAAATCAGTTCCCGCAGCGGCGAAAGCTGTTCGGGAGTCAGGCGAAAACAGTCCAGGATATAACTGCTGTCGGGCGTGGCCAGTTGCAACAACCGCAGTTTGGACGTGTGTGGATCAAGCCCTGTGGTTTCGGTGTCCAAACCAATCACCGGCTGAGCGCGCAGATCGTCGGCGATTTGCGACACATCAACAGCATCGGTAATCAGTTTGTAATTCACGCTCATTTCAATTTATCGCCATCTGTCGCGTTCGGGTACACGGCGAACAGGTAGCCGCGGCGTTCGATTGTTGTCGCGGAAAAAGAAAACCAGGGCGATTCCGGCGACAAAACCTCCGACGTGAGCCATGTACGCGACGCCACCACTGTCGCCGCGAGCCGACAATTGCCCAAACCCGCCCAGAAACTGCATCACTCCCCATAACCCAATGGCCAGAATCGCTGGTACTTCCGTGATGCGTCCCCACATCAACACACGCACGGCCTGGTGCGGAAACAACACCAGATACCCGCCCAGCACACCGGCAATTGCGCCCGACGCTCCCAGATTCGGAATCAGCGAATCCGGTTTGATGACAATCTGCGCGGCGCTGGCCAGCAATCCAGTCAGCAGATAAAAAATCAAAAACCGCGTTTTTCCCATTCGATCTTCGACGTTGTCGCCGAAAATCCACAAGTAAAGCATGTTGCCGCCGATGTGCATCAGATCGCCATGCATGAACATGGCAAACAGCAACGTCAGATAAATCGGCACGGGGCCGGGATACAATTCGATTCGCCCGCCACTGACCGTGAACGCTCCCACCAAATCGCGCCCGCTGGCAATTTCCGCCGGAATGTAGCTGTATCCATAAGTGAACGCCGGGTTCATCATCTGATAAATGAAAAACAGCACGTTGACGCCGATCAAGGCGTAAGTCACCACAGGTGTTGAATGTCGTTCGGAATTGTCGTCACCGATTGGAAAAAGCATCATTACTCCTTCAGCGAGTTCCCCACTTCAATTTTCGCCGCAACACTTCAAAGTAGTTGCGATTCGTTGGCCGAATCAGATCGAAAGTCGTCTGGCTGCGCAATGCCGTTATTTTATCGCCTGATTGCAGGGCGATCTGCACCTGTCCATCCACCGTCAGCATCAGCCCGTCATTGGTGGCTGGAAAAATCAAATCCACCACGCTTTCGCCGGGCACGACCACCGGACGATTCGACAAGGTGTGCGGGCAAATCGGCGTCAACAAAATCGCCGACATGCCGGGATGCACAATCGGCCCGCCAGCGGAAAGCGAATAAGCCGTGGAGCCGGTCGGCGTCGCCAGAATCATTCCGTCGGCGCGAAAACTGTTCACGAACATGCCGTTGATGCGACATTCCAATTCGATCATTCGCACTGGCGATCCGAAATTGACTACCGCTTCGTTCAGCGCACGCAGCGAAGTGACGATTTCATCGCCGCGCCTCAGCAGCACATCGAACAGCATTCTCCGGTCGAGATCAAAACTGCCTTCGCGCAATTCTTCCAGAGCCACAAACAATTCTTCTTTGGTGAATTCGGTCAGATAGCCCAGCGATCCCAGATTGACGCCGAGCACCGGAACCTGACGCGTCCCGACAAAGCGCGCCACGCTGAGCATCGTGCCATCGCCGCCCAGCGAAACAATCAGATCAACGTCTTCCGCAAGCTCGCCATCGCGTTCGGCCAGCAATTCAAAGCGAGCCGTTTCTGCGCTCGCGCGCAGCTTCATCAGCATTCCGCGCGCTTCACACCATTCGCCAAGTTGACGCGCCAATTGCCAGGCTTCGGTTTTCTGAGGCCCGACAACAACCCCGATTGTTTTGAGTTCGATTGAGGACATTCGTTTTTCCATGCGCATGTCACCGCGCGCAGCGCTGACCCGGTCAACAATCAACCAAGCTGCCGCAACACTTTCGACAAATGTTGCAGCCCGATTTCGACATCTTCCGGCTTGACGGCAAAACCCAGTCGGAAATGTTGTGGTGATTCAAAGAATTTTCCCGGCACGATGGACGTATCAAACTGCCGCAATTGATCGTGCAGCGGTCCGGCATCAGCGTGATGTTTCAAGCGAGGGAAAACAATCATTGAACTCTGTGGCACGACGCAATCCAGCAAATCTTCGTGGTCACACAAAAACTGATGGACCAGTTTGATGTTCGGTTCGATCATCGTTCGCGTGCGCGCCGCCAGCCGATCCAGTTGCCGGAACGCCACAACCGACAAGGTATCGCTCGGCATGGAACCGACCGCGCCAAACAAATCATTCAACCGCCGTATGCGTTCTGCCAGTTCCGGTGAACACAGTATCCAACCGCAACGCAATCCGCTCAAGCCGTAACTTTTCGTCAAACTGCTGGTGGTGATGAATTCATCGCCAAACGTCGCCACACAAGGTTCGGCGTCTTCGAACAAAATGTCGCGGTACACTTCGTCCACCAACACGCGAGCGCCGACTGATGCTGCCAGTTCGCCAACCTGTTTCATCGTGTCGCTGGTGATGGCCACGCCGCTGGGATTGTGCGGGCTGGTGATGACGATCAATCGTGTTCGCGCCGAAACCTGTTGCCTCAATTCATCGAGATCAATTTGATAGCCGTTTTCGAACCGGCGCGAAAACCGTTTGACCTCTGCGCCCACGTAGCCAAGCGCCGCCAGAATCGGTTCGTAAGTCGGCTGCTCGATCAGCACTTCGTCGCCGCGTTCGATGACGGTCGCCATCGCCAGAAAATTCGCCATCGAAGTTCCCTGCGCCGGAACGACGTTTTCCGGCTTCACGTCGTATCTGGCCGCAATGACTTCTTTCAACGGCGCGTAACCTTCGTGGTTCAGACCGTTGATCGCAACGTCATCGAACGTGATCGTCAGGTCGTTCAAGTCGCAACCCAGAATCCCACTATTTGCCAGATTGTACCGAGCCGAAGCGTGATGCTTCGCCCAGGTCATGTAAACGCTGTTTTTCATAATTGTCTTTTTTCGCTTCCTCTCGCCCGCGGCGATGAACCGAACCGTTTCCACAAGAAAAATACTGGCACGCCTGCCGCGATAATCAATGCGCCAATCCGCGCGTTTTTCCAATCCGTCACAAATGTGTTGAAGACAATCCCCAGCCCAAACAGGATGAAGAGAATCGGCGTCAACGGATACAATGGCACAGGCTGCGGGCGCGGAGCATCCGGCATCGTGCGACGAAAGACCATCAGCGCCGCTCCGGCCAAGGCGAAAAATATCCAGTCGGCAAACACCGCATAACCAACCAGTTCGTCGTAACGATTCGAGATGGCAAACCCCGCGGCCAACACGCCTTGCAGCAGAATCGCCACTGCAGGAGTTTGAAAGCGCGGACTGAGTTTGCCAACGGATTTGAAGAACACGCCATCCGCCCCCATCGCGTAATACACTCGCGGAGCCGACAGCAGCGCCAGATTCATAAAGCCGAACGTCGAAACCACGATCAGAAAGCTGATGGCTTTCTGGCCAAAAGGCCCGGCGAGTTTGGCCGCTACATCCGCCGCCGGAGTTTCCGTCGCTGCCAGCGCATCCGCTCCCAGCACGTGAACGTAAGCGACATTCGCGCTGACGTACACGGCAACCACGCACAACACACCGATCAAAATCGCTCGCGGCAAGTTTCGCAGCGGGTCTTTCACTTCTTCTGAAACGAAGTTCAGGTTTTGCCATCCGCCATACGAAAACATCGTCGGAACCAACCCGGCAAAAAACGCCGACAGCAAACCAAAACTCTGCAAATCCGGCGGCGTCATCGGCTGAAACGTGATGCCCGATTGCTTGGTCAGCAAAAACGCTCCGACGATCAAAGCAGCGATAGCCAGCGTTTTGCCGAAGGTAATGATGTTGATCAGAATCGCTCCGGGTTTTATGCCCAGCGCGTGAAACGCAGCCAGCCCCAGCAAAACGGCAATTGCCACGGGCGTTACCAGTTCGTTGCCGAACCCGAACAATGGTTGCAGGTATTTGGCGAACGCAACGGCTACGCCCGCCGTTGCGCCCGATTGAATGATGAACATCAACGACCAACCATGCAGAAACGCCACCAACGGATGAAAAGCTTCGCGGAAGAAAGCGTATTGCCCGCCGACTTTCGGCATGACCGTGCTGAGTTCGGCAAAAACAAATGCTCCAACCAGAGCGAAGATTCCGCCAGCAATCCAGACCGCCAGAATCAAAAACGGCGTGCCGACTTTTTGCGCAACGATGTACGGATTGATGAAGATGCCGGAACCTATGATGCCGCTGATGACAATCATCGTCGCATCAAACAGATTCAGCTTGCGGGCGAATTGATAAGTTTTAGATTGGGACAAGCGAAGAGCCTGTGTTCAAGTCAGAGCAACGCGACAAATTCATCAATCGTTAAGCCAGCCTGGCGAATGATTGCGCGTAATGTGCCTCTGTCCAGTTCTTTGTGATTAGGAATTGTGGTTTGCGCAGACGGATCAGCCCGCACCATAGTGATATGACTGCCGCGTTGCCGATAGACAACAAAAACCCGTTTTTTCCAATGCGCGAATGCACTCAGCCCCGGAAATGACTGGCAATCTATTCACGCAGCGATCTCCACCATCTCGACCTGATCTTTCGGCACAATCTCGCCGCGTTCCAGCAAAACTTCAATGTGCAACGCGATTGCTTCACGAATGTTCGACAATGCTTCGTCACGAGTCATTCCCTGGCTGACGCATCCGGGCAGACTGGGAACTTCAGCAACCAGATAGCCATCCTCGCCTGGGTAAATAATCACTCTTCTTTTCATTCAAGCGCCTCCTGACCTGAGCCTGGATTTTCCGCAGATTGACAAAAGCAAGCTTGCCAACCGGCTAGAATGTTCGCAAAGAGTCTATCACCGCCAGCATCTCGTCGTGAACTTTGCCGTTGGTGCAGAGCAAACTCGACGAATGGTTGTCGAAAGTTGCGCCATCCAGTTTCGTGACGCGACCACCGGCTTCTTCGATGATGACCCAGCCGGCAGCCACGTCCCAGGCATTCAACCCTTTTTCCCAGAAGCCTTCCATTCGCCCGCAAGCCACATAGGCCATGTCAATCGCGGCAGCTCCCAATCGGCGAACCGCCTGGGCGTGACGCAAAAACGCTTCCCAGGCAGGCAGGTATTCATTCATTCGTTCGCGCACATCATAAGGAAAGCCGGACACCAGCAAGGCTTTTTCCAACGATTCGATTTCAGAAACGCGAATCTTCTCTCCGTTGAGCGTTGCTCCCGCGCCGCGTTCGGCGGCAAACAGGTCGTCACGGGTTGGGTCGTAAATGACTCCGGCGATGGATTGGCCTTTGTGTTCGATGCCGATGGAAACTGCGTAACAGGGATAGCCGTGCGAAAAGTTGGTCGTGCCGTCCAGCGGATCAATGATCCAGGTGTATTCGTCGGACGTGTGAGCGCTGGCTCCGCTTTCTTCGGCCAGAATCTTGTGCGTCGGATAGCGCGATGCGATGAGTTCTTTGATGTGGAGTTCACTGGCCAGATCGGCTTCAGTGACCAGGTTGATGCGGCCTTTGTGTTCGATGCGAAATCCGCGCGCGGCAAAATCCTGGAGTATCGCTCCGGCTTCGCGCGCGGCTCTGATAGCAAGTTCAATCATTTGTAAGTTCCGTAGTTTGGAATTCGCGGCAGGAGCGGATTATCAGCTTACGGATTCAGACTGGCAACCGATGACTGGCAACTTCGGCTGATGACGGCGGCGGCCAACAATGGAATCATCAATTCGTGATGGCCTGTGATGCTGTGCCCTTTGCCCGCGCCATTGGCTACCGGGCGGCGAACAACGTTTGTTGTCGGGCGGTATTGCTGAAGAAAATCAAAATTGGCTGTGGTGAAATCCGTCAGCGAATGGCCTAGGTTGCGAACGACCGTGACGGCCTTGAGGAAAATTTCCGGCAACGTAACGGCAGAGCCTAAATTCAAATACACGCCTCCGCCGTCGAGTTCGCGCACAATCGAAGTGAAGAGTTTGAAATCGTGATAGCTGGCGGCGCCAATGGCTGCTCCGTCGGCGTGTGGATGAATGTGAATGATGTCCGTGCCGATGGTCACGTGAGCAGTCACCGGAATTTTGAGTTTGTAAGCTTCGTGCAGAAGAGAAAATTCGCCGTGCGGAGGATTTGTTTCCATCAGCATTCGCCCGACCGTTTCGCCAATGCCGATTCCGTCGGCGGCTCCGCGTTTGATGGCTTCGTTCAGCAAACGCCCGGTTTCTTCGGCCATTCCGAACGCGCCGGAACCGAGAGCGCTGTCCACGTCTTCCGAAGTCCAACCGGCCAGCGCGATTTCAAAATCGTGAATCACGCCGGAACCATTGGTCGCCAATGCCGTGACGAAACCACGCCGCATCAGGTCAATCAGGATCGGAGCCAGCCCGGTTTTGATGACGTGGCCGCCAAAGCCCCAGATAATCGCGCGGTCTTTGGTTTTGGCTTCGATGATGGCGGCGACAACGGCGCGCAGGCTTTGCGCAGCCAGAATGTTCGGCAGCGAATCCAATAACGCAGCGTTGGCCAACGCCTGTTCATCGGTCAGCGGAACGGCAAAATCGCGCACCGTCACTTTACTCGGTCGGTCAAACAGCGAGTACGTGGCGATGCGCGAAAATTCGATTGGGACGAAGTTGTAAATGGACATGTTTCTCAAACCGGGCACAGTTCGTCTTCGATCAATTCGCAGATGATGTGGCTGATGGTTATGTGGACTTCCTGGATGCGCGGAGTTTCGTGGTGCGGGACGATCAAAGGCAGATCAACCAGCTTGGCCAATTCGCCGCCGGAATTTCCCAGCAAACCGATGGTAGTCATCTCCAACGCGCGAGCTTCTTTTACGGCTTCAACGATGTTGGCCGAATTGCCGCTGGTCGAAATTGCCAGCACAACATCGCCCTTGCGACCCAACGCCTGAATCTGGCGGGCGAAAACAAAATTGAAATGCCTGTCGTTGCTGATGGCCGTCAATAAAGATGAATCAGTGGTCAACGCGATTGCCGGCAAGGCTTGCCGGTCGCGTCCCATACGAAAAGCCAGTTCGGCGGCGATGTGTTGCGCGTCGGCAGCCGAACCGCCATTGCCGAAAATCAGCAACTTTCCTCCCGCGCGCATTGCGGCAATGATCAGTCGCGCGGCTTCGGCGACTTCGGCGCTGGAGCGGTCAAAAAAGCGACGCTTGACCTCCAGACTTTCATCAGCCATCCGGCGAATTTTGGTTTGCATTTCATTTTCCTGACACGGCTGTGTTGCGGTCATTGTGTTTCTCCATTCTCCTTGACGATCAATTTGAATTCCTGTTTTCCGATGCGAAGTTTGTCGCCTGATTTCAATCCCATCGTGTCCTTCACTCGCTGGCCGTTTACCCAGACACCGTTACGGCTGCCTTGATCCACGATTTTAAGCGTTTGATTTTCGCAGACGATTTCAGCGTGATGCCGACTGATGCGGTCGTGATTCAGCACAATGTCGTTATCGTGATTTCGTCCGATGCGAGTCCGCAAGCTTCGCAACTGAAATTCCGCCGAATCGCTGACGCGAATCAGCAACATTTGCGGATCAAAGGCATTGACTATGTCCAGATCGTCCAGCGTCAAATCAGCGATTGTAACTTGTTCGGCTTCGCCGCCATCCGACGAAACGTCTGAACGAGCAGCGGATTTCTGCTCGCTTTGTCCGGACGCTTGTTTGGCCTGCGACGGAAGGTCTAATTCGTCCAGGCGCAATTTCGACGAGACAAAGGCTTCCGGGATCGCTTTCAGAATCTGCGTTTGTCCCCGTTTTGCCGACGCGAACGGCTGATATCGTTCGGACAACGCAAACCGAATCAGCGACCGAATGCGCTGGGTCAGATACGGCATTTCGGCGATGATTTCAGTCAAATGGCCGCTGACGTTACGAACTTCGTTGATCTGTTCCAGAAACTCGCGGATGTCCAGTTTTTCATACAAACGAACGCCGACGCCGAATTTCAACATTGTGCTGACCGCCGTTGTCAGCGATTGGCAGGCGATGAATCCTGCACGATCAGCCGTGAATTCCGTGCGATTGATCCAGTCGCCGAAAATGACGCTGTTCAGCAATTTCCCTATCACGGGAACATCAGCGCCGAGCGGTTTCAACAAGGTGCGCAACCAGGTGTGACCGGCCTGAATGTGTCCGATTTCGCGCCCGATGAAAAATTGCAGGTTGTCCGATTCCATCTGATCCACCAACGACGAAGTCAGCACGATGATCGGTCGTTGCCACAATCCCAACGTGTAAATGTTCATTTCGGACGACCGTTTGACGTATACCGACACGGGCGGGCTGGACAACCGTTCAGCAGCAATCAGCGCCAGTTCGTATAGCTCTGGAAACTGCCGCGGACTGACACGCACCAGCGTGCCGAACGCAGCGCGATGTTGCAGCTTGACGCTGAACACATAGACCGCCAATCCAGCCAACGTAATCAGCAACGCTTTGAAAGTCGTCGTCCAGCTTTCGGGAAAGAAAATCGCCGCCAGCGCATACAGCACGCTTAAAAGCAAAAAGGTCAGAAACAGTGACAGCAATTCGCCGGTGTAACGGTAATGGCGCAGTTTTATGGATTGTTCCGAAACGACTTCACTTGCCATAGCGGGAAAACCTGTTGATGTCAGTTTGAACGCTCTTCCAAACTACGAGCGTTTCCAGACCGGGGTGAATGTTACGACGAGCAGCCGCCATTCATCAAAGTAACCATCAACAAGTTTCGGAAATCAACAGGCGAGTCGGAGTTCGCAGACTCAAGGCTGAGCGTGTGCGCGGGCAGATTGGAACATATGCTGCGCCAGCGCCGGGCCAAGCTGGCAATGGCCGTTACCGCTGAAATGGCCATGAACTTTCGTTCGTTGATCCAATGTAAACAATTGATTGAGTTCATAACCGCGAACCGCTGCGCCCAGTTCCTGTCGCGTGGACATTGCAAAACCTTCGGTTTCGCCGCGCAGCAAATTGCCGTGCGTTGCGCGCATTTCGGCCAGAAAGGTCAGCATGGGACTGCCTAGCAGATAACCGTCTTCGTAACTGACAATCACATCGGCGCGCGTTTTGATGTATTTGGTGAATCCGTCGAACAACCGCCTCAGCGGATCAACGTAACTGTGATCGAGCGTCGCCGCGAACCAGTCGTCAGCCGAAGCAAAGCCATCAGCATTCATCACGCCGCCAGCTTTCATCGTTTCGATGATCGCCGCCAGTTTCAGCGGATCGCCGCCTGCGTCTTCGTATTTGAAACGGTCGGCATTTTGCAACACACGAGCGCGCCCGCGTCGGCTGATTAGCTCAATCGTGTTTTCGTCTGACCTGTAAACAGCGAAATCCACGCCGGTCGTCGCCGCGCCGACTTCGGCAACGCGCGCGCGGTTCTGCGGTTGCGTGAACAGCATCGAAGAGCCGACCAGACCATGTTTCGGCAACACCACGCTGCGTTCGTCTTTGACTGTCTTTTCGGTGACAAACCCAGCCTGCGCCAGCGCGTCGTTCAGTTCGACGTGTTTGTAAGTATCGTAACGGTTGCCGTGATCGGAAAACATTTCGACTTCCAGATGGCCGCCGCTGCGTTCGGCTTCGGCGATCAATTCCTCCATCGTTCGATCTACGGTTTGCAGGAAGGTTTTCAAATGCTCTTTGCCGCCCAGATGCGCCAGCGAATCGGTTTCGCCGATGTAACCGACAAACAGCGGCGCGTCGGATGCTCGGAACGCCTGTCGCAATTCCATCAAATCAATCTGCGCCAGCGTAGCCGTTCCAATCGGAGCCGACACGTAACCCAGCGCGCCTTTGAAAGCGTCGGCGTGATAATCGAAGGTCTGGCGGAAAGTCCCGGCAATGAATTTCTGCCCCTGCAAACGATCCTGAATCGTGCCGAGCAATCGGTTGCGTTCGCGGTCGTAAAAGTGATCTTCGTAACCCGGCGAATCGTCGTGATCGAGAATCTCCACCATCGAAGGATTCGTCAGCGAAGGAAAGGTCGAAACCATTCGCGCCGGCTGTTTGAAACGACTGAAATGCCCTTCGGCTTTCAACTCGGCGACGGTTTCGTAGGGCACTCCATCCAGCACCAGAACGAGGCGGCGAGAAGCAGAACTGTTTTGAGGTAGACTTGAGCTGAACCACGAATTAAGCGGCAGGATTGAGCAGCAGAAAGCCAGGTAAAGAGACAACAATAATCTTGGTTTTATCAGGAATCCCATAACTCGTATTTTGACAAAAATACTTGCGCTGAATCGCCGCCACCGCAGCAGCCATACATAAACCGGGCGGCGGCGAACTCAGCGCAAGATTTCAAGTCCTCAACGGTTGCGAAAGAAATTAGTGCAATGGCGATGCCACAGCTTGGGAAGGCACGCGCCCCCCGCGTGCAAACCCTGCTGATGTGGTGAATTGAAAAGGAAAAGGCTGGTTCAGAGGGAAGCACGCAGGGCGCGTGCGTTCCCAGTCGCTGTCGGAAAAACCTGTCACTCGTCATCGGAATCTTGCGCTTCGTCGCTGAGCACGTACCGGCGCATAAGTCCCAAATCTTTCAGTTTTTGTTGCAGGCTTTGGCGATGCATGCCGACTTTTTCCGCCGCGCGAGTGACGTTGCCGCCGGTTTCGACCAGGCAGCGTTCGATGTAAGCGCGCTCGAATTCGCGGCGGGCTTCGCGGAAATCGTCGAGAAAAGGAATTTGAAGATTCGCCGATTCTTTATCGCTCGAAGTTGGCGTTGTTCGTTGAAACGTCACAGCGGCTTTGGTCGGTTCGGGCTTGGCTGAAATTTCGGCAGGCAGGTCTTCGGCTTTGAGCGAATTGCCACTGGCCAGCACGACGCTGCGTTCGATGGCGTTGCGCAGTTCGCGGACGTTGCCCGGCCAATCAAACGCCACCAGCCGTTTCATCGCTTCGGCGCTGATTTCTGTGCAGTTCAATCCGTAACGTTTGGCGTAGGTCTGCAAAAAACTTTCGGCCAACAAAGGAATGTCTTCGCGGCGTTCGCGCAATGGCGGCAAATCCATCTGCACAACGCGCAAGCGGTAATACAGATCGCTGCGAAATTTTTCTTCGGCAACGGCTTTGGCCAGATCGTGGTTGCTGGCGCTGATGACGCGAACATCCACCGGAATAGCCTGCGATCCTCCCAATCGTTCAACGGTGCGTTCTTCCAGCACGCGCAGCAACTTGGCTTGCGTGTTCAAACTCATATCGCCGATTTCATCCAGAAAGATCGTGCCGCCGTTGGCCTGTTCGAACTTGCCTTTGCGCTGAGCTGCGGCTCCGGTGAACGCGCCTTTTTCGTGGCCGAAGAGTTCCGATTCGATCAATTCGCTGGGCAACGCAGCGCAATTCATCGCTACGAATTCTCCGCTGCGGCGATGAGCCGACTGTTCGTGAATGGCGCGGGCGACAAGCTCTTTACCGGTTCCGGATTCGCCGTGAATCAGGACGGTCACGTCGGTGGCGGAAACTTTCTGAATCAAATCGTAAATCCGCCGCATGGCATCGCTGACGCCCAGCAAATCGCCCACACCACGCGCGGCTTTCAGTTCAGCTTTCAATCGCCGATTTTCCTGACGCAGCCCAACGGCTTCCAGAGCATTTTTGACGACCAGCCGGAGTTCATCCACTTCAAAGGGTTTGGCCAGATAATCGTAAGCTCCGGATTTGATGGCTTCGACAGCGGTGCGTTCATTGCCGTGCGCCGTAATCATCACCACCGGCGGAGCATCGTCGCCATCGTTGAGTTCGCGCAGATAATCCAACCCACTGACGCCCGGCAAATTGATGTCGAGCAGCATCAAGTCCGGTTTGGAAGCAGCGATTGCCTTGCGCGCTTCGGCGACGCTTCCGACTTCGGTGACGGCGTAATTTTTCAGCGCGCGCGCCATTCCGTAGCGCGCCGCTTCTTCGTCATCCACGATCAAAATTTTTGCTTCAGACATAAAAAAACCTCGCTTGGAGAAAATCATAACGGCAAGGCTGCAACAAACTTTGTGCCACGATTTTCAGCGATTGGGCTGATAACTGAAACTTCGCCGCCAAGTTCGCGGACTCGGCGGGCAACGATGGCCAAGCCCAATCCGGTTCCGCGTTGTTTGGTAGTGAAAAACGGCTCGAAGATTTTTTCTCGCTGGTCGGCGGCGATGCCTGCGCCGTTGTCGGTGACGGAAATTCGCAGCCTGTCGCCGGACTCTTCGCTTTCGATTCGGACTTCGCCTTCGGCGTTGATGGCCTGCACGGCGTTGAGCGTCAGGTTCAGCAAAACTTCTTTCAACGCAGCGGTTCGTTCGCCGTCGAATTGCGGATTGGCCTTCAGATCAACGCTGACTTTCACCAATCGCTGTTCGGCTTCGGCGCGAGTCAGCGTCAACACGCTTTCGACAATTTCGCTCAAGCTGGCGGGCGCGGCGGCAACCGCGGATGGCCGCGAAAAACTCAGCAGTTGTGACACGCTGCGATTCAACCGATCCACTTCGCCGGTGATTAAATCCAGATCGCGGGCGTATTCGCGGCTGACCAGTTCGTCTTCGCGCATGACCTGCGTGATGGATTTGATCGCCGACAGCGGGTTTTTGACTTCGTGCGCAACGGTTGCAGCCATTTGTCCAAGCGAAGCCAGGCGTTCGCGTTCGGCAAGTTCGCGTTCGAGCTTCACTTTTTCTTCCAGCAACTGGCAATTTTCCACCGCGACGGCGATGTGCCCGGCCAGCACCGCCAGCACCTCGCGTTTTTCCGAAGTCAGCAGTTGCGGATTGCCGCGCACGATCAGCAAACCAACCACGCGGCCTTCGCGCCAGAGTGGATAACAGGCCAGCGCGTGCAACGGTTCCAGCAAAGGCATCTGCTCGATTTCCGGCAATTGCCCTGCTTCGGCGGCCCGACACGCTTCGGCTTCGTCAGCATTGGCGTGAGTGGCAGCGACGATCTTGACTTCATCCAGAGACAACGCTTCGCGTAAACGGCGTTCGGCAAACTCTATGAAATGCGCCAATTCGCCGTAACTCGACGCTTCCGCTCCGACTTGCGCGACCAGATCGCGGTACAAGCCAACTTCGGTGGTGAAAAGTTTTTTCAGGTAATGTTCGACCGCCCGGCGCAACGGCGCGGCCAACACCAGCACCACCAGAATCAACAACGCTTCTACGACATCGGCACGCAGTTCATAGCGTGATTGCAGCGCAAGGCCAAATCGCCGAATGCCGTACAAGTACACCATCAAGACGATGACGGCCAGCACTGCATACACGAAGCTTTGCCGAATGACCAATTCCAGATAGCGATAACGATAAATGTAATAGGCCACAATCGCCGTCGGCGCCAGCGATGACAGTTTTGCGATCAAGTCGAAATACTTGCCGATTCCCGGCCAGTGCCGAACACCAAAAACGTATGTCAGCAAAAACAATACGCCGATTCCGGCCAGCGTTACGCCAAAGACTTCAAAGAAACGCCGTTCGCGCGCCGTTTGCCAAACGCGCGACAGCCGCCAATCAATCGCCGCGCATTCGCCGAACACCGCCACGATCCACAGAATGAACGGCAGAAGCAGCAACACCAGCTTTTCCATCGGCGGCTGGTAAGGTTCGCTCCAGAGCTTGACCAACACCCATGGCAAGGAAACCAGCGGCACATAACCCAGAGCAATCAGCGGCCTGAAAATTCGTTGCGGCGCGCGATTGTCAAACCATCCCCAAATTCTGAGGTGCGCGTGCGCCAGCGTCGGCGGCAAAAACGCCAGCGCCACATAGGCCACAGAATCCGCCAGTCGCAACCACCACAACGCTCTCGGTTCTTCAAACAGCATTTCGTGGATCGTCGCGGCAAAATTGCCCAGATGCCACAAACCTATGCTGCCACCCAATCCCAACAGCGAACGTTCGACCTGCCGAATGCCGTAACGGCTCAAGATCATCCAGCACAGATACAAATGCAGCGCCGCTCCGGTGGCGAAGCCGACCATCTTCAAGATGTCATAAGGCAATAAAACAGGAGGCGAGGCGGCAGGCGGAGCCAGCAGAAACAGCGAACAAGACGTAGCCGTCAGCAGAGTCATTATGTTCAGAAAGCCTGCGATCAAATTGAAAGTCGCAGCATCAGCCAATCACTCGAAACGTAAGATTGATTCGTTGCCCCACGGGTTTGGCCGTTTTGGGAATTTGATGCTGCCAGAAATGTTGAGTCGGCCCAGCCATCAGCAACAAACTGCCATGTTCCAGATCAATATCCAACCGAGGCAAATCCGCGCGCTGTTTGTGACGCATCTGAAAACGGCGCGCGGCTCCAAAACTGACCGAAGCGATAACGGGATTCCGTCCCAATTCCGGTTCATTGTCCTGATGCCATCCGTTGCTGTCCCGCCCGTCACGGTAAAGATTCAATAGCACGCTGTTGAACGTCACGCCCGCCGCTTCATCCACGCGCGTTTTGATCGCCAACAGCGTTTCCGTCCACGGCAACGGATGCAATGTCAGCCCTGAATAGCTGTACCGCTTGCCTTCGTCGCCGTGCCAGGCAGTCAAACGCGGCTCACTATAAACCCTGCCATAAAGCTTGATCTCGCCTTGTCCCCATTGTGTGTTAGTCAACAAGCTGGCGAATAACTGATCGCTTTCTGCTGACGAAAAGAATTCCGAAAACAAAAGGACTTCGGCATCCGGCAGCGAAAACGATTGCGCAGCGTTTTTACTTCCGCTCGGAGTTTTCATACTCGCTCTTCAGCAAATTCATCATCTCTTCGCGGCGATCATAAAGCCGTTTCAACGGGCGCGGTTCGTGTTTGGCCATGGCGTAAGCCGTAATCAACGGCAAGGCGACCGTTGAATCCACGTAACAAACTACCGTGCCCGGCAACTGGTCGGGATCAATTTTTCCCCAACTGACGGCTTCGCTGGGCGTCGCGCCGCTCAAACCTCCGGTGTCCGGGCGGGCATCGGTGATTTGCAGAAAGAAATCGTGGCCTTTTTCTTCGATGCCGAGCACTTCCTGAATCTGCGGTTCGGTTTGCAACGCGAAGTTTTTCGGGCTGCCGCCGCCGCAGATAAAGATCGCTGACTTTCCGCCGCCACGTTTGGCCGACAAAACGATGGCAGCGGTTTCGTTGACATCGGCTGAAGGATTCAGGCGCAGTTTGCCTCCCTGCAATTCCATCGCGGCGACGTTCATGCCTATGGAGCTGTCGCCCGGCGAAGAAGTGTAAACCGGAACTCCGTGCGTGTAAGCCGCAGACAAGATGGATTGGTTTTTCAGCCCCAGCACGCGCTCGCGTTCGGCGACGTATTTGCCACAGAGGTAGTGAAACTCCGCCGTAGACATTTCGCGCTCGAATTCCGGGGCGCGTATGATTTCGCGGAAAAAGGCATCGGTCGAAAGCAGCACCTCGTAATCGAAAAAAATGTCGTAAATGCGAACGACGCCTTCTTCGCGCAAGGTCACGTCGCTGATTTGCGCGTTGCCGCGATGCATGGCCAATCCCAAACCGAAATGCGTGTCGTGGTAAAGGTTGGCTCCGGTGGAAATGATCCAATCCACAAACCCGGCTTCGATCAACGGAATGATTGTCGAAATGCCCAAGCCCGCAGGCGTCAATGCGCCGGTCAGAGTCAAACCGACTGTCACGTCTTCGGCGAGCATGCGTTCGGAAAACAATTGCGCGCCTTCGCGCAACCGGGCGGCGTTGTAAGCCTGAAACGTCGTTTCGATCAGTTGCACCAGAGTGGTGTCTTTGGTGATGGGCGTCGGGGCAATGCGTTTGCCCTGCAAGAATCTGCTTTTGTTCATCCGGTCTCCGAAAATTTTGAGGTATGACAACAGACGCGGAGTTTATTTGCCGAGCCGTTGAAACTCAAAGGCGCGTGTTATACTGCCGCTGCTTTTCCCACAAAAAAATGAGTTCAATCATTCAACAGGAGGTGTCTCGTCGTTCGTGCAAACCAAATTCACCGACGACGAACAGACAAGCTATGCGAAAAATTTTTGCGATTCTTGCTTTGATCACTTTGCTGGCGGGCTTTGCGCTGGCCGACACGCTCTATTTGAAAAACGGCAGCGTGTTGAAAGGTACGTTCGTTGGGTTTGAAAACGGGCAATTCACTTTTGAACTGACCAACGGAAATCGGCTGAAATTCCGTCCGGCGGAAGTAGACCGGCTGGTGATGGAACGCGACACGGTCGCCAGCAACCAGCCGGATCCGGGTCGTCCAGGCCCGCCGTCGCGCAATCCAAACCAACCCGGAGGCAACACTTCCAATATGGAGACGTTTCCGGCATTCAACGTTCAACTCGAAGAAAAATGGATTCGCTCCAACATTCAAGTCGCTCGCGGCAACCTGGTGCGGGTCGAAGGCACTGGAACCGTCACGTTGGAAGGTCGCACCCAAACCGGCCCCGATGGATTGAATGGTCGCCGCGACCCTGACGCTCCGATGCCTGATGCCAACGACGGCGCGTTGATCGCCGCCATCGGTCAAGACCCGAACTCTCCGCCGGTCTTCATTGGACGCGGAGTCGAATTCGTCGCCGAAAACGATGGGTTGCTCTATTTCACCGTCAACCATTGGGAAACAGCCAATGCTCGCGGAGCTTTTCGCGTGACTGTTTCGGTGGATCGCAATTATCGCGGCGACATCAGCGGCAACAGCGGCTATCCCAGTCAAGGCAAGGAAAAAACCGTCATGGTTTTAGCCACCCAGCAATGGACCGACACCGGCATTGATGTCGAACCCAACATGACGTTTCAGATCGTCGCCGAAGGCGAGATCGAGATTGGCAATCGCGCCTATGCCCGCCCCGAAGGCAATCAAAACGCCAAAGTCGGCACTTCAACCTATCCGGTCCCGGAAGCTGGGGTCGGCGCGTTGATCGGCAAGATTCGATACCGCGATGGCCGCGATTCCAATTTTGTCTTCATCGGCCCGCAAGGCAACCCGTCTTCGGAACCGGGCGAATATGGCCGCTTATGGCTGGGCGTCAATGATGATTTCGTCCGCGACAACAAAGGCTCGTTCAAGGTTGTGATTCGCTGGTAGCTTCGTGATTGACAGATGGAAAGAGGGCGGAACAGAGAGAAGGAGAGAGGATGGGCTGAGCTTAAGCCCTCTTTCCCTCTTTCCCTCTTTCCCTCCATCAACTGACCGCAACTTCCTCTGTGCTCAACTTCCCACGCTCGACATCGAGTTTCGCCATCACGCCAAGCGGCAAGGTCAGGTTTCCTATCTGGCTGTGACCACTCGGCAAACCGAACATCACAGGAATTCCCAAATCCGCCGTGCATTCCGCCAGAACATCCTGAATTGAATAGCCTTGATCCGCGTGCTGCACGCAATCAGTCATTTCGCCAAACACGATTGCGCGAACGTCATCGAACTTTCCAGCCAACCGCAATTGCTGCAACATTCGATCAAGCGCGTAAGGCCTCGTGCCGGTGTCTTCCAAAAACAAAATGGCTCCGCGCGTATCCAATTCATCAGGCGTTCCCATCATTGCGGCAATCAAGGACAGACATCCGCCCAGCAATCGTCCGCTCACCGACTGGCCTGAGCCATAATGCAGCATTTCAGTTTTCGACGATTTGATCTCGCCCATTGGCTGAGCCTGAGTCAGCGCTGCCAGCAAACTTTCGCTGTCGTAATGTGTCGCGCGGCTTTCAGATATTTGGGCCAGGTCTTTCGCCGCCATAGGACCGTGAAAAGTCACCCAGCCGAATCGCCGATACAGATACAAATGCAGCGCGGTCAGGTCGCTGTATCCGATGAAAATTTTCGGATTGGCGCGCAACACAGCTTCATCCAGCAACGGCAATATCCGCATCACGCCATAACCGCCACGCGCCGCCCAGACGGCTTTGACTTCCGGATCGGCAAACGCTTCCATCAATTCATCGGCGCGACGTTCATCACTGCCTGCCGTGTAACGCGCTTTGTCCAAAATATCTGCGCGATGTTTGACGCGAAATCCAAGCCGTTGCAGTTCAGCAACGCCGCGCGCCAGATAATCCGCTTTCAGATTGCTGGCCGGAGCGACCACGGCAACAGTGTCGCCCGTGTTGAGCCTGGCCGGTTTTATGATCGTGGATGAATCGTTGGTCATAGCGCCGATTATAGCCGACGCTGATGGAATCGCTTCTTGTCGCAAATGCGGGCTTCCCCTATGATGCCTTTCCTTTCCCAAATTCTTTTTTTGGAGTCGCAAACTTGAGCATCGTCGAACGCGCGCGGAAACTCGGCATCATTCCTGTCGTCGCGCTTCCCAAACTGGAACACGCGTTGCCGCTGGCGGAAAGCCTGCTGGAGGGCGGTTTGCCATGCGCTGAAATCACTTTTCGCACGGCGGCGGCGGCGGAAGCCATCGAACAAATCAGCAAACGCTTTCCTGAACTTCTGCTCGGAGCCGGAACCGTGTTGACCACAGAACAGGCTCAGCGGGCGACGGACGCCGGAGCGCAATTCATCGTTTCGCCCGGAACCAACCCGACAACAGTGGAGTTTTGCCTGTCGAAAGGCGTGACGATCATTCCCGGTGTTTGCACTCCCAGCGAAGTCGAATTGAATCTGGCAAAAGGCGTAGACGTATTGAAATTCTTTCCTGCCGAACCGGCGGGCGGCGTGAACTTCCTGAAAGCGATCTGCGCGCCATATAAACAAGTCCGATTCATTCCGACCGGCGGCATTGACGCGAAAAACATCAGCCAGTATCTGGCGCTGCCTCAAGTCGTCGCCTGTGGCGGAAGCTGGATGGTAAAACCGGAATTGTTTGAAGCGGGCGATTTCGCTGAAGTGAAACGATTGGCCGCAGAAGCTGTGGCGATGGTCAATCAGCGCTGTGGCGTCTGAATAGAAACAGCAATTCTCGGTTTGACTGTACCGTAGGTTGTCAAACTGAGAATTGCTGGAATAGAAAAAAAGAAACCACAAAAAGAACTGAAGGCACAAAACCTTCGCCCCGTTTGTGCACTTTGCGCTTTATGTGATTTCAAGTTCTGCACAGCCGTTGAATATGAATGAGCATTCGTCTTACGAAAAAACAAGAAGAGATTGTCAGTTCGCCTCTTGACGCCAAAATCTTTCTGCACGGCGCAGCAGGTACAGGCAAAACCACCATCGGCGTGCGGCGAATGCGGCACCTGCTCGAATCCGGCATGTCGGCGCATTCGATACTGGTGATGGTTCCGCAAAAACGGCTGGCGCTTCCTTACCTGGCGGAAATTCGCAATCCGCGTCGTCGCGCCGGAGCCGAAGTCACCATCGCCACGCTCGGCAGTTTGTCGCATCAAATCGTCAGTTTGTTCTGGCCGCTGATTGCCGAACAGCTCAGTCCTGACGATCCGTTTCGCCACCCCAGATTTCTATCGTCGGAGTTGATTCAATATCTGATGTTCAAACTGCTCGAACCTGAAATCGAGCAGAACGATTATTTCAACAGCGTGACCATCGCGCGCGCGCGGCTGTTTGGCCAACTGGCCGACAATTTGAACAAATCATCTCTGGTCGGTTTTCCGCACACTTCGATTGCCGAACGATTGAAATCAGCTTTGCCGGGCGACGCCGAACGGCTGCACATTTTTGAAGACGCGCAAGTCTGCGCCAATCTCTTTCGCCAGTATTGCGTTGAACATCGTTTGCTGGATTTTTCGTTGCAGGTGTCGTTGTTCGCCAATCATTTGTGGCGGCACGACGTGGCTCGCGCTTATCTGACGCGCCGTTACCAGCACGTCATCGCCGACAACACCGAAGAAGACACGCCGGTCACACACGAACTGCTGCGCGATTGGCTGCCCGGTTGCCAGTCGGCTCTGGTGATTTTTGACGAAGCCGCCAGCTATCGTCGTTTCCTCGGCGCGGACGAAACCAGCGCGCGGCAATTGGCCGAAGTTTGCGATGTTCATCATGAACTGGAAACGACGCGCGTCATGTCGCCTGCGGTACAAGCCTTGTTGACCGAATTGCGCGAAATCATGACTGATGAACCTGAACCGAAATCCAAAGCCGATGCGCGCACGGCGTTTGAATTCACGCCATCGTCGCACAGCCGCTTTCACACGCAGATGGTGGATTGGGTGGCCGAATCAGTAGCGCGGCTGGTTCAAGACGAAAGCGTCAAACAAAACCAAATTGTCATTCTGGCTCCGCTGCTGAGCGATTCATTGCGGTTTTCGCTGGTGTCCAGGCTGGAAGAAAAAGGTGTAACAACATACACCTTGCGGCCTTCGCGCCCGCTGCACGCCGAACCCGCCGTGCGAGCGCTGGTCACGCTGGCCAAGCTGGCGCATCCCAACTGGCAAATCGAACCACAGCATCAGGTCAAAAAGTTCGATGTGATTCAAATGCTGTTGATCGTCATTGCCGAAATGGATTTGGCGCGCGCGTCGTTGCTGGGAGAAGTGCGTTTTGTCGGCGGCAAGCTGCTTCCCTTCCGCGAAGTCACAAAGAATCCGGAAATGCGCCAACGCATTTCCGAAGTTTTCGGCGAACGATTCGACAAGCTGGTGGATTGGCTGGAAACTTACAAGGCATCGGCGGGCGAACCGATTGATCTGTTTTTCAGCCGGTTGTTCGGCGAAGTGTTATCGCAAAAAGGCTTCGGATTTCATTTGCCCAAAAGACGCAGCGCAGAGCAAAAAGCCTTTGACGAAGCGCGCATCATCTCGAACTTGATTGACTCGGCGCGCGCGTTTCGCCAGACGCTCGGCCAGATAGAACCGGAAACCGACAGCGGTCAGGAATACGTGCGAATGGTGGATGCGGGAATTTTGGCCGATCAATACGAACCGACGAATTGGAAAAAAGCGCCCGACGCAGTGTTGATCGCTCCGGCGTACACGTTTTTGCTCAGCAACCAACCGGCGGATTACCAGTTCTGGATGAACATTGACAGCCCTGCGTGGACGCGGCGATTGCAGCAACCGCTGACGCAACCATACGTGCTGAGCCGCCAATGGCCGCTCGGCCAGATATGGACTGAAATTCACGAACAACAAACTTCGCGGGACATCCTGCTGCGCGTCGTCACTGGATTGTTGAAACGCTGCCGCCGAAAAGTCTTCATCGGATACAGCAAATTTGACGAACGCGGCAACGAACGCGAAGGCGAGTTGCGGGTGATTTTCGACTTGTTGCTGAGAAGCCTGAACGCCGATCAGCCCAAATAACCTCAACGCTTAACTCGGGAATCCATCCGCCGCTTTGATGCGACCGATCTGCCCCAAATGACGGTCAGAATGTTCGGCCAGCAAGATCATCCATTGATAGGCGCTGAGCGGCCCGGCAACCGGATGCGGAAAACTCTGCTCCGACAAATCCACCGCTTCCAAACGCGGCTGAAGCTCGGCAAATCCCGCAATGGTCTTCTGCAAACCGACGATGGAATCATCAATGGCGACTCCACCTTTCGGACGAACCATTTCCGGCGCTTGAAACTTCGGCGCGGGGTTGCCGTCTGCATCAACGATTACGCCTCCCAAATTCAAATCCGCTGGCGCAGGTTTCGGATTGGCTTCGGCTTGTCTGAGCAGCTTGCCGGTAATGCGAAGAAAACCTCCGTTGACGATATTCAAATGCTCGACGATTTCAGCAATCGTCCATTCGTCCGCAACCGGTCGAAAATCAGCCTGAGCTTCATTGACTGAAATCACTTCGGCAATGAACCGCTCGGTTGCAGCACCGTTCGCCGCCAAAATGTCTGACACACTGTGATAAGTCATTATTTTCTCCGGTTAAGATTGCGGCCTGAAATACAAAACCAGACTTGCGCCCAGCACGACCAGCAGCATGCCTACATACAACAGCGGATTGACCGCCGATTTCGGCGGATGCAGAAACATCGTCACCAGCACGTTAATCACCGGAGCGCCGCCAAACACCAGCGGCATGACGTAATTCGGAACTCCGCCGGATTTGAACGCCCAGATGATGCACGCCGCGCCAATCGCTCCGAGCGCGCCAGCAATGGTGGCCAGCGTAGCGCCTTTGGAACTGAAACCTTCCCACTTCAACTGCCCTTGAGAAGCCAGCGCGGCGACCGGAACGATGACGCCAATCAAAAAGTACGCCAGGCCTACGCACAACAACGCGCGCAATCCGCGTTGAGCGGGCGAACCAAGTTCCATTTGCCCCTGATGCAACATCGCACCATAAATGCCCCACGAAAGAGCCGCGCCAATTGCAAAGATTGCCCACGTCATAGAAGTTGATTTCTCCTTGGTCATAAATGTTTTTCCGTTTGGTTGAATTTGATGGTGAGAGTGAAAGTGGTGAATCCAAATTTATTCGCCACCATTCTTGTTGTCTGCTGGCGGCGGCAAGCTGCGCTGTTACATTCTCTCCTATCGTTCACGCAGCAATAGATTTTCAATCTCCGGTTTTTCCTTTTCACGTTCGTGAAGGACGCGCGTCATTTGCCGAAGCAATAAAGCATGCCTTTCGTTCGAATGTACAGCTTGCCGTCGGCAATGGCCGGAGTGGCGAAGACTTCATCGCCGAGCGCATTGACCGCCAGCACATCCCATTCGCCTGTCGCTTTGACGACCGAAACGGTTCCGTCCTGGCTGATCAGATACACTTTGCCATCGGCTCCGACCGGCGAAGCGAAGTATTTGTCAATCGCGCCTTTCAAACGGCCTTGCTTGATGATATTGCCTGTCGCCGGATCGAAGGAAATCAGAATGCCGCTGTCGTTGACCATAAACAGCGTGCCCTGATACAGCAGCGTTGACGGCACTTGCGGCACGGGGCGTTGATACTTCCAGCGAATCGCCGTGTCTGTCATATCGCCCTGCCCGCCGAGCTTGATCGAAAGCAGTCCGTTTTCCGAAGCCATCATCGCGCGGAAAATCTGCCAATCCCCGGCATCGAGTTTCTGATCGCGGTTGGCGTCAAATGCGTCGAATCCGTAACCGGGATGCAGTACCTTCGAGATTTGATCGTCGCCGGAAATTTCGTCTCTGCCGACAAATCCATCCTTGTTTTTGTCGTATCGTTGCAAACCTTCTTCAAAAGGAATGGTGGCGATTTGTCTGCCGGGCTGGTTCAACGGAAAGCCCCAGCCGTTGATGTACAGGTATTCGTTGTCGTAACTGGCCACCGATTTCATTTCGCAAGCCAGACCGCGAACCCACCAGACGCGCTTGCCGTCGGCAACCGAATAAGCCGAAACCTGAAACGATTCCGGCAACACCAACTGCTTCGCGCCGGTTTTGGGCTGATAAATCATCGGCGTCGAATAACCGGAAATGACTTCGGGGCGATCAATTTTCCAAACCTGTTTGCCGGTGTTTTTGTTGACGGCCAACAGATACGCGCCGCCGTCCTGATCCACAGGCAGAATCACCTTGTCATCAACCAGAATCGGCGAAGCGCCATAGCCGTAAAAAATGTTAGGCGATTCCATAGGCAGCCGCCAGCGCTCTTTGCCAGCGGCGTTGAAGGAAATCAGCCCGAAATCCTGAAAGTAGGCAAAGACGTTTTCGCCGTCCGTCACCGGGCTGGCCGAAGCCGGGCCGTTGACGTTTTCCAGTCGCCCGGTTTTCGCGCGCGGGACTTCGCGCCGCCAGAGTTCTTTTCCGGTTTTGCGGTCGAGCGCAATGACCACCAGCTTGCCGGATTTTTTGTCGCCATCGTGCGCCGTCACAAAAATGCGCGTCCGCGACAACACAGGCGAGGAATGCCCGGGCGGCAAAACGGTTTTCCAAACCACGCTTTTATCCGTGCCGAAATCCGTCGGCAGATTGGTTTCTGAAGAAACGCCGGTTCCGTTCGGCCCACGAAACCGCATCCAGTCATCGGCTCCCAACGCGCAAAAACTGAATCCGATCAACAGGCTCAGCAATGCGACTGCTCTTGTTCGGTTGGTCATAAATTTCCCTCAAGAGGCTGATCGTTTCAGGTCCAGCCTCTTCGACAGACGTTGTATTTTCGGAAGACGAAGAAAGAATACGGAATAAATGAAAAAAACGGAATTCGCGGAAGGCCTGAATCAACCTACTCCGCCAATTCCGTTTCTTCCATACTTTCGCGGTTTACATCTTGAGGGATGTCTTGTCGCTTCGTGTGGATTTACTCCACCCAATCGGCGATGAAGACATTGGTGTCGCCCTGTTTCGCCGCGTTGCGATTGGAACAGAACACCAGCTTTTTGCCGTCCGGCGAAAACATCGGGAACCCATCGAAAGTGTCATTGAAGGTGATGCGTTCCTGATCGGTTCCATCCACGTTGATCGCGTAAATCTCGAAGTTGCGTCCACGCGGATCGTCAATGTTCGACGAAAACAGAACTCGTTTGTTGTTCAAAAAGAAAAACGGCGCGAAGTTGGCTTTGCCGTTGTTGGTGACGCGGCGTTTGTTCGATCCGTCGGGATTCATCACCCACAAATCCAGCTTGCTGGGGCGAATCATGTCTTCTTTCAGTAAAGCCAGATAATCGGCTTTTTCAGCGTCGGTTTCCGGGTGATGGGCGCGATACACTATCAACTTGCCGTCATAACTCCAGAATGGGCCGCCGTCGTAGCCAAGCTCGCTGGTCAACCGCTTCACGTTCCTGCCGTTTTTATCCATAGTGTAAATGTCCAGATCGCCGTCGCGCAGGCTGGTGAAGACAATCGTGCCATCACGCCGAATCGTGGCTTCGGCATCATACCGAGCCGTTTTCGTCAGTTGCACAATGCGCGAACCATCCGCGTTGGCGCGAAAGATGTCAAAACCCGGAAAGAGCGACCAGACATAACCTTTTGACATATCCGGTTTCGGTGGACAGACCGGGTCGGCCTTGAATGTCGAAGCGTAAACGATCTGTCTGGCATTGGGCGTGAAGTACGCGCAGGTCGTTTTGCCTTGCCCATTCGACAACATCTTCTTGTCGGAACCGTCCAGGTTCATGGAAAAGATTTGATCGCAGCCATCGCCCTTGGACGCGCTTTGGAAAATCAGCTTTTTGCCGTCGAGCGAAAAATAAGCTTCGGCGTTTTCGCCAGAAAAGGTGAGTTGTTTGATGTTGGCCAGATGTTTTTCGCGCGGGTCTTTCAACTCCTGGGCGGGTTGCGCGGGTTGAGCCAGCGCATTCGAGCCGGTTTCGTTTGAGAAAAAGACATAACCGCCAGTCGCGGCACAGATAATCAGAATAAGACTGGTGATGATTCGCATGAAATCTCCTGCTGAAAAAGTAAGTGGCGGCTGATCGTCAGCCGCCACCAGTTGAAGCGTTTAGTCTTCGTCGTTCTGAGGCGGCCGGCGGCTTCTGCTTCTGCCTTCGCCTCTTCCCTCACCGCGACCTTCGCCACGGCTCTCACTGCCGCCGCCTTTGCCGTCATTGAGCAAAGCCTTGCGGCTCAGACGTACCTTGTTGCCTTCGATGCCTATGCACTTGACCATGACCTGCTGGCCTTCTTCCAGTTCATCACGCACATCACGCACACGATAATCGGCAATTTCCGAAACGTGCAGCAATCCGTCCAAACCAGGCATGATTTCGACAAACGCGCCGAAATCAACGATACGCGAAACCGTGCCGAGATAGGTTTTTCCGATTTCGGCTTCGGCGGTCAGGTCGCGGATGATCTGCATGGCCATTTCGCCAGCTTCGCCGTTGGCGGTGGCGATGGAGATGCGCCCGGAATCTTCCACGTCAATTTTCGCGCCTGTGCGTTCGACGATGGATTTGATCATCTTGCCGCCCGGGCCAATGACGTCACGAATCTTGTCCGGGTTGATCTGCAAGGTCATGATGCGCGGCGCGTACTTGCTGATTTCCTTGCGCGGTTCGGGCAGAACCTCTTCCATCTTGTCCAGAATGAACAGTCGCCCTTTCTTCGCCTGATCCAGCGCGTCGGCCAGAATCTGCGGATTCAATCCCGTCACTTTGATGTCCATCTGCAACGCCGTAATGCCGTTGCGCGTGCCAGCGACTTTGAAATCCATGTCGCCGTAATGATCTTCAGCGCCGGCAATATCGGTCAGAATGGCGAATTTCTTTTCTTCCATCACCAAACCCATTGCCACACCGGCCACCGGAGCTTTGAGCGGAACTCCGGCATCCATCATCGCCAGACAGCCTCCGCAAACCGTCGCCATCGAAGACGATCCGTTCGATTCGGTGATGTCCGAAACCACACGAACGACATACGGCCATTCTTCTTCGCCGGGAACGACGGCCTCCAAAGCGCGATGCGCCAACGCTCCGTGCCCGATTTCGCGGCGACCTGGGCTGCCGGTTCGACCGGTTTCACCGACCGAAAATGGCGGGAAGTTGTAATTGAGCATGAAGCGACGTTTGAATTCGCCGTTTTCCAGACTATCAACGTACTGCACGTCCTGCGAAGTGCCCAAGGTCGCCGTCACCACCGCCTGGGTTTCTCCACGCGTGAAGAGCGACGAACCGTGCGTGCGCGGCAACCAACCGGCTTCGATGGTGATGGGGCGAATTTCCGAAAACCGGCGACCATCCGGTCGGCGACGATTGTTCAAAATGTCATCGCGGAAAATGGCTTCTTTCAGATGATCGAACAACACTCCGGCTTCCGCGCGAACCTGCGGTTGATCTTCGGGATAGCCTTCGACGACTTTCTTTTTCAGCCCATCAATCGCAGCGTAACTTTCAATCTTCGATTTGTTCTGCACGTTCAGAGCTTCGCGCATTTCGCCAGTGTATTTTTCGGCAATCTCGCGCAACAGCGTTTCGTTGACCGGCTTGGGCTGAAACTCACGCTTCTTGATGCCGAGCGCTTCAAACATCGAACGCTGCAACTGGCAAAGTTTTTTGATTTCGCCGTGCGCGAACATCAAGGCTTCGAGCATGACTTCTTCGCTGACTTCCTTGGCGCCCGCTTCGACCATCACGATTGCTTCTTCGCTGCCAGCGACGATCAGGTTCAGCACGGAATCGTGCTGTTGTTCATAAGTCGGATTGACGACGTATTTGCCTTCGACCAATCCCACGCGAACTCCGGCAATCGGGTTGTGAAATGGAATGTCCGACAAATACAGCGCAGCCGAAGCTCCAGTGATCGCAAGCACGTCAGGTTCATTTTCTTCATCGGCGGACATGACCATCGAAATAATCTGAGTTTCATGCTGATAACCTTCTGGAAACAGCGGACGAATCGGACGATCCGTCAACCGGCAAGTCAGAATTTCCTTTTCGGTCGGACGACCTTCGCGTTTGAAATAACCGCCGGGAATTCGCCCGGCGGCATAACCGTATTCTCGATAATCAACAGTGAGCGGGAAAAAATCAGCCCCTTCTCTGGGCTTGTGGGCGGAAACTGCTGTAACCAGCACAACGGTTTCGCCTTGTTGAACCAACACCGCTCCATCAGCCTGTTTTGCGATGCGGCCGGTTTCAATCGAAATTTCCCGACCGCCTAAATTGATGGCTTGTTTCAAAAACATCTTTTTATCTCTCCTGTAAACAACGGCAATGGTGGCGATTGGCATCGGTTTCTTCCGGGACTCAAACAATCTTTCCCAACCACCAGCCACTGCAAAGACAATAAGCCGCAAACGCAAAATTCGGGATTTACCTCACGAATCTGCGCTGCGGCTTTTTGATATGGAATTAAACTTGTGATTCCTGGCGGAAATATCAGAACCGTCTGTCACAATGGGCAACCCCAGATATTCGGGCAGCCATGAATTGATGAAGGCGCTGAGGGCATCCGAAAAGGTTGGAATTCGGATGAAATCATTCGTCTTCCCTTGTAGGCCTTTTGGCTAATCGGATTTCATAACTGAACCCCGACTTTTTTTAGGAAGCACGTGCCGTCACGTTCGGCTGCACAACAAAAACGGCGTCTCAGCGCGAGACGCCGCAAATTCTTCAACAGTTACTTTCTCAATCCTAGACGATTGATCAACTCGTGATACCGGTTGATGTCTTTGCGCTTCAAATAATCCAACAGGCTGCGGCGTTGGCTGACCAATTTCAGCAGGCCGCGGCGTGAATGATTATCTTTTTTATGAGTTTTGAAGTGCTCAGTCAGCTCAGTGATGCGGGTTGTCAACAACGCCACTTGAACTTCCGGTGATCCGGTATCTGTTCCGTGAACTTTGTACTGCGTGATGATGCCTGATTTAGCTTCTTTTGCTAAAGCCATTACAAATCCTTCTTGCCTCCGAAGTTATATGTTTTGTTCTTGCCGAAATTTGAGGCGTGAGGGTAGCAAAGCACTCGCTAAAGTTCAAGTAGCGGTTCTTGTTTCCTTTGAATTACCTTGCAGCGAGTCTCAAGCATTCGCCAATAGACTTTTCACTAACAGGTAGAGGCATTTTCCGACATTTTCTTGCTCTTTTTCCTTCTTAAAAGCCAGACAGGCCGGAAAATCGAATTATTTTTCACTGCAATGTGAAACAGCTTCGCAATTTAACGTCACTCTATGTTGAGAGACTTCTGATCTGAAAACTTCAGAGTGAAGACTCCGTTTGGGCTGGCAATAATCTGGTCGGAAAGAATTTCAGGTCTGCCGGGGGTGGCCGACTGGAATTCTTCTCAGGCCAGTTAAAGCCAGCCCTCTTTCCGTTCAGGCAAATACCTTCAAGACAGAATCGCCCCCAAAATTTGTCAATCGCTGGTCTCGTCCGCCGTAATAATAGGTCAACCGACGATGATCCATTCCCAGCGCGTGCAAAATCGTCGCGTGTATGTCGTGAACCGAATAAGGTTCGACTTCGGCTTTGTAACCGTATTCGTCCGTCGCGCCGATAACCTGCCCGCCTTTGATGCCACCACCAGCAAACCACATTGTGAAGCCATGCGGATTGTGATCGCGGCCAATGCCGGATTGCGAAATCGGCATGCGTCCGAACTCCCCGCCCCAGACAATCAACGTCGAATCCAGCAACCCGCGAGCTTTCAAGTCCGCAATCAAACCCGCCATCGGCTTGTCGGTTTCAGCGCAATGCAGCGAATGGTTTTCATGCAAGCCGTAATGCGCGTCCCAGGACTCCTGCTGATGACCTCCGCCGCTATAAAGCTGAATGAAGCGCACGCCGCGTTCGACCATTCGCCGCGCGATCAAACATTGTTTGCCAAAATAATCGGTCGGCTTTTCGCCAATGCCATAAAGCTTTTTGGTCGCGTCGGATTCTTTCGACAAATCCATCGCTTCGGGAGCGTGCGTCTGCATCTGGAAGGCGAGTTCATACGAAGCTATGCGCGCGTCCAGATCGGAATTGCCAGGATGCGAAGCCTGATGCGATTGATTGAGCTTTTGCACAAAATCAATTTCCTGCCGCTGCAGATGTGGGTCAACCCACTTGGGAGGATTCAAGTCAGCAATCGGAGTCCCGCCCGACCGAAACGAAGTTCCCTGATACGCCGCTGGCATAAACCCCGATGACCAGTTTGGCGCGCCGCCAATCGGGCCACCTCGCCAGTCGTACATCACAATGTATGCCGGAAGATTCTCATTCTCGCTGCCCAACCCATAAGTCACCCACGAACCAAGCGACGGATTTCCCGGACGCATATTGCCGCTGTTCATCTGAAAAATCGCAGGCGAATGATTGTTGCTGGTGGTGTACACCGAACGAACCAAACACAGGTCATCTACTTTTTGAGCGATGTGCGGATACAACTCCGAAACTTCGATTCCCGATTGCCCATGCTTTTTGAACTTGTACGGCGAAGCCATCAAGTTGCCGGGATTGCCGAAAAACACATCCACTTTGCCTTTGTTCATCGGCTTGCCGTGATGCCGAGTGAGATCAGGTTTCGGATCGAAAGTGTCCACGTGGCTGACGCCGCCGTACATAAACAGAAAAATGACCGACTTGGCTTTGGCCTTGAAATGCCCTTCTTTCGGAGCCAACGGATTGACGCGCTTCTGCTGATTCGGCTCAGCGGCCAGCAATCCTTCTTTGTCCAGCAACGAAGCCAACGCCAACCCGGAAAACCCGGCTCCGGCGCGAAAGATCAATTCTCGACGAGAGAATTTCGAGTTACTTTCAGTCATAGCGCTTCTCCTACTTCAACAAGTCTTGATGATTCCGTACTGCCTGCGCTAAACCGCCTCGCGTCTCCACTTCTCCGCGAAGGCAGATTTCGTAAGCCTTGAGCATTTGATACGCACAACGTTCCGGCGGCATTTTTCCTTCGCCGGTTCCCAAGCCCGGACATAAGATCGAAGTGATTTTGCGCGGCTCGGTTCGATTGAACAATTGCACGGTCTGTAAAACCGCCTTGAACGCGAGGAAAGCATTCGGGGTATTGGCGACCTTCATCGGCACTCGCATGGTTGGCGCGCTAATCAAATATGGAATGTCTCGATGTTCGGTTTCAACAATAACCGCCTGGCCAACCGGAAGCTCCCCGTAATGATGTTCTTCCAACAAGGCGCGCAACTTACGCTCAATCTCCCAGCCAAAAAACTGGCTGTACTTCAGATCAAGCCCGCCATCCATAAACCCAAAGCTGTTTGCTGGGCTAACGATGGCATCCGCTCTATGCACCAGGATGTCCCCATGGCTGACGGTGACGTGCTCCGTATCTTCAAAAGAGTCCTGCCAGGCTCGATACAACTTTTCGTTGAACGCAACAAGGTGGATTTTCAGGGTGTCATCTGAACTCATGCAGCAGCAAACTCAGTAAATTGACGAACTTCCGGCGGCTGGAAAGCAAGCACGATGTCTTCGCTTGGCACCCCAGCTTCAAGCAACGCATCAACAACCGGGCGATTTGTGCCGTCATATTGAACCCAAACTTTGTTGCCAATAAGATCAAGATGAATTACTGAGCCGTAAATCCGGCGCTCTCCTTGCCACCCGACGCGCATCACTTTGTAATGATCCCGCTCTTCATCAATGAAAATTTCCGTTTCCAAATCTCCATAACGCGGCTTGTGTTTGGCATAATCGAAAATGATGCTTTTTATGATCTCTCTATACTTTATGATTTTATCCATTTCAGTATTTTCCTTTCCTGGATGCTGAAAACGATAAAGTTGAGTTGCTTTCTACTTCGCAGCAATCGTCCCAAGGGATCATCAAAATTCTCTTCAAAAGCGGTTTGAGCAATCGCCAAATACAGTGTGCATTGCGGGTCTAACTCATTCAAGATCGCTTCGTACAGTTCGTATTGCCCAAGCGCCTTTTCCAAATCCTGTGAAGCAGAGCGGCTGCGAAAACTCTTCACTTCAACCGCAATTCGTTGACCGCCTTTTTCCGCCGCCAGCGTTTGATCTTCCGCGCCCAGGTCAACATAAAACTCTTTCTCGCCATAGCCGATGATGAGCGGATCGTCCGTGATCGCCCACCCGTCGGCAATCAAAGATTCAACAACAATGTCGTGGTAGAGGTCTTTGGCTGGCATAAGTACGCCTTTCACGCAAACACTTTCAAAATCGGATCGCCGCCAAAGTTCGTCAGCCTTTGTTCGCGCCCGCCGTAGTAATACGTCAGCTTGCGGTGCTCCAATCCCATGGCGTGCAGGATGGTCGCGTGCAGGTCGTGAACCGAATATGGTTCAACGGCGGCTTTCAATCCGAACTCATCCGTTTCGCCGATCATCTGTCCGCCTTTGACGCCGCCGCCAGCCATCCACATGCAGAAACCGTAATGGTTGTGATCGCGTCCGATGCCGGATTGCGACATTGGCATTCGGCCAAACTCTCCGCCCCAAACGATCAGCGTCGAATCCAGCAAGCCGCGCGCTTTGAGGTCTTTGATCAAACCGGTCATCGGAATGTCGGTTTCCGCGCAATGCAGCCGGTGGTTTTCGTCAATGCCGAAATGCGCGTCCCAGGATTCCTGCTGATGGCCTCCGCCGTGATAAAGCTGGATGAAGCGCACGCCGCGTTCAACCAATCGCCGAGCCGTCAAGCACTGTTTGCCAAAAAAGTCCGTGTGCTTTTCGCCTATGCCATAGAGCTTCTTGGTCGCATCGGATTCTTTGCTCAGGTCAACGGCTTCGGGAGCATGCGATTGCATTTGAAACGCCAGTTCATAAGAAGCGATGCGCGCATCCAGGTCGCTGTTTTTGGCGTGTTGTTCGCGGTGTTCCTGGTTGAGTTTCTGAATTAAATCCACTTCCTGCCGCTGCAAATGTGGATCAACCCACTTCGGCGGATTCAAATCCACAATTGGAGTTGCGCCCGGACGGAACGAAGTCCCCTGAAACGCCGCAGGCATAAATCCTGCTGACCAGTTCGGCGCACCGCCAATTGGGCCGCCTCGCCAATCGTACATGACTATGTAAGCTGGCAAGTTTTGATTCTCTGTTCCCAGTCCATAAGTCACCCACGAACCAAGCGAAGGATTGCCGGGGCGAATGTTGCCGCTGTTCATTTGAAAGATCGCTGGCGAATGATTGTTGCTCAAACAGTACAGCGAACGAATCACACACAACTCATCGGCGACGCTGCCAAGATTGGAATAGAGTTCGGAAATGTCTACGCCGCCGTGTCCGTACTTTTTGAACTTGTACGGCGAAGCCATCAGGTTGCCGTTCTGGTTGAAAGTTTCCAGCTTGTCCAAATCCGGCAGCGGCTTGCCGTGATTTTTGGTCAGCATAGGTTTCGGATCGAACAAATCCACCTGGCTGGGGCCGCCATACATAAACAGGAAAATGACCGACTTGGCTTTGGCCTTGAAATGCGACGGTTTCGGAGCCAGCGGATTCACGTCCTTTGTATCCGAAGAATTTGGCGTCGCCGCCAACAATCCGTCTTTGTCCAGCAAGGAACTCAAGGCCAACCCGGAAAATCCGGCTCCGGCTTTGAAAATCAATTCTCGTCGAGTCATCGGTTGCGGCGCAAAAATTGGAAGCGTGTTTTTCATCGTTAGTTTCTCGAATTGAATCAGCGAATCACCTTGCCTTTGATCCCCAACACCTGTGCGGCGACAAGGTTATTGCCGAAGTTGGTGAAATCCTTGAATTGCCAGACGACTTTTTTGTCGCGTGTGACTTCGATCAGTTGCGGATTGTCCGGCCCGGCGTGTGTGTTGCCGATAATCAAATTGCCGTTGGGCAGTTGCTGCAACGTAGTCATCCACGCGAAGGTGATGCCGGGCAATTCTTTCTGGTCAACGCTCCAAACGATTTTGCCATCGCGCGCGACTTCAAACACACGGTTGTTGTTTCCGCCAGCAATCATCGTATTGCCGTTTTTCAAACGAATCGCGCCGAACACTTCCACGCCGTGCCCTTCGACTCCATGACCGGGCGAACGCGGGCGACCGTTCAAATCAAGCGTGTATTCCCAGACGATTTTGCCTTTGCCGTCGTATTCGCGGACTTTGCCTTCGGCTTCCTGACAAACCAGGTAATTGCCGTTGTCCAGTTTGCGCACCATGCGCGTGTCGCGGTGAGCATTTGGCTTGACGACCGTCAGCGGAATTTCCTTGACGATCTTGTCCTGCTTGTCCACTTCGATCAGCCGCGAATTGCCGCTTTCGGCAATCAGGGTCAAACCGTTTTTCAATCGCTGATAGGAATGAATCTCGACTTTGCCGTCGTATCCGGCTTTGGGTTTGGATTCGTGTTTCCAGACGATCTGTTTGTCGCGGTTGACTTCAACCACTGTGGTGTAGCCGGTCTGGAACAGCACATTGCCGTTGGGCAGCATTTGAATGTCGTGAATTTCGCGCGCGTCCGGATTCGGCATTTCCCATTCGATTTCGCCTTTGGAGTTGATGATGGCGACTCGTTTTTTGTCCGCGCCAAGCACTTTGTAATCGCGCGAAGAATCGGCGACTGAAACGTTCGGCGAACCAATCGCCAGCAACATCAGGCCTGCAAAAACAGCTACAGATAGCTTTCTCAAGACGATCCCCCTTCAAAGGTAACGCAAATTGTTTGGAACGGTTTTGAATGACGCCAGGATTCGGCGTCGGCTTGCCAGAATTTCCTTCAACAAAAAGCAGGCAAAGTTTATCCCGCACATTACTTTTGGACAAACCAACTTGAAATGCGGTTACAAAAGTTTGGGGGTTGATATCGGCTCTTGACCGGACGGCAGCGGCGTCTAATGATGCGGCGACTCCAAATGGTGACTCTGCTCAATCCAATCTGGTTGATTTTGGCGATCCCGCTTTTTGCAGCGTGGTGGGTGTGGCATCCCGTTTCACGGTTTTTGCGTTTTATGCGACTGGCGTTGCTGGCGCTGATTTTGCTGGCGCTGAGCGGGTTGGCAATTCAACTTCCCAGCCGAGCCGGAACCGTTGTGGTCGTTGCTGACCGCAGCCTTTCGATGCCTGCCAATGCCGAAGCCGCCGAACGCGAAGCCATAGAATTGATTCAACGTGCGATGAGCAGCGACGACCGGTTGGCCGTCGTTTCGTTCGGCCAAAATTCCGCCATCGAACGTTCGCCGCAAACCGGAGCTTTTGCCGGATTCACAAATCATATCGAAGCCGACGCTTCCAACCTGAACGACGCTGTGGAAAAGGCTCTGTCGCTGATTCCGCCAAACGCGCCGGGAAAGATTATGGTGATTTCCGACGGGCGATGGACGGGCAAAGACCCTGCTTCGGCGGCGGCGAGAGCGGCTTCGCGCGGAGTGGCGATTGATTTTCGTTCGTTGCAACGGTCGGTTGCCGGAGATTTGGCCATCGCGCAAATTGACGCTCCGGTGACGGTCACGCCCGGCGAAGCATTCATGCTGACGGCTTGGGTGAAATCGCCTGTGTCACAGGAAATCAGTTTTGAATTGCAACGCGGCGGGCAAATTCTGGCCGCAGGCAAAACCAACGTCAGCGCAGGATTGAACCGACTGACGTTCCGCGATCTGGCCGAAGCCCCCGGCGCGCAACGTTATGCGCTGAAAATCTACGGCTCAGGCGAAGACCCTATTCCCGAAAACAACTCGGCGAAGATTCTGGTTGGCGTGCAAGGGCCGCGTCCATTGCTGGCGCTGACTTCCAACGCAGATTCCGGGTTGTCGCAGTTGCTTGAACGTGGCGGATTGAAAGTCAAAACCTCGAAGCCGGAAGACGCAGACTGGTCGTTGGACGCGCTGGCGGGATTTTCCGGCGTCGTGCTGGAAAACGTTCCGGCCAATAAGGTCACAGAACGCGGAATGGAAGCGCTGTCCGCATGGATCAGGGAAACCGGCGCGGGATTGATGATGACCGGCGGCAAACACGCTTATGGCTCAGGCGGATATTTCAAATCACCGCTCGAAGCTCTGTTGCCGGTTTCGATGGAATTGCGGCAGGAACATCGCAAGTTGTCGCTGGCGATTGTCGTGGCTATGGATCGGTCGGGCAGCATGGCCGAACCGGTCGGCGGCAACCGCACCAAAATGGATTTGGCGAATCTGGCTGCGGTGCAAGTGCTGGATATGCTTGCTCCGATGGACGAATTCGGCGTGGTCGCCGTGGACAGCAGTTCGCACATCATCGCCGACGTAAAACCCGTCGAAGGCAATGCTGCCAAAATGCGCCGCGACATCTTGATGGTGGATTCTCAGGGCGGAGGCATTTTCGTTTACGAAGCGCTTTCGACCGCCGCAGACATGCTGCTCAAAGCCAAAGCCGGAACTCGGCACATCATACTGTTCGCCGACGCAGCCGATTCCGAAGAACCGGGCGCTTACCGTGAACTGCTGCGCCAGTGCGAACAAGCCGGAATCACCGTCAGCGTCATCGGTTTGGGAAAAGAATCCGATCAAGACGCATATTTGCTGCGCGACATTGCCGCGCGTGGCAACGGGCAGATTTACTTCACGCAAAGCGCCGAAGAATTGCCGCGACTGTTTGCTCAGGACACCATAGTCGTCGCGCGCAGCACTTTCCTGGAAGCGACGACGCCTGTTCAAACCACGGGCGGGATAGTCACGCTGACCGGCAAACAGTTCGGCGGATTGCCCGCGATTGGCGGTTACAACCTGTGTTATCTGCGACCGAACGCGAATCTGGCGACGGTGACGACCGATGAATACAACGCGCCGGTGGTGGCTTCGTGGCAAGCCGGAAGCGGTCGCGTGCTGGCTTACACGGGCGAAGCCGACGGCGATTACACAGGAGCAATCGCCGCTTGGAGCAGCGCGGGAGATTTTTTCACCAGCCTGGCTCGCTGGACTGCCGGAGACACCACGAACCTGCCCAACAACATGCTGGTCACACAACAGGTCAAAAACGGCGTCAGCGTCATTCAACTCCATCTTGATCCTGACCGCGATGAGAGCGGACGGAACATCCTCGCTACCAGTCCAAGAATCATCACACTGCGCGGCGTCGCCGGATCGAAACCGACTTCCGAAAAGGCCGAAATGCGCTGGGCAGATGCCGACACGCTGGAATTGGCCATTCCGCTGAACGGCAGCGAAACGGTGCTTTCCACAGTCGAAGTTCCTGGCGCTCAACCGCTGACCTTGTCGCCGGTGACGCTTCCCTACTCGCCGGAATTCAAACCGGTGGAATCTGACGAAGGCCAGACTGCTTTGGCCAGACTGGCTCAAACAACCGGCGGAAAAGAACGTCTGGAGCTTTCAGGCGTGTGGAAAGATTTGCCCCGCCAGCCGCGTCTGATCGAACTCGCTCCGTATCTGCTGCTGGCGGCGATATTGCTGTTGCTGATTGAAGTGTTGGAACGCCATACTGGATTGGTGACGGCTCAAACGTTGCCGATTTTGCAAAAGCTGAAATGGACTCCTAAACAAAAAACCGCGCTCGCCAAACCTGTCGCCGTCGCTACTGCTACGACCGAGCAGGTGATCTCAACCAACGCTGCCGAACAGGAAATTTCGCAAACCGAGAAACCGCCTGAACCTGCGACCATTTTCGGCGCGTTGCAGGAAGCACGGCAAAAAGCCAGCGAACGAACCAAACGATGACGGCTGGAATTTCTAGCGCCATGTGTTGACAGTCTGCGGCTCGATGAAGACAATGCACAGCGTTACGGAGACATGGCCGAGTGGCTGAAGGCGGCGGTTTGCTAAACCGTTGTAGGGGCTAAAACCTCTACCGAAGGTTCGAATCCTTCTGTCTCCGTCAGTTTTGATAAATACCTAGACATTGCTATTTTCGCCTCGCAGCTTTTTGGCTGCGAGGCTTTTTCATAAAACTACGACGCGTGGCGATTTCCGGCAAATTGCTCCACCCTAAAAACTGCTAAAGAGCCTGACCGGAAATCCGGTTTCCCAACCAGAAATTCGCTGCAAAGCCTCGCGTTCGTAAACAACGCGAGGCTTTTCGTTTATGGACAACTTCCGAGCTTTCATTCAAGAAGACCGCGTGCGTGTGTTCGACGGCGCGATGGGCACGATGATTTACAGCAAAGGTGTATACATCAATCGCTGTTACGACGAATTGAATCTGTCCACCCCCGATCTGATCCTGGACATTCACCGCGAATACGTCAAAGCCGGAGCCGAGATTATCGAAACCAACACCTACGGCGCGTCGCGGTTGAAACTCGCGGCTCAAGGTTTGGACGACAAGCTGCGCGACATCAACATTCTGGCCGCGCAAATCGCCCGCGAAGCCACCAAGACCGCGCAGCACGACGCCTTTGTCGCCGGAGCGATTTCGCCGCTCGGCGTGCGCATCGAACCTTATGGGCCGACTTCCGTCGAAGAAGCCAAAGAGTTGTTCAAGGAACAGGTCGCGGCCTTGTTGGAAGGCGGCGTGGATTGTTTCGTGCTGGAAACCTTTCACGATCTGGCCGAAATGCACCAGGCCATCTGTGCCGTCCGCGAACTGACCGACAAAGTCGTCTTCGCGCAGATGACCATCAACGAACAGTACGAAACCGCCTACGGCACGTCGGCTGAAACAATCACCGAACGGCTGAACAAATGGCTGGACGCTGACGGTGTGGATGTCATCGGATTGAACTGCGCCGTTGGGCCGCAAATCATTCTGGAAGCCATAGAAAAAATGCGCGAACACACCGGTCGTCGTTTGTCGGCGCAACCCAACGCCGGTTTGCCGCGCGAAGTCGGCGGGCGAAAGATGTATCTGGCTTCGCCGGAATACGTCGCCACATACGCCAAACGAATGATCGCCGCAGGCGTCAAATTCATCGGCGGCTGCTGCGGCACTACGCCCGAACACATCAAACTGATCGTGGACGCAGTTCGCGCCACCAGTCCTGGCCGTCGCACCATCAACGCCATCACCGTCGAAGAACAATCCGCCGGAGTCGAACCCATTCCGTTGGCTGAACGTTCGCGTTTTGGCAACAAACTGGCCAACGGACAATTCGTTACTTCGGTGGAAATCGTTCCGCCCAAAGGCTGCGATCCGACGGCGATGCTGAAAGGCGTTCGCAGCTTGAAAGAAGCAGGCGTGGATGCGGTCAACGTTCCTGACGGCCCGCGCGCGCAATCCAGAATGGGCGCTCTGGCCGTGTCGCTGATCATCGAACAGCAAGTCGGCATGGAAGCCGTCACGCATTATTGCTGCCGGGATCGAAACCTGCTGGGAATGCTGTCGGATTTGCTCGGCGCGGCGGGTTTGGGTTTGCGCAACTTTCTGATTATCACTGGCGATCCGCCGAAGATGGGGCCGTATCCGAACGCGACCGCCGTCTTCGACATTGATTCCATAGGCTTGACGAACATGGTCAACCGTCTGAATCACGGACTCGATCCGGGCGGCAATCCAATCGGCCAGCCTACGAAATTTGTCATAGGCGTGGGCGTCAATCCCGGCGCGATTGACCTGGATCACGAAATCCGACGCTTTGAATGGAAAGTCGAAGCCGGAGCCGAATACGCCATCACTCAACCGGTCTTTGACGTGAAACAGTTGAAAGACTTTCTGAAGCGCATTGAACACTGCCGCATCCCAATCGTTCCGGGCATCTGGCCGCTGACCAGTTTCCGCAACGCCGAGTTTCTGAACAACGAAGTTCCCGGCGTCAGCGTGCCACAGGAAATTCTGGATCGCATGCGCAAAGCCGAAGACGGAGCGGCGGCCTTGAAAGAAGGCGTCAAAATCGCGCAGGAAATGTTGCTCGAAGTCCGCGAATACGTGCAGGGCGTGCAAGTCTCCGCCCCTTTCGGCAAGATTCCGCACGCTCTGGAAGTTTTTGAAGTCCTGAGCTGAGCCGATTCTGGCCGCAGAGTTCGCAACAATTCGATTGGAGCGTGGATCGTGGAAGAAGCAAAAGAAACCCCGAACTTCAGGCAAAGGGTCTGGGAAATCGTCGAAGCGGCAAAACCCGGCGACAAAGCCAGCCGAATCTTTGACCTTTTCATGTTCACGCTGATTGTTCTGAACGTGACGGCGGTGATTGCCGGTTCTGTGAAATCGGTTGAAGAGGCTTACGGATCGCAACTCCGCTGGTTTGAGGATTTCTCTGTCGCCATCTTCACCATCGAATATCTGCTAAGACTCTGGTCATGCGTTTGCCATCCGGAGTTCGCGCGCCCGATTACAGGCAGATTGCGATTTGCGCTGCGCCCCATGCAGATCATTGACCTGCTGGCGATTCTTCCGTTTTACCTGGAATTTCTTGTGCTCGACATGCGGTTCGTGCGGGTCTTCCGGCTGTTCCGCCTGCTGCGGCTTGCCAAACTGAGCCGGTATTCCAAAACGTCACAGATGCTGGCCCGCGTTTTCACCAGTCGAAAAGAAGAACTGTTGATTACCGCATCTGTGATGGCCGTCATGCTGATTCTGGCTTCTTCTTTCATTTACTTTGCTGAAAACGAAGCCCAGCCGGACAAATTCCCTGACATTCCATCGGCCATGTGGTGGGCGATTGTGACTTTGACGACTGTCGGTTACGGAGACGTTTATCCGGTGACCACGCTCGGCAAATTTCTGGCGGCAGCCATCGCCGTGCTGGGAGTCGGCATGTTCGCACTGCCCGCCGGAATTCTGGGCGCCAGTTTCGTCGAGGAAATCGAACGACAAAAAGTCGGGAAACAATGCTGTCCGCATTGCGGCGAAGAATTGGATTGACGACGCTCATTTGATTCAACATCCCATGAGTCTGCTGAAAAACAACGGGAACTGATATGCCAAAATACCAACAACAAGAAACACGAATCGCCACCGTTCGCGAAGCTTTGGAAATTCGCACAGTTGATGATCTGAAGAAGCTCAAAGCCTTGCTGCCTGGAGCCGCCAGCGGAACGCGAAAAGACGAACTGCTCAATGCAATCATCGGTGAATTATCTGGCGACAAATTGCGTTTGTTATGGGACAGGCTGGATGAACTGCAACAAAAAGCCGTCGCCGAAGCCGTTTATTCAGACAGTCCGGTTTTCATCCCTGCCCGCTTCAAGGCCAAATACGGAGAGCTGCCGAACTTTGGAACGAACAATTACGATTGGAGCTATCGCGCCGCGCCGACTCTGCTGCGACTGTTCCTTTATGCCAGCGGGCATTGGGGAAGCGGAGATTCGGTTCTGCCGGATGATTTGAAAATTCGTTTGCTCGAATTTGTCCCGAAGCCGGAACCGCTGCGGTTGAAAACGTCAACCGAATTGCCCGAATTCATTGAACGAATCGAAAAGGAATACGAATTCGACGAAGAGACGCCAGCGACCACCTTGATTCATGGCAATCGCGCCTACCTGATGCGCAGACCGAAGAACATCAAGGACGTGGTGTATCAAATTCCGCTCGTCCGCCGAGACAGCGAACGCGCCGCGCAACAGGATTTGCTGACGCTGCTGCGATTGATTGACAAAGGCAAGGTCTCGGTCAGCGAAAAAACCTATCAAGCTTCTGCGGCGACGATGAAAGAAATTACATCGCTCTTGCGCGATGGCGACTTTTACGAATGGCAACCAAAGGAAAGCAAATGGGAACAGGAAATCGGTCCGATCAAAGCTTTCGCCTGGCCGCTGCTTTTGCAGGCAGGCAAACTGGTTCAATTGAATGGAAAGAAACTGGCGCTGACCAAAGCCGGTCGAAACGCGCTGGCGGCCAAGCCCGCCGAAACTCTGCGTTCGATCTGGCAACGCTGGCTGAAATCGAAACTACTGGACGAATTCAACCGCGTTGACGCCATAAAAGGACAACACAGCAAAGGGCATCCGTTGACTGCCGTCGAAGGCCGCCGCGAAGTCATCAACAACGCCTTGAAAAAATGCCCGATAGGCCAATGGGTCAAATTCGACGACTTTTCCAGTTTCATGCAGGCCGCCGCATTCGATTTTGAAGTCGCGCGCGATTTTTGGAAGCTTTACATCGTTGACGCCAATTATGGCAATTTGGGAGACGGAGGTCGTTGGAACATCCTGCAAGCGCGTTATCTGCTGGCCTTGCTGTTTGAATACGCCGCGACGCTGGGATTGATTGATGTCGCCTATATTGATCCCGAAGACGCCAGACAAGATTACAAAAAAATGTGGGGAGCCGAAGACCTGGATTTTTTGAGCCGTTATGACGGTTTGATGTATTTCCGGCTAACGCCGCTCGGCGCATATTGTCTGGAATTGACTGACAGCTACACGCCACTCGAAATCGAAGCCAGCGCTTCCTTCACCGTGCTGCCGAGCTTGCAGATCAACGTCAGCGGCGGCGAACTTTCGCCCGATGAAACTCTGCTGCTGGAAACTTATGCCGAAAAAGAATCCGACACCGTCTGGCGGTTGAGTCAGGAAAAAGCGCTGTCTGCCGTAGAAAGCGGAAGCCAGATCAAGGAACTGCGCGATTTTCTGGCCGCGCGCGACGAACAGGAATTGCCAGACACCGTCGAAGGCTTCTTCGTCACCACAGAACGACGCGCCAAAGCCTGCATCAACAAAGGCACGGCGTTGCTGATCGAATGCGCTGACGCTGAAATCGCCGAAAGAGTCGCCACGCATGAAAAAATGAAAAAGCTCTGCCTGCGCGCGGGCGAAAAGCATTTGGTGGTGATGGCAGACGCTGAAGAACAGTTCCGAAAGGCTCTGCGGCTGATGGGTTATGGAATGCCGCGAATTTGAAGGAGCATGTTTTATGAGCGAGGTTAGAAATCAGTTCGACCAATATAGCGAGGAACTAACGTACAGGCCGCTTTTCTTTTGCGCTGATACTCTGGCGACGCTCAAAGAATTGCCGTCGGAGACGATTGATTTCTGCATGACCAGCCCGCCTTACTGGAACCAACGCGAGTATGAGAGCGGTGGGAACGGCTTGGAGCAGACGCCTGACCAGTACATGGCAAACTTGCTGGCCGTTTTTGCTGAAGTCAGACGCATCTTGAAACCTTCCGGATCGTTTTGGTTGAACGTCGGCGACACTTACCGGAATAAAAGCTTGCTCGGTATCCCGTGGCGTTTGGCGATTGCATTGATGGACGAGCAACGCTGGCTGCTCAGAAATGAAGTCATTTGGAACAAAATCAAGGGACCTGACAATGCGCGCGACAAACTGCGCAACATTCACGAGCAAATTTTTCATTTCGTGAAGGACAAGGAGTTTTACTACGATGTTGACGCCGTTAGATCGAAACCGCGCGAAGCTCGTGTCGTCAATGGAGCGGTGATTTCAGCGACTGGCGTTTCCGGCGTGCGCTATCGGCGGCAGATTGAACTCTCGACTTCCCTCACCGAGGCGGAAAAACGGGCGGCATTTCAGGCGTTGGAAGAAACGTTGCGTGCCGTTGCTCAAGGCAAACTTTCAGACTTCAGAATGGTCATTCGCAATCAACAGCGCGCGACTCACTCAGACTCCGAGCGACTTTCAGGTCGCGCAAAAGAGTTGCAGCAAAAAGGATTTTATTTTCTCAAGTATCATCCGGACGGCAGTAAGCCTTCAGATGTTTGGGACATTTTGCCTGAAGACACGCAAAATCGCATTGGGCATTACGCCGCTTATCCCGAAGACCTGTGCAAGATTCCATTGCTTGCCACTTGTCCGCCGGATGGGATTGCGCTTGACCCGTTCTGTGGCACCGGCACGACCAATTCGGTTGCGCAGATGCTGCAACGCAAATCTGTCGGGATTGATCTATCGCCCGAATACATCGAGATAGCCCGTCGGAGGTGTCAGCGACTGATATGAGCAATCGCATTCTTGAACTCTTCACTATCCCGACCGACAAAGCGAGTGTTGACTGGCAGCAAACGGTCAAGCGTCAGTTTTGTGGTTACCTGGAAAAAAAATGTGTCAAAATCAGAAAGAGTCAGCCGGAGGTTTCAATCGGAACCTGTTCCGCTCTTTACGGCGTCGGTGAAAAGCGAGGCGCAATCATCTGCCCTCATCGTTTTTTAGAGCGGAGCCAAATCTTCATTGACTGTCTGCATTTACTCAAATCACACGAACCCGGCAACGAACTGCACAAAGTTTCGGAAGTCTCGATTCCCGGCGGCAGCGTAGATTACTTTCTGATCTCCGCGAAAAATAGCAAAGTCGCGGATTTCGTCGGCATAGAGTTACAGGCGGTAGACACTACGGGAACAACCTGGCCTGCTCGACAAGATTTTCTCAAGTCCGTCGGTGTCAAAATTCCTCGCCGAGATGAGCAACGTAAGACCTACGGCATCAATTGGAAGATGACGGCAAAAACCACTCTGGTGCAGCTTCATCACAAAGCCGAAACCTTTCAACATATCAATAAACATTTGGTACTGGTTCTGCAGGATTGTCTGTTCGATTATATGAGCGGGTCTTTCCGCTTCAGCCACGTCGAAGAGGCAAGGCTGGGAGACCCCATGCACTTTCATGTTTACGCACAAAACTTGGCCGGAGCGGAACCGCGCTTGAAACTGGTCGCGCGTAAAAGCACGGATGCTGACGGCGTCGCTTTATCGCTTGGCCTGCAGGCCAAGCAAAAAATTGAGCTTGAAGTGATAGTGACATCTTTACAAGCAAAGATGTCAGATCGAACTCTGCTGAGAATTTGAAAACGAATAATTGGGGAATCGTAGTGAGCAATAAACCGAACACCAAAGAACGGCTCAAACAACTTCTTCGCCAGCGCATCGTCATCATTGACGGGGCGATGGGGACGACGTTGCAACGCTACAACCTGGACGAAGCAGCTTATCGCGGCGAACGCTTCCGGGACTGGCCGCAGGATTTGAAAGGCAATCACGACATTCTCTGCCTGACGCAACCTGCCGTAGTCGAAGACGTACATCGAGCCTACCTGGAAGCCGGCGCGGAGATCATCGAAACCAATACTTTCAACGCGCAATCCGTTTCGCTGGCGGAATTCAAGATGGAATCGCTGGCTTACGAGATCAACGTCGTTGCCGCGCAGTTGGCCAAACAGGCGAAGGAAAAGTTTCTGGCCGAACATCCAGACCGTGCAGCGTTTGTCGCCGGAGCCTTGGGGCCTATGAACAAGACTTCGTCGCTCTCGCCGGATGTCAACGATCCGGCGTTTCGCGCGGTGACTTTCGATCAGGTCGCTGAATCCTATTACGAAGCAGCAAAAGGTTTGGTAGACGGCGGCGCGGACATTTTGATGGTTGAAACGGTCTTTGATTCGCTCAACTCCAAAGCTGCGCTGTTTGCCATTCAAAAACTGTACGCAGATTTGGGTTACAGCTTGCCGCTGATGCTGTCGTTCACCATCACAGACCTGAGCGGGCGAACGCTGAGCGGCCAAACCGTTGAAGCGTATTTCAATGCGACTTCGCACGCGCCGCTGCTTTCGATTGGCATCAACTGCGCGCTGGGGCCGAAAGAAATGCGGCCTTACATCGAAGAGCTTTCCGCAATCGCGCCGATTTACGTCAGCGCCTATCCAAACGCTGGTTTGCCGAATCCGTTGTTGCCGACCGGCTTTCCCGAAACGCCGGAAACGATGGCTCCGCAACTGGCCGAATGGGCGAAGGCTGGCTTTTTGAATCTGGTCGGCGGTTGCTGCGGCACGACGCCGGATCACATCAAAGTCATTGCCGAAACCGTCAAAGGCATTCCGCCACGCAAGCTGCCACATCCCGAACCTTATTTGCGACTGTCGGGATTGGAAACACTGACCATTCGCCCCGAAACAAATTTCGTCAACATCGGCGAGCGCACCAACGTCACAGGCTCGCCGAAATTCTCCAAGCTGATTTTGAACAATCAGTACGAAGAAGCGCTGGCCGTTGCTCGCCAGCAGGTCGAAAACGGCGCGCAATTGATTGACGTCAACATGGACGAAGGCATGCTCAATTCGGAAAAGGCGATGGTGCATTTTCTGAATCTGATCGCTTCGGAGCCGGACATCGCGCGAGTGCCTGTTGTGGTGGATTCGTCCAAATGGTCTGTGATCGAAGCAGGATTGAAATGTCTGCAAGGCAAATCCGTCGTCAATTCGATTTCGATGAAAGAAGGCGAAGAGAAGTTCCGCGAACAGGCGCGACTGATTCGACGTTACGGCGCGGCGGTCATCGTCATGGCGTTTGACGAAAAAGGTCAGGCCGACAATTACCAGCGGCGCATTGAAATCTGCGAACGCGCTTATCGCATTCTGGTTGATGAAGTAGGTTTTCCGCCGCAGGACATCATTTTCGACCCGAACATTCTGACCGTCGCCACAGGCATCGAAGAGCACAACAACTACGCCGTGGATTTCATTGAAGCCACGCGCTGGATCAAACAAAACCTGCCAGGCGCAAAAGTGTCGGGCGGCGTCAGCAACATTTCATTTTCGTTTCGCGGCAACAACGCCGTCCGCGAAGCCATGCATTCGGCGTTTTTGTATCACGCCATCAAAGCCGGATTGGATATGGGAATCGTCAACGCCGGGCAGTTGGCCGTGTATGACGAAATCCCGAAAGACTTGCTGGAACTGGTCGAAGACGTGCTGCTCAACCGGCGACCGGACGCGACCGAGCGGCTGGTCACGTTTGCCGAATCCGTCAAACAGCGAGGAAAGGCCGAAGTTGTCGAAGACGAATGGCGCAGCGGAACGGTGGAAGAACGCCTGTCGCACGCTTTGGTCAAAGGCATCGTGGATTACATTGATGCCGACACCGAAGAAGCCAGGCAAAAATACGGCAAGCCGCTGAACGTTATCGAAGGGCCGTTGATGGCCGGGATGAACGTCGTCGGCGATCTGTTCGGCTCCGGCAAGATGTTTTTGCCTCAAGTCGTCAAATCGGCTCGCGTCATGAAGAAAGCCGTCGCTTATTTGCAGCCATACCTTGAAGCCGAGAAGACCGCCGAATCCCAACCGCAAGGCAAAATCCTCATGGCTACGGTCAAAGGCGACGTTCACGACATTGGCAAAAATATCGTTGGCGTTGTGTTGGGCTGCAACAATTACGAAGTGATTGACATGGGCGTGATGGTTCCGTGCGAAAAAATCCTTAACGCCGCACGCGAACACAAAGTAGACATCATCGGTTTGAGCGGATTGATCACCCCATCGCTGGACGAAATGCAGCACGTCGCACGCGAAATGCAGCGCGAAGGTTTCACCGTGCCGCTGTTGATTGGCGGCGCAACGACTTCGCGGGTGCATACGGCGGTGAAGATTGCGCACCATTACGAACCGCCGGTGATTCACGTGCTCGACGCTTCGCGAGCCGTTCCTGTCGTTGGAGCTTTAATCAACCCCGAAACGCGGGCGACGTTTGCGCTGAACAATCAAAGTCAGCAACAGAAAGACCGCGAAGCTCACGAAGCCAGCCGCGAACAACGCAAGATGCTGACTGTCGAACAGGCGCGCGCCAATCGAACGCCGATTGATTGGGCGACGACGGAAATCGCCAAACCTGAATTCATTGGAACTCGACTGCTGCAAAATTATCGGCTGGAAGAAATTGCGCAGTTCATTGACTGGTCGCCGTTTTTTCACACTTGGGAACTGGCCGGAGTTTTTCCGCGCATTTTGGACGACGCCGTAATTGGCCAACAGGCGCGCAGGCTTTATGAAGACGGCCAAAAACTGCTGGAACAAATCATCAGCCGCCGCGCGCTGCGGGCAAATGGCATTTACGGATTCTGGCCAGCGAATTCCGTCGGCGAAGACATTGAACTTTACGCCGACGAATCGCGTTCGCGCGTGTTGACGACCTTTCACGCTCTTCGCCAGCAAATCGAAAAACGCACGGGACAGTTCAACCAGGCGCTCAGCGATTTCATCGCGCCGAAAGATTCAGCCCGGATTGATTTCATCGGAGCTTTTGCCGTCACCACCGGAATCGGTTTGGAAGAACTCTGCGCCCGCTTTGAACGTGACCACGATGATTACAGTTCGATTATGGCCAAGGCGCTGGCCGACCGGCTGGCCGAAGCCTTCGCCGAACTGGTTCACAAACGCGCGCGCGAAGATTGGCGTTACGGCAAAAAGGAAAACCTGACCACCGAAGAGTTGATCAAAGAAAAATATCGCGGCATTCGCCCTGCTCCGGGTTACCCGGCTCAACCCGATCACACCGAAAAACAAGCGTTGTTTGATTTGCTCGAAGCTGAACGCTTTACAGGCATTCAACTGACGGAAAGCTTTGCGATGATGCCGGCCAGTTCGGTCAGCGGCCTGTATTTCGCGCATCCCGAAGCTAAGTATTTCGCACTGGGCAAAATCGAGCGTGACCAAATTGAAGATTACGCCCGGCGCAAAGCTATGGAAGTCCGGGAAGTTGAACGCTGGCTGGCGCCGAATTTGAATTATGAGCCGTAGCCTTACATCAGGTTGGCAGTTAAAATAGCTGCTGCCAGAAGGAGGTTTTTATGTCGCAATTGGTTTTAGAAGGAACTTGGGAAGAGGTCATCTGCCATTCATCGGAATTGATGGGCAAAAAAGTTCGCCTGATTGTTATTGATGAATCAGCAGACTTGGAACTTACTGCCACAATTGCTGCAATTCAGGAAGGAATGGAAAGCTTCCGACGCGGTGAAAGTCGCCCGGCAAGAGAGGCGTTGGAGGAGTTGCGTCAAAAACATGGCATATCGGGTTGACATATCACTGCCTGCGCTGACTGATGCCGAAGAAGCCTACCTCTGGGTCAAATACCACGCTCCCGAATCAGCCGGTCAGTGGTATGAAGGCCTTATGCAAGCCGTTTTTTCATTGGAAAATTTCCCTACGAGGTGTCCTATTTCAGCGGAAAGCGAATTTCTGGGTGTCGAAATCAGACAGTTCATTTATGGGAAACACGGAAACACGTATCGCATACTTTTCAGCATTGGTGACGATCCAACAACCTCGGAAGATGTCGTTCGGGTCTGGCGCATTTGGCCGTCTTCACGCAGACAGCCTCATGTTGATGAATTGAAAGAAGGCGCTGAAGAAATTATGCATGAGGAATAGCTCCTTCAGCCTGGGTGCTCAAGAATTTTCTGTGCCGAAAGATGTAAAATCCTACCCGCCTAATATGAAAACAACGCAAACACCATCGCCGCGCCGAGCCATATTCATTGATCGTGACGGCACGCTCAATGAAGAAGTCGGTTACGTCTGTTCGCTGGACGAGTTTCGGCTGTATGACTTCGCGGCGGAATCCGTGCGGTTGATCAACGAAGCCGGTTGGTTGGCGATTGTAGTCACTAGCCAGGCGGGCGTTGCACGCGGAATGTTCACCGAAGATTTTCTGGCTGAAGTTCACAACAACATGACGGAGCAACTTGCGCGCGAAAGCGCTCGACTGGACGCGATTTATTACTGCCCGCATCACCCTGAAGCTGTTTCGGAAATCTATCGGCGCGAATGCGATTGTCGAAAGCCCAAACCTGGAATGCTTCATCACGCGGCGGCGGACTTCAATCTGGATTTGACCGAGTGTGTAGTCATAGGCGACCGGTTCCGCGATTTTGCGATGGCGCAAGCCGTCGGTGGCAGCAGCGTTCTGGTGCTTACCGGTTATGGTAAAAACGAATTTGAACAGGACAAAACGATTTGGCCACAGCAACCCGATTGCGTCGCTGAAAATTTATTGGAAGCAGTTCGATGGATCATCAACAATCCCAACAAAAAATCCTGATTGTGCGACTCGGAGCCATTGGCGACGTGATTCACACGTTGCCGGCTTTGGCGGCGTTGCGGCGCGCCCTGCCCGCGGCGCATCTGGTCTGGGCGGTTGAACGCGGAGGCGCAGCCAAACTGCTGCAAGGCAATCCATACCTGGACGAATTGATCGAACTGGATTTGCGCGGTTGGCGAAAAACCTGGAAAGCAGCGGAAACGCGAGCGGCGATTCACGCCAGTCTGGCGCAATTGCGCGCGGCGAAATTCGATCTGGCGCTGGATTTTCAAGGGCTGCTGAAATCGGCGGCGGTTGCATGGTTGGCGCGCATTCCACGCCGCATCGGATTTGCCAAAGACGTGTTGCGCGAATCGGCCAGTCGTTGGTTGACGACGGAACACGTTTTCGCCGATGACGACGACCACGTCATCAAAAAGAATTTGCGGCTGGTCGAACATCTGGGCTGCGATGTTTCGGGAGAATTTGAATTTCCAATACGACTGGGATCCGACGACGAACATTTTGCCGCAGAGCAGTTGGAACAAAACAATGGCGCGCTGGCGATTTTGAATCCTGGTGGAGGCTGGCCGACAAAGCTCTGGCACACTTCGGATTTCGCAGCGATTGCCGACCGGTTGTGGCAGGCATTCGGCATTCGTTCGGCGATCACCTACGGGCCGGGCGAATTGACGCTGGCGCAAATGGTCGTCGCGCAAAGCAAAACCGGCGCGGCCTTTCCGCTGGCTTCCACGCTGAAAGAATTTTTGGCGCTGGCACGCCAAGCCAGACTGTTTCTCGGCGGAGACACAGGCCCGATGCATCTGGCGGCGGCGGCGGGAACTCCGATTGTGGCGTTGTTCGGACCGACTTCGGCGCGCCGCAATGGCCCGTTTGCCAAAGACGATATGGTTGTTGAACGGTTCGACCTGGATTGCCGCACGGATTGTTATCGCCGTTATTGCAGCCATACGTCGTGCATGAAGCTTCCAGTCGAACAGGTGTGGCAGGCGGTGACCGAACGATTGCGGATTGGGAGGCAGGAGCTTCCGATTTTATCAGCGAGCTTATGAACGAAAATCAGCAGACAATGGATTTCAACTGGCGCGCGACCTTGCAACGATTGCGCGTGCCGATTGGCTTTGTGACGGCTATTTTGTTCGCAGTCTTTTCGCGGCCAGGCTGGGCGTCACTGGCGTTAGGAATTCCGCTGGCATTGGCAGGAGCGTTGATTCGCGCGTGGGCTTCCGGCCATCTGCGAAAAAACGCCGAACTGGCAACCAGCGGCCCTTACGCGCACACGCGCAATCCGCTGTATTTCGGCAGTTTCGTGATGGCGGCGGGCTGCGCCATCGCGGGCGGCAGTTTTTGGATTGGCGTCTGGCTGATCGCATTCTTTCTGGCGATTTACTGGCCTGTAATGCAGGCCGAAGCCGCTCACATGCAAACGCTCTTTGGCGAAGCTTATGCGCGATGGTCGGCAGAAGTGCCGCTGTTTTTTCCACGCTTGACGCCGTATCGCTCCGGCCAAACTCGCAGCTTCGATTTCAACCAATACAGCCATCACCGCGAATGGCAAGCGTTGATAGGGTTGGGACTGGTCTTTGTGGTTTTGATTTTGAAGGCCGCCAAGGTTTTCTAAAGTTGTCGCTATGAAACGATTGGTTTTAGTTTTCGGAATCTTGTTGTTGCTTCCTGTTGGCTGGCGAACGGAAAATTCTCTGGCGCAGGAACAAGTCAAAACACCTGCACCTTCGCCACTCGACAAATTGCCGCTGGCCGCGTTGCAGCGAAACTTTCCCAATGGCTTACCGATTCCAGTTGGCGAAAAGCTGGAATACGAAGTCCGCTTTTCGCGCTTTCCGATTTACGCGACGGTCGGCATCGTCACGTTTGAATTCCTCGGCGAAGCCAGATTCAATTTTGTCGAAGGGAATGGCTCTGCCGAACCAGCGATCAACGGGTTGAACGTCGAATTCAAACCTGCGCCCGAAGACAGGCTCTTTCGGTTGCGAGCGTCGGCCATTTCCAAAGGCATGCTGATCGCCATAGCCGGAGTGGATGTCAAAGACCGGTTTGAAACTTTGGTCAACGCGCAGGATTTCGCCGCACGCATCAGTTTCAAGGAAATCAAGGAAGGCAAAAAACATCTGGCTCAAACTGCCTTGTTCGACTCCGCCGACAAAACCATCAAATACACAGTCAATGACCTGAACAACAAACAAGCCGCGCCAAAAGAAAAATCCGCCGCGCGCGAAGACGGCATGCTGGATTTGCTGTCGGCGTTTTATTTCGTACGGATGCAAAAGCTGAAAGAAGGCCAGTTGATTCGTTTTCCGGTCAATGACGACGGCGACAATTTCCAGTTCGACATAGTGGTCGGCAAACGCGAAACATTGAAAACCGATTGCGGCAAAGTCAAAACCATCAAGATAGAACCGATGCTGTTCGGACCGGGGCAGCTTTTTTCTCGCCCCGGAACGATGACCATGTGGATGACCGACGACAAATTGCACATCCCGCTGAAGCTGGAAGCGAAAACATCTTCAGGACTGGTCAGAGCCAAGCTGATGAATTTCAAAAACAAGTGCAAGCTTATTGACGACGAAGAAAAACAGCCGCCTAAAAAATAAATGCCAGGAATCAACTTCACTCCACGTCCAAGCCAGGCTCGCGTGCTGGAATACAGCGGCGGCAAGATGGGCGTGTCGGCGGTTCCAGGCAGCGGCAAAACAACGACGTTGTCGGCGCTGGCGGCCAAACTCGTCCGCGAAGCCAATCTGCAACGCGGCCAGCAAATTCTGATCGTCACGCTGGTCAATTCAGCGCGGAGCAAATTCGATCAGACGGTGCGCGGCTTTCTGGGCGAAGGCAATCTGGGCACTCTGTATCGCGTTCGCACGCTGCACGGACTGGCCAACGACATAGTCAGTGAACGACCGGGACTGGTCGGATTGGCGGATGATTTTCAGATCGTGGATGAATTCGAAGCCAAAGCCATCATCACCGACGCCGTTGCCGCCTGGTTCAGCGCGCGCCGCGAATTCGGCGTTGAAGAATACCTGAGTCCAGAACATCAATCGAAAGACAAATCGCGCTGGCAGTGGCGCGAAAAAGCGACCGACATCGCGCTGGAAGCCATACAGAAAGCCAAGGACTTTCGCTGGCGTCCGGGTGAATTGCACGATGCGTTGGCAAACGAAACGCAATCGCTGCCGCTGGCGGAAATGTGCGTCAACGTTTACGAATCTTATCAACGCGCTTTGCAATATCGCGGCGGCGTGGATTTTCAGGACTTGATTCGGCTGGCGCTGGATGTGCTGGAAGCGTCGCCGGATTATCTGGCAACGCTGCAACATCGCTGGCCTTACATTCTGGAAGACGAAGCACAGGACAGCAGCAAGTTGCAGGAAGAGATTTTGCGAAAGCTGGCCGGTGGCTTCAATAATTCCGGGGGCAACTGGGTGCGCGTGGGCGATCCGAATCAGGCGATTTACGAAACCTTCACCACAGCCAGTCCTGAATATCTGCGCAGTTTTTTGAATGAGCCGGATGTCGTTCGACGCGAATTGCCAGAAAGCGGGCGCAGCGCGCAACGCATCATTGACACGGCCAATCATCTGATTCGCTGGTCTCTGAACCATCCGAACCAACAAATTCGCGCGCGCCAACCATTGACTGAACCGTTTATTCAAGCCGCCGACAATAATCCGCCGGACGCCGACAACAACGTCAAATTCATGCTCGACGAACGGCGAAGCGCTGAAAAAGAACGCGAAGACGTAGCCAAATCGGTTCGCGCCTGGTTGGCGAAAAATCCTGAAAACACAGTCGCGCTGTTGCTGCCGACCAACGCCAACGGCGCGAAGATGGGAGAGTTGCTGCAAGCGCAGCAGATTCCGCACGTCGAAGTTTTGCGAACGACGACTTCCACGCGCGAAGTCGCCCGCGCGCTTTTTCACCTGGCGGACTTTCTGGCTTCGCCGACCGACGCCGGAAAACTCAGCAAAGCCTTTGCGGTGTTTCTGCGCGATGAACGCGATTCGGCGGAAATGACCGAAGCCATCAGTCAACTGAAAAAGCTGAAACACGTTGAACAGTTCACGGCTCCGCGCGACAAAGACTGGTTGCTGGATGCGCGCAACGCTTCGAGCGAACCGGAAAAGTTCGAGCCGCTGGAAAGCTTTCGCGCGTGCGTGCAGCGATGGCAAAACGCCGCATTGCTGCCGATTGATCAACTCGTGTTGACGATCAGCAGCGACCTTTTCAAAGAGCCTGCTGAAATCGCCACGTCGTACAGCATAGCGGTTCATTTGCGTGGCTTTGTCGAAACCAACCCCGAATTTCGTTTGCCGGATTGCGTGGTCGAACTCGGCCAGATCGTTCGCAACAACCGCAAATTCACAGGCCTGGGCGAAGACGACGATCAATTCGACCCGACCAGTTACAAAGGGCAGGCCGTCGTCATCACGCATCACAAAGCCAAGGGGCTGGAATGGGATCGCGTCTATCTGATGTCGGTCAACAATTACGACTTCCCTTCGGCGGACGCGAACGACCAGTTTCAAAGCGAAAGTTATTTTGCGCGCGACAATCTGAATCTGAGCGCCGAAGCCTTTGCCCAATTGAAAGCATTGGCGACGGGCGAATCGTACCGCGAAGGCGAAGCCACCGAACAAGCGCGCATCGAATACTGTTCGGAACGATTGCGATTGCTCTACGTCGGCATCACGCGCGCCAAACGCGAGTTGATCGTCACCTGGAACACTGGCAAAAAAGCTGACCTGTTCCCTGCCCGTCCGCTGGCGCACCTGAACGCAAAAATCAACGGAGGCAACGACGATGTCAGATAATCCAGACAGCCGGTTTGACGAATTCGTCTTCAGCCAGAGCGCTTTGCAGGATTACGCCGATTGTCCGCGCCGGTTTGAATTGCGTTATCTGCTGGACGTGCGCTGGCCTGCGCAGGAAACCGCACAGGCTTTGCAATACGAAGCTGGCCAGCAAAAGGGACAGGCGTTTCATCATCTGGCGCATCAACACGCGCTGGGCGTTCCGGCAGAAGCGTTGACGCCGACAATTACCGACGATGAATTGCGCGTGTGGTGGCAACGTTATTTGAACTGGCAAGCGACGAACCTTCCCGCCGAACGGCATCCCGAATTGACGCTGACGGCTTCGATTGGCGAATGGATGTTGATGGCGAAATACGATGTGGTCGCCAAACTCGCCGACGAAACGGTCTTGATCGTGGATTGGAAAACCGGTCGCCCGCAAAAACGAGATTCGTTGGCAAACCGCATGCAGACGCTGGTTTATCCGTTTGTACTGGCCAAAGCGGGCGATTGGTTGAACGGCAACCAGCCGATTTCACCGGATCGAATTCGATTCTTGTATTGGTTTGCCGAAACCGGCGAGACAGTCGAATTTCAACTGACCAGCGAAACTTTGCAGCAAACCGAAGCACGCATGACTTCACTGTTGCAGGAAATCACCGCCAGTTCCTGCTTTGAGCTGACGACGGTGGAACGCCGCTGCCGTTTTTGTTCGTATCGTTCGTTATGCGAACGCGGCGAAACGCCGGGCAATTTGGATGAATTGGAAGACGAAGAAACGCCCGGCAGTTTCTCGCTCGACCTGGATTCGATTGAAGAAATCAGTTTTTGATGCTGAAAGCAGCCAGCCGGTTACTGCGTCCTTGATGCGGCATGGCTGAAAAGCGTGATGGCTTGGCGCTCCGCGATTCCGCTAAGAGAGTTCCGTGTCCGTCAAACCGTGACCACCTCAATAAACCCACCAAAGAAAAAGATACGGTCTTAGATTCAAAGAGAACAAACAAGGAAGGTTCTACCGTGTCACTGTTACCCATATTCACCGCTCTTTGGCGAAATCGCCAAAGCGTGCATAATGCGCATCCATCGAACACAACGTTTTACTGAAAACCTGACAACTTCGGGAGAAAACAACCATGATCACATTCAAAGTGAACGGGGTCGCTCGCAAATTTGACGGCGATCCTGAGATGCCGCTGTTGTGGTATCTGCGCGACGAGATTGATTTGACCGGCACCAAGTATGGCTGCGGCGAAGGGCTGTGTGGGGCTTGCACGGTTCACATCAACGGCGCGGCAGTGCGCAGTTGCCAGACGCAGATGCAAAGTCTGGCTGGCAAAACCGTCACCACCATCGAAGGTTTGAGCGCCACCGGCACGCATCCGGTTCAGCAAGCCTGGAAACAGGTCAATGCTCCGCAATGCGGATACTGTCAGACCGGACAGATCATGCAGGCGGCGGCGCTGCTGAAACAAAAACCGAAACCGACTGACGCGGACATTGATTCCGCAATGCGCGGCAACATCTGCCGTTGCGGCACGTACCAGCGCATCCGCGAAGCGATCAAAGTCGCCGCAAATACCAAACCTGCGGCAGCGAGACCTGCTGCGGCTGCGAAAGCTGCTTCGAAAGGAGGTGACGAATGATGAACCGAATCGAAGTCGTTACTCGTCGCACATTTTTGGGCGGAATGTTTTCTGCCGGGGCGTTTGTGCTGGCCGCAAAACTGATGCCGGAAGAAGCATTGGCTGCGCCGCTGACCAAAGCGGAAAAAGCCGCATGGAATCCGAATGTGTATCTGGGCATTGAAACCGACGGAACGGTGTTGCTGGTCACGCATCGGTCGGAAATGGGAACGGGCATTCGCAGCGTGTTGCCTGCGGTGCTGGCCGACGAACTGGAAGCCGATTGGAAGCGCGTCAAGCTGGAACAAGCCATAGGCGATGCCAAATACGGTTCGCAAAACACTGACGGTTCGTGTTCGATTCGTGATTTTTACGACGCTTTCCGCGAAGCCGGAGCTACGGCGCGGCACATGCTGGTCGCCGCTGCGGCAGAAAAATGGGGCGTCGCGGCCAGCGAATGCAAAGCGCAAAACCATTTTATCGTTCACACCAGCGGCAAAAAGTTGGGTTACGGCGAATTGGCTACGGCGGCGGCCAAACTAACTGCTCCGAACAAAGCCGACCTGAAACTGAAAACGCCCGCCGAGTTCCGTTACATCGGAAAAGCCATGCCGACGGAAGACATCAACGACATTGTCACAGGCAAAGGCACGTTTGGCATTGACGCCAAAATGCCCGGAATGGTTCACGCGATGATCGAACGTTCGCCGGTATACGGCGGCAAGCTGAAAAGCGTGGACGACAAGGAAGCTCTGGCCGTGAAAGGCGTTCAGAAAGTGGTGACCTTGCCGCATCTGACTCCGCCATACGGATTCAAACCGCTGGGCGGCGTGGCCGTCATTGCCAACAGCACCTGGGCGGCAAAAAAAGGCCGTGAAAAATTGAAGATCGAATGGGAAGCGGGCGAAAACGCCGCTTACGATTCGGCCAAGTACAAACAACAGTTGTTGGAAACGGTTCGCAAACCGCAGAAGGCTGCGCGCAACATTGGCGACGTAGACGCCGAATTTGCCAAAGGCGGCAAGATTCACGAAGCAGAATACTATGTGCCGCATCTGTCGCACGCGCCTATGGAAACTCCTGTGGCGGTGGCCGATTTCAAAGACGGCAAAGTCGTCATTCACACCGCGACACAAAACCCGCAAGCCGTGCAGGACACCGTCGCTGCGGCGCTGGGCATAGACAAGAAAAACGTCGAATGCCACGTCACGTTGCTCGGCGGAGGGTTCGGTCGCAAATCCAAACCTGATTACGTGGCCGAAGCCGCGCTGTTGTCGAAACAGCTTGGCAAACCGGTCAAAGTCACGTGGACGCGCGAAGACGACATCAAGTTCGATTATTACCACGCGGTGGCGGCGATGTATTTGAAAGCTCGCGTGGATGACAAAGGCAAACCGACGGCGTGGTTGCAACGCAGCGCGTTCCCTTCGATTGGCGCGATGTTCAGTCCGGCGGCAAATACAGGCCAGGGCTTCGAACTTGGAATGGGTTGGACGAATCTGCCATTTGACATTCCGAACCACCGCGCGGAAAACGGCCCAGCCAAAGCTCACGTGCGCATCGGCTGGTTGCGTTCTGTGGCGAACATTTATCACGCCTTCGGAGTTCATTCGTTTGCGGACGAACTGGCTGCGCTGGCCAATCGCGATCGCGTCGAATACCTGCTTGAATTGCTTGGCAAAGATCGCAAGGTGGACATAGGCGCGCGTGGCCCGATGGCGGATAAATTCCCGCTGGATACAGGCCGTTTGCGTCGAGTGATAGAACTGGCGGCGGAAAAATCCGGATGGGCGAACAAAAAATCATCGAAAGGGCGAGGCTGGGGAATCGCGGCGCACTGGAGCTTTTACAGCTTCATCGCGTCGGTCGTCGAAGTCGAAGTGGACGACAGAGGCAGATTGCGAATTCCGCAAGTTCACATCGCCGCGGACGTTGGTCGCGTCATCAATCCCGACCGCGTGCGTTCGCAGTTTGAAGGCGCGTCGGCATTTGGCGCTGGCATCGCTATGATGAGCGAAATCACCGCCAAAGACGGAGCGATAGTGCAATCGAACTTCAACGATTACCTGGTGCCGCGCATTCAGGAATCGCCGGTCATGACTCATGTACATCTGGTGGACAGCAATGATCCTCCGGCAGGCGTGGGCGAACCGGGTGTTCCGCCGATGCTGCCGGCAATTACGAGCGCCATCTTCGCCGCGACTGGCAAACGCATACGCGAATTGCCAATCCGCAGACAACTGGCGTCATAAAAAGCATGTAGTCCCGCCTTCAGGCGGAATGGATTCCACCAGCAAAGCCTTCCGCCTGAAGGCGGGATTACAAACGCTCATGAAAATTGCTAACTCACTTTCAGGAGGCAAAACATGCCTAACGTATTCAAAAATGCTCGGTTTATCATAGCTTGCTGCTTCGCTGTCTTAATCGCAGTCGTCGGTTTCGCCACGAAATTACATTCACAACAACAATCCCCAGCCGAACGAGTCAAGCAGTTTGCGCAACGCTCTCTGGACGCGGAAAAAGCAGGGTTGGCTCAACCGTTCAAGGGCGTGACCACCGACGGCAACGTCATTCCGAACTTGTTCACCATCAAATCCACAGGAGTTTCGACCGGGCCGGTTCGCAAGGCAGCGGATGCGTTTCTGGCTACGCTGACGCCGGAGCAGAAGTCGAAAACGCTGTTCACCGTGGACGATGACGAATGGCGCAAATGGATGAACCAGCATTTTTACGTGCGGCAAGGAACGGGCTTCATTGACATGAATGATGCTCAGAAAAAAGCCGCGATTGGATTGATGCGCGCGGCGCTCAGCGCCAAAGGCTTGAAACTGTCGCAGGACATCATGAAGCTCAATCACACGCTGGGCGAATTGAACAACGACAATTTCATCGAATACGGCGAAGACCGGTATTACTTCACGGTGATGGGCAAACCTTCGGACAAGGAACCGTGGGGATGGCAACTGGACGGGCATCATCTGATTATCAATTATTTCGTGCTGGGCGATCAGGTGGTGATGACGCCTGCGTTTTGGGGATCGGAACCGATCATCGCTCACGCCGGCAAATACAAAGGCACTTCGATTTTGCAGGAAGAACAGAACGACGGCTTGGCGATGGTCAACGCCTTGACCGAAGACCAGCGCAAAAAAGCGATCCTGTCTTCGTCCAAGACCTCCAACCAAAACGTCGGCGAAGCCTACAAGGACAACGTTGTACTGGATTACAAAGGCATTCGCGGATCAGAGTTGACGGCCAGACAGAAAGAACAGTTGCTGGCACTGGCCAATCTGTATATCAGCAACATGGACGCCGGCCACGCGAAGGTGAAAATGAGCGAAATTCGCCAGCATCTGGACAACACCTGGTTTGCCTGGATCGGCGAAACGGCCAAAGACAGCGTGTTTTATTACCGCATCCACAGCCCTGTTATTTTGATTGAATTCGATCATCAAACTCCGGCGGGTTTGCGGCATTTGTCCGATCCGCGCAAACCCAACCACGAACACATTCACACAGTGGTGCGAACGCCGAACGGAAACGATTACGGCAAGGATTTGCTGCGCCAGCATTACCAGCAACATTCGCACACGAAGTGAGCCTAAAAATCAGACAGGATTTACAAGATGTAACAGGATTTTTTTCATCCTGTGAAATCCTGTAAATCCTGTCGAAAAACTCTACGCCCGGATTCAGCCCACGCGCACTGACCGCATCGAAATCGCTCCCAACGTCACCTTTTCCGCAAAGAAGCTGACCGGTTCGTTTTCCTGACACGCCAGCACATACAGCAGCGGCAAAAAGTGTTCATCCGTTGGCACAGCCAATCGCGCCATCTTTCCCAACTGCTCATACTTGATGATGGTTTCATGATCGCCCGCCAGAATCGCCCGCTTGATCCGTTCGTCAAATTCCACAGCCCAATCGTAAGCTTCATCACGCCAAGCAATCATTCGCAAATTGTGGACGATGTTGCCGCTGCCTACGATCAGCACACCTTGGCGGCGAAGCGCGCGCAATTCCCGACCAAGCCGGTAATGAAATTCCGGCGTTTGGTGTCGTGCCAAACTGATCTGAACAACTGGAACATCTGCTGCCGGAAACATGCGGCACAGCACAGACCAAGCGCCGTGATCCAAGCCCCATTGCTGATCCGGTTCTACCGGGGTTGAGCGAACCGTTTGTTGGATCAATTGCGCCAACTCCGGCGAACCCGGCGCAGGGTAGCTGACTTCAAACAAAGCCTGCGGAAATCCGGAAAAATCGTGAATGGTTTTGGGCTGAGCCATCGCTGTGACTTGCGTGCCCGTGCTTTGCCAATGCGCGGAAATGCACAGAATGGCTTTTGGCTTTGGGATGGATTGAGCAACGTCTGCCCAACTTTGGGCATATTCGTTGTCTTCGATGGCGTTCATCGGGCTGCCGTGGCCGATGAACAAGGCGGGCAATGTGGTGTCGGATTCTGGAAACTTTTCATCAAACATTCGCTCGCCCTCTCAATCTAAAAACAAATTACGGAATAAACGGAAATAACGAAAAAGACGGAAGCCAATCCGTTTGTTCCGTAATCTCCATTGCTTGATTGCAAAGAAATCATTGGGCCAAAGCTGCGCGCGCCACGCGAACCAGCTTGGCAGCGTCATCGGCGGTGTGTGCCATCGCAGTCAAATGCCCCATCTTGCGACCGGGCTTCGGAACCATTTTGCCGTACAGATGCAGTTTGACTTCGGGCATTGCGCACGCCGCCGCCCAATTCGGTTCTCCCTTTTCCCACAAATCACCGAGCAGATTCGCCATTGCCGCCGGTCGCAACAACTCCGTTGAACCCAGCGGCAATCCGCACACGGCGCGCAGTTGTTGTTCAAACTGACTGGTGACACAGGCGTCAAAGGTCAGATGGCCGGAATTGTGCGGACGCGGAGCCAGTTCGTTAATCAGCAACTTTCCCTGCCGAGTCAGGAAAAATTCAACACAAAGCACACCGACTACGCCCAACTGTTCCAACACCGCACAAGCGATTTCGACGGCTTCGTTGGCGATTTCAGGCGGGACGTTTGCCGGAGCTATGGAAACATCCAGGATGTGATTGCTGTGCTGATTTTCAATCGCTCCCCAATTCGCAAAGCTGCCGTCAACTCCGCGCGCAGCGACAACGGAAAGCTCGCAGTCAAAATCTACAAACGCTTCCAAAACCAACTCCTGCTTCCCTGCTGTTGCCAGCGCAGCTTCGGCTTCCTCCATCGCTTTGATCCTCACCTGCCCTTTGCCGTCGTAACCGAAACCAGCGGTTTTCAAAATTGCCGGGCAGCCGAATTCGGCCAAGCCCGCACGCAAATCTTCGATGGAGTTGATCGTCTTGAACGGCGTGACCGGAAAACCATGACGACTGAGAAAAGTTTTTTCGCGCAGCCGATGTTGAGTGATGTGCAGAATCGCCCCATCAGGTCTGACCGGAGCGCGTTCGGCTGCGGCAGCAGCGGTTGCCGAAGGCACGTTTTCAAATTCAAACGTCACCACATCCACCGCCGAAGCGAATCCGCGCACGGCGTTCAAATCGTCGTAATGCGCTTTGATTTCGACATCGGCGACTTGTCCGGTGGGCGTGTCGGTTTCGGGCGAAAAGGTGTGGACGCGATACCCCATTCGCCGCGCAGCAATGGCAAACATTCGGCCAAGTTGGCCGCTGCCTAAAACGCCAATGACTGAACCGGGGAGTATGGGTTGAATGCTCATTCTTTTAAGCGGGCAATTTGTCGTTCAAAACCTTGTTGGTCTGTTCTTCACGGAAGCGGCGTAGCCGTTCGCGCAAATCAGGCCGCGAATTCGCCAAGATTGCTATGGCCAGCAATGCCGCGTTGGTCGCCCCGGCTTTGCCTATAGCCAGCGTTCCCACTGGGATGCCACCGGGCATTTGCACAATCGAAAGCAACGAATCCATGCCTTTCAGCGCGTGGCTTTCGACCGGCACGCCCAGCACTGGAATCAAGGTTTGCGCCGCAACCATGCCGGGCAAATGCGCTGAGCCGCCTGCACCGGCAATGATGACTTCTATGCCGCGCGCTTCGGCTTCGACGGCAAATTCCGCCATCAACGCCGGAGTTCGATGCGCCGAAACGATCCGGCATTCATGTTCGACACCGAACTGCGTCAACACGTCGTCGGCGTGCCGCATGGTTTCCCAATCGGACTTGCTGCCCATAATCACCGCGACCAACGGTCGGCTGGATTCGTTCTGTTGAGTTTGCATCATCGGTTTTGAATGTTTGGTGGTAATCTCAATTGAGCGGTCATCATTGCTCAAGCTTCGTGCCAGATCAAGACACCAAAGAGCGAAAGAGGTAACAGTTTTGCTCAACAGGCAAACTTCGTTTTTATGCGTTGACAGAAGTTTGCAACTGAGGCTGAATCGTGTGGCAAATTCAGTTTCTCGGAGGCTACAAAAAAAAGTGAAAACAGGAGTTCGTTGTTTAGCGGTGTTGCTGTGCCTGATGGTTGGCTGGACATCGTCAACGGCGCAGGTCAAACGGCCAATGACGCCGGAAGACGTGGTTGCGCTCAACCGGGCCGGCGATCCGCAGATTTCCTATGACAGTCGCCGCGTGGCGTTCGTCGTGACGGCTTGGGACAAGGAAAACGACCGGTTCAACGCCGACATCTGGCTGGTCAACGACGCGCGCGAAACCGTGCGGCTGACTTCCAACCCACGCCGCGACGATCATCCGCGATGGTCGCCTGACCAAAGACGCCTGGCGTTTTTGTCGGATCGCGGCGACAGCGGCGGCGTGCAGATTTACGCCGTCACGTTGCAAGCCGGCGAACCGGAGCGCCTGACTTCGCACAAAGCGGCGGTGACGGATTTTGAATGGTCGCCCGATGGCCGCTTCATCGCCTTTGTCGCCGAAGAGCCAAGCGAAAAGCCGAAGACCAAAGCTCCAATTGTGGAAGACGAAGGCTTTCGCTTTGCCCAGTTGTGGTTGCTGGAAACGGCCACCGGCGAAGTCAAACAATTGACCAAAGGCGCGCGGCACATCGCCGGATTCAGTTGGGCGTGGAACAGTCAGCAGATCGTGTTCACCGCGCGGCAATCGCCGAAGCTGATGGATTCGGCCACAACCGAAGTCTTTACGATCCCGATCAACTGGCAAAGCGCGCCGACGGATTCGGTTACGGCCAAACAATTGACCAAGGGCAACGGCGCGGAAAGCGACGCGCTGTTTTCGCCCGACGGTCGCTGGATTTCGTATCTGGCGCACGCCGACGGAGACATCAACACAGGTCCAAATCGGATTCACGTGATTCCGGCCAATGGCGGCGAAGCGCGCGTGCTGGCGAAAAGCTTCGACGGATACATTCGTTCGCATCGCTGGGTGTTCGACAGCCAGCGATTCATTTTCAACGCGGGATTGGGAGTCAACGAACAGATTTACACGATGAGCATCGCCGATCAGACGCCGCAAGCAATGACTCGAGGCGATGGCGTCAATACTGCGTTTTCCGTTACACCGGACGGGATGAACGTGGCGTTCGTTCACGAAAACCCGCGTGTACCGACGGAAATCGCTCTGTTGGCGGCGCGAATCATGGTTCCCGTGTTTTTGACAAACTTGAACCCGAAAGCCGCCGAATTCGCGCTTGGCCAGGTCGAAGCCATCAAATGGAAATCCAACGACGGCACGGAAATCGAAGGCGTGTTGATTTATCCGGTCGGCTATCAAACCGGAAAACGCGCGCCGCTGCTGACGTATGTTCACGGCGGCCCCGAAGGCGCGTATGTCAAAAGCTTCAATGCTTCGTGGAGCGCCTTTCCGCAAGTCTACGCCGCGAACGGATATGCGGTGTTTATGCCAAACTTTCGCGGTTCGTCGAATTACGGCGCGAAGTTCGCGCAATCCAACGCCAGACTGGTCGGCAAAGTGGATTACGAAGACATTATGAGCGGCATAGATCATCTGGTGAAGCTCGGCTTGGCGGACGAAAATCGGCTGGCAGTTGCCGGATGGAGTTACGGCGGGTATATGTCCGGCTGGATGATCGGACACACGAATCGGTTCAAATGCACTGCCTACGGAGCCGGATTGTCCAACGCAGTTTCGTATTGGGGAACGGCGGACATAGTTTTTCAACGCGAACGTTTGCACGGCGGCACTCCTTGGGAAGCGCGCAAGATGTTCGACGAACAATCGCCGCTGAGTTATCTGACCAACGCCAAAACGCCGACATTGATTTTCCACGGCGAAAAGGACGAACGCGTTCCGCTCGGACAATCGCAGGAAACGTACCGCACGTTGAAACGGCTGGGTGTGACGACTCAGTTGGTGGTCTATCCCGATCAAGGCCACGGCATTCTGATTCCAAGCTATCAACTGGATAAGATGCGGCGTGAATTCGCCTGGATCGAAAAGTATTTGGGCAATAAACTCGAAGCTTCTACGGCAAAACGCTAAAACGGTAAACTTAGGAATATGCGATAAGAAACGAGACAGGCGTTTGATCTTGTTTTCGTCCCGATAGGGACGGTTTGAAGTTAGCCCAGCAATTTATTGATGGGAAAGCGGGTGAATGATTTCGCGTCCTGTAGGGACGCTTGAATCTTCACTAACTCAAGCGTCCCTAAAGGACGCGGTCGGCAAATGTCTTTGCCCCGGCGATAAATCGCCGGGCTAATATCAACCGTCCCTGCCGGGACGAAGAAACGATCAAACTCGCTGCTTTCTTGTCGTCGCGTAAAATTCATTTTTTTGAGGTATCAAACGGTAAAGGATATTTATGGCAAAAGAATATGATGTGGTCGTGCTGGGCGCGGGACCGGGGGGATATGTCGCCGCCATCCGCGCCAGCCAATTGGGATTCAAAACGGCAGTCATCGAAAAACAATACTGGGGCGGCGTGTGTTTGAACGTCGGCTGCATTCCTTCCAAAGCGCTGTTGCGCAACGCCGAACTGGCGCACATAGTGAATCACGAAGCCAAAACCTTCGGCATGAACATCGAAGGCAAAGTCACGTTCGATTACAGTGTCGCCTTCAGCCGCAGCCGCAAAGTCGCCGATGGTCGCGTCAAAGGCGTTCACTTCCTGATGAAGAAAAACAAGATTGACGAATTTGACGGCTGGGCGACGTTCACGGACGCCAACACCTTCGACGTGAAGCTGAACAATGGCGGCAGTGAAACCGTCAAATTCAAACATTGCATCATCGCCGCCGGTTCGACCACGCGATTGATTCCCGGTTCGTCGTTGAGCGAACGCGTCGTCACTTACGAAGAACAAATCATGGAAGACAAGCTCCCGAAGAGCATCATCATTGCCGGAGCCGGAGCCATAGGCGTCGAGTTCGCCTACGTCATGAACAATTACGGCGTGGACGTGACCATCGTCGAATTTCTGGATCGCGTCGTTCCGCTGGAAGACGAAGAAGTTTCGGCGGAACTGGCCAAGCAGTACAAACGCGCCGGCATCAAGTTGCTGACCAGCACGCGAGTCGAAAAGATCGAAGACACAGGCAAAAACGTTCGCGTCACCGTCAGCGACAAAGACGGCAAACAGCAAACGCTGGAAGCCGACAAGGTGCTGCAAGCCATCGGCTTCAAACCGCGCGTGGAAGGGTACGGACTGGAAAAGACTGGCGTGAAATTGACTGATCGCGGCGCAATTGACATCAGCGACAAGATGCAAACCAACGTGCCGCACATTTATGCCATCGGCGATGTGACGGCGAAATTGATGCTGGCGCACGTAGCCGAATCCATGGGCATCATCGCGGCGGAAAACATCAAAGGCGAACACACCATCAAACTGGAATTCGACATGATGCCGCGCGCGACGTATTGCCAACCGCAAATCGCCAGTTTCGGGTACACCGAAAAACAGGCGCGCGAACGCGGCTACGACGTAAACGTCGCCAAATTCCCTTTCACCGCCAACGCCAAGGCGCACGGCTTAGGCGATGCGACCGGCTTTGTGAAACTCATCAGCGACAAAAAGTACGGTGAAATGCTCGGCGCGCATTTGATCGGCCCGGATGTGACCGAGTTGTTGCCGGAATTGACGCTGGCTCGGTACGCCGAACTGACGCCGGAAGAAATCGCCCGCAACGTCCACGCGCACCCCACGCTGAGCGAAGCCGTCAAAGAAGCCGCGCACGGCTTGGTTGGACATATGATTAACTTCTGAGGTCGCGTCGCCTTCTGGCGCAACTCAAAGCCCGGTTCGAGCATTCGCGCAATACTCGCTCTCGTTTCAGAATAAGGGGGGGCCATCGAAAGCAGCAGCAGTCGTTCAATCAACTGTGCATAGCGCGGCGTAATGTCGCAGCGCTTGACCGCGCTCGATCAGCGCCTTGATTTCGGAAGGGTCAGTTTGGGGAATGTCATCCTGTCTGGCCATCGAGCGAATCCTCGTCAGGTCGCCAGACAGGTCAAACCCAACGCATACATTCAACCCAGTTCACGCTACTTTGCCGCAAGTTCGCAAATCCGCATCGCATTTACGGTGTAGGGCAACCCCCCAAACACGGTCAAAGCCAGAATCAAATAGCCCCAGTGGCCAGCCTGATCTTCAGTCTCTTTTCGACAAGCTCATTGATGGCGAGTTTTTTCGGTGGGCGTTTCTCAATCTTTTTTCCCGCCTGTCATCAGCATTCCTACCTTCTGGCCAAGCTCTTGCTGAGCGACTTTGTTTGGGTCAACTTCGCCGACAATGCGGCCTTGATACATCACCAGCAACCGGTCGGCTAGAGACATCACTTCTTCCAGTTCTGCCGACACCAGCAAAATAGCCGCGCCAGAATCGCGCAACTCCACCAATTTGCGGTGAATGAATTCGATGGCTCCGATGTCCACGCCGCGCGTCGGTTGAGACACTAGCAACAGTTTGGGACGAATATCGAATTCGCGTCCGATGATGAGTTTCTGCTGGTTGCCGCCAGAAAGCGCGCGCGCAAGCAAAGCAGCGTTTGGTGGACGCACATCGAAATCACGGATCAACCGATTGCATTTGGCGAAGACGGCTTTTTCATCCAGCAAGCCAATCGTCGTTACTGGCGGTTTGCGGTATTGCGTGCCCAGAATCGTGTTATCGGCCAGATTGAATTCCAGCAGCAATCCTCGCCGATGGCGGTCTTCGGGAATGTGCGCGATGCCGAGTTCTTTCAAGCGCCGCGCGGAAACTTTGGTGATGTCTCGCCCATCCAGCTCAAAGCTGCCACCGCTGGCGCGATGCAACCCTGACAAAATTTCGATCAATTCCGTCTGGCCGTTTCCTTCGACTCCGGCAATGCCTACGATTTCTCCGGCGCGAACATCAAAGGTTACTCCGTTGAGTTTTGAACCGGCGCTTAGATTTTTCACGCTCAACACAGGAGCTTGAGGATGAGCTTCCGGCTTTTCGACTCGCAACAGCACTTCGCGTCCAACCATCATCCTCGCCAAATCCGGCGCAGTCGTCTTTGTCGTTGACGTTTCTCCAACGACCTGTCCATCGCGCATCACAGTCACGTTATCCGACAGCGCCAGCACTTCGTTGAGCTTGTGGGTGATGATGATGATCGTCTTTCCCTGCTGCCGCATCGAGCGGAGAATCTTGAAAAACTCTTCGACTTCCTGCGGTGTCAGCACCGCCGTCGGTTCGTCCAGAATCAGAATTCGCGCGCCGCGATAAAGAGCTTTCAGCACTTCGACGCGCTGCTGCTGGCCGACTGACAACTGTTCGATCCGTTTGTGCGGATCAATCTCGAATCCAAAATCGCGCGACAGCTTGGTGATCTGCGCTTCGGCCTGTTTGAAGTCAATTTTCAAGGCATTGCCCGGTTCGGCTCCGAGCACTATGTTTTCCAGAACGCTCATCGGCGGTACGAGCATGAAATGCTGATGCACCATACCCAAACCCAGCGCTATGGCGTCGTGCGGATTGCGAATTTCCCGACGCTGGCCGTCAATGAAAATCTCCCCTTCGTCGGCGTGGTAAAAGCCATACAGGATTTTCATGATGGTGGATTTGCCAGCGCCGTTTTCGCCGACGATGGCGTGGATCGTGTTGGCAGGAATCGAAAGGTTGATGCCCTTGTTGGCCGTCACCGCGCCGAAGCGCTTGGTGATGCCGCGCATTTCGATGATGTTCATCTGTTTCCCCGCCTCCTCACTTCGCCATCGCGTCTGTAACTTTGATCTTGCCAGCGATGATGTCTTTCTTGGCTTGTTCGACTTTTTCAATCACGTTTTGCGGAATCAGCGCCTTGTTGTATTCGTCCAGCGCGTAATCCACGCCTTGATTTTCCAGGCCGTAAACGTGAACACCGCCATTGAATTTGCCTTCGGTTTCGTCCTTGATGACGCTGTACACGGCATTGTCAATGCGCTTCAGCATACTGGTCAGTATGAAGCCGGGTTTGACCCAATTCTGATTGGAATCAACGCCGATGGCGAATTTCTTGTAGCTTTCCGCCGCGTCAAACACGCCGAGACCGGAATTTCCTGCGGCTTGAAAAATGATGTCAGCGCCTTGTTCGTATTGCGAATTGGCGAGTTCGCGGCCTTTGCCCGGGTTGTTCCAGGCCGCGTCAGTGATGCCGACGTAATTTTTCAGCACGACTATGTTCGGATTGACATACCTCGCGCCTTCTTCGTAACCGGTGGCGAATTTATGAATCAGCGGAATGTCCATTCCGCCGACAAAACCGAGCTTGCCCGTCTTGGTGGTATAGGCTGCAATCATGCCGACCAGAAACGATCCTTCGTGTTCCTTGAAGATCAGGCTGGCGACATTTGGCGATTCGGCGACTGAATCAATCAGCACGAAATGCAGATTGGGGTAATCTCTGGCGACGTGGGCCAGAATTTCGCCTTGAGCAAAACCGACGCCGATAATCAGGTTGTAACCGTATTGCGCAAACGCTCGTTGCGCCGGTTCAATCGAAGTCGGATCGCCGGGTTCGACATCCCTGTAAACCATCGGCAGATTTTCCTTCACCGCGCGCAACGCGCCGACATACGCCGCGGCGTTAAAAGAACGGTCGTCTTTGCCGCCGATGTCGTAAATGATCCCGACTTTGGTTTTGCCTGCGGCTTCGGCCTCCAAATCGCGCGTCGTGCAACCGGTGGCCAGTAACGCCCCCATCAACAGAATTGCCCCAACCAAACGGCTAACGATAATCATAAAATCCCCTTCAACGCACTAAACGTTTGGACAGGATTTACAAGATTCAACAAGATGAAGATTCATGAAAGGTTCTTGGTTTTTTCCGAAACCAATCCTGTTCAATCTTAAATCTTGTCTACTTCAGCCTGTCTCATCGTTGTCGCGCTTCGGAATAGAGTGAAAAAGTCCGGCGCATTGTCTGCGAAAGCTTGGCGGCAAGCAAATTCCGTTGGCGCATTTTCCATCCGACAAGGTATAACTCGGCTTCACTTGGGCGCGAAGATCAGCGCCGACTCAAATCAACAAAAAGGTGACAGAACATGATTGAAGCTGAACTGGCGCTCGACGCCAAAGTCCTGCTTGGCGAAGGGCCTTGGTGGAATGGGCGAACGCAACAACTTTACTGGGTGGACATCGAAGGCAACGCTTTTCACGTCTTCGATCCGGCAACCGGCAGCGACCGAAAAATTGACGTTGGCCAGATGGTCGGTTGCTGCGTAGGCCGAAAATCCGGCGGCGTGGTGCTGGCCTTGCAGCATGGTTTTTTCAGTCTGGACCTGGAAACCGAAAAACTGACCCCGCTGGTTGATCCTGAAGCTCATTTGCCAGACAACCGATTCAATGACGGCAAATGCGATTCGCGCGGAAGATTGTGGGCAGGCACGACGCGCATTCAGCACGACGAACCGGCAGGGTATTTGTATCGTCTGGATGCTGACCTGACGGTCAATCGCAAACTTGACGACGTGTGGATTTCCAATGGGCTGGCCTGGAGTCTGGACGATAAGACAATGTACTACATTGACTCGCCGACCAGCGAAATCGTCGCATTCGATTTCGACGCGCGAAGCGGCGAAATATCCAACGAACGTCTGGTGATGGAACTTCCGGAAGGCGGAGGTTCGCCCGACGGAATGACCATTGATGAGGAAGGCATGTTGTGGGTGGCGTTGTGGGACGGCTGGCGAGTCATTCGCGTGAATCCACAAAGCGGCGAAATCATTGACGAAATCCGTTTGCCTGTGGCGCGTCCGACCTCGTGTGTGTTCGGCGGAGCGAATCTGGACGAGTTGTACATCACCACTGCGAGCACAAGAATGCCCGCCGAAGAGCTGGCCAAACAGCCTCTGGCGGGCGGCATCTTTCGCTGCAAACCGGGAGTGCGCGGACTTCCGGCTTATGAATTTGCAGGCTGATTGTATCGCTTACCTGATCAAAGAGATCGCCCCGTAAACCAAAGCAGCGATTCCGGCGGCAGCGGGAATGGTGATGAGCCACGCCCAGACGATTCTGCCTGCGACGCCCCAACGCACCGCCGACAATCGCTGAACAGCGCCCACGCCGACAATCGCTCCGGTGATGGTGTGAGTCGTCGAAACCGGAATGCCGAGATGCGAAGCCAGCAACACGGCTCCGGCGCCTCCGGTTTCGGCGCAAAATCCGCCGACCGGTTTCAGTTTGGTAATTTTCGATCCCATAGTTTTGACGATGCGCCATCCGCCGGACATTGTTCCCAACCCTATTGCCAGAAATGCCGAAAAACCTACCCAATAGGGAATATCGGCGTTTGGATCAACATATCCGCCGGTGACCAAAGCAGCCATCATGATACCCATGGTTTTCTGCGCGTCGTTGGTTCCGTGCGAAAAGCTGAACAATGAAGACGACAGCAATTGCATCACGCGGAAAAATTTGTCTACGCGCGAAGGCGCAAAGCTTCGGAAAAGCCAGAATACGATTACCATCAACGACAAACCGGCAAACAATCCTACCGTTGGCGAAATCACGATGAATGACAACGTTCCCCACCAACCTTTGGGCCAATGAGCGTCGAAAAGCAAGGATTGAAACCCGGATTTGGCGATGGCCGCCCCGGCATATCCGCCAATCAGCGCATGCGAAGAACTGGTCGGCAATCCCAGATACCAGGTAATCAAGTTCCATGAAATCGCGCCGACCAAACCGGCCAGCACAACCCACTCGTTGACCATCTTCGGATCAACCAGGCCGCTGTAAACGGTTTTGGCGACCGCGTGCGTTCCAAAAAAGAAGGCAATGAAATTGAAAAAGGCGGCAAAGATCACCGCCACTCCTGGAGTCAGCACACGTGTCGAAACCACTGTGGCAATGGAATTGGCGGCGTCGTGAAATCCGTTGGTGTAATCGAAAGCTAAAGCCAGGACAACGATAAAAGCGACAAGCACAAAAGTACTGTCCATACACACCTCTGTTTGTGAGATTCGGCGGGAGCGCGTTTGCGACAGAATCAGGTGAACCGAATTTCCGCCTGCAGTTTAAGCATTCTTCAGCACGATGGCTTCCAGGACGTTGGCGACGTCTTCGCACTTGTCAATCATCCGTTCCATCTTCTCGTAAATCTCTTTCATCTTGATGATGGTGATCGGGTCTTTTTCTTCAGCAAAGAGCTTTTCGACAGCTTCGTGGTGATAGCCGTCGCCTTCGTTTTCCAGCGTGTGGATGATGACGCAATCTTTCAGCACCTGTTCGCCGTTGTTGCCCAACGCAGCCACGGCGCTTTTCAGGTTGCCAGTGATGCGAACCATCACGTCAGTCATTTTGCGAGCGTGTTCTGTGGATTGCGTCACGTGGTAAAGAATGACGCGCTTGGCGGTGTATTCGACCGCGTCCACGACATCATCCAATCCGCTGGCCAATGCGTGAATGTCTTCGCGGTCAATCGGTGTAATGAAGGTCTGATTGAGCTTTTTGACTATGTCGTGGGTAATTTCGTCACAACTGTGTTCAACAACTTTGATCTGTTCGGCATAACTGGCGCGGTTGTCGAAATCCGCAAACAGTGAATTCAGCAATCGGGCGCTTTCGTTCATTTGCGACGCCAGATTGTTGAACATATCGAAATACTTTTCCTCTCTGGGCAACAATCTCATAAATGTGTTTTTCTCCTGAAGGGACGTTGGTGGTTCATTTCAATACTCAAGTCGTTAAATTTATCCGCTCTAACAAGTCGCGCAGTATACAGCCTCTGCCATAATCTGAGAACGAAGCGAACACAGGCTTTGAAGATTTAAGACGACCATAACATTTCGGACTATCGCCCCGACCCTGGTTTTTCACGTCCCGACTTTTTGTGGCACTGAGCTTGCAAAAGCATTTGGCGTCCGATGCCTCCCCCCCTGAGCAAGACAAATAAACAAATCAATTCAGTTCAAGGAGTAAATGCAATGGAGAGAATAGGAGTGATTTTGTGGAGGGTTTTGAAAGTTTCGCCAATTGTCGGTTACGTCTTCGTCGTTGCCGCTGCACCTGCGGTTTTGCGACGTAAAGGTTACTTTTTGGGCAGTTTGGCTGTGGTTTTGGATTTGTTGCCGATCATTTGTCTGATCAAAGCCGGTGTCGAAGTCTTCACCGGCGATTTGATTCCGGACAAGTTTGAAACATCAACCCAGTCAGGATTGGAACTTGCCGCGTAATTCTACCTGTCTACAATCCACGACGAACCAACAAGCCAATGTCCACGATGGACGACGAATCAAAAATCAGTCCTAAACAAAACCAGGCCGAATTCAAAAAAACTATTGAATCCGGCCTGAATGTTTTTGACCAGCCTGTTAAAACAATCGGCGCGACAAATTGAAGCCAATCGTCAGCCCGTTCCAACCATCATCCGCTCCGATCATTCCGCGAGTCATCGAACGTTGAGAAAATGTGGTTCCATGTCCATTCGTGAAACTCAACGTGAAGGAATGACGACGCGACTCACTGACCTTTTGAATGGCAAAGCCAAACACCGGGCGATGGATGCCGGTAAATTCCGTGACATACCGCGAAGCTTCGTTGACGCGCATGTTCGCTTCGGTCATCAATGCCACCGTGGGGCGAATGTTGACCGCCAGACCGGCGCCCAATGCAACGGCGGTTTCACCGGGCAAATTTTGTTTCACGCCAAATCCGATAGGTCTGTCTCCGACTGAAACCGTCGGCACAAAATACACCTGAGCATGACGCGTCAGGCTGCGCGCCAAAGTCGCTTCGAAGCTGGTGGTAAAGTTCCGTTTGAAATTGTCGCGGCCTTCCAGAGCTACCCGCGCTTGCAACGAAATCGGATCGCCGTTCAGTTCGTTGAGCAGACTGGCTCCGATGTGAAGCTGAATAGGACGGCCAAGATCGGTCGGCGAACGATACGCGCCAATTTGAATGCGATCCGTCAATCCGTAAATGAAACCGAACGAAGGCACGGCAATCGTATCCAACCCGAACAACCCGGCTGAGTTGGTCGGTTCGCCGAACGGAAAGCGATGCGTGAAATCCGTCCACAGCGATCCTTTTTCGATTGGCAAAGTCGTCGGCAAATTGATGGCTCGAACGTCCGCCGGGCGATAGACGTTCGACGGAGTGTCGCGTTTTTCAACAGTTGGGCTTGGCGCAGCAACGACAGGTGTCGGCGTTTTGGTTGCTGCCGTCAACTCGCGGACGGTTTTATCTTTGGTATTGATGGCGAATTTCTTGCCGTTGATTTCGACGACGGCTTCGGCATCGGAAACAAAACTGACCTGCGGTTGATCTTGCGCGGCCTGAGCCGGGCTGCTCAAAAAGTTCTGCGGAAATCGGCGGCGAAGATCGGCGGTAATTTCCAGCCCGGCAGCGGCAAAGGCTCTGCCGAATTCGTTGCGCGCGCCTCCGCCAGCCGGATTGACGTGGCACAGCGCGCAGTTTCGCAGTTCAGGCTTCGAGAGCGGGTCTGCGGCATACACCTTCACATAATCCGGGCGAGCCTGCACTCGTAACCCGACAAGGATAAAAGCCATCGCAACAAAAGACAGCTTGAAGAATCGGCTTATGGACATGGTTTGTGTTTACTCCTGCAAAGTTGAACTTGCCTGACGGGCGTTTTTTGCTCCGCTCTGTGCCAGGAAAAGATGATTCTTTCCCTCCTGTCACCGGCAAACGTCGTTCCGTCAACTGGCATTCGCGGTCTCAAAACGTTCCTGAAAGGAATTTAGCGGCCTTTGAACTCCGGTTTGCGTTTTTCCAAAAACGCGCGCACGCCTTCTTCTTTATCTTCGCTGGAAAAACAGAGCGCAAACAAGTCAATTTCCTGATCCAGTCCTTCGCGCAGCGTTGTGCGCGCAGCGGCTTTGACAGCGGTTTTGGCCATTGCCAAAGCCACAGGACTTTTTTCCGCAATCTTGTTCGCCAGTTCCATCGTCTTCGCTTCCAGATCGGCGACCGCATGAACTTCGTTAACCAGGCCGAGTCGCAACGCTTCCTGAGCGTCAATCATTTCGCCGGACAAAATCATTTGCATGGCTTTGCCTTCGCCGACCAGCCGGGTCAGTCGCTGCGTGCCGCCTCCGCCCGGAATGATGCCCAGATTGATTTCCGGCTGCCCAAAGCGAGCCTTTTCGCTGGCGATGCGAATGTCGCACGATAACGCCAGTTCGCAACCGCCGCCCAGACAAAACCCGTTAACCATCGCAATCAGTGGTTTCGGGAAATCTTCAGCAGTGACGAAGATGTTGCGCGCTTTCATCACGGCGCGTTGCTGAACGGCTGTGCGTCCGGCAAATTCGTTGATGTCGGCTCCGGCGACAAAGGCTTTTTCGCCCGCGCCGGTCAACACTACGACGCGAATTTCAGCGTCGGCGCGCAATTCGTCCAAAGCGTTGGACAGTTCTTCGCGCGTTTTGATGTTCAATGCGTTCAGCTTGTCCGGGCGATTGATGGTGACAAGCGCGACTCGCCCGCGACGCTCCACCAGAATGTTTTCAAACATGGTTGCTGATGCTCCTGAAAGAAAAGGTTGGGAAAACAGGCGCGGATTATCCTGTCCGCTCAAAGTGAAATCAAGCAACGGATTTTCGCTGGTTTTCGCGCGATCAAAAAAGCTTTGCTTGCGTCGTTCAGAACTTGCGAGCTATATTGCCCGCGTCACAAACTTCCCCAAGAACGCAATCAAACGCTTGAACTTAACAGTGATTTTTGGTGCCGTAGTCGGTTAAACAAACTCGCGGTCGCAGTATTTTTCTGTAAGGTGAAAGGAGACCCCTTAAATGTCCGGCATTGTCACAACCAGAACTAAATTCGTCGCCAACGGCAAAGAAGTGAATGCTTTTATCGCCAAACCAGATGGCGTGAGCAAAGCTCCGGCGGTGATCATTGTTCACGAATGGTGGGGATTGAATCCTCACACAGAAGACATAGCTCAACGTTACGCGCGCGAAGGATTCATCGCCGTCGCCGCAGACCTGTACAACGGCGTCACCACCAAAGACGCTAAAGAAGCAGGTCAATTGATGAGCGCCTTGAAGCCGGAAGATGGGTTGGACTCGTTGAACATAACGCTCGATGCATTGCGCGCCGATTCCGAAGTGTCCAGCGTGGGCGTCACCGGATTTTGCATGGGCGGAACTTTCGCGTTGTTGCTGGCTTGTCACTCGAAGGTCGAAGCTTCAGTCCCGTTTTATGGCGACGTGCCTGTGGACACGACAATCATAGGAAAACTCGGCTGCCCGCTGTTGTTCATCGGCGGAGAAAAAGATCAATGGATTACCGTCGAGAAAATGAATCGCCTTGACATGGCATTGAAACAATATTCCAAACCCGGCGAAGTGCGAATTTACAAAGGCGCGGATCACGCTTTTTTCAACGACACCCGCCCGGAGGTATACAGTAAGGCTGATGCGGAAGACGCCTGGAAAACCGTGATCGCATTTTTCAAACAACACTTGCGCTGAACTGGAATATCAAAAAGCAAATATCAAAAGTCAGAAATAAGGCGTGAAATAGAGCGATTCATTTTTGATATTTGCCTTTTGATATTTGCCTTTTGATTTAACTGGGAGAGTTTAACGATGGCGAACGAAACAATCTTTTGCGCCGGTTGCGGCATTACGATGGTGTCGTTTATGAAAATCTGTCCTCGTTGCGGCACGGAACGCAAGGAGGTCAAACCGCTGGAAGTCAATCCGGCGATGATCGTTGCCGCAGGCGCAAACGTCGCGGCTGTGACAGCCGCCGCCGTCAATGCGGATCAGCAAGACGCTCCCGCTTCAGCCGCTACATCAGTCATTCCGCTGAATGCCATTCGCCAGGAAGACGTTTATTACGACCGGACGGAGTTCGCTCCGCCACAGAATTTCGTCCTGCTCTCGCCGAACGATGAGCAGAGACGGTTTCCATTGTTCACGCGAGCGCAGCTTTCGTTGATTGCCATTGGCATTCTGTTGGCGCTGCTGGCTGTGATTGTCGCCGTACTGCTCTGGCGACAACAGCGCAACAGCGTAGTTTCCATAGCCAATGCCGCTGTCGCGCAAGCTCCGGCGGCAATGACTTCCATGTCAGATGGGGATTTGACGCCTGCGCCGACGCCTGCACCGGGTGATGATTCGACACTGTTTGAATCGGTCAAAACCGCGTTGATGGCTTATAACCCGCTCGGTTTTTCCCGTTATAACTTTGAAGTGAAAGAAGGCATCGTCACGCTCAACGGCGAAGCCGAACATCAACCTGAAAAAGACGGCGCGGAAAACGTCGTCAGTTTGGTGATCGGAGTCAAATCAGTCATCAACAACCTGCAGCTCAAGCCCGCCCCAACGAGCGAACCTGTCAAACTGAATCTGGCCGAAGCCAGATTGCTGGATGAGGCGTTACGCCGGCAGTTTCAAGAATCCCAGCCTGCCGCAGTTGAAATGCAAGTTGCCGCTGCGCCCACGCCGGACGCACAACGTGAGGCGGATCGGTTACGCCGCGAACAACTCGCAGCCAAACAGCGTGAAGCGGACGCCGCACTGCGACTGGCCGCTGAAGAAAAACTGAAACGCGAAGCCGAAGCCTACGAAAAAAGACTGGAAGAACTTCGTCGCGCCGAATCCGAACGTCGCGCCCGCGCCGAACAAGCCCGGATTGACGCGGCCACGCTTCGTTATGGAACTATCGCCTGGAGCGGAATCGTGGACGGCGTGGACGAAATCATTCTTTCCGGTTCCAGCGCTTCGGTTCGTCACATCAGCGGCAATATGCCGCGTGAAGCTCGCGCTTCTTTCAGCGCAGCCATTCCGCGTTCGCCCATCGAAGTCAAATTGATCTGGGTGACAGGACGCGGAACTGTTGACATTGTTCAACACCCCAACGCCGCTAATGGGTACACCACGATCATTCGCATTGATGACAGCCAGAAAGGCGGCGACAAACGATATGAATTCACTTTGCGCTGGTCTTTGCTGTAAGTCGTGAACAGACAGGAAAAATCTCAATCAGTCGGCATTTGATGATTTCCAAAGATTTCCCCATTGAACTGGCTGAGCAGCGTCGCCAATTAGCCTTCATCACGCAAAATCTGGAAGCGACGTTCGGCGTTCCGCGCAACGACAGCCATGAAAACCCGCTGGACGAACTCATCAACACAATCCTTTCGCAATCCACGAGCAACATTAACAGCAAAAGGGCGTTCGCCAATCTGAAGCAACGCTTTCCCGACTGGGAACAGGTTCGACGAGCGCGCCCGACTTCGATTGCCGCCGCCATCAAATCGGGTGGACTCGCCAACGTGAAGTCAGTCGTCATCAAAACCGTCCTGGACGACATCAAACGTCAACACGGAATTCTGGACTTGTCTTTTTTGAAGACAGTCCCGGTTGCCGAAGCTTACGCATTTCTGATTTCACTGAAAGGTGTCGGCCCAAAAACCGCTGCCTGCGTTTTGCTATTCGCCTGCAAGCTTCCCGTCTTTCCGATGGACACGCACATTTTCAGAATTCTTCGCCGAGTTGGACTGTTGCCAGAAAAAATCAGCGATCAACTCGCTCACGAAAAGATTGAATGCCTGATCCCGCCAAAAAAACATTACTCACTGCACATCAATTTGATCACTCTTGGCAGACAAATTTGTCAGCCTCGAAATCCGAAATGTGGCCAGTGTCCGCTGAGCGAACACTGCGATTTTGGTCGTTCGCAACTGTGATTGAGTTCCATAAGAAATTCATTGGCCAAAAAGGTAGAGAGAGATATGTAAAAATTTCTTCAACTGTCGAAGGAGGAGCAGTTCTGAGTCTTTTCGACTTTCGTAGATTAGAGATTGGCCCTCAAATAGATTGTTATCGTTGGTTTGATTGAAAAGCTGACTAGAAAGCATTCAACAGCATTTTTGGTCTGTAACATTTCGCTTCATAAATGCAGATTCTCAATATGTCCGTGAAAATGGCAAAACAAAAAAAGAGCAAAAAACTCTTTTTCTTTTCAACAACTTAGCAACCAAATTGAAATAATTTTGCGACAATTCGGCCAATGGTATGGCCGTTGCTAAATAGCAGGACGACAAGCAATGCTTCAGCAGTTTAGGTAAACTCGGAAACGGGAGATGTTGGGGGACGTCAAACGTTGAAGAGGTTTTCCAAATAAGAACGGTTGTTCGGTTGCGTATGGTTCTTGGGGGAGGCCATACGCAATTGAGCAACCGTTCTTTTTTTGTTTCTATCACAAGTTTCTTCGGCCAATCCATCACGACTTCTCTCTAAGCCACTGTCAGCAAACTGTACTGCAAAATGTCCTGACTCGTTTGCTTTTCAATACATACAGATTTCAAATATCTGAGTCGTGGGGGAGAACCAATGAATAGAATTGCTATGACAAGATACCTGGCAAAGGCGCTGGCTGTAATGCTGGCCATTAGCCAAACACTGGCGTTTGCCCAGGACGCCAACAAAAAGAAAAGCCTGAATTCGGAACAAAAAATCATTCACTTGCTCGACCGAGTTACGTTCGGAGCGCGCCCGGGTGATGTGGAACGAGTAATGAAACTCGGCTGGGAAAAATTCCTGGACGAACAACTCAATCCACAACGCATTTCGGATACGGTCGCTGAAGAAAAGCTAAAAGGCCTGGAAAGCATACACCTGAGCAATGCCGAACTGGCGAGATACTATCCTCCGCTGCAGGTCATTCAACAAACCCTCAAATCCAAAGGGATTGAGCCTGCTGATTTCGCTGGTGGGGCCAACGCGCCAACCGGACAAACCGAACAGGAACAGCGAGCCAATCTTGCCAAACGACGCGAAATTCAGAAGACGCTGAAAGACATGGGCTACAAACAGCCGCAACAAGTCGCTGTGGAATTGCAGCAGGCCAAAATCCTGCGCGCGGTTTACAGCGAACGACAGTTGCAGGAAGTGATGACTGATTTCTGGTTCAACCACTTCAACGTTTTTTTGCAGAAAGGCGCAGATCGCGTGTTGACCACTTCGTATGAACGCGACGTGATGCGCCCGCGCGTCTTCGGCAAATTCGAAGATTTGCTGAAAGCCACAGCGGAAAGCCCGGCAATGCTGTTTTATCTGGACAACTGGATGAGCGCCGCGCCGAATGCACAGGCGATGCAACGCCGCGAACAATTGATGCGAACTATGGAACGACGCCAGTCCCGCCGCGCGGATCAAATGTCCGAACAGCAAAAAGAGCAGATGCTCAACGTGCAAAACCGGCTCAATCGGGCGCCGCGCGGACTGAACGAAAATTACGCCCGCGAACTGATGGAACTCCACACGCTCGGCGTGGATGGAGGTTATACGCAAAAAGACGTGCAGGAAGTCGCGCGTTGCTTCACGGGCTGGACGCTCAAACAGCCTCGCAATGGAGCAGAGTTTTTCTTCAATCCGATGATTCACGACGATGGCGAAAAAGTCGTGCTCGGCAAAAAAATTCCGGCTGGCGGCGGCCAGAAAGACGGCTATGCTGTGATTCACATGCTGGCGACTCATCCCGCGACGGCGAAATTCATCTCAACCAAACTGGCGCGCAAATTCGTCAACGACACGCCTCCGCAATCGCTGGTCAATCGAATGGCCGAAACCTTCAAGAAAACCGACGGCGACATTCGTCAGGTGTTAAGAACCATGTTCACTGCGCCAGAGTTTTTCGCGTCGGAAAATTATCGCGCCAAGATCAAAACTCCATTTGAAATGACTGTCAGCGCCGTGCGCGCTATCGGAGCCGACACCAATGGCGGCCCGCAATTTCATCGCTGGATCGCGCAAATGGGCGAAGCGTTGTTTATGGCGCAACCGCCGACCGGCTATCCAGACACCGCCGAACACTGGGTCAACACCGGTGCTTTGCTGGAACGCATGAATTTCTCGCTGGCGCTGGCGGCAAACAAGATTCCGGGCACTCGAAGCAATCTGACATCGCTGGTTCCCGATGCGGCCAACTTGCAGCCGTCGCAACTCGTGGATCGGTATGTAAAGCTTTTGCTCAGAGGAGAATTGTCGCCGCAATCCCGCGCGACAATTGACAAGAGCCTCAATGAACAATTGCTGGCCAAAAACGATGGCTCGAATGCGACAGACGCCGCTAAAGTCGTGGGTTTGATTCTGGGTTCGCCGGAATTTCAGCGGCAGTAAATAAGTTCGGAGTCCAGGCTGAAGCCTGGACTCCGAACAAAAGAGGAGAAGAGGATGAACAGAAGATTTTTTCTGAAAAGCAGCGGAATTGCATTGGCCAGCGTGGGCGCAGTGACATTGTCGCCGTCGTTTTTGACTCGAACCTTGGCGCAAACCCGTAAAAACGGTCGCAAACGAATTCTGATTACGATCTTTCAGCGCGGAGCGATGGACGGATTGAACGCCGTGGTTCCGTTCGGCGATGACACCTATTACAGCTTGCGACCAAGCATTGCCGTCCAAAAACCAAAACCAGGCGAAGCGACGAGCGCTATTGATCTGGATGGATATTTCGGGCTGCACCCTTCGCTCGCAACGTTCAAACCGATTTTTGACTCCGGCCAACTGGCAATCATTCATGCGGTCGGTTCGCCGGACAGCACACGCTCGCACTTTGACGCTCAGGATTACATGGAATCCGGAACTCCCGGAGTGAAAAGCACGACCGATGGCTGGGTGAATCGGTATCTGCAAGCTACTGCCAATCCCACAGCTTCGCCGTTTCGTGCAATTTCCATGGGCGCGAACCTGCCGCGCACCATGCAAGGCAAAGCTTCGGCAATCGCCATGACCAGCATCAACGATTTCACCCTTCGCGCCGGAGGCGGCGCAAGCGGACAAGCTCTGCAAGGCGGTTTCGAGGCGATGTATCAGCAAACCGCCAACGACGCCCTGCGCGGAACAGGCAAGGAAACCTTTGACGCCGTCAAGCTGTTGAAACAAGTCAATCCAACCCAATATCAGCCAACCGCTGGCGTAGTTTATCCGCGCGGTCAGTTCGGCGACCGGATGAAACAAATCGCTCAACTCATCAAATCGAATATAGGATTGGAAGTCGCGTTTACGGACATAGGCGGTTGGGACACACACGCCAATCAAGGGGCAGGACAAGGTCAGTTGGCGAACCGGTTGCTGGAATTTTCAAACGGCATTGCAGCTCTGTACGCCGATTTGAAAGACCGCGCTGAAGAAGTCGTCATTCTGACGATGACCGAATTTGGCCGCACAGCGCGTGAAAACGGCAATCGAGGAACCGATCACGGCCACGGAAGCGCCATGTTTTTGCTTGGCGGTACGGTCAACGGCGGCAAGGTGTATGGCAAATGGCCCGGATTGAAACCGCACGAATTGAATGAACAGCGTGATTTGGCAATCACAACAGATTTCCGCGAAGTGTTTGCCGAAATCGCTCAAACTCATCTTGGCGCGGCGAATTTGAATGCAATCTTTCCGGGCTTTTCGGTCAACGCGGCAAGATTCAAAGGCCTGGTCAAAGCCTGATCGAACCGGTCAACAATTTACTTCAACGCATAGCCTGAAGCAGCGCACTGGAAGCGGGAGATGATTAAAGAAATCGTCTCCCGCTTTTTTTATTAAATTGGGCAATCAAAAGAGTTGCAGCCAGTTTGTCGGACAACGGGACACCGTTTAACTTCATCTGGGAAACCGCGAATCCGGATTGAAACGGATTGAGAACGACAGCGACGGCAATTCTGAAAGCCGGGCAAATGGCTCCGACAATATCAATCAGCATAGAGGACTTACTTTTGAAGAATGTCCCGGCAATGATCGAAGATCATCGCGCTTGCATCGTGTTGAAGTAAAGTTATACTTCCTGCCGTGCGCCATTCAGTCGTCATCCTTTCATCACAGAAGCGACTGAAATCACCCCTTGCGCTGGCTGCGTTCTCACCGAAAGTCGCAAGCCGAATGTTGTTTGTCCCCGATTCGCGCCCTGTTACCTCATACTCGTTCGAGTTGATTATTCGATTGGTCGTTTGTCGTTATTCTGGAGGTCGCTATGATTTCGAGCCGTAAGGTTCTTTCCATCGCCGGACTGTTTCGTATTGCCTCGGATTTCTCTCGCCGCCGAAACTGGGCTTTACTGAGCATAATCGCTGTGTTCGCCCTTGGCGCAGGAGCAATGGCCGCCCGGTTGTCTAAAGAGCCAACTCAATCCAACACTTTTCCATCTGTCGCGGGGCTGCCGCCGGCCAGTTATGCCCACACAGTCGCGCCTGTCGGAGCCGCGTTCGATGTCAGTTCCACACCTGTGGCCACGGTTTCTGCCGCAGCTTATGCAAGTGTTCTTTCAGTGGCGCCTGATTCGATTGTCGCGGCGTTTGGAATCGGCCTTGCCAACTCGACCATCATCGCCTCGGACGCTGACCCGAACACTCCCGGAGTGCAATTGCCAACCGACCTTGGCGGAACGAGCGTTGAAGTCAACGGGCGGAAAGCCGGGTTGTTTTTCGTTTCACCGAATCAGATTAACTATCTGTTGCCTTCGGCTACAGAATCCGGCACAGCCAACGTTGTGGTCAAAACAGGCGCTACGATCTACAACGGAACAGCAATGGTGGAGCGAGTCGCTCCTGCGGTCTTTGCCGCCAATGCCACTGGAAACGGCGTTGCTGCAGCGACGATTGTGCGCGTCCGATTGGATGGCACGCAAAGCACCGAAGCCGTTTTCCAATACAATCAGCAAGCGCAACAATTCATCCCCAAACAGATTGATATGGGGCCGGACGGAGAGCTAGTCGTTCTGGTTCTGTTCTTGTCCGGTGTTCGTCACGCTACAGACACCAACGGCGATGGCAATGCCAACGAAAGCGTTCGCGTTTTGATGGGCGGCATAGAAGTTCCTTCGCTCTTTGCAGGACTTCAGCCTGAATTTGTAGGGCTGGATCAGGTCAATGCGGTCATCCCACGCAGCCTGATCGGGCGGGGAGCCGTTGATGTTTCAGTGGTGGCAACCGGCTTTTCGGCTTCGAATGCGGTGAAAGTCGAAGTGGCCGGAACTGGCGGCATTCAACCGCCATCCATCAGCGGTTTTGGAAACACGACTGCGCTGGCCGGACAGGAACTGACGATCATGGGAGAGGGATTTTCTCCCATCAAAGAAGAAAACATAGTTCGCATCAATGGTCTGGAAGTCCCGAATGTGATGGAGGCTTCTTCCACCCAGTTGAAAGTGCTTGTCCCATTTAACGTCGAATCCGGCACCGTCAGCGTTCGCACTCCTCAAGGCGAAGGTCAAAGCATCAGCACCTTGCAGGTGCGAACCTCTATCAGCGGTTTTGTGGAAAACACGAACGGATTGCCGCTGAGCAATGTCAATGTAAAGGTCTCAGGGGCGCCAATTACAACCACAACCAATTCCACCGGAGCATTCGTCTTGCCGGATGTCACGCCAGGCGCGCATTTTGTGGAAATTGACGGAACGTCTTTGCCTACGTCGCCGCCTTATCCGCAACTTTCACTCAAAATCACTGCGCACGCCAACCGTGACAACCAGTTTTCTCGCAACATCGCGTTGCAACAGGAAACCGGAGGCAGCGGAACCGTCGGCGGCGGCTCGTTTGGCGAAAACGAATTCAACGGCGATCAATCGCAAGCACAACCGAATCCGCTTCCCATCACCATCCAGACCGAAAATTATCAATTGATTGTTCCCACAGGAGCCAAAATCACCGGCCCCAATGGAGAAACTTCGGCCAAATTGACATTGACGCCTCTGCGAAACGCGCGCGCTCCGGTTGAATTGCCGTTGGGTTATTACAGCGGCTCAATCGTCCAGATCACTCCGTTCAATTACACGCTGGATCCGGGCGCAAAACTGATAATGCCGAATGTGGATCAATTTCCGGCAGGAATGGCGCTGACGCTATTCGGCTTTGACAGGGACGCGGGAAGGTTTATCGAAATCAAGGGTGGAGCCAGAGTGACCGCCGATGGGCTGAGAATTGAAACGGAGGCTGACACAATCAAAGTCACGAGTTATTACTTCGCCTCAATTCTTCGCAACACGACGATCGTGACCGGACGTGTAATGAACTCGGCGGACAAGCCTGTCGCCAAAGCTCTGGTCAGATGCAAAGGACAAATTGCGTCCACCGATGGCAATGGCAGTTACTTGCTGCGCTTCATTCCCGCCGCTGAGAACGAAGTGTTGACGGTGGAAGGTTCGATTCTGCTGCCAACACAGAATGTACTGAAGACACCAAACGTCAGCGCCCCTGCCAAACTTGGAGACATCACACGCATGCCCGATTTGGTTTTGCCCGACGAAACCCGCAACAATCCGCCGGACATTGATCTGCTAGAAAGACTGACAATCCCGGAAGGCAAGACGACCGAATTAATCATCACCATCAAAGACCGTGATCCGCTCAACATCATCGCCAGAACCGAAGTGACCGGAGCCAAGTTCGTCTCGCTGGCCAGGATCGGTCTCAGCCCCAGCGCCAGCAGCTATTATCTGCGGTTTTCACCGGGATTTGATGACGCGGGCACATACACCATCACGGTTTCGGCCAGCGATAATCTGGGCGCGACAACGAACGAAACCATGACGGTTGTTGTCACCGACACCAATCAAACGCCAGGGGCGACTTCGCAATCACTCACGCTCGATGAAGACACCGTGCTCGACTTCAAATTGATCGGCACGGACCCGGACGACAATCCGCTGACCTTCAAGGTGCTCACGCCACCAGCCAGCGGAGAGTTGAACGGTACGGCTCCCAATTTGAGCTACAAACCCAATCTGAATTTCAACGGCGCCGACCGGTTTACCTTTTTGGTCAACGACGGCACGGCAGACAGTTTGCCCGCCACAGTGACGATTACGGTTCGCCCGGTCAATGACCCGCCGGTCTTGACCGTTCTGGGAACGCAAAACGTCAACGAAGGACAGTTGCTGCAATTTTCCGTTTCCGCTTTTGACCCAGACACTGACCAGAAAATCAAAATCACCGCAAACGGTTTGCCGGAAGCTTCGACCTTCACGGCGGCGGCAACCGGTGGCGACATGCAGTTTCACTGGACTCCGAATTTCAATCAGGCTGGAACCTATAACATCAGCTTCACGGCCACGGACGACGCCACACCGGCAGCCAGCGATACGAAAGAGGTTCGCATCACGGTCAACGACGTTTCAACGCTGACCATGCCTTCCGCTCAAACCGTTCACGAATTGCAGCAATTGGTTTTCGATGTGTCGGCTTCTGCGGGAGCCACCAGCCCTGTCACAATCACCGTCAGCGAAATTCCAACCGGAGCCACAGTGGCCAGCCCTGCGATCAACAACACGCAATTTCGCTGGACACCGGGAATCGCTCAGGCGGGCAGTTACACCATCGCCTTTCGAGCGACCATCAATTCGCCCACTCCGGTCACTGAAACCAAAATGCTTCAGATCACAGTCGTTGACACAGTCCGCGACCTGAACAAGGAAGGCTCGCCATTCACTGTCTTTGGCGAAGCCGGAGCCGAATCGAACCAGAGCAATGACAACGGAGATGGGCTTGGCGTCAAGGTGGCGACGGGCGATTTGAACGGCGACGGCGTGCCGGACATTGTCGTCGGAGCGCCTTACGCCAACGGCTCCGCGTCAAACAGCGGAAAAGCTTATGTCTTTTTTGGGCGTTCAAACCCGACCGATCAAATTGATCTGGCGCAACAAAAAGCCGATGTGGAAATTTCAGGCGACGCGGCGGACGATCATCTGGGAACTTCGCTGGCGATTGGCGACATCAATGGCGACGGAAAAAACGATTTGATTATCGGAGCGCCGCAAGCAAATGTCGGAGATTTCCCTGACGCCGGTAAGGTCTATGTCATTTATGGAAATTTCACCGCCAACACCACTGGCACTGCCGAGAAACTGGCAGGCGCAACGATTCTGGGATCCCAGCGAAGCATGTTTATGGGCACGACTCTGGCGGCGGCGACGGTTTATGCAAAAGGCAACGCCGCAGACGATCTGCTGGTCGGAGCGCCGGGATACGACTCGGTTGTCGGCACGACTTCGCTGACCGACGCGGGGGCGCTTCTGATCTTTATCGGCGGCGTCGCAATTAGTCAGACCGTCAATCTGGCGAATACATCGCCGACTTATATGGTCACCGGACAATCTTCCGGCTGGCAACTTGGCAGTTCGCTGGCTGTTGGCAATTTCAATGGCGAAGGGTTGGCCGACATTGCGGTCGGAGCGCCGCTGGCAAGCCCGAACGGCATCAAAGGCAGCGGCAATGTTTATCTGTTGACGATTGCTGCTGAGGGAGTGCGGTCGGCTCCGCAAGCCGCTTCCGTAATTTTGTTCGGCACAGGTGAAAACGACAATCTGGGTTCGCAATTGGCAATGGGCGATCTGAACGGCGACGGCAAAAATGATTTGATTATCGGCGCTACGGGCGCGAGCGCCGGCGCCAACCGACAAGGCGCAGGAGCCGTCTTTGTCATTTATGGCGGGACAACGCTGCAAGGCCGCCCGGCAGATTTGAGCATTTACGGCGCAGGCGCAACACAGGATCAACATCCTGACGCGCTTGGTTCTTCATTGGCCGTCGGAGATTTCAACGGCGACGGCATTGCCGATCTGGCCATAGGAGCGCCTGGCGCTGACTTCAGCGATTCGCACCGCGATCCTGTGGGAGCGGTTTATGTCGTCTTCGGAGCCAAAACCGGTTTGCCCGCCGTTTTTGATCTGGCAACGAAACAAGCCGATTACATGGCCATCGGAGCCGATCCGGGCGACCGGCTTGGCGCAGGCGGACTCGCCATCGCCAATTTCAACGCTTCGGAACCCGCCGATTTGATTCTTGGCATTCCGAACGCGCGCAGCGTCAACAACGCGCGCGTGAACGCCGGAGAAGTTCGCGTCATTTATGGCGTCAAACGGTGACACTGCGCGTCGCTGGATTTGACAAAAAAAGCCCGGCTCAGTATTTTCGGTCTGACCAATCACAAACAGGTTTTCAAATGGCTTATCAAGCTTTCAGCGTAAAACAAATTGTCGTCGCCAATTTTGGCGGCGTAAAATTGATGTGTTGTTGTTGTCCGGCGAAAACAAATGAAAACCGGTTGCCAGCAGGCATCAACATCACAGGTTGAGATTGCAAAGCAGGAAACGATGACAAACGCTCCGGTTTCATTGACAGAAACCGGAGCGTTTTTATTTTGTCCCACAGCGCAGACCATCAGGAGAACCATGAACGCGACTTCCACTCAATTGCAGGCTTCGCCGATTCCCGAATTCATCGAAGACGAACTGGCCAATTACGAACAGCAAATCAAAAAGTACCGTGACGGCCTGATCGGCGAAACCAAGATGCAGAAATTCCGATTGCAGTACGGCACTTACGCACAGCGTCAGGAAGGCGTGCAAATGCAGCGCATCAAAATTCCAGGCGGATACCTGACGGCAGATCAATTGACGCGCCTGGCCGATGTAGCAGACAAATACGCCAGCAGCTTCATTCACTTCACCACACGCGAAGACGCGCAGTTGTATTACCTGTTGCTGGAAAACGCTCCGGCCTTGTTGCGCGAACTGGAAGAAGTCGGCATCACCACGCGCGAAGCTTGCGGCAACACCGTACGCAACATCACGGCCTGTTATCGCGCAGGCGTTTCGCACAACGAAATCTTCAATGTCTATCCGTACACGCGCGCGCTGTTCAAATTCCTGCTGCGCAACAAATTCAACCAGAACATGGGGCGCAAGATGAAGTTCGCCTTTGAAGGTTGCGCCGACGATCATTCCGCGCTGGCCTTTCACGATCTGGGATTTCACGCCGTCACGCGCGAAGAGAACGGCCAGCTTCGTCGTGGCTTCAAAGTTCACGTCGGCGGAGGATTGGGCAGCGGCCCTATGCCAGCGCACATTTACAGCGAATTTTTACCGGTGGAAGAACTGTTCAATTTCACGGCTGCCGTCATTCGCATCTTCGACCGATACGGCGAACGAAAACAGCGAATGAAGGCTCGTATGAAGTTTCTGGTGCAATCGCTGGGCTGGGAAAAATTCAAAGCCGAAGTGGATGCAGAGCGACAAATCATTGGCCCGCTGCCTTCCATCGAAGAGTTTCTGGAAGACATCACTGAACCGGAATTAAACAGCGCTTCGCCAAACCTGAACGTGCTGCATCCGCTGACGAACGATCCCGATTACCAGCTCTGGGCGCAGGATTCCGTCATTCCGCACCGCTTGGAGGGATTTCGCGGCGTACACGTGCGCACCAAACTTGGCGACATCACCTCAGACCGCGCTAGAGATTTGGCCAACATCGCCCGCCAGTTCTCTGCAAGTCAATTGCGCGTTTCCATAGAACAAAACCTGTTTCTTCCCTGGGTGCGCGTCGAAGACTTGCCCGAACTGTACAAAGAGCTTCGCAGCATTTCGCTTGGCGATGCCGGTTCTGAAACCATCGCCGACGTGACCGCCTGCCCCGGAGCCGATACTTGCCGCTTGGGCATTGCTTCGGCCAAGGGCCTGGGCAATGCGATTTCAGAATCGTTTTTCACGGGCACACTGGCTCATTACCGCGAAGCCAATCGCTACATGCGCATCAAAATTTCCGGCTGCCCGAATGGTTGCGCGCAACACGCCGTCGCCAATATAGGTTTTCACGCCGCAGCCGTTTCGCACGAAGGGCACAATTTGCCTGCGCACTTGCTGTTTCTCGGCGGACAATCCAATCACGGAAAACCGCAAGCCGCCAAAGTCTACGGACGCTTCCCTGCCCGCAACGCGATCAATGTCGTGGAAACACTCTTGAAATGGCACGACGCGGAAAAAATCGGCGAAGAAGATTTCAACAGCTTCATTGCCCGCGTCGGCGATGCGCGCGTCAAAGAAACGCTGGAGCCACTCAAAGCCATTCCTGCATTCGATACCGATCCTGAGTTTTACGACGATTACGGTCACGAAAACGAGCGATTCACCGTGCGTTCCGGCGTTCGCGGCGAATGCGCCGGAACTACCATCGCCGAAGTCGTGCCGACGTTTGAAACCGCGCAGAACAAGCTGGAACAGGCCAAAGCGTATTTGCTGCATGGCAATTACGAACAAGTCTTGCTGGAAAGTTACGAAGCCGCCGCCGCCGCCGCGCGCGTTCCGCTCTATCAAAAACTCGTTGATCCTTTCACTTCGCTGGAAGCGTTGTGGGAATTTGAAAACCTGTTCGTACTTTCAGGAAAGACCGGCGGTTCGTGGAAAAATTTGCTGGGAACGTTTGAAGAAGTGAAGGCTGGCGCTGCTGATGAGGCTTCAGCACAGGCGGCGCTGGAATTGGCAGGAGAATTTGTCAATTATTGCGAAGGTTTTTCCGCTGCCTGAGCTAGACTTCAGGCAGCTTTCTCTTCCAGAGCTTCAAGCCGTTTTCGGTGTTCGCGCTGGACAGCTTTTAGCTCCTGGTGAACAACGGCAATGTCTTCAAGTTGGTATCTGAAATGCTTGAGCGTTTCATTCATTCCCGCCACGTTTTCGCTGAGGTCTTCCACTTTCTCAGTCAGCTTTTCAGTCTGAGCGTGAATGGCCTGCCACATCGGGCGAGTGTCATGGAGCCGCTCATCAACTTTCTGCGTGAGCGATGTCAATTCGCTTTCGACAACATTCAGCCGAGAATCTATTCCGCTGACAGTAGCCTCAAGTCCAGAAACAGTCTTTTTAAGATCACGCATATCAGCTATCAACATTCTCAGCATTTCATCCGTCGTTAAATCTTTCGTGTTTTCTTCACCCATAATTTCCTCCGCACGGTTTTATGACGACCTGCGTTCCATTGCCCAGACACGGTTTTCGACATCACGCTACGCCGCTCGCAACTCAGTAAAGTTGGTTTTCTCATTCATAATCTTCCTCCGTTTCCGTCCAAAATTTACGCCCGCGCCTGTGTACCGTACCACTCAGCTTCAAACTTCATCAAGCCGTGAGTCGCTTGTTCTGACACGACATCGAACTGATACATCTGATTGTGAATATCCGCCGGATCGTTCCAATCGGGCGAGCCATCTTTGGTGTAAGTTTTCAGCGAAAGGAAGTAGACGTTGTGCGAAAGTTCCAGCTTTGGAATGCGCAGGTCAATCGAATTGGCTCCGCGCTTGATGGGCAAGCTGGCGGCGTGCGTGTCCAGGTTGTTGATGCTGCCGATGAAAATGCCGTCGTAACGATGAATGTCCACGGCGAAGACCGGTTGCGGATAATCGGCGTCGGATTCAATGTGCAATCGTATGGTCGTCTCTTCGCCAGTGCGGAAAACCCATGTCGCTTCGCCGCGCGAGTTCAACATCTCCACGTTTGTAAAGCGGATGTTGCCATTGCCCCAACGCGAACCAGTCAGTTGCAGTTCGCGCAAAATCGCATCGTGTTCGCGCGAACCAATGCCGCCATTGCGCGCAGCATTGCGCAATCGGTCATCTTCCAGTTTGGCGCAAAAGGCCTGGTACGCAGTGACTACTTCGCGCGCGTTACCGATCATTGCCACCTTGCCGGATTCGATCCAGATCGCCTGAGTGCAAAACCGCTGCACCAGCATTGGATCGTGCGACACGAACAAGACGGTCTTTCCGGCTTTGCGGAAGTATTCCATCCGATCCAGCGATTTGCGCTGAAAGTACACGTCGCCAACCGACAAGGCTTCGTCAACAATCAACACGTCCGGGTCTACGTGAATGGCCGAAGCGAACGCCAGCCGCATCAGCATGCCGGTTGAATAGGTTTTGACCGGCTGATCTACAAAGGCTTCGAGTTCGGCGAATTGGACAATCACATCCAACCGCCGCCGCATTTCGTCTTCGCTGAAACCGAGAATCTGCCCGCTGAGCAGGATGTTTTCGCGCCCCGTATATTCGGGATTGAATCCGCTGCCAAGTTCCAGCAACGCCGTCACACGGCCTTCGACGCGAACATCTCCAATCGTAGGTTGCAAAACTCCAGCAATGATCTGCAGCAGCGTAGTCTTCCCCGCTCCGTTGCGCCCGATGATGCCCACGGTTTCGCCAGTTGGAACTTCGAGGCTGACGTTTTCCAACGCCCAGAAATCGCGGTGATATTTCCGCCGTCCGCGCAGCAAGATTTCCTTCAACCTGCCGGATGGCGATTCATACACTCGATAAAGTTTGGAGACGTTGTGAACGTAAATCATCGGGAAATCAAAAAGCAAAAGGCAAAAGGCAAAAGGCAAAAGTACAAGAATGCTTCCTCATTTTTGATTTTTGAGATTTGCCTTTTGCCTTTTGATTTTAGTCATAAAGACCATCAGGAAAGCGATCAAACTGCGTGCTCAATTTTCGCCCAACCGCAAAAATGTTGTCGCCACGAAGTTCGCGCGGAACAGTCGCCCCGCCTGAATGCTCCAGCCATTGCAAAAACGCTTCGTCGGTTTGCGCCCATAGGTCTTTGGTGAATAGTTTGACGACTTTGAACCCGGCAGCATTGAGCGCGATTTTGATGTCGTTCGGGGTGTATTCGCGGCTGTGCCTGTCGCCGGGGCTTTTCGGATTGTATTCGCCATAAACGTAGGGGCTGTTGCCCGCCAGAGCTTTCCCCAGGCTGAATGCGCTGGCGATGTTTGGCGTGGTGACAATCAACAACCCGCCCCATTTCAACACCCGATTCAGTTCAATCAGCATGTGCATCGGATCAGCCGTCAAGTGTTCGATCAATTCACAGCACATGGCGACATCGAAATGCTCATCAGGAAACGGAAAACGGTCGCGTTCGACATCCACGTTGAGCATATCGAAGCTCAAGGTTTCTCCGGTCGCAGCATTCTTGACGGTTTGCACCTGGCTGCGCGTTTCGCCTTTCCACCAGTTGGTCAGCACGATTTCGCCATAACGCCCGTGCCGGTTGATGAGCGGCGTCATCTGCAAATAACTGCTCAATTCCAACAAGCGTTTGCGCTCGTCTCCGACTGGAACCAATTGAACAGTTTCGACAATTCGCCGTCCGTGTTTTGCCAGATAACCGGTTGCGTTCGGGTCTTCGGCAAAAAAACCTTTGACGTATTCGAGCGATTCTTCGGAATCGAGTCTGATCGTTTCCGGCTCTTTGAAAGAAAGAGTTCGGAGTTCCGCCTTCGGGCGGTTGGCGTTTGTTTCAGAAAGCTTGCCGCCTGAAGGCGGTACTCTGAGCTTTTTCACCAACCGCTCGGCGAAGTTCAAATAGCGCGCTGCACAACGGCTGATTTCGTGCTCACTGCGAATCCATTCCGAAGCTTGACGGCTCAATTGTTCGCGCAGCGTCGGGCGATAAATCAATGCGCGAAGTTTGGCGTACAACTCTTTCTCTTCGCTTGGCCCAGCGGAAACTTTCAAGCAAATGTCGTCCGGCAATTCCGCGAACTGGCCAAAATCTGTGACGATCACAGGCTTGCCCGCGCCCAATGAGCGAATCAGCGTTCCCGAAGTTTCGCCCGCCGTCGGAAAGCGCAAATTGACTATCGCATCGGCAGCTTTCAAATATCGAAAGAAATCCTTTTCGGTGGTATAGCCGGTAATGCGAACTTTGCCGCTCAAGCCCATTTCTTCGATCAGCGGAGCGACGCTCCATTTCCAATGGTCTTCGCCGACAATGACGTACATCGCGTTCGGTGCAACCGCCAGCAATCGCTTGAAGGCAGCCAGCACTGTCGGAATTCGTTTCGATTGGGTGACGAATCCCATCGAAGCGATCATCCAGGCGTTTTCGGGAATGCCCAGACTTTGGCGGCATTCGGTCGCGTCCAGCGCGTCCAGTTCATAAATTTGGGGAGTCAGATGATGCGGGATCAGTTCGACAGGCGTGGCATCGCTCAAACCTTCCAACTGCGAAGCGGCGTAAGCGTTGTGCGTGATGACGCCCAGACTGCCGGCGATCAGACGACGATTGAGCGGCATCAGAAATTGCTGGTATTCGCTGCCGACTCCCAGCGCGCGCATTTCAGCGACGCGCGCGCCCAATCGCCCATACGCGAAAAACAGTTCGTCCCAATACGCTTCTTCGTTTTTGCGGCCAAGCGTTCGCCACGCGATCAGATGGTGCAAACAATGTTCGTGCAGCGCCAGCAAACCCGGCGTTTGCAGCGCACGTTCGTACACAAATTCGTGATGGGGGTTGTTGCCCTGGTGATAAATGCAAAGGTCGAATGGCTGCTGTCGTTGAATTTCGTCAAAATGCGTCGCATCGTGAACTGAGTAATCCTGGCGATGCTGATTCAACCGAAATTCGTCGGCTTGTCCGACGAAAACAGTGATGTCAGCGCCTTTGGCCAGATACGGCAACAATTCGGCGCTGTAATCGGCGATGCCGGATTTGCTCGGCGGCAATGGGCTGAAATAAGCGAGACGCATACGATTGCGGATTTCAGGTTGCGGATTGCGGACTTGCCGATTTTGCCTGGCTTCGCAATCTCAGGAACAGTCCAACAAGCGCGCCGATGAAAAGCAGCACGGCGATGAACTGCGAAGTCGAAAGGTTGAGCAGTTCGCCACGCGGATCGTCGCGCCAGAATTCGACAATGAAGCGAGCGACGGAATACAACAGCGCGTAAGCCAGCACAATCTGTCCGTGAAATTTGCGGTGGCGGAACATCAACAACAACACGACGAAAATCGCCAACAAGGCGGCGGCTTCGTAAAGCTGCGTCGGATGCAGTTTGACCAGCGCGTCAGGGCTTCCGAGTTTGTCCGCCCAAACCCGTTGCTGAATGGGGTCGGTCAGTTGGCTGACGATGGTCGGCACGCCAGTCGCTTCGTATCCTTTTTCTGAGAAATGAACTCCGCACCAGGCCGCAGTCGGTTCGCCCCAGCAGCAACCGGCGCTGAAACACCCCAACCGCCCGATGAAATGACCTATGGCAATTCCCGGCGCAAAGGCATCGGCGGTTCGCCACCAGGGCATGCTGTATTTCCTCATGACAATCACCGAAGCGATCACTGCGCCAATGAAACCGCCATAAAACACTCCGTTTGAACGCAGGAAATCCAGGCTGAAAATCGCTCCGATGTTGCCGCTGTACCTGTCATTCCATTCGGTAATGATGAGCAGGAGTTTCGATCCGACCAGCGACGCCACCAGCACCCACAAACCAAGATCGTAGACTTTCTGTTTGTCCAATCCGTCGCGCGCCGCCAAGCGGGACATTACCCACAATCCGACAATGAACGAAAGCGCCACCAACAGGCCATAAGTGTAAATCGTAAAATTGAAGTAAGGGATTTTGAAAAGTTCGGGGAACATAAATGTCGAGTTCAGCCTTCGGGTTGTTGAGCGTTGAGGTTGTTTTCTTCAGCCTTATGCCGAGCGCCGGCTGCTGGTCCGGCAGATTTATCTTCGAACAGCATATCCAGCGCCAGCAATCCAGCGCCAATGCAAATCGCACTATCGGCCAAATTGAAGATAGGAAACGAGTACTGATCGCGCCAATGAAAGCCCAGAAAATCCACTACTTCACCCAACCGCACACGATCAATCAAATTGCCTACGATGCCCGCCAGCAACAGCGAAAGAGCCAGGCTCAGTCTGAATTTGTCCGGCGAAGTCCGCGCCAGATAAACGGAAACGAACGAAGTCGCCACAAAGGAAATCCCAGCAAACACCCAACGCGCATCGAATTCGCCGTCGGCAAACATGCTGAACGCAACGCCGCGATTGGTGGCGTACACCAGACGGAAAAAGTCTGGGATGACTTCGATCAAAACAACAGGCTTGAGCTTTGCCACAGCCCAAGCCTTTGTCAGTTGATCGGCGGCCAACACCACAGCCGCAATAATGAAATAGGGAAGTTTGCTTTTCATTCGCCTCAAAACATATCTGGACTAATGCAAATTCATTCTCGACCTCAGGTCCCTGATGTCGTCTTTAATGTGCAAATGCTCCCTGATGAAAACATCTACTTTTTGGTCAAGCTCACGCACCTGACGACTGAGTTGTAAAAACACGTCATTCATATCAGATCGCAGGCTACCTTCCATATTGTCCATTCTGGAGAACACCAGTTCGAACTGTTGTTTGACGTATTGCTGGAATTCCAAATCCTGCGTAGATTTGTTTTCCATACTGTTGCCATTGTCACCCGACATATTCATTCCTCCTAAAAGTGAAAGGTTAGCGGGGTGGCCGATTGCAATTAGACTACTGCGCCAGCATCTGTTCAAGGTTGGTCGCACAGCGACCGCACGCTCCGGGATAGCGCGAATCGCTGCTCACGTCGGCGGTGTAATGCCAACAACGTTCGCACTTTTCGCCATCGGCGCGCGCAACTTCGACTTTCAACTCGGTGCCGTCTTTCAATTCGACGCCGGAAACGATGAAAAAGAATCGCAACTCTTCGCCAAAAGATTCCAGGAAGCCGCGCGTATCAGCGTCGGCCAAGATCGTGATCTTCGATTCCAGCGCCGAGCCAATCAGTTTGGCGTTACGCGCGTCTTCCAAAGCTTTCGTCACCGAATCGCGGATTCCGAAGAGTCGTTCGTATCGCGCCAACAAATCCGGATTCGCCAGCGATTCATCAAAAGCCGGAAATATCGTCAGGTGAACCGATTCGGCTTCGGCTTTTGCGCCGGGGATGTGTTCCCAGATTTCGTCCGCCGTGAAAACCAGAATCGGCGCAGCCAGACGCGCCAGGCCCCTAACAATTTCATACAACGCCGTTTGCGCCGACCGGCGAGCCAGAGATTTCGGCGCGTAGGTATACAAACGATCTTTCAGAATGTCGAAATACAACGCCGACAGTTCAATCGTCGCAAAACTGTATAGCGTTCTGTAGACTTCCGTGAAATCGTATCGCTCGTAAGCTTCGAGCGCTTTTCTGGTGACATCGTTCATCGCCGTCAGCGCCCAGCGATCAATTTCGATCATCTCGCTGACCGGCACGCAATCTTTTTCAGGATCAAAACCGTCCAGATTGCCCAGACAATACCGCGCCGTATTTCGCAATTTGCGATAAGCGTCGGAAACCCTTTTCAGGATTTCATCCGAAACGCGCATGTCTTCGTGGTAATTCAGTGCCGAAGCCCAGAGCCGCAGAATCTCAGCGCCGCTGGTTTTCAGCACGGTGGAAAGTTCAACGCCAGTGCCTTTGGATTTGGACATTTTGTCGCCGCTGACATCCACGACCCAGCCGTAGGTGATGACTTCGCGGTAAGGCGCGGCGTCCATAACTTCCAATCCAACCACCAGCGACGAATTGAACCAGCCTCGAAACTGGTCGCCACCTTCCAGATAAACATCCGCCGGATACGGCAACCCATATTCTTTCAGTACGGCAATCGAACTCACTCCCGAATCGAACCACACATCCAGAATGTCCATTTCCTTTCGCAAATTGGACGACCCGCATTTGCACGTCGCGCCCGCAGGCAACAGGTCTTTGGCTTCGCGTTCGTACCAGGCGTCAGCGGATTCTTTTTCGAAAATATCCGCGATGTGGTTGATGACTTTCGGATCGCACAAGGTGTCGCCGCAATCGTCGCAATAAAACACAGTGATCGGCACGCCCCAGGTTCGCTGGCGAGAAATGCACCAGTCCGGGCGATCCTTGAACATGCTCTTCATGCGGTCGCGTCCCCAGGCCGGATACCATTCAACCTGATCGCAGGCGGCAATCGCGCGTTCGTTCAAATTGGTCGCCGTCATTGAAATGAACCATTGCGGCGTTGCGCGAAACACCACGGGGTTATGACAACGCCAGCAATGCGGGTATTGATGCTGAAATGATTCGACTTTCAGCAGCGCGCCGATTTGCTGCAAATGCTCAATGACAGCCTTGTTGCCATCGCGCCCGGCATCGGCTTTGGTGATAGGCACAACGCGCATCCCGGCAAAATGCTCCACGTCTTTCATGAAAAATCCGCGCGCATCCACCGGGTTGTAAGGTTCAATTCCGTAATGTTTGCTGACTACATAATCTTCGTAACCGTGCCCCGGAGCGGTATGAACCGCGCCCGTTCCGGCCTCCAGCGTGACGTGTTCGCCTAGCATCAACAGGCTGTCGCGCTCAACGAACGGATGACGAGCTTTCAGCCGGTCGAATTTGTCGCCAGTGTAAATGCCTATGACTTCGTAGGCGTCATTCCCGGAACTGGCCCAACCGACTTTGGCCGCAACCTGTTCCAACAACCCCGTGGCAACGATGAACACTTCTTCGCCAACGGAAACTGCGCTGTATTCCAATTCGGCATTCAAACAGATGCCCAGATTCGCCGGAAGCGTCCAGGGCGTCGTCGTCCAGATGAGAACGTTGACGGTTTTTCCGGCAAGCTGCGCATCCACTTTGGCCGCGTCCGGAAAAGGAAATTTGACATAAATCGAATGACTGGTGTGGTCGGCGTATTCGATTTCGGCTTCGGCCAGCGAAGTCGCGCAACTGACGCACCAATGCACAGGGCGAAGCCCTTTGTACACCGAACCTTTTTCGACGAACTTGCTGAAACTGCGAACGATGTCCGCCTGATACTTGAAGTTCATCGTCTGGTACGGATTGTCCCATTCGCCCAGAATGCCCGCGCGTTTGAAATCTTCGCGTTGAATGGCCAGAAACTTTTCCGCGTGTTTGCGGGCGGCGCGGCGAATTTCAACCGGCGGCATCTCGTGCTTTTTCGCGCCCAACGCTTCTTCGACTTTGATTTCAATCGGCAATCCGTGACAGTCCCATCCCGGCACGTAAGGCGCCCAGTTCCCCATCATCGAACGCGACTTCACGCAGAAATCTTTCAACGTCTTGTTCAGAATGTGACCAATGTGAAGCCGTCCGTTGGCATACGGCGGCCCATCGTGCAGCACATACAACGGCTTGCCCGCGCGAGCTTCGCGCAGTTTGTCGTACAGGTTCATCGCATCCCATTTCTGCAATCGAATGGGTTCGTTTTGCGGCAGATTGCCTTTTTGCGGGAATTCTGTGTTGGGCAGGTTGACAGTTGTTTTCAGGTCAAATTTCTCTTCACTCATTTGTGTTCGGTCGTCCCAGTTGATTGATTTAATTTGCAGCATTCGAGGCTGGTAAAAGAAATCGGATGATAGCGTAAAGCTAATCCATAAAGAAACGCTCGGCCTCCGCAGTCTTTGCCGGAGCCGAGCGTTTGTATTCGCTCTGATTGTCTGGGCGCTCCTGATGGAGCGTCAAATAAACATTTCCTCGTCTTGATACGCCTGATTCACAGGCAGCCGGCTGCCGGTAAATAACACCTGCATGGCGCGACGCAGGCCGAACATCACGTACGAAAATTCGCGCGCCGGTTCCAGAACACTGTTTTGAACCATTGCAGTCGTACGTTGGAACTGGTCGGTGGCGATGGCCAGCGTGTCCTGAACCTTTTCGACTTTGTCATGAGCGCGTTCGACTTCGCGGCGCGCCAGCGCCGTCGTGTCGCCCAGTAAACTGCGAAGTTCGGCGGCTTCGTCTTTGGCCATTTCGGCGATGGAATTGATGTGTTCAGCTCCCTGGGCAAAATACCCAGCGGCTTCTTTCAGTTCGCCCATCAAATTATGAGCAAGTTGCAGCACCGGCTCGGTATTCGTAATCAGCAATTCGGCGCGCGATTGCAGCGTGCTGGCGCGTTCAGCCAACATCACCAACTTGCGAGCGAGCAAGTACAGGCCAATGAAAACTCCGACCTGAACGATCAACAGAATTCCGACTCCGATTGCGATAAGTGTGATTTGCCAGTTCTCCACTGCCTGCTCCTAAAAAAGTGGTTGGTTGCTGGTGGCAGGTGGTTGGTGATTTGGCCGAGTGAAGTTTGGACTCAAGCTGTCTCGCCTGCCACCCACCACCAATCACCTTAACTTTCTTCGACCGCTGCGCTGCTGCGAACGGAATCAGCCTGCTTGGCTTCGCGGTATCCCTGCTTTCCGGCTTCTATGGCCGCCGCAAATTGAGCTTTCTGATTAGTAACCAGTTCCTTGCCGCGTTGCGTCAAATCTCCGACGGCGTCACGCCCCCGCGAAGTCAGATCAGAAGCGCGTTCCACTCCCGTGTGGTAATACTCCTGAGCGCGTTCGCCGACCTCCCGTCCCGTGTCGCGCGCATAATCCAGACTTTTCTTGGTTGCATCGGCAATTTCCGAACGCAATTCGCTGCCGGCTTTCGGCGCAAAAAGCAACGCCGTGACCGCGCCGATTCCGGCTCCGATCAAAAAGAAAACCAGCTTGTCTCCGTTGTTACCACTATTGTCTGCCATAATCTCCTCCTATTGTTCTGACCAATCTGTTGGCTTCGCTCTCTCTCCCAGCAGAGCAAAGCGTTGTAAGGGAACCACGGCCTTGATTCGGGTTCACTCATTGAAAAACCATACGCAAGCCGGAGCCTGCGCGGCGAAGATAATAAAAAAACACATTGATTTTGTTGATGATTGAACCGCTCATCTAAACCGCTTGGCACTATAACACCCGCTATGGGCAACATCAACTTTTCGTTCAGACAGCTCACACGCCGCATTCGGCCAGTTCGGCATCTTCGGCGGGAGCGGACTGCATTTCGTAATTGAAGCCGTAAATTTCAGCCAGTTCGAAGTATTCGGCGAAAAATGGCTCCATCTCTTCGACGGTAGGCGACCGCAAAACCATCTGACGAAGCGGCGTGCCATTGGGAACTCCGCGCAACAGTTGAGCCGACATCATTTTCATTCTACCGATGACGCCTTTTTCCGGCATGTGTTCGCGCAACAAGTCGCGGAATTCCAGCAGGGTTTCGTGCAGTTCCTGCGGTGTAGGTTTGTATGGTTCCAAGCCCTGCATCGCTTCCCACGTCTGGCGGAAAATGTACGGATTGGCGATGGCTCCGCGCCCGATGTGAACCGCATCGCAGCCCGTGCGGTCAAAGCGATCCATCGCGTGTTCGGGAACCAGAATGTCTCCGCTGCCGGAAACCGGAATCGAAACGTTTTGCTTGATGGCGCGCACCAAATCCCAATTGGCAAAGCCTTTGTAAGCCTGCACGCGCGTGCGTCCGTGCAACGTGACCATCGAACCGCCGCAATCTTCGATCAGCTTGGCGACTTCGACGCAGTTGATGGATTTGTCGTCCCAACCCGCGCGAATCTTGACTGTCATCGGAATGGTAATCGCGCGTTTGACCTCTTTCAGTATCTTTTCCAATTGCGGCAAATCGCGCAGCAGATTCGATCCACCGCCGCCGTTGATGACTTTCTTGGCCGGACAGCCGCAGTTGACATCTACGAAATCGGCTCCGGTTTCCTGTGCAATTTCCGCAGCCCATCGCATGCGAACTTCATCATAGCCGAAAATCTGAATGGCAATCGGGCGCTCTTCCGGTTTGAAGCGCATCATTTCATGCGACCGGATGTTGCCGCGCGTCAGCCCTTCGACGCTGATGAATTCAGTGACGAACAGCCCCACCCCGCCACGCTTTTTGATCAAGCGGCGAAACGGCGAATCGGTCACGCCCGCCATTGGCGACAACACCAGCGGCGGCGAAATTCGGCGATCAGCAATCTCGAAGGCTTGCGGGTAATGCGTGGTTGATTTTAAGACTTCACTTGTGGCGTACATAAACTTCTGAGTTAGGGGTGATATTTGATGACCTGGTATTCGATGGCCTGCGGAGTCAATTCTTCTTTTCCATCTTTCATTTCTACGACAAAGACAACGCGCTTAATCCAGTTTTTACTAGCGTCAATTTCATATTGTGCATAACGGTTATGCTCTTTCACTTTCCCGTCGTCGCCAACCAGCATCCAATCAGTCTGCCTTCCCTCTGCATCGTATTTATAAGCGTACAGTGAATTACGCACCATCACCAACTTCCGTCCTTCGATCTCAACCGTTCGTTGTGGCAGCTCATCAAGTTTACGCGGCGGAAAAACTCTTCTATTCATTCGCTTCGCGTCGGCAAGTTCCTCCCACTGTGCCGATTCGATCTGGTTGCCCTTCTCGTCAAATTTATCAGCCCACAAACTGAGAATTCGGCCATCATTGCTTACCAAAACCCTTTCCGTGCGATTCCCTCTTTCATCGTAAGTGTCGAGGTATTTTATGTCGTAACGTGGATCGAGCTTTTGCGCTTTCTTTTCTGCTGGTATCGGCATCGGCGGAGGTGGCGCAGAACTATCTTCAATGCTTTCACTTTTCATTGCGCGCACACCATCTATCTCGAAATAGACTGACTTGGACCTGCCCAAAGAATATGACTTGTAAGTCAAGTGAGTGCCTTTCACATCATAAGTCGAGATTCCGCTAACAGTTCGCGCAGTCGCTTTCCATTTGCCCTCTTTCCATTCCACTGTTGCTCTTTCAGACGAAACTTCTTGAACTTTCCCTTTCAATACGTGGGCTTCTGCGTCAGTCATTCGCCGCTGAGCAAAGCCGAAGCCGTTAAGCCCAACGACAGCCAACACAATCATCAGAATTTTGCGCATCATTTTTTCGATCAACTCCTTACTGAACTTCGAGAAACGACAGGACTATAACATGCGGTTGACGGCATTGGTCAAAACCGGTAGCTTCGGCAACGTGATGGCTGAAAGCGCGAAAATCATCTCGTTTCTAACAGAATTGATGCGGTTGAAAGCCGTGCCGAGAATGGGCTGGCTTCTGCGCGGAGTCCGTGACGTGGAATCCGTCGCCGATCATTCGTTCGGCGTGGCTTTCATCGCCATGTTGCTGGCCGACTTTGCTCAGCGGCAGGGGCTGGAACCGAATGTGGAGAAAGTTCTGCGGATGGCGTTGCTGCACGATCTGACCGAAGCCAGAACCGGCGATTTGCCCAACACCGTCAAACGCTATTTTGACAACGGCGCATTGCATGCTGCGGATGAACGCGCAGCGGATGAAATGCTTTCCGTGCTCGGAGCCATCGGCGAAGAATATCTGCTGCTGTGGCAGGAATACGAAGAACGAAAAAGTCTGGAAGCTCGCATCGTCAAAGCAGCCGACAAACTCGATCTGCTGTTGCAGGCGCGCGAATACGAAAAAGGCGGCGCGCAAGCGCTGCAGGAGTTCTGGCAAAATTCCGAAACGGATTTTTCCAGTTTGGAAATTGATGATCTGATTTCCGGCTTGGTAATTGAACTGACGGCAAGCCGCAAACTACCGACTACCGACTACCGACTACCGACTACTTGAGCTATGGATTTCATCCAACAAGGCATCAACTGGCTGCAAGAACTTCCGCCCGAAGGGGTGCTGGCGTTGATGTTTTTTCTGGCCTTCATCGAAAACATCTTTCCGCCGTCGCCCAGCGACGTATTGCTGGTGTTTGCCGGAACGCTGATCGGTCTGGGCACGATTGACTTCCCTTCGGCCTTGATCGCTTCGACGGCGGGCGGCACGAGCGGATTCATGGTCGCTTATTTTCTGGGCAGGTACTTTCAGGAACGCATTGTCACCGGGCGATTGAGTCGTTATCTGCCGATGACGGCCATCAATCAGGTTGAATTGATGTTTCAGCGATTCGGATATGGAGTCATCATCGTCAACCGTTTTCTGGCTGGAACGCGCGCCATTGTCTCCGTCGTCGCAGGAATGTCGAAGATGAATCTGCCGATGACCACGCTGTTATGCGCGCTGAGCGCCGCCGCCTGGAACGCGATCCTGCTTTATCTGGGAATGATCTTCGGCAAAAACTGGCAGAAGGTCGGCGAATACCTGAGCATTTACAGCACAGTCGTCACGATTATCGTCATCGCTGTTGTGGCCGTTTTTGTCTGGCGTCATCTGAAAAACAAACGCAAGCCAACACCTGAAATCTGACACCTTGCCAACTGCAACCTATGGACATTCTTCGCAAAATTCGAGTTCGAGCCGCCACGCAACTGCAACACATAGTTTTGCCCGAAGGCAGCGACGACCGCACGATCATTGCCGCGTCCAAAATCGCCGAAGAGCGTTTGGCGCGCGTCACTGTGCTGGGCGAAGAAGAGAAAATTCGCAGCCGTGCTTCGGCGCTCGGCGTCAGCCTGACCAACGTTGTCCTGCTGGATCATCGCCGCTCGACTGATTTGCCGCGTTATGCGCAGGAACTGTACGAACTTCGCCGCGCCAAAGGCGCCACTCTGGACGAATCGAGCAAGCAGATTCTCGATCCGCTCTATTTTGCCAACATGATGGTGCGACACGACAAAGCCGATGGTTCAGTCGCGGGGGCGACCAACACCACAGCGCACACGGTTCGTTCGGCCTTGATCTGTCTGGGGCTGCGCGAAGGATTTTCGCTGGTGTCTTCGTTTTTCGTGATGGTTTTGCCGAACAAGGAATTTGGAGTCGAAGGCGCGTTGATCTTTTCAGACCCGGCTGTGGTCATCAATCCGACTGCGCCGCAACTGGCTGAAATCGCCATCGCTTCGGCGGAAACCTGCCGCGCGTTGCTGGAAACCGAACCGCGCGTGGCGATGTTGTCATTTTCCACCAAAGGTTCCGCGCAACACCCAATGGCCGACAAGGTCATCGAAGCCACCAAAACCGTTCGCGCGCGACGCCCTGATTTGGAGGTGGACGGCGAATTGCAACTCGACGCGGCGTTGGTCGAAAGCATAGGCCAATCCAAAGCCAAAGGTTCCACCGTCGCAGGTCGCGCAAATGTGCTGATCTTCCCGGACATCAACGCCGGAAACATCGGCTACAAGCTGACCGAACGCCTGGCCGGAGCCACCGCCATCGGCCCAATCCTGCAAGGTCTGGACAAACCCGCCAACGATCTTTCACGCGGTTGCAAATGGGAAGACATAGTGGACGCCGTCGCTATCACAGCCGTACAGGCTCAGGCGAGAAAGAAAAAGCAATAACCAGCCGCAAAAACTTATCGTTGCTCCCCCAATCCGAGGCGATGTATCCTGCGACCCAAGAGGTGACATTATGCAACAGGCAATACTGACTTTACCGGATGGAATCGCTGCCGCCATTCGAAATGATCTCAGCGTATCGCTTGAGCGCCGGCTATTAGAACTGTCGGCAATTCAAGCTCACGAATCAGACTTACTTACTGAACGTGAAGTTATGGAGATGCTCGGCTTTCAGGACAAGGAAGAGTTATACGAGTTTTTCAAACGGCATGATGTGCGAAGCAAGTACACTACTGAAGACTTTGAAAAAGAAGGAGCAGCCCTGGAAACATTGTTGGCCAGGAATGGCAAATGATCGTCGTTTCTGACACAACCCCGCTTCGTTATTTGATCGAAATCGAGCAAGCGCGGATTCTCGAAGCCTTGTTCGGCAAGATCATAATTCCTGAAAAAGTCGCAGAGGAGTTGCAACGCTCGAAAACTCCACAGAAAGTCAAAGACTGGATGTTGGCGCGTCCTGACTGGCTGGAAATCAGAAAAGCCGACCTGACCCTTTTCACACCGCAGAAAAAGATTGACGAAGGTGAACGCGAAGCATTTGCTCTGGCTTTAGAGCTTAAAGCCGACGCTGTTTTGCTCGACGACAAGAACGCTGTCCCGGAAGCCAGACGATTGAATCTGCAACCCATAGCTCTTTTCACCTTGCTTGAACGCGCCGCCGCTAGAAATTTAATTGACCTGCCCGTGGCAATTGCAGCCATACGCCAAACTACGTTTCGTTTACCACCCGAAACCGCAATTCAAGCGATGCTGACACGTGACGCCCAACGCCGACAAAACCGCTAGCTCGTTCTCAAAATCATGAAGTTTCGCTGGAAAAAACTGCTTAGCGCTCCGTTTGTGCTGATCGCGGCCATTTTTGTTTTGCTGGAAGATTGGCTCTGGGACGATCTTCAACGATTGGCGGCGGCGATTGGACGCTTGCCGGTCTTTCGACAATTGGAAGGTTTGATCGTCGGATTGCCGCCTTACGGAGCGCTGGCCCTGTTTGCGGCGCCTTCGTTGATGCTGTTTCCGGTCAAACTGGCGGCGTTGTGGTTCATCGCGCACGGGCAACCGGTCTTCGGCTTTTTGATCGCCGCAGCCGCCAAAATCGCCGGGACGGCGTTGATCGCTCGCATCTACCAATTGACCGAAACGAAGTTGTTGCTGATTGGCTGGTTCGCCTGGTTGCATACGCGATTCGTGGCCTTCAAAGCCCGCGTGTATGACACGATCAAAGCCACGCGAATTTACCAGCGCATTCGTCGCCAATCGCAAGTCCTGCGGGAATGGTTTCGGCGATTCAAGCAAGCCCGGAAAAGTTTTTGGCGACGGCGTTGGGAAGCAGCGGTCAAATTTTCACGCCGCACAAAGTGAGCGCCGATCATCGGTTTCTTGTCACCTCTCTACCGCGTTGCTATACTCCGCGCGCACTTCAAACATTGCTGTAATCCACTTGGAAATTTGCTTGTAACCGAACACTTGGGGCTGCGTATGAACAAGCGTAGACCAGATGTTTAGCAATCTCACTCCACTTCTCTTTTCGACCAAACGGAGGTAACAGAATGAGCAGTTCTGACGAACGGCATGACCACTCTTCCGACTCGAATGAGTCCGCCGTGTCGCGCCGCAAATTCCTGAAGGGCACAGGCGTCGCGTTGACGATTCCGCTGGTGGTCAGCGGCGAAAAAGTCGTCAAAGCCGCCGGAGCCGAAGTTAAGATTTACGGCCCGGACAAGGCCAACATCACACTGACAGTCAACGGCTCACCCAAACAAGTCAGCGTCGAACCGCGCGCGACATTGTTGGACACGCTTCGCAATGACCTGGACACGACCGGAGCCAAGCGCGTCTGCGACCGAGCCACTTGCGGCGCCTGCACGTTAATCGTGGACGGCAAGCCAATTTACGCCTGCACGATGCTGGCTATCGAAGCGCAAGGCAAGAAGATAGAAACAGTCGAAGCTCTGGCCAAAGGCGACACACTGCATCCGGTGCAGCAAGCCTTCTGGGACAACGACGCCCAGCAATGCGGATTCTGCACGCCGGGATTCGTCATGGCCTGCAAGGCGTTGCTGGACAAACATCCCACGCCGACCGACGAGCAAATCGAAATGGGCGTCGGCGGCAATCTGTGCCGCTGCGGGACCTATCACGGCATCAAAGGCGCCATCGCGCAGGCTTCTGCCGCGATGAAAAAAGGCCCGGCCAGAATAACGAGAGGAGGACAACGCAATGGCTGAGTACAAATGGCCTGAAGAAGGCAAACGAACTCACATCGGCAAACGCATTTCGCGTCTGGACGGCCCGGACAAGGTTTCTGGTCGCGCCAAATACACTTTCGACCTCAATCGTCCGGGAATGTTATTCGGTAAAGTGCTGCGCTCGCCGCACGCTCACGCCAAGATCGTCAGCATTGATTTGAGCGTCGCCGAAAGAATGCCCGGCGTGAAAGCTGCCAAAATCATTCAGGATGCCGGAACTGAAATTCAATGGGCAGGCGATGAAATCGCGGTGGTGGCTGCGGAAACCGAAGCTCAGGCCGAAGACGCAGCGCGCGCGATCAAGGTGGTTTACGAAAAATTACCGCATCTGGTAAACGACAAGGATTGGGACGCAGTCCCCGAAGCCAGTCGCCGCAAACCAAGCGAAAACGTCGCGGGCGATCCGGCCAAAGCCTTTGCCGGAGCCGATGTCATTTTGGAAGGCGAGTACGGCAACGATGTCATCACGCATTGCTGTTTGGAATCTCACGGCTTGATCGCGGAATGGGAAGACGACAAGAATTTGCTGGTCCATCAATCCACACAATCGGTTTCGGCCAATGGTGGACAGTTCGCCCAGGCATTGGGGCTGCCCGCCGGAAACGTCCGCATCAAGATGGAACACATCGGCGGCGGATTCGGCAGCAAATTCCCTGTTGATCGTTGGGGCATTGAAGCAGCCAAAGTTTCCAAAATGGCTGGCGGCAAACCCGTCAAGTTGATGCTGGAACGTGACGCTGAATTGATGGTCGCTGGTTCACGCCCGTCGGCTTATGCCAAAGTCAAAATCGGCGCCAAAAAAGACGGAACCATTGTCGCGTGGGAATCCGAAGCCTGGGGCACAGGCGGCGTAGGCAATTTCAGCTTCGCCAACCAGCTTCCTTATGTGTTGAAGGTCGCGGATCGAAAAGAAGTCTTTTCGGTCGTTCCGACCAACACAGGGCCACAAAGGGCCTGGCGCGCACCAAATCATCCGCAAGCCTGTCTGATTACGATGGCGGCGTTTGAAGACATGGCGGCGAAACTTGGAATGGACCCACTTGATCTGTTCATGAAAAATCTGCCGCTGGCCGGTGTTCGCCAAAACGTTTACCGCGACGAATTCATGAAAGCCGCGGAAATGATTGAATGGAAAAAACTCTGGCGGCCACGTGGCGAAGGCGCTCCGGGCAGCACCAAGACAATCAAGCGTGGTTTGGGATTGTCGCTGCACACCTGGGGCGGCGGCGGCCACGCCAGCGATTGCGACCTGACGGTTCATCCCGACGGCACAGTCGAAATCAAAATGGGCACGCAAGACCTTGGCGTAGGCACGCGCACCGTGCTGGCCATTGTCGCAGCGGACACGTTTGCGATTCCGCTCGATCAGGTCAAAGTTCACATCGGCGACAACCGCTATCCGGTTTCAGGAGGTTCAGGCGGTTCGACAACGGTCGGCGGCATCAGCGCTTCGACACGTCGCGCTTCCGTGGATGCGCTGAACGCGATCTTGGAAAAAGTCGCTCCGACGATGAACACCACGCCCGACAAGCTGGAAGCCGCAGGCGGAAAGATTGTCGAAATCGGCAAACCGACGAACGCCATGACCTGGAAACAGGCCTGCGCCAAACTCGGCACACAACCATTGACCACTCGCGGCAAAAATCCCGGCAGAGAAACTCTGACCACGGGCGGCGTCGGTGGCGTGCAAATGGCTGATGTTTCAGTGGACATCGAAACAGGCGTCGTCAAAATGAACAACTTCGTCGCCGTGCAGGATTGCGGCCTGATCATTGATATGAAGACGACCGAAAGTCAGGTCTTCGGCGCGATGATTATGGGCGTGACCTTTGCGCTTTACGAAGAACGCGTGATGGATGATCAAACCGGCAAGATGCTGAACGCCAACATGGAGTTTTACCGCCTGGCCGGATTGCGCGACATAGGCAATTTCAAAGTTCACATGATGACCGGCAAGGGTTACGACGAACGCGGCGTGATAGGCATCGGCGAACCGCCGACGGTTTCACCCGGAGCGGCCATTTCCAACGCCGTCGCCAATGCGATTGGCGTTCGCGTGCCGACGTTGCCGTTGACGCCGGATCGCGTGTTGGCCGCTTTGGCCAAAAAAGGAGGTAAGGCGTAATGCAAAACTTTGAATACGCAAACCCGACGACAAAAGAACAAGCCGTAGCGCTGCTCGGCAATCAATGGGGCGAAACCGAAGTCATAGCAGGCGGAACCGACCTGCTTTCGCTGATGAAGGATTTTCTGGTTACGCCCAAACGAGTGGTCAACATCAAAAACATTGCCGAGCTTCGCGGCATCACGTTCAACCGCGCAGGCGGGGCGCGCATCGGCGCGCTGGTCACGCTGGAAGAACTGATTGACCGGCTTGGCAAAAGCCTTCCGGCGTTGACGCAAGCAGCGAAGGAAATCACCAGTCCGCAGATTCGCAATATGGGAACTGTAGGCGGAGATTTGTGCCAGCGTCCGCGATGCTGGTATTTCCGCGCAGGCTTCGGCGTGCTGGCGCAGGACGAATCTGGCAAACCGCTGGTCGAAAACGGCGACAACCGCTACCACGCGATTCTGGGCAACGACGGCGAAGCCAAATTCGTCAGCGCTTCCAGCCTGGGTCCCGGATTGATAGCTCTGGCAGCGAAGATTTCCATCTTCGGGCCAAAAGGCGCGCGCGAAGTGGATGCCGACAAATTCTTTGCCGCGCCGAAATCCGCAAACGACCGTGAAACCGTTTTGGCTCCGAACGAAATCGTGACGGCGATCAACATCCCGTCCGCGCTCGGCGTCCGCAGCGCGACTTACGAAGTTCGTCAGCGCGAAGCTTTGGATTGGCCGTTGGCTGCGGCATCGGTGGCGTTCAAACTCGATTCGGCGAAGAAAGTCACGTCGGCGCGCATCGCGCTCGGACACGCTGCGCCTGTGCCGTGGAAAGCTGACGAAGCAGCGCAGTTTCTGGTTGGCAAAACTATCACCGATGACGTAGCCGCCGAAGCTGGCAAAATTGCTGTGGCCAATGCCCGCGCGCTGAGCCGTAACGGTTACAAAATTCAACTCGCCCAGGTCGCCGTCAAACGCGCGATTCTGCAAGCTGCGGGATAGAAATCCGGAGTAGACAGGATTCACAAGATTCGACAGTTTTTTGATCCTGAAAAATTCTGTCAATCCTGTCTACTTCCAACTGGAGGCAATGATGGCTGAACTTCACAACTTAGACCCGAATCGTCCGAACCTGTGCGCTGCGCTGCGCACGAAAAACATGTTCGTCTGGTCGGAAGAAGACCCGCATCACACACACACCGGAGTTTTCTGGTGTTTGTATACCCAAGGCCCGTTGGGACCGGACGGACAATTGGCTGAACCCGGCAACTGCGACGCCAACGAGCGCAATTGCCATTGCCAGGAAATCGCTGTAGCCTGACAACGGTAGGGCAAGCTACTGAGCTTGCCCCGCTTCATCAAACGCTTTTTGGTTTTCAATCGCCGACCGGCGAGATGAGCAAGCTGGCAGCTTGCTCTACAAATTTGGAGGGCAGTAACAATGCGAAAACTCACTCTGATACTTTCGATTTGCTTTGCAGCGATGTTGGTTTCGACGGCCAGCGCGCAGCAGATTTACGGCGAATACATCGAATCGCGCAACGCCGATGTCTGGACGGGTCATTGTTTCGCAATGGCCGAAGTCAATTTGATGGGCGATCAAGCCATCGTTGGTTGGCGCGTGTCGAAAGGCGAATGGAACGGCGTCAAGCTTGACGGCTTGAGCGTCGTCGGCGTCGCCAAAGCGTCCGGCACGTTGGGCAGTCCGTACGAAAATCCGTTTCCGGCAAAAGCCATTTTGATTTTTGACGAAAAAGCGACGCCGGAACAGCGAACCGCTCTGAAAGCCTTTGCTCAGGAAATGGGTGGCGACCTGCTGAAAAACGTCGTTCGCACCGAAGCCGCTCCGATCAGCATTTCGCTGGAATTTCACGGCGAACATCCGATGGGCGGACAGTTGCAAGCGGGCGAACTGGCCAGCATCATCACGCGGGAGTTTACGCAACGCGACAAAATCTGCGGCCACGAACAAACTTACTATCCGCCGCTGACGCCGACTTCGCATGCAATGCCTGCCGTCGCTTCGCTGGATCAATTCAAAGGCGAAGGCTTGGGCGTAAGCTGGTCGCTGCGCGAAAAACGCAGCGCCTTCGTCGGTCATTTCGCCAAATAAGGTAAACCCAAACAAGAATAGACAGGATTCACAAGATTTCTCAGGATTGGTTTTCATCCTGAATCATCCTGTAAATCCTGTCTTTTTCGCTTTAGAGAAGGAGTTTGGATGGTAAAGCAGTTGTTTGCTTTTCTGTTGTTGATTGCGCTGACGCCACTGGCGTTGGCAGAGAATTTCAAAGTCGAATCCATCGCCGCGTTGAAAGACGCCGCCGTCAACGAAGCCACGCGCGGCGTGTTGGACGACAAAGGTTTGCGCGTCACAGATGATAAAGGCAAAACCGTTTGCGACATCTGGTTTCGCAAGGAAGTTCCTGTTGGCAAAGAAGAGATTCCCGGAGCCAGTTTTGGCCAGATTGCCGAAGGAACATTCATCGGCGTCATTCACTTCCCGTCGAACACTTCGGACTTTCGCGGACAGGGAGTCAAAGCCGGGTGGTACACTTTGCGTTATTCGTTGATCTTGCAGGACGGCAATCATCTTGGAGTTTCGCCTGCGCGAGATTTCTTTTTGATCTGCCCGGCAGCCGACGACAAAGACCCGAACGCCGAAATGAAGATGGAGGAAATGTTGAAACTCAGCCGCGCCGCCGCTGGCGCAGGCCACCCGTCGCCGTGGTATTTCGGCATGGCGACTTCTGATGAAAAAGACCTGCCGAAGATCGTCAAGAACGAACACGAACACGTCATCCTGGAAACCACCTTGAAAACCAAATCCGGTTTGCTGGCCATCGGCTTGATCGTCATTGGCCGCACCGAAGGATGATCACCAATGCTGAAGGATGAATGATGAACGCAGAATTGCTTATCATCATTCATCCTTTCGAATTCATCACTCCCAAATGATTTTCTTCTTTTACAAAAGCACCTGAACGACTTGCCGCAATGCCAGGAGTTTCCTGCGCGACCTGACGGACGCTTCTCAACTCACCGAACGCGATTACGCCAAACACCCTCTGACCGCCAAAGAGATCATAACCATTTTCGGTGACGACCCGATTCCACCGTTTCTGAACACACGCCACGCCGTTTACAAAGAGCGTGGCTTTGCCGAAGCGCTACCGCCGCGCGATGAACTCATCCAACTCATCTTTGCCGAACCCAATCTGCTTCGCCGCCCTATTCTTCGCAAAGGTAATCAAGTCGTAATCGGCTTCGACAAAGACGCTTTTGTCAAACTTGTTGGTTGAACAAGCGCTTCAAACAAATCAAAAGGGAGAGGCCGAAACCTCTCCCTTTTTCTTTTTGCCGACGTGGTTGTCGGAGTTTAGAAGCTGACTTTCGCACCCAGAATCAGCGAGCGGTTGCCGCCGTCGTTCAGGTTGCGACCGAAGTCCAGGCTGTTCATGTTGTTGTTCGGATTGCCGAAGTATTTCTGATTGAAAACGTTCAGCGCATCCGCACGCAAGGTCACAAACACATCTTCCATAATCTTGACGCGCTTGAGCAACGACATGTTCCAATTGACGAATCCCTGGCCACGCAAGGTATTGCGCCCCAGATTTCCGTTGCCCAGACTGTTCTGGATCGGCAGCCCGTTGGCTCCGACCACCGGAACGATGTAACGACCGGTCAGACGGTCATTCGTGAAAGTGCGCAGGTTGCCCGTGATTGGATCAACGGTGAAAGCGCCGCCCGGATTGAAGTTCGGACGATCTCCGCCTGCGCCGTTTCCGTTGGTGTCAACACCGGTCAGGATTGTGAACGGCTGTCCTGATTGAGCTTCGGCAATACCGCTGAGTTGCCAACCGTCAAACACTCGTTTGACAAAGCCATTCTGCGCCCAAGCTCCTCTGAACCATGGAATTTCGTACAACCAGCTCGTCGCAATGCGATGAGTACGATCAAACGCCGAAACGCTCTTTTCCGCATTGATATTGAAGTAATCCTGCGGAACCTGCGGCGAACCAGCCGTGATGGCGCCAACGCCGAGCGATTCGTCGTTGTTGCTCATGTTCTTGCTCCAGGTATAGGAGGAAGTGAATTGCAAACGATTCGACAGGCGTTTGTTCAACGAAACGAAGCCTGAGTGGTAGGTGGATTGCGCCGTCGTGGCAATCAACACGCGCGAACCGAATTGCGGGAAGACACGACGCGCCTGCAAGGCTGGAATGGACGTGAAGTCTCTGGTTTGTTGCACAGTGGCAATTTGCGCCGGAGTCAGAACGCCCGGATTGGCCTGCAACTGGTTGATACCATGCGAACCGCGGCTGCCGGCATAACCGACTTCCACCACGAAATCATTCAGGAACTGGCGTTGAATGGTGAAGCTGAACGATTGAGCTTTCGGATTGACGGTGCGTTCCGGGCTGTTGACATAAGTCGCCAGCGGATTGAACACCGGATTGGCATTGACCGTCAGACGGTTCGGGAACACGTCAATCTGGTTCTGCACGTCCGCCGTCACCACGCGCGGGAAGTTCGACCCATTGACCGTCAGGATGTTGTAGAACAGAACGTCATACCCGATGCGGTATCCGCCGCGAATAGCCGTTGCGCCTTCGCCAAACAGAGTTTTCAGGAAACCGCCGCTTGGACGCGGACTCCAGGCGAAACCGATTCCGGGAGCGAAATTGTTCTTGTCCTGGTAAACCGGGCCGGGAACCAGCGCCGCCAGGCTTTGCGCGTCGGTTGCGCCGAAGAATCCAAACGGAGTGTCTGAGTATTCGTAACGCAAGCCGATATTCAACGTGAAGTTGGGTTTGATGCGGAATTCGTCATTGACGAAGTAGAACTGCTGGTTCTGGCGCGCATCGAAGCTGGCCACTTGCAGCGCCTGCTGATAGCTGGCAGCCACGTTGTTCACGTAATTGGCCAGGTTGTTGAAGTTGAAGACGCCTTTGATGTTGAACGCGGCTTCGTTGAACAAACGGATATGGCGGTAATCCAATCCGAATTTCAACGAATGTTTGCGCAATTGCCAGCTAAGCGTATCGGAAAGCTGATAGCTGTTCTGGACGCGACCTTGCGGGAAGTTCGCCGCTCCGCCGATGGTGAAAAAACCGCCGATGTTGGTCGTCGGACTGGTTGGATCGTTTTCAGGGAATTGCAGATTGCGTCGTATGTATGAAATGCGGAATTCGTTCAACAGCGTGGGAGTGAACACGTGCGTTTCACTGATCTGCGCATTCTGGTCAAGGATGTTCTGGTTTCCTGAGAACAAGGAACCGAACTGCGTGTTGCTGATGACATTGACGCTGACCGGTTTGTCATACAGGTAGCGGAACGTGAGGTTGTCTCGTTCCGACAACTTGGCGTCAATCTTGGCCAGCCAGTTCCAGTTGTTGATCGGTTGAACAATTGGCAGGTTGGTGACTGCCGTCTGGATGGCCACTCCGTTGATCGTGTCATCGCGCAAATTGCTGAACGTAGGGTTCTGCCCGTAAATGTTGTTCAGGAACGAAAGCGCGTTCAACACGGCCTGACGGCTGGCTTGCGTTTGCGCTGGGGTGTTTCCGCTCGCAGGGCGTAGCGGCACGTTGCTCAACGCGGCAAAGCCTGTTGGCGTTGGAATACGGACGTTCGGACCGGGCGTCGCTCCGGTTCGGGTGCGATCCGCCTGGATCGAGCCGAAGTAGAAAACACGATCTTTAATCAAAGCGCCGCCGGCTGCGCCGCCCGCCTGATTGCGATTGATGCGAGCCGGACGCAGCAGACCATTGCGTTTTTCAATGGTGTTCAACGCATTCAACGCGCTGCCGCTGTAATACTCGAAAGCCTCCGCGTGAAAATCGTTGGTTCCCGATTTGGTGATGACATTGATTTGCGCGCCGGAGTTGCGACCGAATTCGACGCTGAACGGATTGGTCTGAACCTGAAATTCCTGAACGGCTTCAGGGATGACGGTCGAAGTCGGAATGGTCACGCTGATGTCGTTGTTGTCCGAGCCGTCAATCGTGAAGTTGTTGTTACGAGCGCGCTGTCCATTGACCGAAATTCCCGAAGACCCAGGTCCGCGGAAAGCGTTCGGACTGAGCACAGCCAGATTGTTGATGTTGCGGCCTGCGCTCAATGGCAGTTCAACAACCTGACGAGCAGTGGTCGTCAAACCGATTGTCGGGTTGGTCTTGTTGAGTTGCAGAAGTTCCTGCTCGCCGGAGATCACCACGACATCGGTAATCGCTCCGATCTTGAGCTGCGGATCGTACGTGGTTTCTTGCGTGGTTCTCACAGTAACGTTGCGCGTTTCGATTTTTTCGAACCCGGTTTTTTCAATCGTTACGGTGTAATCGCCCGGTTCCAGACCGGCGACCCGGTAAAAGCCATTGTCATCAGTGGTCACAGTGCGTGCAATGTTGGTGGCCGTGTTGGTAACCACCAGCGTCGCTCCGCTGATCACAGCGCCGCTGTTGTCTCTGACTGTTCCGGCGATTGAGCCGCGCGTCAACTGCGCAAAAGCGCTGACGCTCAACGACATCAATACGAACAGAGAGATCAATGACAAACCAATTTTAGAGACAAAATTCTTGCCTATCATTTGAGAAAACCCTCCCGTCTCAATAGTGATGGATTTAGCTTTCAAAAAAGCTATTAAAGAAGGTGCCTGTATCTGCTTTCGCATTTTTTGGATCACCATATTTGTAATCTTTAGAGATTCAAACGCCAATAAGTTGGCAAAGGCTATGCCAACGCAGAGTCACAAAATTGTCACTATTGAAAACGTTGAAGTTAGCTTCAATAAGATTATTGCTTGGAGATTTCTAAATTCATTTTTCTGAAAAGAAGTCCTGAATTTCGCATTAGCCTTTTCTTGGTCTTCAATCATTTGCCACGCGGTGATTGAATGACCTGGACAGAGATCAATAATCTGCAACGACTATCGAGCATCAAAAAACGGCAGTAGCAATTAATTGCTACTGCCGTTTTGGAATTTGGAAATTTGAATTGCGATTACGCCAACGCAATGTCGAACTGTTCCTGATGAACGGTTGGATCGCTCTTGATGGAAACGATGCCGCCCAGATAAGACTCTATTTCACTCAACACATCGCGTTCCGCCCCGCGCAGAGCTTTCGCCACTTCGGGATTGACGCGAAGAACGACTTCGTTGGTGTCATCAATGTCTTTGGCAATGCGACGAGCTTCAGCCAGAATTTCGTAACAGATCGTCTGCGTGCTCTTAACCATGCCACCGCCGCCGCAATAACTGCACGGGGTGCAAAGCGTGCGTTCCAGCGACTGTTTGACTCGTTTACGGGTCACAGCCACCAGGCCAAAATCATTGAATTGCAAAATCTTCGATGGCGAACGATCGTTGCGAATTTCCTGCTCCAGCGCCTGCATCACTTTCTGGCGATTGCGACGCTCTTCCATATCAATGAAATCCAGCACGATGATGCCGCCCAAATCGCGCAAACGGATCTGGCGAACGATTTCTTTTGCCGCTTCCAGATTGGTCTTGGTGATGGTGTCTTCCAGACGATTCGATTTGCCGACGAATTTTCCCGTGTTCACGTCAATCGCCACCAGGGCTTCGGTCTGATTGATGACGATGTAGCCGCCGGATTTCAACCAGACGCGCGGTTTGACAGCCTTGTCAATTTCCGGCTGCACTCCGTAAGCATCCAGTATCGGAGTGTCTTTGGTGTACAGCTTGACTCGATTGACCAGCTTCGGCGCAAAGCGATTCACGAAATCCACAATCCGTTCGTATTCCAATTCGTTGTCCACGCGAATGGCGGTGTAATCCTGAGACAACTGATCGCGCAGAATTCGCTGCACCAAATCCAGGTCGCGGTGAACAATCGCCGGCGATTTGGCTTTTTCGGAACGGCGGCGAATGTCGGTCCAGGTGCGAATCAGATAATGCATGTCTTCGCGCAATTCTTCGGTGGTGCATCCGCTGGCTGCCGTGCGCACAATGAATCCGCCGGGAGCTCCGGCTTCGGCGCGCATCTGGTGCAAGGACCGACGCAATCTCTGTCGCTCTTCGTCGGTTCCAATCTTGCGGGAAACGCCAATGTGTTCGACCGTGGGCATGTAGACGATATAACGTCCCGGCAGCGCGACGTGCGAAGTGATGCGCGCGCCTTTCTGGCCAATGGGTTCTTTGGCGATTTGAACGATGATTTCCTGCCCTTCACGCAACAGATCGGAAATCACAGGACGCTGGAACCGATCTCCTCCGCTGCGTTCAACTCGATCATTCGACCGCGCAGGCACAGCCAATAACAAAGGCGGAGCGACGGCGTCGCTTTCTCCTTCATTGTTGGCGTCATCTTCATCGGCAGCATCAGCCGTGGCGTCGGTGGTTTGCCGTTGACGGAAGGTTCGTTTGCGACCGCGACCGCCTCGCCGAGTTGCCATTTCGCCGCGCCGTGAACGTCCGCGAACTCGGGCGCTGGAATCTTTCAACTCCACAGCCTCTTCGGCGTCTTCAGTACCGGCTGGCTCTTCAATTTCGACAGCTTCTCCGAATTCCACGTCCGGCGGCGTCAGATGCAACACCTCGACATCAGATTCCATTTCTTCTACCTGCTGCGGTTCAATCGAAATCGCTTCCGGCTCGTTTCTTTGCCAGGGCAATGGTTCCGGCTCGACTTCCCAGGCGCTCAAAGGCTGAGTGGTCGCATGCGCACTGGCTCCAATCTCACCGACGGCTTCTTTGAAAAATTCCTGCGCAACGATTTCGACCGGCGGTTCGGCGTCCGAAGCAGAAATGAATGATTCGCTGTCATTCGTCTTTTGCACGTCAATGCGGCTGTCGGCCTCCAGCAGAGGTTCGACTTCTTCAACGGCAGCTTTTGAACGGACGGGCGGTTCGTACAGGTCTTCTCCGTCACTGACACGCTCAAACTCAAAGGCTTGTGCCAGCGATTCGCGCAACCCTCCGACATGAATTTCAGGCGTCGGTTCGACTTCGATGATCGAAGTCTTGCGCTCTTCTTCATGAATCCAACCGGCGATGCGTTCCTGCATCATGGCGTCTCGCAACATATCGCCAGTGGTTTCGGCTTCGTCATCAGTAACGCGCTCGAACGGTTCGTGATGAACCAGAACGAAAGGCTCTTCTTCGTCTTCGGCGCCATTGACAACCGTAACCAGTGTTTCTGGAGCATCTTCGCCGCGTCCTCGCCCACGGCCTCGTCCGCGACCACGACCCCGGCGGCGACCACCGCCATTCGATTCTTCTTCGCTGGCGGCGGAGCCTTCTTCTTCGACTTGTTCCACGACGGCGGCTTCTTCAGCGGGTTCCGGTTCCGCATACGTCAAACGTCGCTGGCGACGCTGGCGCGAACCTCGTTCAGGCTTTTCCGCGACTTCGGCAAAGATGCCGACATCGCCGAGAATTTCATCATCCGGCGCGGGTTCAATCACCGGCTCTTCGGACAGTTCTTCGATGTGGTGAAGCGCGGCGACTCGCAGGTCAAGCTCTTCCTCCGCTTCGGCGGCCTCTGGTTCGACAACCCTCGACGGACGAATAATCGGCGGACGCTGCGGACGTTCGATTTTTTGCGCCGCGGGACGAGCGGTTTCTTTTTTCTCGTCTTCGTCCTCTTCCAGGTCTTCGTCAAAAAAGTCCGACACGTAAAGGAACGAATCGCGCTCCAACCCAATATCCACAAAAGCCGATTGCATGCCGGGCAGCACCTTCATCACTTTGCCTTTGTAAATGTTGCCGACGATGCCCTGATTTTCGTCGCCGCGTTCGACATAAAACTCGGTCACGACATCATCTTCGATGATCGCAATCTTTTTTTCGCGTCCGTTGACGCTGACTATCATTTCTTTGGACATTCAAAAATCTCCTGTCTGAAGAAGCTCCATAAGGTTCGAACTTCTTTCGGGGGAGTTCCTCGCACGCCGTCGCAACAGCGTCATCCGTGAGATGAACGCGGGAACTACAAGGTAAAAATCCTGGCAACCGAATCAACCGGCAAGCAGATACACCTCTGACTACACTCTGCCTGAAAGGCGAAAAGCGTAGTCGCTTGCCAGCCGAACTGCTGCTGCCGCCGTGCGCAACTCTAAACTGCCGAGCGCGCAACAAATGCGGCATTGAATTGTTGTCATTGGGAAAACCTTTGCGTGCAATTTGCAGTTACCGGCTTCCAGTTACCGGTCGTTCAGTTTCTCAACAGGATCAGGCGTTTTGCCGCCAAGCTGGAAACTGGAAACCGATCACCGGAAACTTAATTGACAAACCTGCGTAACCGCACGCTTATCGCCAGTCCAAGCCCGAACAACGTGGCAATGACCGACGTGCCGCCAGCGCTCATCAGCGGGAGCGGGATGCCCATGATCGGCAAAACCCTGACCACCATTCCGACGTTGACTGTGATGTGATACAGCAACAAAGCTGCAAAACCGCCGACCAATAACAATCCGACTCGTTCGCGCGAAACTCGCGCAATCTGAATCAACCGCATAATGATCAGCAGATAAATAGTCAGCGCCAGAAAGCTGCCAACAAATCCCGTCTCTTCACCAGCGACAGCGAAAATAAAATCGTTTTGGACTTCCGGCACAAAGCCGAGCGCCCCTTGAGTACTTTGTCCTATCCCTTTTCCGAACACACCGCCCGAACCGATGGCAATTTCAGCCTGAACGTTCTGATAGCTGTAACCCTTGTCGGCCAGTTCCGGCCAGTAAACAGCCTTGATGCGTTCGCATTTGTAGCTCTTGCACGTTTTGATGTACGGCACGGAAAGAGCGATCACCAGAACCAACGCCACGCCTGCCGCAGCCATCCAGGTCCAGCGCACTCCTGCCAGAAAGAGCATCGCAGCAAGAAAAGAGACAAAACTGAGCGCGCTGCCCGTATCGTTTTGCGCGAAAACGAGACCGGTCGGCAACGCCCAAATCAACCCCGCAGTAATCAACGTCCGCAAATCGAGCGGACGTTTTTTTATGCTTGCCAGGTAAAACGCCAAAGAGAGAATCGTGAAGATCTTGGCCATTTCAGAAGGCTGAAAGGCGAACCCACCCAGGTCCAGCCAACTTCGATTGCCATTGACCGTCTTGCCAAGCGGCGTCAATACCAGTGCAAGCAATACGACACCAACGACATACAGATGCGGTGCGATGTTGACGATTCTGCGGTAATCGAACATCGTCACCAAAAAGAGCACAATCAGACCTATGACTACGCCAACAAGCTGACGCCTCCAAATACCGGGGTTCTGCGGCTGAGCGCTGGAAATTTCCAGCACGCCAAACGCCGCAATCAGCAACGCCATGCCCAATAGCGGCCAGTCAAAATCGGTCAGGTATCTGCGGTTGATGCCGAACATCGGTAGTCGGCAGTCGGTAGTCGGTAGTCGCTTTCTGAAATGCTGACTCCAGACTACTGACTACCCTTTCCCTTCTTTGCCGCTTCCGCACTGGCCACGTCGGGCGCAGCTTCTTCTGCCAGCGGTTCCGGCAGCAGATTGCGGGTGCGGCGGTAATAATCTTCGTAAATCGGCTTGGCGCGCGGCGCGGAGTGCGTGCCGCCAAAGCCTACGTTTTCCGTCAAAATGACCATCGCCAGTTCAGGTTTGTCGCGCGGCGCAAAGCTGATTAGCCAGGCATGGTCTTTGTTCTTGGAACCGACGCGATCCGTCGAAGCGACCTGCGCCGTTCCGGTTTTGGCGCACACGTCAAAGCCTTCGACTTTGGCAGCGCCAGCGGTTCCTCCCTCGACTGCACCCCACATGCCTTTGAGCACGATCTCGTGAATCTCATCGCTCATCGGCACAGAGGTTTTGTTTTTGTCTTCGTAAAAAATCTCAGGTTGCTGATTGCCGAACCGATCCGGTCCAGCCACCGCGCGCAGCAGCAAATGCGGAGTGTACATCTTTCCGCCAACGGCCAGGACACCAGTGTATCGCAGCAATTGAATTGGCGTGGCGGCATTCTGCCCTTGTCCGAATGACGAAGCGGCCATGTCGTAATCCGTCCATTCGGCTTGCCGCTGCGTCTGGCGCAGATGAAACTCTTTCGCCGCTTTTTCGTTTTGCGGCGCTTCGTCCAATGCCTGCTGCGCTCTCCTGATAGCCCGCGACCAGGAATTCCGTTTTGTTTCACGGGTCGGCGCAATGCCACTGTATTCGCCCGGCAGATCAATCCCTGTGCGCTGGCCAAATTTGAAAAGGTTGACCCACTTTTCAAATCGTTCAACGCCCATCTTCAAACCAAGCCGGTAATAATATCCATCGGAGGACTTGGAAATCGCTGTGACGATGTCGGGCGCTCCATAATTGGACAACGACTTCATGAAGTAATTGCCAATCTGAATGCCGCCATCCTGAATGCGATTGTTGGTCGGCGTGATTACGCCTTCGTTCAACGCGGCGACGCTGGTCATCAACTTCCAGGTCGAGCCGGGCGGGAATTGGCCTTGAATCGCTCGATTCAGCAATGGGTTGTTTTCGTCAGTTTTCAGATCACGAATCTCTTCCTTCCCTTCCGGCGTTTTCGAGCGCTGAGAGAAAAGGTTCGGATCAAAAGTCGGGCGACTGGCCATTGCCAGAATTTCCCCGTTGTTCGGATCAGAAACGATGATGGTTCCTCGTTTGGAAGGCATCGTATCGGTCTGGCCTTCAGCAACCTTCTGGATGTCCAGATCGAGCGTTGTGTACAAATCACGTCCGGGGACTGGCGGAATAGTTTCAAGATTGCGCTGAATTCGTCCGCGACTGTCCACCAACACGCGGCGCTCGCCGTCCTTGCCCATCAGGATATCGTTGTAATACCGCTCAACGCCAGTTTTGCCTATGATGTCGCCGAGCTTGTAGCCCTTTTCATAACTGAACTGCCCATCTTTACGCCTCAACTCTTCCGGGCTGACTTCGCCGACATAACCCAGAGCGTGCGCGGCCAGAGTTCCGTTGGGATAAGAACGGCGCGGAGCTTCTTCAGCGCGAATCATAGGATATTCGTATTGATGCGCTCTGACCCAGGCTACTTCAGAAGGCGTGGCCAGTTCTTTGACCACAATGAACTCGTATTTGGCTTCATACTTTGCGGCTTCAAAGCGATTGTTGAGCCATTTTTCGTCAATCCCAAGATTCTTCACCAGGAGTTGAGCAATTTGGGGAAAGTCGCCGATCTTTACGTCTTTGCGCCCAAGCACGATGTTGTAGGAAGGTTGGCTGGTCACCAGCACGCGCCCTTTCCTGTCAAGGATCGTCCCTCGCCGAGCAGGAATCGGCAAAATTCGCGTGCGATTTTGCTCGGCGCGTTCGGCATACACCCCGCTGTTCATCACCTGCAAATACCAAAGCCGTACAAAAATCAGCGCAAAGATCGCGAACGCCAGATAACGAATCACCTCCAGACGCACTCCCGCCTGACGCAAATCATCTGTCGCATCGAAATTGGCATCTTTGACTGATTTCATAGGTCAACCCTTTTGAGAATTAACGGAACTCACGAACACTTGCCTTTTCAAAATTTCACTTTTCCACGTCTGGCTTCACTGCGACGCAACTTCAGCGCAGAATCCTTGTTGAAGATACGGTCGAGCAAGAAATAAATCAGGGCGGCGGCGATCAGGTTGGTCACAAGTCCAAAGACGATGGCGGCGGCAACACCCTTTCCACCAATCAGGACGGGGAGCTTGAACTTCAGGAGTTTGTAAAAGACAACTTTGGTCAGCGTGTTGACCAGGCTGGCGCTGGCGACTGTGGCGAATCTGACCAGCAGATTGTCCGCCACAATGACCGAAACGATTCTGTCGGCAGCATAAGCCGCCAACACATAAGCAAACCCACTGACGCCAATGGCTGTCATTACGCCATTGGCAGGACCTCTTGAAAAAACATCGTGCAACAGTCCCGCCGCCACAGCCGTAACCAGAGCCTGCACAGGATCACGCCCCAAACAAACATAAACGACTACGATCAACAGCCAGTCCACATAAGCCAGCCATTGACCAATCGCTTCAGGCGCCAATCCCACCAGTGTGGTTTGAGCAAACACTGCAACCAGCAGACAGACTGCAATTTTTACTGAAGTGCCTCGAGATGCTTTCTCCAACGATGCCTTACCGTATGTTCAAACTTTTGTTTTCTGTCTCGAATGATTGGGCGCTCGACTTTCTTTTAGGTCTGCTCCGCATTCGATCACAACCAACCAAATTACTTCTTTCGATCAGCCGTTTTGTTTTGCTCTTCTTTTTTCAATTCATCAACCGGGCCGCGAATTTGATCCGGTGGGACCTTTAATACCTTGACCAGGTCCAGTTTGCCGAGTTTCGCAGCAGGTTCGATTTCGACCAGCACCGGAGCCGCGACCGAGCCGTTGCTTTTGACGCGGCCGATCAGCAGTCCGGCGGGATACAGCCCATCTTGCCCTGAAGTCAACACCGGCTCGTCATTTTCCAACCCTTCTGGCGGAACGATAAATCGCAGGTCGCACAAGTACTGGCTTTTTCCTTCCAGAATTCCCAACCAGCGAGTGGTTTCAGTTCGAACAATGACAGCGCCCGCCCCGTGACGTTCATCAGTGACCAGCAACACCTGCGAAGCGAAAGGCGATGTATTGATTACTCGTCCCACCAATCCGTCAGCAGTGACTACGGGCTGGTCTTTTTCGATGCCAGAGAGCGAACCTCGGTCAATAAACAAGGTACCGAACCATTGATTGGCATCGTGTCCAATGACACGGGCAACCACTCCGTCGTAGGTGATCGCCGCTTTGCCAAATTCGCTGAGCTGTTCAGAGAGCGTAACCTTGCTGCGCAATTCGCTGACTTCTTTTTCAAGTTGATCGCGTCTGGTTTTCAGATCTTCGCTTTCAGTGCGCGCATTGCGCAGATCAACATAACCGTACCAAACGTTTTTGACTGCCCCAACCGAATTCGATGCCAGCCATTGAAAGGGCATCATCCCGCTCATGGTGACAAACTGCAAATAACTCAAATCAGGCTGGCCGGGAACGCGATTCAACGAAATCGCGAACAGATGCACGACCAGCAACAAACCGAGCAACCAGGTTGGATTCTTTTTGGCCTTGTCTGTCAGCGACACAGTTTATGTAGGTATGGTCGAGCCGTCCCATCGTACACGGCGCAACAAATCAAAATCAGACAACATCGCACCCGCTCCGAGCACGACAGAGGACAACGGGTCTTCCGCCAGTGAAACCGGCAACCCAGTATCTTTCATCAAGCGCACATCCAGCTTTTTGAGCAATGCTCCGCCCCCGGTCAGCACTATGCCGCGATCCACGATGTCGGCGGATAATTCCGGCGGCGTGCGCTCCAGCGCGACGCGAACGGCATTGATGATGGTCATCACCGAATCCGACAACGCTTCACGGATTTCTTCGTCTGTCACAACGATGGTTTTTGGAATTCCTTCAATCAGGTTGCGGCCCTTGATTTCCATCGTTTTCGGTTCGTCCAGAGTATCAGCAGAACCTAGTTCAATTTTGACCTGCTCCGCGGTTCGTTCGCCGATCAGCATGTTGTACTTGCGTTTGATGTACTGAATGATGGATTCGTCCATCTCGTTGCCGGCCACGCGGACGCTCTTGGAATATACAATCCCTGACAGCGAAATCACGGCGATGTCGGAAGTTCCTCCGCCTATGTCCACGATCATATTTCCGTGCGGTTCGGTAATTGGCAGTCCGGCTCCGATGGCGGCGGCCATAGCTTCTTCAACCAGATAAACCTCAGCGGCTTTGGCGCGATAAGCGCTGTCTTCGACGGCGCGACGTTCCACCTGGGTAATTTCTGACGGAATGCCAATGACAATGCGCGGACTGACCCAGGTTTTTCCCCCGTGAGCCTGTTGAATGAAGTACTGAAGCATTTTTTCAGTGACTTCGAAATCGGCAATAACGCCGTCCTTCATTGGGCGAATCGCCACGATGTTTCCAGGCGTGCGCCCCAGCATTTCCTTGGCCTTATTGCCAACAGCTTCCACCTTGTGAGTAACTTTGTTGATTGCGACGATAGATGGCTCAGAAACGACAATGCCTCGTCCACGCGCAAACACCAATGTGTTTGCAGTGCCGAGGTCAATGGCCAGGTCGCTGGAAAAAAGACTAAAAATCGAACGTAGATTCATTTGAAAGTGAAATGACAACCTTTCCGAAATTCGGCTCAAAGGCGATTGCAAACAGTTTTAAGTTGATCTGTCCCAGGTCTGCATAACGGTTTCACCTTTGACCAGGAAAACCCTTCGCTTGGTATGAGCCGGAAAATCACGCTGGAATCGGAATCAGCAAGCGATTTGATTGCACTGTTTGCCCTTTGCGGCGCTCAGCATATCTTAAAAAGTCTTGTAAATGAAGCAGCAAGACAAATTTCGTGTCGAAAAGCGTCCGGATCAAAAACCGACAAGCCCAAACAGGCAGCCGTTGCCTTAAACCAGCCCTGAATGTTGACAGGCAATAGGAAGGGTTTTGGCAGTCAAAAAAGCATGAGGGATTTAGCAATCGTTGGCTCAATTAGCTTGATCGGTAAACAGCGCGACGGAACCAGACTACAACTGGCGCTGCAATCTGATTCCGTCTGTGCAAACCAGCGGCTTGAAATTCTCTAGGAAATGCTTTCGTTGGCGCTGGTCAACTTGGTGTTGATCTTGCTGAAAATCTGGCTGATGCTGGTTCCCATAGTGGTCAAAACAAAAACGGCGGCGGCGCCGATCAAAACCAACAGCAAAGAATACTCAACAATATCCTGTCCCTGTTCATCTTTGACAAATTCGTTCATAAAATTTCTGATCATCCTGAATTACCTCCAAAAATAAATTGCCCGACGGCATAAGTTAATCTGACTGTTAGGCGAACTGACGCGATCAAGGTGTTCGTCATCAGCAAACCAAGGAAAAAGGCGGCGCTTTGACGCAATCAAAGCATTCTCCGCTGCTCGGCTCATGGATTTTTCTCATAAAATCCAAAACCTTTTGCAGGTCGGAAATGGCAAGCAATTTCATGGGGGTTGAGGCTGTAATGGTTTACTGCCTGATTGGGGTTGAGATCAGCGTTTGCTTCAAGGAGTAAATTACGTTGATTGGTTATAAAAGAATCAGGGGTGAGGCAATTACCGACCAACGCAATAAACAAATAACATAGCCTCTAAAATTATTGCAAGCTGTATTTTTTCGCTGGACGAACAGCGACTGCTGTCTTGTCTTTCAGATTTGCCGCAGAAAGCTTTTCCACGACGACGAACGGCTGTAAGCTCCGCGCAGTAGTGAGCCAGTCAAAAAAACCAAAACACTTGGGGAGCTTGTTACCGACAATGTTGCTGACACATTTGATTCGATGGCGTTCAAAACTCATGTGCTGTTTCGCTTTTCTGTTTGCGATTTCAGCGTGGGCGGGCTTTGGAATTTTCGCCGCTCAACAGACAGATTCGCGTCAATCAGGCTCAATGCAGAAAATGGAATTTTTTGAAACTCGCATTCGCCCCCTGTTGGCAGCCAACTGTTATGGTTGCCACACCTCATCCGAAAGCGGCGGATTGCGTATGGATTCGCGCGAAGCATTGTTGAAAGGTGGCAATTCCGGCCCGGCCATCATTCCCAATCGTCCCGAAACCAGTTTGCTGCTTCAAGTCGTTGCTCACACGCACAGCCGTTTGAAAATGCCGCAAGGCAAACCGAAGCTGAAAGACGAAGACATTGCCAACTTGCGCCAGTGGATCAAGGACGGCGCAACCTGGCCCAAAGAAACTCAAGCCCGAATAGAAAAATCGGCGCATTGGGCTTATCAGCCAATACGAGAACCGGAATCGCCTCAAGTCATAAATTCAACGTGGGTCAAAAATGAAATTGACAGGTTCGTGCTGGCCAGGCTGAAAGCCAGCGGATTGCGCCCGAACTCAGCCGCCGACAAACGAACGCTGCTTCGGCGAGCGACATTTGATCTGATTGGCTTGCCTCCGTCGCCCGAAGAGCTGGAGACGTTTGTGGCTGACAAATCGCCGGACGCCTTTGCCAAAGTCGTCGAACGTTTGCAGGCTTCGCCAAGATACGGCGAACGCTGGGCGCGCCATTGGCTTGACATAGCGCGGTATTCCGACACGCAAGGCGTCAACGACACAACCACGCTGCTTTATCCGTTTGCCTTCACCTACCGCGACTGGGTGATTCGCGCGCTGAACGAAGACCTGCCGTATGACCAATTCCTGCTGCAACAAATTGCTGCCGACCGTTTGCCGAATAACGATCCACGCAATCTGGCGGCGCTGGGTTTTCTGACCGTCGGGCGCGGAGGTTTCGCCACCACATTGGAAGAACGTATTGACGACAAAGTAGACGTGGCGATTCGCGGCACGATGGCGCTGACCGTCAGTTGCGCGCGCTGCCATAATCACAAATTCGATCCGATCCCTACGGCGGATTACTATTCGCTGTTCAGTATCTTTGCCAACACGCGCGAACCTGACGAATTGCCGCTGCTCGATCCCGATTCAGCCAACGACCCAAAAGAAATCGAATTGCAAAAGGACATAGCCGGGATCAACGATGAAATTGAAAAGTATCGCGCGAAACGATTTCCAGAACTTAAAGCCGAATATCGCCAAGCCGACCAGATCGCCAAGTACTTGATTGCCGTTTACCAGGCGCGCGACCTGAAAAAGGAAGTGGATGTTCGCGCTTTGACGGTCGAAAAGGATTACAACTTTGAGATGCTGCGCCGCTGGCAAAGTTTTTTGCGGAAAGCCGCTGACAATCGCGATTCGGTCTTTTCCATTTGGCGCGCGCTGGCGGCAATCCCTGAAAAAGACTTTGCCGCCAACGCTTCGTCAGCCATCGCGGATTGTGCTCGCCAAAACATTAATCCTCTGGTCGCCGCCGAATTCGCCAGACCGCCTGCCACGATTGAAGAAACGGCGACAATGTACGGAAAGCTGCTGGCCAAATTCGACCGGGCCGAACCGCTCAACGACACAAACGAAGAAGCTCTGCGACAAGCGCTGCATGGAGAAGACTCGCCGACGAACATTCCCTTCGCCAGCTACAACGACATACGCCTGACCAAAGACGGCCAGTTTGAAACCGATCAGCGCCAGAAAATTCAGCGGATGATTACCGCTCGCGCTTTTGACGGAGCGCCGCCGCGAGCGATGGCCGTTGCGGATGCTGCGAAACTCAAACCGGCGGTGATTTACGTTCGCGGCAATCCGAACAACAAAGGCTACGAAGTGCCGCGCCAATTTTTGCGCGTGCTTGCCGGAGAAAACCGCCAGCCATTCACAGACGGCAGCGGGCGACTGGAATTGGCGCGCGCGATCATTGACCGCAATAATCCGCTGACGGCGCGCGTGATCGTCAATCGCGTCTGGCAATGGCATTTCGGGCACGGACTGGTTCGCACGTCCAGCGATTTCGGTTCGCGCGGCGAAACTCCAACTCATCCTGAATTGCTGGATTATCTGGCGATGTGGTTTATGGAAAACGGCTGGTCGCTGAAAAAGCTGCACGCCCTGATTCTGGCTTCGGCGACGTACCAGCAATCGAGCGACGACAACTCGTCGGCCAGGCAACGCGATCCTGAAAACCGGTTGCTCTGGCGAATGAACCGACAACGACTGGATTTTGAATCCTTGCGCGACGCAATGCTTGCCGCCAGCGGACAGATTGAAACGACAATGGGCGGTTTGCCCGTGGAAATCACGACCTGGCCGTTCGCGCGACGACGAACCGTTTACGGTTACGTCAACCGAGCCAAACTGGCGGCGGAGTTTCTGACCTTCGATTTTGCCAACCCTGACGCGCACGTCGCTGAGCGGTATCAAACGACAATTCCTCAACAATCGCTTTATCTGATGAACAATCCTTTCGTAGTCGAACAGACGCGCGCGTTGCTGAGACAGCCAGAAGTGGCCGCCGCCAAAACTCCGCGCCGGCGAATCAACAAGCTTTATCAATTGCTCTATGGCCGCGAAGCTTCTGCAGAAGAAATCGCATGGGGCATGAAGTTTGTACATAACGACGCCGGAACAGCAGCGACGCGGTCACATTCAAAAACCAGGTCTCTACCGCTCTTTGTTCCGCACCAAAGCTGGCAATACGGACAGGGCGAATACGACGACAAGGAAAAGAAACTGCAAAGCTTCAGCGAACACAAATTCTTCGCCGCCGGTTCGTGGCGTTTGAACGCCAACGAATTGGATCCGCGCCGTCAGACCGCCTTCCTCAATCGCGAAGGCGGCACGCCAACAGGCAAAGCCAATTCCGCCATTCGTCGCTGGACGGCCAACTTCGACGGCAAAGTGACCGTCAGCGGCAAACTGATTCACGATCTGGAACAGGCTTGCGTAACCTGCGACGGCGTTGAAGCCGTCATCGTTTCCAGCCGTCTGGGAGCGGTCGGCAACTGGTCGGCTTATTTGTCGCAAGCCAATACCGCCGTCGCCATCGAAGTCAAAACCGGCGACACGATTGATTTCGTCGTGCTGAACAAAAAGAACACCAGCGGCGACGATTTCAAATGGCACGTCACCATTCGCCGCGAAGGCAGCGCGGATGATTGGGATTCGATTCGAGATTTTTACTCGCCGCTCACACATCCGATGAACGTTTGGGAGCGATATGTTCAGGCGCTGATTGCCGCGGTCGAGTTTTCAATGATTGACTGAAAAAGCAATTGACCATTAGCCATTAACCGACAGGTACGGAAAATCATGACTAACGAACTTCAAACGAATTTGATGACCAGACGAGAAATGCTGCAACGCAGCGGAATGGGAATGGGCGCGCTGGCTTTGGCGCAACTGGCCGGTTCGACAGCGACGGCCCAGCAAGTCAACTCTGTAAATCCGCTTGCGCCGAAAGCGCCGCACTTCCCTGCCAGAGCCAAACGAGTCATTCATCTGTTTATGAACGGCGGCCCTTCGCACGTGGACACCTTCGACCCGAAGCCCATGTTGGACAAATACGACGGCAAACCGCTGCCAATTCATTTGAAAACCGAACGCAAAACCGGCGCGGGCTTCGCGTCGCCGTTCAAGTTTCAAAAGCACGGCCAAAGCGGAACTGAAGTCAGCGAACTGTTTCCCAACGTCGCCAAATGGGTTGATGAACTCTGCGTAATTCGTTCGATGCGCACCGAATTGCCGAATCACGAACCGTCGCTTTATTTGATGAACTGTGGCGATCAGCGGCAAGTGCGTCCGAGTCTGGGTTCGTGGGCGACTTACGGGTTGGGCAGCGAAAATCAAAACCTGCCGGGATTCGTGGTGATGACGCCGTTTGGTTATCCAACCGCCGGAGCGCAAAGCTGGACTTCGGCCTTTTTGCCAGGCGTATATCAGGGCACGTTCATTGATCCGAATGAAACCGATGTAGAGCGGTTGGTTCACAACATTCGCAACAACAATCTCAATCGCCAACAGCAACGCGAACAGCTTGATCTGCTGGCGAAGCTCAATCGGCGTTACCAAAAAACGCGGCAGGAAGAATCCGTGATTGAAGCGCAAATTCAGAATTACGAACTGGCGTTTCGCATGCAGACCGAAGCCGCCGAGGCATTCGATTTGAGCAAGGAGCCGGAACATATTCGCCAACAATACGGAAACTCGGCTTATGGGCGGCAATTGCTGCTGGCGCGGCGACTGCTGGAACGCGGCGTGCGGTTCGTCCAATGCTGGCAAGGCAAAGGACAGCCTTGGGACAGTCACGACAATTTGCCCAGACATCATCGCAATCTGGCTCGCATCACCGATCAGCCGATTGCCGCTCTGCTGGAAGATTTGAAACAGCGCGGCATGCTCGAAGAAACATTGGTGATTTGGGGCGGCGAATTCGGGCGAACGCCGACGGTGGAGCTAACCGGTCACACGAAAAAAGAAGAGTACGGACGCGATCACAATCCTTATGGCTTTACGGTGTGGATGGCTGGCGCTGGCGTCCGCAAAGGTTATGTTCACGGCGCAACGGATGAATTCGGTTTCCGCGCGGTGGAAAACATCGTTCACGTTCACGACCTGCACGCGACAATTCTGCATCTGCTTGGTTTCGATCACGAACGGCTGACGTATCGGTACGCCGGGCGCGATTTCCGGCTGACGGATGTTCACGGCTTGGTGGTGAAAGAATTGCTGGCTTAAACCGGCAGCACATATTTCAACACCGCCCAGAAGAAAAATCCGCTGCCCGCCAGCACGAACAAATGCCAGATCAGATGGTTGTATGGCAGCCGGTCCCAGGCGAAAAAAATCAGTCCCAGCATGTAAGCCAGTCCGCCTGCGCCAATCCATATCAGCCCGCCCATCGGCACGGTCGCCAGGATTGGTTTGATGGCGATGACCGCCGCCCATCCTATGACCAGATAAAGCGCCATCGTCACCGCGTTGTATTGATCGACGTAAATCAATTTGAATGCGATGCCGAATACCGCCAGCGCCCAGACAATCGTCAGCAGCAGATAACCCCAGAACCCGCGCAGATTGACCAGCATAAACGGCGTGTAGGTTCCGGCAATCAACAGGTAAATCGCCATTTGATCCAGGCGGCGAAACTTGGGCTTCAAATGCGGAACTTGCACTCCGTGATAGAGCGTCGAAGCTGCGTACAGAATGACCTGAGAGACGCCATAAACCGCGCAGCCGACGAAATGCCAGATAGAGGCTTTTTGCCAGGCAAGCATGGCCAGCACGATCAACGCCGCCAGGCTCAACACCAGTCCAATGCCATGTGTGATGGCATTGGCCAGTTCTTCAAAATAAAGTTTTCGGTCAACGTGCATAAGTAATTTCTCCAGCCGAAATTGGAGGGGGACTGCGCGCGGATTATACGCAGCAAAAAGCCAGAACATAAAATCCGACGACGGCGTTTTGGCATTCGTTGTTGCGGAAGTTTTCCCGTTTCCAAAACAGTCCAAATTCGACAAGCTGGTTGTCAATTCTGCGGCTTGTGTTCTGCCGATTCGGGCAGTAGACTCCGCAACCATTGAGGAAGTAATCCCAAAAATTTTCGCACCACAACCACATTGGCTCAAATTTCCAAGGAGGGTTTCCAATGAGCAAACGTTTTATGAATCTGACCGGCGCGCTGCTCACGCTGGTTTTAGTCATGGCAATGTCAGTCGCGGCCTTCGCGCAAGATGTAGAAGGAACGTACAACGTGGCTGCCGCCAGCCCTGAACTCGGCACGATCAATTTCGTGCTGGTTTTGAAAAAGGAAAACGGCAAATGGACCGGCGAAATCAAAGACTCGCCGATCCCGCAAACCGTGACCAGCGTAACCATCGAAGGCGATTCGATCACCATCGTCACTGATGCGGGCGGAACTCCCGTCAACATCAAAGGCAAATTTGCCGCTGGCAACGTTTCAGGCGATTGGACAGCCGGCGATGCCAAAGGAACCTGGAAAGGTGAAAAAACCGGGGCTGCGGCTGCGGCTGCGGCTGCGCCATCGGCTGGCGGCGGAGTTCCTGCCGGAATCGAAGGCAGCTATGATTTCAAAATCGTTGCAGACGGACAGGGCGAATTCGTCATGACGCTGATCATCAAAAACGAAGGCGGCAAACTGGTCACGTCGGTTGAAAACGGCGGCGATCTGAACGTCACTTCCATCGAAGTCAAAGAAGGCGATGTCACCAATCTGACCGCCACCTATCAAGGCAACGGCCCTATCCCGCTCAATGGCAAACGCACCGGCGGCGACATGGGTGGTAAATGGGAATTCAGTGGCTTTTCGGGAACCTGGGAAGCCAAAAAGAAAAAGTAGGCCCACGCTAGCTGTTCAAGCAGGCAGGCCGGTGGTGTCGCAAGAGATCACCGGCCTTTTAGTTTTGAGGAGATAAATCATGGAATTGACTCGACGTTCACTGCTTCAAACCGGAGCTTTGGCAGGTTTGGCCAGCGCGCTGCCTAATGTTGCCAGCGAAGCGATTGCGCAAACGCCCACGCCTCCCAAACAGAAAATACGCATTGGAGTTTCGACCTATTCATATTGGCACTTCCACAGGGTCAAATACCCGATTGAAAAAGTCATCGAAAACGCCGCCAAGATCGGTTTCGACGGCGTGGAAATTCTCCATCGCCAGATGGAAAATGAAACGCCGAAATACGTCAACAACCTGAAACGCATGGCGTTTTCGCTCGGCTTGGATTTGTTCTTCCTTTCGATTCACCAGAATTTCGTCTCGCCAGACAAAGCCAAACGCCAGGAACACATTGACCACACCAAACGCTGCATTGATCTGGCCGTGCGGTTGGGCTGTCCGGCGATTCGGCTGAATTCCGGTCGCTGGGGAACGATTCCAGACTTTCAAAAGATGTTGGACGCGGGCGGAAAAGAAGACCCTTTGCCCGGTTACACCAATGACGACGCTTTCAAATGGTGCATTGATTCGATCAATGAATGTTTGCCGCATACAGAACAGGCAGGCGTTTTGCTGGCTCTGGAAAATCACTGGGGACTGACCACACAGGTGGACGACCTGTTGCGGATTTATAAATCGGTCAATTCGCCCTGGCTTGGCATCAACGCCGACACAGGCAATTTCGTCGGCGATCCTTATCCGCAATTCGCCAAACTTGCGCCGCACGCAACCGTCGTTCAGGCTAAAACCTATTATGGCGGCGGCGTCTATTACACACGCGATCTGGATTACAACCGCATCGCCAAAATGCTGCGCGACGCCGATTTCAAAGGTTATGTTTCGCTGGAAATGGAAGGCAAGGAAAACGCCGATATTGCCGTGCCGAAGAGCTTGGAAGTTTTGCGAAAAGCCTTTGCCTGAAACGATGAAGTCGGAATGATGAATGATGAATTTCTCGATTCATCATTCATCATTTCAACTTCATCATTCCGCTTTCTGCCTTCCCTGAACGATTTCGACTTTTTCTTCTGAATTCATCTGGTAAAGCCGTTCGATGCGCGTGATGACGTGTTCGCGGTCGAATCGTTCGATGACGCTGGCTTGCGCCAATCCACCCAGCCGTTGTCGCAACTGATTGTCGGTCAGCAGCCGAGACAAGGCACCGATCAGCGCCGATTCGTCATCGCGTTCCAAAAACAATCCCGTCACTTCGTGTTCGACTATTTCGGCCATTCCGCCCACACGCGAAGCGATCACAGCGCAACCGGCAGCCATAGCTTCGACCAAAGCCAGCGAGAAGGCTTCGTTTTGCGAAGGCACTACGACAATGTCGAACGCGGCGAGTTTCGCTGGCAAATCGTTGACGAAACCGGTGAAGCGCACGTTGTCGGCGATTCCAACGACGTTGACCGATTCGCACAATTCGTTGGCGTAGGCGATGTCTTCGTTTTTTGCGCCCGGCTGGCCGATGACCAGAAAATCCACGTCTGACCAATGACGTTCCTTGATGAGTTTGGCGGCGGCTTTCAAAAACAGGTCTTGCCGTTTGAGCGGCGTCAACTGCCCGATGATGGCAATCGCCCAGCGACGTTTCAACCCGAAGGCTTCGCGCGCGGCGTTGCGACTGAGCAAACCATGTCCTTGCGTATCAATCCAGTTGGGAATGACAACGATGCGGTCGGCGTATTGCGGAAAGGCTTCGGCCAGCGTTTCGGCCACGCTGCTGGAAACGGCAATCAGCGCGCGCGCTTCGCCAATCGTCCAGGCGTAAACCGGGTTCGACTTGATGGGGTTGAAATGATGGCGGGTGATGAAAAAGCGGACTTTCTGTCCGGCGCGCCCGGCCATGCGCACGGCGATGCCGCTGAAGGTGTAATCGCGAGCGACATGCGCGTGAATGACTTCGATGCCGTGCTGGCGAATGATTGCGGCCAACGCACCGGCGCTCAAAACGTCCAGCGCGTTTCGCAAACTCAGTTCGTGCCAGGTGATGGAAGCGTGCGGCAATTCTTCGCGCAACGGGCTGTTCGGTCGAACCGCCAGATGCAAATCATGCCCGCGCTCTATCATCGCGCGCGTCAGATCAATGACGTGGCGTTCGCCTCCGCCCAAGCTTTCCGCCGAACAAACCTGTAGAATCTTCATCGTTATACCGCTAAGCTAATTATGCCTCTGAAAATGTGCGCGAGACTTTAACGCAAGCCGACAAAGGATGCCACTTGACCGAATTGACTATGCCGTTTGTTTTCTACGCCATCGCCGCCGCCATTTTGGGATTGCTGATCGGCAGCTTTCTCAACGTCGTTATTCATCGAGTTCCGTTGGGCGAATCGGTAATCTTTCCCGGTTCGCATTGCCCGCATTGTTCAACCAGCATTCGTCCGTTGGACAACATTCCGGTCATCAGCTTTCTGCTGCTGCGTGGGCGCTGTCGAAATTGCCAGGCTTCGATTTCGTGGCGTTATCCGGCGGTCGAATTGCTGACCGCCGCCATTTTCACCGTCATCGTTTTGAAAAGCTGCCCATCGTGGCAAATCGGCCTGGAAATGATCTTTGCCTGCGTGATGATTTCGCTGGTTTTCATTGACGCCATTCATCATTTGCTGCCGAACGTCATCACCTATCCGGCCATAGTCTTTGCGCTGGCCGCGGCAACCGCGCGCGCAGGCTGGGGTGAACCGATCAATTACAGTTTCGACATTTCGTTTGTCTTTCAAAGCGCCGACGCGAGCTTTCCGCGAATTTCTGCCGCCGTCATCGGTGGGCTGTTGCTGGCGATGGCGGCTCCGCTTTTCTGGTTGCTGGATTGGCTGGATTTGCGTTTGTACAACAAATACTTCGAGTGGGAAGACATGAATGCCGAACCTGAAAAAGAAAACAGGATGGACGAGATTTCTTCAGGATTAACAGGAACGGAAGACCCCGTGAATTCTGTTTCTACGATACTGGCCAGCGAAGAAGAAGCCGAGCGTCGTTACCGGCGAACGATTCTGGCGGCCATGATTTTCGGCCTGGTCGTGGCGGCAGCTTGGGCAATCGCCGTGCTCTGGCTTTCGCCAAAATTTCCCGACGCCTTCAGCCAGGCCTATGGCGGATTGTGGCGAGCCGTCGTTGCAGCCTTGATTGGCAGCGTTCCGATCTGGTGGTTGCGCGCGGCTTACTTTTACATTCGCGGAGCCGAAGGCATGGGCTTGGGCGACGTGAAGCTGATGGCGATCATCGGCGCTTTTTTAGGCTGGCAAGGTGCATTCGGAGTTTTATTGCTCGGTTCGATTCTGGGTTCGGTGACGGGAATTTACATGGCCTGGCGCAGCCAGCGAGGGTTGAAAACTGCGTTGCCGTTTGGCGTCTGTCTGGGCATTGCAGCCTTGGTCGTGCTGTTGACCGCCAAACCGTTTTTCCTCTGGTCAATCTGAAAAAAAAAACCGCAGTGACGCAACCATCAAATGGTTGCGTCACTGCGGTTGATCAGTTCCCTTTCCAGTTTTGCCCTGCGGGTTAGAACAACAGCTTCAATGCAAATCGGAATTGACGTTCCGTTCCTTGCGCCGAAGTGATTTCGGAAAATCCGTTAAGGTTGATGATCGAACCATCCGCATTTCGCGTCGGCGAAGATGCGTTCGCGCCTGGGTTGTTGAACGCGGGCGTGTTGGTCAGATTGAAGACTTCGGTGCGAAATTGCAGCGAGAATCGTTCGGTCAGTTTGAAATTGCGAAACAGGCTCGCGTCCATATTGAACACGCCCGGCCCGCGCATGGTATTACGACCAACCGTTCCGTACCGCACGGCAGTCACTGGCGCAAATGCAGTCGGATCGAAGTAACTGACGCCTCGGCCAATGTTGCCCAGAATTTGGACTTTAGATTTGACCTGATCGGCAGTTTGCGTGTTGCCCGGCGCGTTCAGCGAAGCTCCTGCCGAAGTCACAGTGAAGGGCGTCCCGCTGATCTTGCTCATGATGCCGTTGAGCTGCCAGCCTCCCCCAAGCCAGGATGCCGGGCCGCTGGTCGCCCAGCGTTTGCCCGCGCCGAAGGGAAGTTCGTATACACCGAAAATCTGCAGGTTATGCGTCCGGTCAAATCCGGCCAACGCACGATTTCGCGCCCACTGCGAAACCGAGTGGAAGGTCAAACCGGAATCGCTGTTGTCCGCGTAGCTGATGGCTTTGGAAAACGTGTAGGTCAGGCCGATCTGCGCGCTGGGATTCAACCGGCGATTCAATTGCGTTTGCAGCGAATCGTAGGTGGAAGTGTTGAACGGAACCAGCATGTTGATGTTGGCGATGCGTCCGAACCTGGCCAACGCGCGTCCGGCGTTGCCCAATCCGACTTCGCCCGCGTTGATGTTGACGTTGGCGGTTTGACGAATGGCGCGTGAACCAACGTAAGCAGCCTGCGCCGTGAAGCCCCAACCGATGTCCCGTTGCAGCGTCAGGTTGAAGGATTGAATGTAGCCGCGATTGAACACTTCAGGGAACGTCTGCGTGCCGATGTTCGTCGGCAGTGTGATTGATCCCGAAGAAATGTCAGGCGAAACGATGGGTGGCAACCCCTCCCTCAGCGGCCCAGCGGATTGAAATGAAGTCGCGCCGGAAATTTGCAGCGAAATGGTTGCCGGATAAGCGTCGCGCATGTTGCGGAATGAATTCGGATCAACGCTGATGCCGTACCCCAGACGGATTACGGTTTTTTCCGATGCGCGGTAAGCAATGCCCAGACGCGGAGCGAACTGGCCGAAGCCTACATCCACGCCTGTGTCTGTGGGCGTGCTGCCCAATCCGCCGATCAACACGCGATCCAGGACAGGGTCGTAACGTTCCGCGCCACGATGGTCGCGCGTGGCGAAGGGATAGCGTTCGAAGCGCGTGCCGTAGTTGACGGTAAGATTGCGCGTCACCTGCCATTGATCGCGCGCGTAAACGCCCCAGCCCGGCATGCGCACCGCCGCCGGATTGATATTCTGCAAATCCTTGCCTTTGCTTTGCGGCAAACCTAGCAGGAAATCCGCCCAGCCGTTGTAAAGGTTCGGAGCCGAACCGCCATTCAATGCCGTCAACCCGCCGCTGAAATTGAATCCGCCGCGCGGACCGAAAGCCGCCTGCGGTTGAAAGTGATTGATAGTGTAATAGGTGTATTCGCCGCCGAAGCGCAAACTGTGCGCGCCGCGCAACCAGCTCAGATTGCCTGCCGCCACATACTGATTGTCGCGGAACAGGAACGGGTTCGACACGTTTGGATTGCCGATGGAAGAAAATCCGCTGATGGTGAAGCGCGGATACCCGCCCTGCAACTTGTCCGGTCCGTTCGTGCCTGGAATGCCCAGATCGTCCAATCCGTAATTTCGGTCAATATCCACGTTCTGCGCGCCAAGACGCTGGCGCGTGAAACCTATGTTGCCGTCCAGCAACAGGCGCGTCGTCAGCGTGTATGTGCCGCCAATGGCCGTGCTTTGAGTCCGCCCTGGCGCATTGCCGGGTTGCCCGCCCGCCAGCGCATCGCCGCCCGCCGGTCCAAGTGATGGCGGATCGAAAATATCACTGGGCGAAATCGAATAACGGCCGAACATGGTGGATTTTTCGTTGGGATTGTAATTGACCTTGAAATCGTAATTGTCGCGGTTGAATTCATAGGTGCCGCTGGCAAAGTAATTGTTCGCCGGAGAAGCGCCCACGGGTTGGTTCGGTTGCGGAATCAGGGCAATCATTTTCTGCACAATCGGATCAATGCGGTTGGCGGGAATGCGGCCATTCGCAAATTCGGTTCGCCCCGTACCGTTGGCATTGCCGGTCAGCGGATCGTAAATGCGAGCGCCAGTGCCGCTGAAATCGCCCTGCCGCAATGCCGCCGTCGGCAAGGTGCGAAACGCCGAAGCATTCTGGCGGCGTCTGGTGCTTTCCCACGATCCGAAGAAAAACAATTTGTTTTTGATGATCGGTCCGCCGAAAGTGCCGCCGAACTGGTTGAAGATGTTTTTCGGCAGCGTGCCCGGCTGGTAATAAAAATAGTTGCGCGCTTTCATACGGCTGTTGGTGTGGAATTCGTGAGCGCTGCCGTGAAATTGGTTGCCGCCGGATTTGATCTGCACGTTGACCGCCGCGCCGCCCGCCATGCCTTGTTCGGCGTCGAAGCTGTTGGTGACGATGTTGACTGTTTCGAGCGCGTCCTGCGGAGGCACATAAGCCACGATGTGCGGCAGCCACGGATAACTGACCGTCGCGCCGTCCAGCCTGGTATTGTTGTTGGAATGGGATGCGCCGTTGAAATTCGTCACCAGCGCGCGCTGCGGATTGCCCGCGTCAGAGTGAGCATCGGCAGGAGCCGACGCCCCAGGAATCAATTTGTAAAGCTGCTGGAAGTTGCGTCCCGCGCCAATGGGCAGATTGGTGATTTGCGCCTTGTCAATCTGGTTGCTGACATCCGCGCGATCCGTTTGCAGAATCGGCGCAGCCGCCGTGATCGTCACGGTTTCACTGGCTCCGCCGACAGCCATCTGCACATCTTCGCGCACCACGTTGTTGAGCGAGATGTTGATTCCGGCTTTGGTATACGACTTGAACCCGGTTTGCGTAATGGTCAGGTCGTACACGCCCACCTGCAAATCACGAAACGCATACGCGCCGCTTTCATCGGCGACGGCTTCGCGTTGCTGGCCGGTCGCTTTGTTTGTGACATTGATTTTGGCTCCGGGCAAAACCGCGCCGGATTGATCTTCGACGCGCCCGATCAACGCTCCATAAAGCACTTGAGCCTGGGCGAATTGCGAAAACGCGCCAACCAACAGCAACATTGCCAGACACAGCATTGCCGACTTTGCCGCAGCTTGTGCCACCTGACGAACTCTTCTTTTCATGGTTATCTCCTTGGAAGATGGAATGGAATACTGCTTCTTCAATCAACTTTTTTGAAGGCTGGTTTCACCTCGGTTAAACCTCAGCCCGCACCCAGCCGAAAGCCTTGTTGCTCTCATACGAACTGACTTTTTCATCAGCGAAGGCGCGCTTCTTGAACTTTTCGACTGCATCGGCAGGCATCGGCTTCAGCTTCGTCCTGGGATTGATCTTGTAAAGCTTCGCGGCGTTCAGGCCGAAGATGTTCGCTTTATCCTGTTTGGTCAATTTCTTGTAGCCGAACTTTTCGCACATCTCGTCTGAAATCTGAAAGCGCTTCATCAGGTCAATCGCCCATTGCGGCGATCCCCACCACAGGCAATCGGTTCCCCAGATGACGTGATCCGAACCGTAGTATTTGACGTTTTTGCCGATCAGATGCTGGCACATGACAGGATTTTCCACCGCCAGGATTCCGAACGACGAACCGATTTCGCAGTAAACATTGTTCATCTTCGGATTGCGCTGTTTGATTCCCATCAGCACGTTGTGCCACAGAAAATCTCCTGTGGTCGGATCCCACTGGTTGTTTTTCAGGTAATCAACTTCGTTCGGCCCGTGTTTCAGCGCCGAGTGATAAACCACGAAGTTGAAGTCAGGATTGTTCAACGCGGCTTTTTCGACATCTTTCGGGTTGGCCAGATGGCCGAGCGTACGCGATTGATAGGAAAACCCTTTGTGAACGCTGAACAGTTTGACACCCAATTGCCGGGCTTTTTCGTAAAACTTCGCCGACATTTCGTCGTCCAGTTGGAAACCTCCGCCGCTGAAGCCCGGATCGGTGTGGCAATACCATTTCCACGAATCAATCTTGTAAACCTTCGCTTCGCGTTCCATCTGCTCGAACAGCGCGGGGTAATCCGGCTGGTTTTTGACCTTGTCCCAGTAATGGTTCGGCGCGACGTTGCCCTGACACAAAGCGCGCTGACTGCCAGCCATCAAATTGATGTCCTGTTTGCGTTTCGACATCAACCAGCTTGGCAAACCGGCTCGGCTGCGCTCCGGACCTTCAAGAACTTTGCCGTTGTCGTCGCGTTGTTTTTCGCGCGAAGGCACTCCGCTGATGACCGCCACGCTGGTTTCGCTGTCGAAGTAAATCTCCTTGACGAAATTGCTGAAGCTGTAGGATTCGGAGTCGGCTTTCAAATTGAAGCCCATGTTTTTCAGGAATTCATATTGGCGGAATCCGCCTTCGCCGCCGCGCCGTTCATTGCCCAGATCGTAAGCGTTGGTGAAATGCGTTTGCACGTCAACGATGAAGTAGTCGCCTTTGGGAAACTTCTCAGCCGTCGCCGCTGGCTCGAAAGCTTCTGCCGCGTCAACTTCCCAGTGATTGCCATAAACACGATTCATCGCCAGCAGCGCCGTAGCGAACCCCATAGAGCTTCGCATAAAGTCGCGCCGCTTCATGCCCAGCTTCCTGGCGTTCGCTTCGCCGGTTTCAGCGATCAAATGCTCAACCTGTTTTTGTTTGCTGTTCTGCGGACGAGGTAGAAATTCTTCGTTGGAAACTACTTGAGTCGGGATTGGCGATTCGACGCCTTTCATTTCATCGCGCTTGTACTTGGGAATCCACATAACTTGTCTCCTGGCGGATATTTGTTGAAGGAAAACAAATAGACAGGATTTACAAGATGAAACAGGATGGTAAAAGCGTCAGCTTATGTCCTCTTATATCCCGTCAATCCTGTAAATCCTGTCTATGTTCCTTACTTGTTGGAAGCGGTCAGCTTCAAATTCTGGCCGTCGAGCGTGTAATCGAACCAGCCGATCATCATCTCTTCCCAGGTTTGAGGCCCCCAGCGAACTTCCTTCGTCGGGTCGGGGTTGAATTTGTTGGCGGTGGAATTGTCGTGATGAGCTACGCATTCCAGACGGCTGCCTTTGGGAGCGGCAACCGGAGTTTTCAGCCAGTAATTCAATTGCCAGTTGAAATCGTACTTCGGCACGTTCAACAGAACCTTCGACGTTCCGTCGGGCAGCACCAGCGTGTATTTGTAATCTTTCCCGCGCAGATGCATGTGCGGCATGAACCCCCAGATATGGGCGTCTTCGCTGAAGGTGAATGAAGACTTCGATTCGTAATTCGCTTCGTGTGGGGGAATGACCAGTTCGCGCGCCGAAGCCCCGCCGGAAGTAATGAACTGTTTTTCAACCGGCGCACTGGCGAATTTCAGGCCTACGCTGGTTCGGTCTTCGCCCGGCGTGCCGTTGGTCGTGTAATGCATCTGGAAAACCAGCGCCGAACCTTTCCTGATTCGTTTGGCAATGCCGGGTTGCAGCGACAACGGACTCATTCCCGGCGCCCAGCCAATCAACATGCTGTCGCGATTGCGATTGGCGGTGGCGGTGCCGGCATTGCCTGTCCGCTGTTGATTTTCCCCTAGTCCCCCCAGATTGCGCGTTAGCAAACCTTCGGGCGGCAATTGGCCGTTGACCGGTTCGATGACACTGACAATCACGTGATGCACCAACGCCGGATTGCCGCGTTTGATTTCGGCGGCCTGAATGAATTTGTCCTCGGTAAACTTGGTGTGAACAACGAAGTGCTGGTAATCCACAGTGCCGTCGGCTGGAACTTTGTACGATTGCGGCAGCGGGAATTCGACATCGGGCTTGCCTATGCTCCAACCTTCCTGGCGAAGTTTCGGCGCGGGCGGCAAATCTTTCGGATCACCCTCTTTTGCTCCCTGAGCAACCCAGGCGACGATGGTGTCAAGGTCTTTTTGCGACAAGCGGCGGTCGTTGACGAAATCGCCATGTTTTGGGTCCGCATACCATGGAGGCATGGTGCGGCTGGCGACGACTTCGCGGATGGATTTCGCCCACGGGCGCGTCTGTTTGTAATTCAACAACGCCATCGGCGCGGTTTCGCCCGGCTGATGGCAACCCGCGCAGTTGTTGAAGATGATCGGTGCAACGTCTTTCGAGAAGGTCAATTGAGCCGTGACTTTTTCATTGGCGCTTCCGGCTTTCTGAATCAGAAAAGCTCCGGCCAGCGCCAGACAGATTGCGAGGCCAATTCCGTAACTTCGTTTCATCGTGTTCTCTCCTCTGGTTGGTTCGGTTGATGCTTTGCCAGCGCGGAACCGGCAATGAAGGTTTTTATGATGCCTTTGATTTTGACGACGATTTGCCGAAAGTCACTATCGCTTTTTCACTAATCAACCCGGCAATTAGCCATTATCCATTCGGCATTATCCATTAACTGACGGGGTAAAGACGTTTCTACCCTGTCGGTTCAATGGCTGATGGTTAATGCTTAATGGCAAATGGAAACGACTTTGCCAAACTGGTCGGGCTTACTTTTTCAAATACTGGTCGAACCACTCAATCGCCAGCTTGATCGCGCGTTCGCGTTCGGCTGTGTAAATGCCGTAATGCGTGATGCCGGGAACCAGCACGTACTTTTTGTCTTTGCCGGGCATGCGCGTGTAGGCCAGATGCGCATGGTCTTTGTTATCGAAGAGTTCTTCTTTTTCGGCGTCAATGAACAGCACGGCGCAGTTGGTCATTTTGGCGGCGTCTTCGACCGGCGCGTAGCGCAGCAGGTGGTCTCGCACCGGAGCGCCAATCAGATTGCCGATTTCCCGCTTGAACGGCGGCGGATAACCGATTTCTCCGCGAGCGCGCCTGGTCGCTTCTTCATAAGCCGCTTTGACCTGAGCGTCAGCCTCTCCGGCAACCGAAACTGCTTTTGGACGCGAATCGAACGAACCTACCTGGCTGACTATGGCTTTGATTCGCGGATCGCGCGCGGCAACATAAAACACGTGTCCGCCGGAATAACTCGACCCGCGCAGGCCCACGCGATTCACATCCACCATCGTTTCGGCCATCGCCCAGTGAACGACGTTGAACCAGTCCATGGTCATATCCAGCGGATCAACTACCCCGCGAACTTCCTGTACTTCGGCTGTGAATTTGCGCGCTTCGCGCATTTCGTTGGCGTCTTTCCATTTCGGAGCCTGCCCAACCAGAATCAGCCGCGAATCGCTTTCGCCCCAACCGCGATAATCGAAGTTGATAACCAGATACCCGGCTTCGGCCAGCTTGACCGAATCCCAACGAAATCCCGCGGCGGTTCCGCCCCAACCATGAGCTTGAATCACGGTCGGCAGTTTTTTGCCTGCGTTCGATTTCAGTGAAAACAGTTCGGCGTGCAAACGAACGCCTTCGCTGATGACACTGGCCGTTCGGAATTCTATGTTTTCCGGCGCTTTGTATGCCGAAGCAAGTTGCGGAACGGCCTGGGCGGCAGGTTTGGCCAGCACAGAATTCAACTTCAAAGGCTGGTAATCGCCAAAGTTCATCCAAAAAGCTGCGGCCAAAGCTGCAACAAGACACGAAACGTTGACGGGTTTTCTCGCCATTGGTGCTCTCCGAATTGTTGAGTTAAAGCAAAGCCGACCGTTGAATTGACAACTTGGAATTCACCGGATAAGTTCCGGCTTCAAAAAAATGATCGGTCAGTGATGGATAATTGCAGAAGCTGGCCGCACTTTGCCTTCAGGCACTGTTACAGTCAAGCGTTTCAAATGATTTCTATGGTCGCCAGGCGATTTATCATTTCGGGCATGGTTCAGGGAGTCGGCTATCGTTTTTTTGCGATGCGCGCGGCGGCCAGGCATCAGGTGCTGGGCACGGTTCGCAATCTGCCCGATGGCCGCGTCGAAGTTCTGGCCGAAGGCGACCGCGACGCAATGGACGAATTCAAAAACGATCTGGCGACGGGGCCGATCATGGCCGAAATCACAGACATCGAAGAAACCGATTTGACCGTGACAGGCCGTTACCGCGACTTTCGCATTGACCACTAAACACTTGAGGAGACCCGCAACAAATGTCCGTTGATTCAACGCTCGAACAGGAACTGAAAAGCCACATCCGCGAAGTCCCGGATTTTCCCAAACCCGGCATTTTGTTCTACGACATCACCACTCTGTTGAAACATCCGCGCGGATTGAAAATCGTGCTGGACCGCATGACTTCGTATTACCAGAACCGGCTGATTGACACCGTCATCGGCATCGAATCGCGCGGCTTTATTTTTGCGCCATACATTGCCGCGCAACTGGGCGCGGGCTTCGTTCCGGTTCGCAAACCGAAAAAGCTGCCTGCCGAAAAAGAAAGCATCAGCTACGAACTGGAATACGGAACCGACACGCTGGAAATTCACCGAGACGCCGTGGGCAAAGGCCACAACGTCATCATCGTGGACGATTTGCTGGCGACGGGCGGCACGGCCAAAGCCGTCACGCAACTGGTGGAAAAACTTGGCGGCAACGTTGTGGGATTGTCGTTTGTCGTCGAACTGGAATTTCTGCCCGGACGCGAAAAGCTGGCTGGTTATGATGTATTCTCGCTGTTAAGATACGCGTCGTAATTTTGACAGGGCTTGTAGCTCAGGTGGATAGAGCGACTGCCTCCTAAGCAGTAGGCCGCTGGTTCGAGTCCAGCCAAGCCCATCAATGTTTTCAATCACTTAGAACTCTCGGCAATGTGGTGAACATTCTCAATGCCACACTAAATGCCACATTGCCTCTTTCTTTCATCTTTCCCTTTTCTTCCAGCCTTCTGTTTTTTCGTGGCGTCACAACCACGAAAAGAAAAATAAATTTCCCTATGCGGCTTGCTGTCGCTCGTTCATGACTTGTCGCAATGCCGCGTTGATCGCGTCAGGCGTCTTGAAGAACTCCAACACATCCGGATCGAGCAATTGCCGGGCTACGGCCTGAGCACGAAACCGGCGCGTCCGTTCTACATCTGGCTTAAGTGAGTCAAAATCGAGTTCATCCGGTAGATCGTCGTTCAAGTCGTAATCGTCGTCATCAAGTAAGGTCACTTTGGGATTCATACTCTTTCCTCTCTCGCGGCGTCATTTCCCGCGCAGTAATGATACGAATCGTATCCGCCTCAAGCTCTGTGTAAGCCAGCTTTAGAAAGCGGCCTTCTGATGACACTCCTAAACAAATAAACCGTTGTTCGCTGATCGAATGCGCGCCATCGAGATAGTGAACCTGCAACGGATCATCGAACACTGTCGCGGCTTCCTCAAACGAAACTCCATGCTTTTCAAGATTGCTCTTCGCCTTCTCTGAATGCCATTCAAAAGCCATTCGCTCTTTCCCAGACTTTCTAAGCTGATTTACTGCGCTTTTTTGCCAGCCAGTGCGTCAACACCAACAAGCCTTTTTGAAACATCCCCACCAGCCGGAAGCTGGCAGACAGATCGCGTAGTTTGATTCTCTCAGCTTCCGGCCTTTCCAACAAGAAAAGACAAAACGAATATGGCAGTCAAATTTGAAAGGAAAAGTGAGATATGCCGCGTTCAAAAAACAACTTATCAGCAGCTTCTTGTCGAGAACCGTTCGGCAAGGTCACGGAATTGATGCAAGTGCCAATTTCAGACTAAATCGCACACGTGCGCGGAATTGAAAATTTCTGGCTTGTCTCGTAATTTTTTTTTGGAAGTAAACTCCAGTCCGAACTGTCGCCGCATGGCTCGCGTTCCGTAAGGATAGGCTGGGGTTTCATTTTTGGCCGAATAGATTTCTATGAAATGCGACCTCTGCAAAGGCGAAACCGCCATCGAACGCAACCAGCGTTACCCTTATTCGAGTCCAGCCAAGCCAATCACCTACCGAATGGTTCACGGCCAATTCACCGTCAAAGATTGACCTATTTCCAGAGCCGCCCATTGCCGGCTGAGTTCCTCCATCCGAGCGCAGATTCGTTTGATCGCTGATTCGTTCAACGCCTGGCTTTCGGCAGCAGGTAGCTGGTTGCGAACAGACTTGGCACTCACGGCCATCTCAGCCGCCAACTTTCGGCGAACCGGGTCAGCAGATTGCGCCAGCCATTCGTAAAGACAAACAACGGTCGCGCGTTCCGATTGCATTGAATCTTCCTGTCCTTGACGCAACAGCTTGCTGCCGCGTTGAGTTTCGCGTCGCCGTGAACGAGCGACTTCCCGGCGATCTTCGCCGGGCGTTAGCATTGAGTGAAACGTCCCGGCGGTTCCGCCATCGGCAATCTGACCGAAAATTCCCTGCTGCAATCCCAACTCGCTTTCGACAATGAAATGCAGCAGATCGTGGGGCATCGCGGAGTCATAACCCGGCGCGGGATTCATCTCCAACGACGATTTCCCACTTCGATGAATCGTCACCCCGTATCGCCGCTCACCCGTTCGACGAAACTCTATCTCCATTTCCGCAGTTGCGCGATTCAACTTCATTGCCTGTCTTCTCTTCTGATCAATCATCGTCGCCCTTCTGTTTTACTCGCTCCCAAATTACATACGCCGTCGAAGACGATTTGGGAAGAATTTTGCCGTCCACCAGACTGGTGACACGCAAAATCAGCCGATCTCCTGAGAGTTCATAAAACCGTATGCTTTCTTTTCCAATCTCATTTGGGAACAGACTGCCTTCGATGCGATGTATGACCACGCCTTCGGCTTCATTGACTCTATAGGTTCCAAAGTAGGCCACATAACCGTCAAACGCGACTTTGGCTTCGTCGTTCGTGCTCTGCCGTTTTTTGTCGGACGCAAACTTCGGGCGATCCTGCTTCATCATGTGCAACGACACCTGGCCGCTGGCGTCATAGGCCAACCTGCCCGCATTCAATCGAGGAACAGGCTGCCCGTCAATGGTTCCTTCAAATTCCAACAGCTTCCAAACTCCGACAAGCTCTTTGACCGTCGGGCTTGGTTCCTTCGCCAACGAAGTTTTCCCAGTTGATGTTCGCGCCTGATTCTTTTCCTGGGCGACTTGCGCCACCACCACGGGCAACAGCGCCAAGCTCAGAACGAAAATCCAAATCTGACGTTGTCTCATCATTGCGTTCTTTCTCACCCTTTGAAATAAGGCAAGCCGTAAACGACCTGCCTGAAATCACCCGCCGCGATGCGGCGAAGAGCAAAACCAATCAACGGCTGGCCGTGCCTGTAGCCGCTTTCTTTACGACAGTCAGCTTCACTTCTGACGGATACTGCCGCGAATGGTGGACGGCGTTGTTTGCAATGACACCTTTCGCTTCGTCGTAATTTTTCCCGCCCGTGTTCATGTTCCGGTCAAAGCGCGGAAAGTTGCTGCTGCTGACTTCAATCCGAATCCGATGGCCAGCCTGGAAGAAATTGCTGGTGGTCATCGCTTGCAGCTTCACTTTGTAAACCTTGCCCGATTCCATCCAGACCTGCGGTTTGTCGTAACCGTTGCGGTAACGCATGCGCTGAATGGTTTCGTCCAGGTTGTAAGCGCGTCCGTCCGGCAGCACGTCAATCAGTTTGACGGTGAAATCGGTATCTTTCACGTCCGACGAAACGTAGAGCGTGACTTCAATCGGGCCGCTCACCTCGACGCCTTCTTTCAGCGGTTCGGTGCTGTAAACCAGAATGTCCTGGCGCTCTTCCATCTTGCGCTGGTCGAAAGAACCGCCCGCGACGGCGTTGCCCGTGCAGCAGACGTTGCCGCCATACGAAGGCACAGGATTCATCGGGTCGTAGCTGAATTTGTCAGGGCTGTCCGTGGCCGGAACCGCCAGGCTGAGCACGCCGTCGCCTGCGCCAGTATTGGCTTTGCCATTGCTGGACAGGTAATACGTCATCGGCTGCGCTCCGACGGGAGGCCAGGTGTCTGACGATTGCCATTTGTTGATGCCCATCGTGAAGTATTGAACCTTCGGCGTTTTTTCCAGCAAACCGTTTTGCTCGCCTTTCAGGAAACGGTCGAACCAACCCCAGGTCAGTTCGTCGTAATTCAACCGCGCGTCGCCCATGCTGCGTTCACCGACTATGGTGTTTTCGGTCGCGCGTTTGAACGCGCAATGCAGCGTAGGCGCGATGACAGCATATTGCTGATTGGCAATGTCTGGCCGAGCCGTTTTGCGCACGTGGTTATAAGCCGCCAGATTCGGTCCCACCGAAACGTCGTACCACGACATGAACCAGAATCCCGGTACGTTGACTTTCATGTTGTCGTGAAAGAGGCCGCCTTTGTACCAGGCCGGATCGTTCGGTGTGCGTTTAATCATCGCGCCTTTGGTATCCACAGGCATTTCGTCGGCGAAGATTCCGTGCGGGCCGTCCACAGCTTTCATGATGTCCATCACCGGCAAATGCCGCAGCGCCTGAGACCAATCCACCGGCGGAAGTTGTTGCGCCAGATCAAACGATTTCGACGCGCGGATCAAATCTTCGCGCGAAGTATTCGGCGGAAACATCGGGCGGACTTGATTCTGTTCGCCGTACAGCCAGGCGATGAACAGCATCTGCACCGCGCCGCCGCGATACCAGTTTCCCTGTTCGTAGTATTCGCCGAATCGGCCAACGCCCGCGCCGAAGCCTTGCGGAATCATTGCCGCAAACGCCGGATTGCCTTGCGCGGCGACGGCCATCTGCCATTCTGCTGTCGAAGAACAACCAATCGTGCCGACTTTGCCGTTCGACCACGACTGGCCGGAAATCCATTTCAACGCGTCGTCGCTGTCGCTCAAGGGCGCGCCCAAAATGTCGTAATTGCCTTCGCTGAAAAAGTGGCCGCGCTCGTTCATCGTGATGTGCGCGTAACCGCGTTTGACGGCATCAAGCTGCGTGCTCATGTCGCTGACGACCCGATTGCGAACGTCCCAGTAATTGAAGTTGTACGGCGTGCGAACGAACACCGTTGGATATTTTTTCGATGTATCTTTCGGGCGATAAACATCGGCGGCCATTCGTTTGCCGTCGCGCATCGGAACCATGACTTTGCGTTCGACGATGGCGATTTCCTGAAGCTCTTTTTCGATGGCGTTGCGCCGCGCCATCATTTCGGGAGTGAGCGGGCCGCCGCGCTGTCCTGAAACAATCTGCACTGCCGAAACAAAACCGATCACGGCCAGCAACAATGTCCAAACAAGTTTTCTTTTCATGTGAGCGCTCCTTGATAAGAGAAAGACGCCGGAATGCACGTCAGAGTTTTCGATCTAAATCCGTTTGCTGTTTCAATGACGCGGCGGGAATCAGAAACGTTTCAAGAACTCAATCAAACGGTCCGGCTTGTTGGTGACAATGCCGTCCACGCCGCGTTCGATCATTTTGGCGAACTGACGGTCTTCGTCGGCAGTCCAGACATACAGCCGTTTGCCGCTGGCTTTGGTTCGCCGCGCCAGATAACCGAAACAAAGTTCGACTTGCATGCACAAGACCTGATAATTGACGCGGCGGAGCGCGATCCATGGAAAGGCTTCGCGCCAGCGCACTACGGGGTTCAAAGTTTCGTTGCCCAGAATCACGCCGAGTTCAATGTCGCTGACTTCGTCGCCGAGCCGCCGCATCAATTCAATGTCGAACGAAGCCAGCATCACATCATCTTGACAACGGCGTTGTCGAACAATTCGCAAGGTTTCCGCTGCCGCTTGCGCGTCTTTGATTTCCAGATACAACCGCACTTTGCCCAACGTCAGATCGAGCGTTTCGTCCAGCGTCGGCACACGCTCGCCGTTGCCTGCGTCGGCCTGTTTGATTTCGGCCAGCGTCAATCGGTCAACGCGGCCTTTCAGATTGGTGGTGTGATCCAACGTGTCGTCGTGAATGACTACGACGTGATTGTCGCGCGAACGATGCAGATCGAGTTCGATCATCTGCGCGCCTTGTTCGATGGCCAGCGCAAAGGCCGCCAGCGTGTTTTCCGGCTGATAAGCTGAAGCTCCGCGATGGGCGATAACGAGTGGTGGCATTATTTTTCAGGCTTTTCCAACTCACGTGGTTCGGTTATCAATCTGATCCCATCCAGAATTTGCCGAACTCGCTTTGATGACAACGTACCGATGTATGCGTCCAGTTGCGATTTGTCCAAGGTGACGATTCGTGACACAATTACGACACTTTGTTTCGGCAAACTCGCTTCTTTTTCGTCCAGCAATACATTTCCGGGAATGGTTGCGCGCTTGAGGTTGGATGTAAGCTCGCAAAGAACAACCGTGTTTAAGCGACTGTGATTGCAAGCATTGTTCTGGATCACAACATGCGGATGCCTGTACCCCGGCTCAGAACCTGTTGGTTCATCAAAATCCACCCAATACAATTCGCCCTGATTTATCACCATTCTTCCGCCTCCAGCGTTTTGCGATATGCCTTTTGGGAACGCTTCAACCATTCGCGCTCCTCTTGATCCGGCTCATCTTGATAAGCTTCATTAAGGCTCTCCACCAATTGTCTTGTCTGTTGACGCTGAAGAAATTCTTCGACGGCTAAAGCGATCAGGTTGCTCTGCGTCATTTTCATTTCCGAAGCCGCCGCGTTGAGCCGCTCAAGCAATTGTGGATTGAGAACAATTTCCGGTTTTGATTTTGCGAGTTTTGTCTTTGCCATAAAAAACACCTTGAAATCATTTTACCTGAAATTCCCGCGAGCCTAGCGCCAGCGCGGCGACACTGCCGACGACTTCGTTGGTGCGGCGATCATCAGGCTTCGCCGAAATCATCTTTGCGCGCTGATCGTTCAGCACTTTCATCAGGTTGTCGCGCGTTTCTTTTGAAACTTCGCTGTGAATGAATGCCGCCAGCAATGAGTTGAGCAATCGTTTTTGATCCTTGACGGCATCGGCTGGGACGAAGCGACCGACCTCCACTCGCGTTCCGTTGATGCGGTTGCCAATCAACGCCACGGCGAAGTTCATGCGTTCCAGCAAAGTTGCGTTGCTCAACCATCGCGACGAATCTTCTGAATAACCGGTAGGCGGCTGGCATTGATACAACGGTTCGCCCATTCGCGCTACGGTTTGCGCCAGCGGCGCAGCGCCGTCGGTCGCCGCTCCGGTCGCGCGAATGGCAGACGCAGCCAGTTCCAGCGGCGATTTGATTTTGTTGCGATAAAACCTGGGCGAATAAAACTCCGGCGAAGTCAGAATCGCGCGAACCACCTGTCGAATATCGCCGTCGGTTTTGGCGAAGACTTCGGCGGCGCGATCAACCAACGAAGTCGGCGGTTCGTCGGCGACAAAACGTTGCGCCAGTTTGAACGAAATGAACCTGGCTGTGGAAGGATGTCTGGCCAGCAAATCCAGCACGCGCAAACCGTCTTCGATGCCGCCGCCCGGCGCAATGCGTTTGCCGAAGACGATCTTTTCGCCTTTGTCGTGCGCGCGCGGACGAAAGATGAACATCGGATTCGGTTGCTGGCCAACCGTCCAGCCGGTGAAGCAACGCGCCACTTCGCGCACGTCGTTTTGCGTGTACCCGCCGTCTACGCCCAGCGTATGCAGTTCCATCAATTCGCGCGCGTAATTTTCATTCAATCCCGGTCGGCGAGGCGGCGGCAACAAATTGCCTTCGGCATCGTATTTCGGGGGCGGCGCAGCCTGTTCGACCTGACTCAGAAAGTTGTCCAGATAAACCATCATCGCCGGGCTTTGCGCGACGGCGGTCAGCAATTCCTTGAACCGTCCCAGCGCGTGAGGGCGAATCACGTCGCGTTCGTACACGGTCAGCATCAATCGCACGTTGTCTTTTCCGGCAAAGACATTGAAGTGATTGAACCAGAAATCCACCATCACTTCCTGCAACTGGCGTTCGCTGAACGCCGCGCGAAGCAACTTGGCCTGCTGCAATTCACGAAGCGGGCGTTGGCCGTCAACGGGCTGCGGCGTCGGGCGCGGCGGCGGAGATTGAGGGACAGAGGGATTAAGCGATGGAGCGATCATCGCTTCAGATTTGTCCGTCTTGCCGGGTGCGGTTTTGTCACTCGATCCCTCTTTCCCTCCGTCCCTCTGCCCCTCCATCCCTTCTTCTTTCTTCACAGCCAAAGGCATCGGTGTAGGCGTCGGCACAGCGCGCGGCGGTGGCGGCAAAAAATTCTGAAATAGCTCCGGCAAGGTCGCTTGCAGCGTGTTCAGCGATTGCAGCGGACGCGCAAGAAAATCATCGGCGATGTCTTCGGGATAAAGCTGCTCTTCCAGGTATCGTTCGATTCCTTTTTGTTTGACACGATCTATGTCGCCCGGACGCGGGCCAAATCCGGCGCGATTCAGCAGATGCAGAATTTTCTGTTCTTCGGTCAGCGGCGAAATCATCGCTTTGCGGTTGCGCGTCGTTTCATCGCCGATTTCCGGCAATGGAATCAATCGTTCATTCGTCGCCAAAACTCCTGCGGGCAGATTCGGTCGAAGCGGCGCAATCGTCGAAGCTTGTCGCGGCGCAGGCACACTCGGCGGTCCCATCAACGCGCGCAAGCGTGTCTGCTGTTCAGGGCGAAGCGCGGGCAAAAATTCTTCGAGCGCGGAACGGCGTTCGCGGTCCATCTGGTCGCGCACTTCCAGAAATCGCGCACTGCCCGATTGCAGTCGGCTCATTTGCCGCGACAATTCCTCAAACCGCGAGCGGCGTTTTTTTAGCAGTTCCGTCATCGTCGCCGCCTGTTCAGGCGTCAGATTCAATTCGGCAGTCAAATCGGCGACAAAACGCGATTCGTCAAACGCCTCCTGCTGCGCCGCAAACGGCCACGCAACAAATGCCGCCACAATCAAACCAACGGCAATCAAAGCCAGCAATCGAGCGCGAAACCCAGTTCTTCCGGTCATAACAATTCCTCTGAACAAATTGAGTTCGGTATTGAAGGCGGGCAAATCTTACCCCAGTTTGAATAGCTCGACACAGAGCTTTTTTCATTGGCGAGCGGAGTTCGATCCGGGCGGGATTGAATAGGTCACTGTGGCTTGAGCAACCGGCGCAGCATCAGATTCGGAAAACATGGTCACATCGCCTACGGCCAGCCGCGAACCGAGTTTCAGCAAACGGCATTCGGCGATGACATCCTGCGGCGCAGGTTTGCGCAGAAAATTGATGTTCAAACTGGTCGTCACAGCCATTGCCACAGGGCCGATCATCGCCAGCAAGGCCAGATACATTGCCGTGTCTGCCAGGGTCATCAGCGCCGGACCTGAAACCGTTCCGCCCGGACGCAAATGGCGCGGATGATGCACCAGGCGAACGCGGACAAAGTTTTCTTCGACGTGTTCGACGCGAAAACCAAAATCGTCTTCTTCAGGCATTTCGGGAAAATGAGATTGCAGAAAGGCTTCCAATTCAACAGCCGTCATCACGGGCATCGTTTCACCTCCGGTTTTGAATGCCCGAAAAATACAACAAGCCGCAAAGCGAAGCGAATGCCCTTTTGCCTCCTGGTCTTACCGTTCTGCGTTGCAGTTCACTCCGCAATCGGTTCGCAACTGGAAAAGGAAAGCTCCGGCAGCTCAGGCGCGTCCAGGCTGGCAATCGCCTTCTGCGCGTAGCGATACCCTGCGTCAACGATTCGATCAAAAGATTTGAAGTCCAGCAGCTTGAATTCTTCCACCGGAGGTTGCAGACAAACATCCGCAAGCCGTCGGTTGAGTTCCGATTGACGCTGCGAAGCGAGCATCGCCGTGCTCATCAAAATATCCACGACCGTGGGAACCTGAATCGGTTCGGCAAAAGGATTGATACGACTCCACCAGATTTTCCACGAAGGCAGGCTGCCGGAATACCGCTGGCATACCTTCACTTCCGGTTTGATTGATACGTCCACCGCCCAGATTTCACCGGTGGAAAATTGCTTCATGACATCAACCGGCAGGTTGTTCAGAATTCCGCCATCAATCAACAATTCGCCATCCATTGCCACTGGCGGCATCATCCCAGGAATGGCAATGCTGGAAGTGACGGCTTTTCGCAACAAGCCGGTTTTGTGAATCACCACTTCAGCCCGATTCAAATTGCACGACACGCAGAAAAACGGACGCGGCAATTTTTCGATCAACGTTTCGCCAAAAACGTCGGCCAGCATTCCGCTGATGATTTTGCCGCCGGTCAACGAATGAACCGGCAAGACGTAATCCAACAACGAACCGCTTTCTTTCATGTACCGGCGAAGAGTTTTCCGAATCTTTTCCGAATCCCAACCCAGGGCGATCATTGCCGCGATGATTGCTCCGCCGCTGGTTCCGCCAGCCATTTCGATCTCTATTCCGGCTTCTTCCATCGCGCGAATCACGCCGACCTGCGCAATCGTGCGAGCGCCTCCGCCACTGAGCACCACTGAAACCTTGCGCGAAGGTCGAGAACGCGCCGTCAATTTGCCGGTCAGCGGTTTGAACAAACGCCCGGTGAATTTTTTGATGATTTCGACAGTTTGAGCGGCCTGCATGGTTTCTCCTTCACTGCGCCAGAAAGCGGACTGTGGTTCGCAATCCGACGACCAGACGTTCGTCGTTGTCGTACAGGTCAACCAGAACTTCCAAAACGTCGCGGTCGCTTTTTTCCGCCGGGTCTCCGGTGCGAATGTGTTTGCGCCCCATCAGCGCGCCAAACGAAACCACTCGCCCATTGAACGGTTTGTCCGGGAAAGCGTCGGCAGAAACCGTCACGGTCTGGCCGATTCGCAATCGGCCAAGATCGCGTTCGTCCACTTCGGCGCGCACGCGCAAACCCGAAACATCTGCCAGGCTGACGACCGGACGTGGCGCGATCGTGCTGACGGTTTCGCCGGGCAGCAAATGAACTCGCAAGACGCGACCGGCTTGCGGAGCGCGCACGACGCATTTGCCTGCGCGAGCCGCCATCGCCTGCGCGCGACTGTCAGCGGCGCGAATGTCAGCTTCGACGCGCGCCAATTCTTCCGGCAAAGCCTGCGCGTTCGCCAATGCCACGCGGTCTTTGGCCGCGTTGACAGTCGCTTCAGCGACTTCCACATCGCGCCGAGCCTGTTCCCACAGCGAACGCGAAATGTCGCCGGTTTCGTACAAACTGCTCTGGCGTTGGTAATGTGTTTGCGCCTGTTTCAGCACGGCCTCGGCGGAAACGACTTCGTTCGCGGCAATGCGACGTTCTTCGTCGCGGCTGCCTCGCAACAATCGCTGGCGAACCTGACGCGCGCTTTCCGTTGCGGCCAGCGCGGCCTGTCGTTCGGCTTCGACATCGCCGCAAGCTACAACGGCCAAAACTTCGCCCGCCGCGACCTGCTGGCCTTCGCGTACACGAACGCTTTCCAGCACGCCGTCCGCTCCCGCGCCGACTTCGACGACTTCGGACAAACCTTCGACACGTCCAGGCGCAGCCAGCATCACCATAGCTGCGACCGAAGCCGTTGGTTCAGCTTTGGCCGAAGCTTCGACCGTCGCCGGTTGATTGGCGAACCAGCCGCTTTGCGTCATCAAAGCGGCGACGGCAACCAGCGCAACCGCCCAGCCAGCCATCGCCGAGCGACTGATTTTCTTTTGCGATTTTTGTTCTTCGTTCGTTTGCATAGCTCCCCCCAAATTTCGATCAAGCCGCCAAGGCTCCGCTCGGCCTGACCAATCGCCCGGTTCCAAGTTTGTCTGTGGTGTGGCGCGTTACGTCGTCGCCAATCAAACGCCCGTTCTGCAAAACCACTTTGCGATGACACAGCGGCAACCAGCGATTGTCGTGACTGACCACAACCACCAATCGGTTTTGTTTTTCCGCCAGCCCCAGCAACAGTTCAGCGACTTGATTGCCCGATTTGCTGTCCAGCGACGCCGTTGGCTCATCGGCCAAAATAATCGGCGGATCGTTGATCAACGCGCGAGCAATGGCTACGCGCTGTTTTTCGCCACCGCTCATTTCCTTTGGCAACAGATGCCCTTTGCTTTCCAGCCCTACGGCCAGCAATGCGGCTTCTGCTGCTTCGCGCGCCTGACGGCCAGTGCGCCCGGACAGTTCCATCGCCAGCAATATGTTTTCCATCGCCGTCAACGCGCGGAACAATCGAAAGGCTTGAAAGACATAACCGATCTTTTCTCGCCGCAAATCGGTTTTGGCGCTTTCAGACCATCCCGTGATGTGGTTGCCGAGCACTTTCACGCTGCCGCGATCAGGCGTCACCAGACAACCCAGGACAGACAACAAAGTCGTCTTGCCGCTGCCCGAAGGCCCCATCAGCAGCGTCAATTTGCCGGGACGAAAAGCGACCGAAACTTCTTCCAGCGCGTAAGCCATCGCGCGGCCTGTGCCGTATTCGACGCTGACGTTTTCGGCAACCAGCGTTTCGGGCAGCATCTCCGGTTGCGCGTGAGGCGATTGCAATCGTCCGGTAAAGGATTTTTTTGCCAGTTCGATCAGCGGCCCGCTATTTCTTATTTGAGTTTCAAGCACGGAAAACCCTCCCTGGTTCAATGGCGATGACTTTGCGAATGGAAACCACCGAAGCCAGCGCGCACATCAACAAACTGACGACGATCATTCCCACGGGCAGCCACCACGGCGTGTAAATCCACGAAATGAATCGCTGCGTCAGTTGCGTCAGCGGAAACGTCGCCAGCAATCCGATGACGGCGCCCGCCGCGCCGCTGAGCAAAGCCTGTTGCAACACCACGCCGCGCACGAAATTGGCGGGCGCGCCGATGGCTTTCAGCGTGGCGAACTCTTCCAGGTTTTCCATCGTCGTCGCGTAAATGTTCTGCGAAACAATCACCAGCCCGACGACAAAACCCAGCAAGCCCGCCGTCAACAAAGCTCCGCCCGCGCCGGTTTTGACCACCCAGAAAAACTGTGAACGAAAAGCGAATTCGGATCGCGTCAGCACGTCGGCTTGCGGCAACCGAGCGCTCAACGCGCGCCGAACCGTTTCAACATCGCTGCCCGGCGCGATTTGAACCATCAGAAACATGGTTTCTTCCGATCCCAGTCCCACGTAACGAACAGCGTCGCGGTAACCGGTGAACACATACGGCGCGCCCAGAAACGATCCGAAACCGTTGATGATGCCGCCGACGTTGGCGCGCTGCCGATTGAGTTCCACCGCAACCGGCAACGCGGCGACTTCCAATTTGCCGGCGTTGCTTTCGTCCACCAGCAGAGTTTCGGTCAGCACGGCTCCTGATTCGTCGTTCAGCAACGGAACCGGCAAAGTTCCATTGCCGGGATCGGCGCCTAGCAAAAAGACCGATTCGCGTTGTCCCGAAGGTTTTTGATAAGAGACGTATCCGGCAGCCAATCGTCTGACTTCAGCCACGCCCGGCACACCCAGCGCCAGTTCGCGGAATCGTTGCGGCAACGGCGAACCGAATTCCACGCAGGAAATGCCGCGCGGAACCACCCACAATTCCGCGCCTGACGCATCAATGACTTTCGACGACGCGCGCACGAATCCAGTGAACAAACTGCCCTGAAAAATCATCAGGAAAGTGGCGAACGCTATACCGATGATCGTCACCACAAATCGCATGCGGTCGTTGCTCAAATTGCGCCAGGCCAGTTTCATCCGTTCCTCCAAATCAAAAGGCAAAAATCAAATGGCAAAAGGTCGAAGCTTTAACTTCTTCATTTTTGATTTTTGATATTTGCCTTTTGCCTTTTGATTTTCGTTACCCCTTCGTCACTTCCAGAAACACCACGTGCTCGTGCGCATCGCGGTAAATCTGCTCAGAGGCAAGCTGGCCAGCGGGAAGATTGGCGGCGATGTCTGCCATTTCTTCGTCGTTGCGATAAATCAGCGGCCAGCCCATGAACGTTTCCATGTAGCCCAGTGAAATCACGTCCGGCAGAAAGTTCGCCACGATCAATCGCCCGCCCGGACGCAGCATGTCGAAAAGTTTGTTGGTCAGCGAAATCGCCACCGGCTGCGGCAGGTAATCGTACAGCCCTGTCGAGTAAACGAAATCCAGATCGTTGAACGTCGTTTCGCCTTTCAAAATGGTTTTGACCGAACCGTGAACCGGCGTGATGCCGTTGGCCGATTGTTCGCGCGCCAGCAATTCCAAACTGATCTTGTCCTGATCCAGCGCGTAAAAATCTCCGATGCGACCAGCGGCGACGGCTTTGGATTTCTGGGCTTCGCGCAAATGACCGCAAGCCACTGCCAGCACGCGCGGCTGTTCGATTTCGGCGGCGACTTCGTCAATTTTCGCGGCCAGCATGTCGCGGCGAACGCGCACGGCGCTGGTTCCAGCAGCCTGAATGTTGATTCCATAAATCGCTGCGCCGATGCTGGACGTTTCCGCCGGAACCGGACGCAAACCGTAAATCAAATCCAGCAATTCGGCGTCGCCCGCATAACCACGCGGTTTTTCAAAAGCGCGCCGAGTCATAGGGTCTTGATGCAACAGCGATTTGATCGGATGCGCCAGACAGCCCTGTCTGGCAAAATCGCTCCATTCGTCTGCAGGTACTCGGCGGCGAATGCCATGCAATCCTGTGATGAGTTCGCTCATGCCCTGAATGATTTGAAAGTCATTGATCTGGGAATAAGCCTTGTCGAATAACGCTCTGCTTTCGGTAGCTAAACTGTTCATTGGTCTTTCCTCCTATGGTCTGTGGTTTCGTGGTTCGTTTTCGTAATGCGTCTGTTTGCTCTTTCTTCACGTTCGACTGTTAAGGCGCAGGGTGGGAACGAAAACTATCACTCCAGAAAAAAATTTTGGCAGTTGAAAAACAGAAAACGCCGCGAACAACCTGGAATACATTTGTTCGCGGCGTTGGTGTCAGCCCATAAAGCGTGATCGGTTGAAGATCAGCAAGGCCCGTAACTGACAGTGACTATGCGCATCACCTGTCCCTTCTCTCCATCGGCATCAGTAACAATCAGCCAGATTTTCACGGCGTAAGTCTTGCAACTGTGCGGATGCGTTTGATCCGGTTGCCAGGAGAAACTGATCAATTGCCCATTGTTGACCGTGCCGGTTTTGACGACTTTGTAATTGTATCCATCGTCAATCGCCCATTGGTACGTCAACGGATTTTTGCCGTCCGGGTCTGTGGCATAACCTTTCAACGTCACAGGCTGATCCGAATAAAGCAGTTCGTTGCCTATCGGGAACAGCATAGTCACTACAGGCGGCCCGCTGGCTGGCGCTTCGACGACTTTGATCGTGATCGAAGTCGTGCCGACCCCGCCTTGCGAATCCGTCCCTTTCAACTTGATGACGTAATCGCCGGTGTTCAGGAATTTCGCCGGAATGCCGCATCCATTTCCCATCGGCACAACGGTTGCGGTGCCGACTTTTTGCGAAGTCCAGGCAAGACTGCTGCACGGCAAAACGCCGCCTGGTTCTTCCTGATCGGTTGCCGTTCCGGTGAAGTTGTAAGTCACACCCGCGGAAAGCTGTTGATTGTGTGTGGGGTACGTGATCTTCACAGACGGCGCCGTGTTCGCAGCGACCTTGACCGTAATCGAATCTTTACGGGTCAGGCCTTCGCCATCCGTGACCGTCACGGTAATGGTGCGTTGGCCTGAACTGTTGAATGTGAATTGAACGTTTTGTCCGAATCCAATCAGTCCGTCCACGCTGGAAGTCCAGGTGAATTGCAGATTGTCGTCTTCGTAATCCACCGCTTCGGCTTCAAAGTTGACCATGTTGAATCCGCCCAAACCGACTGTGGCGTTGTTGGCCGGTTTGCGAATTTTGACCATCGGTGTACTGGTCGGATTGTCGCCAGCATAGACGCTCATTATGCCGCCGCCGCTGAACACTATTTCGCTGGCCACCTGAGACAGCGGTGAATAGACGATCTGCTGCCCGTCGCCTCCCCAGTGAATCCCGTGCAAGCGAACTCCGGTCGAGCCTCCAGGAAAAGTTTCCAACGTAAAGACCGGCGAACCGCTGTCTCCGGGCGCTGAATTTGCCGCGGCGACATTCTGGCAAAGCATGGTACGGCCAGTGTCATTTGAATCTCCGTCCAACTGGTTCATGTTCGTGCAGGTGGCGGTGACTTTGCCTTTGGTGCGGCCTGTAGACCGTCCGACTTTTTCCACTGTGGTTCCGGCCAAAGTAAATTTCGCGCGACTGCTGATTCGATACTTGACTGGCACATCCGCCATCGGGTCGTTCGCCAACAACAGGTAGCCAAAATCTCCGCCAATCAGCGGATTGGGCTGAGTCGCTCCGGCGTCACGCGCAATGAACGCTGCGTCGCTGTAACGGCACAATCTGCCCGAAGGACAAGCGCCGTTGGAAAACAGCGGCGGATCGAACAGTTCCACGCCTATGGTATTGGCGACGTTGTTGTTCGGCTGCTTGATCGCATCGGAATTGTTGACGCCGAAATTACTGGTGCAATGCGAATTGGTGACGAATCCGGCTTCCTTGTTGACGGTGGCCAGAAAACCCAGCGTGCAATTCCCGCCCAGGTTGCCGATTTGGATGCCACCGGCGATGGGACGGTGTTTGCTCTGAAGCGACTGGTGCATTTTGAAACCTTCGACTTCGGAAATGTGAGCGGCTTCTTCCGAAATGCCCAGCCTGTGCAACAACGCGCGCACTTCCATCGCGGCGTTGAAATTGATGACGCCGATTTCCAGCCGATTGTTCACCTCGTCAATGTCAACGAACGAAACGCCGGGCGTCTTCAGCGTGTTGCGCTGGTGCGCGTCGTGCCACAGTTTGAGTTGCAGGAAACTGTAACGCGCCTGCAAGGCAATCGGGCTTTCCGACGGGAACTCGTCGCGCCCGAACACAGCCGTGATGGCCTGCATGGCTTCGGGCAGATGCGCCCGGTTGAGCAGATACACATTCAATCTGCCGTTGTCGTCAATGAAACATCCGCCAAAAGACGGAACCAACCGCGAGACATCGGCGAACATATCGTCCAGAGTCTTGACGGGCGCAGCCGTCGCGGCAGGCGTTCGCGCCGCCATACGATTGGCGTCTTCCTGTTGCGCTGCGACCGGCGAATTCGACGCAAAACGCAGCCCAACCAGCAGCGCGGAAAGTAAAGCCAAAGATAAAACCAGACGAAATCTGGGTATGTTTCCTGTAAACATGAATGCTTCTCCTTTTTCATCCCGAACGCTCAGTCTGTCACCGAAGCGTTCGTTGTTGTCTATCAGGCGGCTGAATCAATACCTTTTCCCCGACATCGAGGTTGGCGTTGATTGCCGCTCATCAAGGCAGGCGAAAAAAATCAGCAATCTTGGTCACGAGGTCGAAAAAATTTCTTTTTCTTTTTGGCGGACGAAAAAAAAGCGAGCGTGGCCAAAGTTGTCAGCTTCGACCACGCTCGCGGTTGAGCGGAATTGCTTCATTCAATTTACGGAGCGAAGTAACCTGAGAGGTCAATCACCAGATGCGTCGTGCCCGACGAATACAGCTTAAATGCTCCGTCCGGCCCAAGCCCAACCATGAAATGGCGGTTGGCGATTTGACCGGTGGTGAAATTCAAGGTCGCCACCAACGGACGGGAAACATCGCTCGGCCACAAGGTCAAAAACCCTGCCACAGGATTTACCGTCGTCACATTGCCCAACACTGCTTGCGCGGTATTGGCGATGGTTTGTCCGCCGCACGCGCCGCGCGCTTGTTGCAGATATTCAACGCCGCCGTTGAACGGCGCTGCGGGCATAAAGCAGGCCGGTTCGCCCGGACGCGAATCCAGCAATCGAACCGGATTTCCAAGCGAATAAAACAGCAACCCCTGCCCGTTGGCATCGCTGGCTTCGGAACTGAAATATCCCAGCACATCCACCACAATATGCGTGGTCGCCAACGCGAAGATTTTGAAAGCGCCATCCGTTCCCAATCCCACTGTGAACGGAGTATTGACTATGTCGCCGCCGACATAATTTCCATTCGACACCAAAGGCTGAACGGTATTGCTCGGATACAACGTGATGTAACCCGCAGCCGACGGCACAATCACGGTGGCGTTGCCCACCAACGCCTGAGCCGCCGTAGGAATGGTCACTCCGTTACAGGTGATTCGCCCTGCTTGCGTGCGACTGGTTCCGCCTGCGATTGGCGCTCCCGGCGTGTCGCAACCTGTTTCTCCGGGGCGAGTTTCCAGCAGCCGAATCGGTTGCGGCAATTTGTGAAAATACAACCCGCCCGACGCTGGCGGAGCGTAATAGCCTGAAACATCAACTATCACTTCGGTCGTCGCCGAAGAGAAAATCTTGAACGCTCCGTCCGATCCCAATCCGACCGTGAAGACGTTGTTGACGACTTCTCCGGCGGTGAAATTGGAACTGGCCACCAGCGGTCTGTTTGCGTTGCTGGGAAACAGCGTCAGATACCCTGCGCCGGATGGAATGGGGGTAATGTTGCCGGTAATGGCTACGGCATTGGATGGAATGGTCACGCCGTCGCAAGTTCGCCGCGCCAGTAACATGCGTTCGGTTCCGGCAAAAATCGGTTGCCCCGGCGTGTCGCAACCAGGCTGACCGGCGCGCGTTTCAAGCAAACGAACCGGTTTCGGCAACGGGAAAAACATCAAGCCTACGGGATTGATCGTCGCCGAATAAGATCGCGCGCCGGTGCAACCATTCTGGTCGCTGGCTTGAATCGAGAAGTTATACGTTCCCGCAGCCGACAACGTGCCCGTCAGCGAACCGCCGGAAGACAAGTTCAATCCCGGCGGCAATGTTCCGGCTGAAACAGTGAATGTATGCGGAGAAGTTCCACCGCTGGCGGTAAGCGTCTGGTTGTAACCGTCGCCGACAGTTCCGCCCGGCAACGACGCAGGGTTGACGGTGATCGCCGAACAATTGCTGGCTTGCATGACGGTGAAGGTCTGCCCGGCAATGGTCAGCGTACCGTTTCGCGCAAGCCCTGTGTTGGCGGCCACTGTGAATTGAACCGTGCCATTGCCATTGCCCGGAGTTCCGCCGGTGATGGTGATCCAGCCTGCGTTGCTGGTCGCCACCCACGCGCAGCCGCTAGGAGCAATCACGTTGACGGAACCATTGCCGCCTGCCGCCGGAAAATTCTGCAAAGTCGAACCGAGCGAATAGCTGCAATTGCCGCCTTGCACCGAAAAGTTGACGCCGGAAATGTCGAAGAAAATGTTGCCGACCGCCTCGACTTTGATGCGCGCGGTGGAGGTGTTCAATCCGACCGGAACGATGATCGTTTCGCTGCCGTCGTTTGGCGTGCTGGCCGCCAGCACGTGAGGAAAGGTGTTGCCGCCATCGGTCGAAAGAGAAATTTTCACGTTGGCGCAATTGACCGGCGCAACGTTCGTTCCCACCACAGACCAACTGACGGTTTGATTCGTGCCGCCAGACCAGTTCACAGCCGATTCGGGCGCAGTCACCACAAACGGCCCGGCATTCGACGCGACCTGCAATTGCACGTCATCTGCATTTACGCCTCCGCGCTGATCGCGGATAGTGACGCGGAAATTCAGCGTGCGCCCTATGCGCGGCAACTCTTCCGCCGTGCGAAAACCGCTGCCGTTGAAATCCGGCGGATCATTGGCATTGTTCAAAATGTAGGTCAGGCTGGGAAACGTCCGCACAGGCGAAGCGACAACCGGAAACGGGCGAAAGATCGGTCGCGTCGAAGCCGACGAATCTCCGCTGTCGTCATAAGGCGGATTGGCGTAAGCGCTGCCGCCGGCGTCGTACTGTTCCCACACGTAACGCAGATTCGGAATGTCCGCCGCGTCTGCGTCATTGCCCGTCGCGGTCAACGCAAATGGAGTGTTTTTTGGAATCGTGAAATCGCTCCCGCCATTGACGGTTGGGATGTTGTTTCCGGTCGCGGAAGTCTGCGCGCACAACCCCGCGCCCAGATAGGCAGTGATCGAATCAATGCTTTTGGCATGAAAGCGCAGATCGCGGTCAAGGCCAATGTTGTCAGTATCGCACACGCCTGCATAGGACATGATTGTGATGCCGCCGCCGGATTCATAAGCGGAACTCGGAGACCTACCGCCGACTGCGCCGCAAAAACCTGTTGAGCCGTTGAAACTGTGATTGGCTCCAAACTGATGGCCAAGTTCATGAGTCCATAACCCGACATAAGTCGCATTGCCAGCCGCGCCGCCCATCAAACTGACGCCGCCGCCTTTGAATGGTCCGTTGCCGTCAGCGCCAGCGGAACAAGCCACACCAATATAAGCCAGTCCCGATCCTCCGGTTCCCAACACGTGTCCAAGATCGTAATTGGTCGCTCCTATCTGGTCGCGTAACGTGGTTCTGACCTGCGCCAGCATGGCGTTTGCGTCGCCGTTGCTGAATGGATCGGGTTCGGCTGTGTAAATCACCTGGTTGTTGTTGCCGACCAGAACCATGCGCAGCGAAAGTTCGCGTTCATAAATCGCATTGGCCGCATTCAACCAGACATTGATCGAAGCCAGAGTTTGCGACACGTTGCCGCCGCCGTATTGAGCGCTGTATTCGGCGGTCGTGGCAATGGCCATGCGGTAAGTGCGCAAGGTGTCGCCCACCGCAGCGGCTGTAGCCTGCGGCGCGTTGGGTTCGCGGTGAATGACTTTGCTCTCGTCCACTTCGCAGCGCAGCTTGTCGGTCAAGGTGTTGGCTTTGACGCTGGCGTAAATCGCATTGTCATCCGCCACAGGCAACACCGTGAACGATTCTTCGCCATCCAGCGCCAGCGCGTGAAATCCCAGCGGCGAAAGAGTCGCGCGCATAGTCGCCGATGAATTTTCAATTCCCTGCCCGCGGTAACTTCTGATTTGCGGATACTGTTCAACCAGCGGCGATTCAAACAACGGCGATTCCTGAATGACAAACCGCGCCAGTTTCCCGCCTGGCATAGGCAAACTCAACACCGCCGGACTGTCAGCCAGTTCGCTGCCGAATTCCATTGGCGCGCGGTTCAACACGTTTCGCAATGCGTCGGCATTCAACCTGTACAACCGTTCTTGCCCGCTGTTTTTGCCAGCCATAACCGTCTCGTTGGCAAGCTCCCGCCAAAGCTCATCCTGAGCGGATGCTCCAACTCCATGAAGACGTGTTCCCCAAATAACCAGCGCCAGGCCAGCCAGTACTCCCAAGCATGCAATAGATTTTCGAAGATGTTTTTTCATAGCCCACGTTCTCGAAAGCAAAAAGATAAATTTCATCGCCGGCAATCGGACAAACCGCTACCAGGATTGAAACCTTATGTTGAGGGAATGGATTTTTGCGTTAGCAATTTGGCGGACGCGCTACCGCAACTTTATTGACAGGGGAAAGAAAAGCCGTTGGTGTGGGGCAACCAGCCAGATGATTTGGAAGAATTTGGGGATGGACGTTCCGTTTCCTTGACGGACTCTGTGATCTACGAGCGAGGCCGAGTCTATAGCTCGACACAGTGGCCGTCAATATAGCTATCTTGTTTATTTTCAGAAAGTAACACGAAACTGCAACTTTTCGTTTACGCTGACAGAACCTAACTACATTGGCAGTTTCCCAGATCAGAAAGCCGTCAGAAGCATCGTCAGCAAAGCAGGAAGCCTGGAGACAGAATTGACAGGATTTTTTTCAAGAGGATTAAAATTCAGTCCAGACGTTTTCAACGTTGAACCGCCGAAGCGCGGACTGCAAGTCCGCGCTTCGGCAAAAGTCGCGCTCCGGCTCAAGGCGCGAAGTAGCCAGACAAGTCAATCACCAGATGCGTGGCTCCAAGCGAATACAGCTTGAAAGTTCCATCCGGAGCCAGGCCGACTGTGAAGTGCCTGTTCGCAATCTGGCCAGTCGCAAAGTTTGAAGTTGCGATCAGAGGACGCGTGACGTTGCTCGGCCACAGAGTCAAAAAGCCTCCGACCGGATTGACCGTCGTCACGTTGCCGACCACCGCCTGCGCAGTCATCGGAATCGTCTGGCCTGCGCACATCCCTTGAGCTTGTTGCG